>Ga0209088_10001099_pt1 | contig 17879 bp, 36 predicted proteins | sample S_140625_EF_Meta_FD_187324 | JGI IMG/M metagenome (GOLD analysis project Ga0209088, IMG submission 187324) | Freshwater microbial communities from Lake Simoncouche, Canada to study carbon cycling - S_140625_EF_MetaG (SPAdes) (version 2) | ecosystem: Environmental > Aquatic > Freshwater > Lake ... | reverse complement strand
ATAAATCAAGTACTTATGGTTACTTCATCTGTCCCTAATTAGTCCTTTTTAGTTTTACTTTTTTGTGTACTTCAGAGGCTCCTGCAAAAGTAATTCCATAGGCCATGACCCTCCCCCCATCAATGTAAGTTAGTGCTTACTTCGCAGTTACTCTGAAGTCTAAGTTAGTTGGTACTCACTTCGTAGTTACATTGTAGATCTAAATAGGAATCATTCGCATTTAGGATCATGTGAGGGGCGATGTAGCACCCTCTGAAGTACCTTTGAAGTCCTATCCAGTATCACCAACATGGTGCATTTAAGGGTATCAGTGCATCATTATAGTGCATATTATCACCGTTATGGTGCACCCTGTGGATAACTCTGAGAATTGTGAATAACTATTTAGCCTGTGGATAACTACAGAGTTACACTATAGAAGTGCCTGTGGATAACCTGTTAGTCACGGGTAAACTGTAGAGTTGGCACAGTGTTTGCATGGTGTATTGTGTCTCTCAAGACAACTAACCAATCTAAGGAACCATTACCATGAAACCTGACTATATCTTCTTCGCACTCAAACGGAGGCCGTATGACTAAAAAAGAAATTGACTTTGTGGAAACAGTAAACTGGATTCAACATAGCCTCGAAATAGATTTAGCTGAGGGTGAAGTAGAAGATTATAAAAAGCGTCTACATGAAACAGCGGGTGAGCTTGCTAAAGCCCTCAAAGATTTAAACGATTCATATTAAGGAAGCAGCATGAAACAACAACTCATTCACATCACATATAAAGACCAATACGGGATCCATTCATATTCACTGGAGGGTTTTGTAGACGGTGACTATGTAGGCTTTGCCAGTGCCTCTAAAGACAGGGTACAACATGAGCTTGCATGGTACACTGACAACTTCGACGGTTTACCAGTATCATTCACCACAATCACAGAGGAACTTAAATGATAGATAAGATTATAGATGTATGCTTCGCAGTACTTATCGGCCTCATGTTGGCTGGGGGTGCTCTCGCATACTTTGATGTCCTGTATCAGTGAGTCACATTAGTGACAGACTATTGTGTAGCAGTGTGACAGACTGCTATGCACTGCACTGTTGCAGTAACACGCTAAGGCGTAACTTTAAAGAGGTTAAACAATGAATACTAAACTATTAAAACACTCACGTGAACTATTCAAGTCTTATGATGTACCGGAACACGTAAGGCGAAGTTATAGGCTTAAATGGGTGAGATCAATTAGACACTTAGGCGATAATTGGCTATTGGCTAACCATGTGCAAAGAAAGGAACAAACACAATGACAATCGACACAATAACCTTTCACTTTGTAGGTCAATTAGAGGACTCAGGGGCTATCGTCACTGTTCAATGTCAGATTGACGAAGACGGAGATTGCAGGGACTTAGATTCTGCAATGTATCAGGGCATCGATGTACTTGAGGTGATCTCAAACGATCAACGTGAGAATCTTCAATGGGAGGCATCAAAAGCCTATAAAGCTGAGAATTATGAGCAGTTGACCATTGCTCACGATCACGAACACACTTTAGAGGCTATCTATGGCCTCTCTAAGCCATCATTTAACATTAGGTAAGGGGTAGGTAGCCATGTACTACACAAAAGCTTTAATTAGAGGATATTCTCAAGATAAGACTAAAACTCTTGTATCGCTGAAACTTAACTGTTTTATAAGCGAGGATGACTTAGATGAAATGTTAGAGAAGTTTAGATCATCCTTTAATGCTATTGGAGAACCTTTACACTTTAAAATAACCTTAGAAAGTGAGGATGTTTAAATGATTAAGAATGAATATTGCTATCAGGTAAGCCCAACACGTACAGTTTGGGTATGTGCTATTGACGAAGAAGCTGCAGAGGTTATGGTCTATGAAGAATTAGGCTATGATCCTGATGACATGGATTTAATTGAAATAAGGGAGAATGTATGAAATGCCTATGTTGTGATCGATTATTGACAGACTATGAATCGACAAGGAAACACGCTGTAACAAGTGCCTTTATTGATCTCTGTCAGCAATGTTTTAAAGCTGTACAGGCTGACTCACACTTGCCTACAAAGGATCGTAAAGACCTTATATCTTCGGATGACATAGATGACAGTGCTGAGGCTGAAGAGGATAGTGACTGTCACGTTAGCGACAACAACACTGAAGGAGACCATTGACAATCTGTACTTTGTGTGCTACCCTAACTTTAAAGATACTACAAAGTATCTAGGATGATTCATAGAAGTTAAATACACTATATAAGTATTATTTAAGTAATATACTTATAAAGACTTTAAAGTGCCGTAGGCACGTAAGTGTAAAAGTTGGACAATAAACCCATTGAAAATTATGTCTATTGGAATGTATGGTGTTGATGAGGATGACATGGACTTGGTACAGTATGAATGCTGGTATTGGTCTGTCATTGATAGCATGGCTGAATTAGTCATGAACAATGGTCGTGATAAGGTTATGTCTCACGTATCTGAGGCTGTCTTGCATAAAGTGCACAGTGGTTACGTTGTAGCCAAAGAAAATGAAGACCCACTAGCATGGTAATGGCTATATTTGTCTTTATCGTAACTTTAATTAAACTGGTACTAAGCAAGTGAGAACGTAAAATGAACATTGATGAAAATAAACCTTGGCCTTTCCCGTCACACTTTGGTGATGCTGCTGAAGATGATAAATTGAAGGCTGATTGTCTTGAACTGCTGCAGGACTTTACAGCCTTCCAGCTTCGAGGTGAAATCTACTATGGCTACCTCGATGTGAAGGCATTGAAGGTCATTGAAGAGCTTAGAAAGGATAGAGATGAAACTAAATCTAGTACGTAGACCTAAGCCTGAGTCTAAACTCATTAAGCATATTGCCTGTGATGCGTGTGGTAGCTCAGATGCCAATGGCTTATACGATGACAATCACACGTATTGTTTCTCATGCAATACTTACTACAATGAAACTGATGCTGATGAACTGTCAGTTATGCAACAAGCAGTACAACCTAGAAAGCCTCAGATGCTAGACATCAAAGGAACCATTAAATCGATACCTGATAGAGGTATTACCCTTCAAACCTGCGAGAAATATGGAGTAACACAAGACAATGGACAACACTTTTATCCTTACACTGACGACGCCGGAGGAGTGGTCGCAGCTAAAGTTAGAAGAGTGGCAGACAAGACTTTCAGCATTCATGGAACATTCACGAATGCAAGGTTGTTCGGTCAACAGCTCTTTCACGCTGGTGGCAAAGCAGTCACCATCACTGAGGGAGAACTTGACGCTCTAGCAGCTTTTCAGATGCAGGGTAGCCTATACCCTTCAGTATCAGTCAGAAACGGTGCACAGGCTGCTTTAAAGGACTGCAAGGCACAGTATGAGTGGCTTAACTCCTTTGATAGCATTGTGATCTGCTTTGATGCTGATGAGCCGGGTAAGAAGGCTGCAAAAGAAGTAGCTGAATTGTTTGGTAACAAGGCTAAGATCGTGAAGCACTTGAGTGGCTACAAAGATGCTTGTGACTACCTCATTGCAGGGGCTACCAAAGAGTTTGTGAATGAGTGGTGGAGAGCTGAGGTGTACATCCCTGATGGCATCATCAATGCTGCATCACTGTGGGAAGAAGTGATTAAACCTGAGGCTAAGGCTGAAGCTATGTATCCGTGGAAGGGCTTGAACAAGCTTCTCTATGGTATGAGGCCATCGGAGTTAATCACAGTCACTGCAGGGTCAGGCTTGGGTAAGAGTCAATTCCTACGTGAAATATTGTTTAATATACTGAACACTACCAAGTGGAATGTTGGAGGTTTATTCCTTGAAGAGTCCACTCGTAAGACAGCTAGAAGCATTATGTCGTTACACGCTAACAAGCTTCTACATTTGCCTGACACACCTACAACTGAGAAGGAACTTAAAGATGCTTTCGATGCAACACTTGGTACTAATCGTGTTTATCTCTTTGACCATTTCGGTAGCAGTGACGTTGACAACATTGCCAACAGAATCCGATACATGGCTAAGGCTTGCGATTGCAGGGTTATCTTTCTTGACCACATCAGTATTGTTATATCTGGTCAAGACAATGGAGATGAGCGTAAGGCTATTGATAACATGATGACGAAGCTTCGTACACTGGTACAGGAGCTGGAGATTACCTTGATCTGTGTCAGTCACCTTCGTAGACTGCAAGGAAACCAAGGGCACGAAGATGGGGGTAGTGTCTCACTGTCGCAGCTCAGAGGCTCAGGTGCTATTGCTCAGCTGAGTGATGCTGTGATTACATTGGAGCGTAACAGCATGGCAGCAGATGACAATGAACGTCACATGACTAAGGTGGCTGTGGCTAAGAATCGTTACAATGGCTATACAGGGCCAGCGTGTGTGCTGAAGTATGATATGAACACTGGACGCATGGTTGAAGTAATTATGGAGGATCTATGAAACCTTTAATGCAAATTTCATTTTCAGGCGGTCGTACCAGTGCTTATATGACTAAAAAACTTATTGATAATTTATCAGACCAGTATAAGTTCATCATAACCTTTGCTAACACTGGGATGGAACACCCCAAAACGCTTGATTTTATTAAAAAATGTGATGATATTTTTAAATTTAATACAATTTGGTTAGAAGGTTTTGTTCATTATGATGAGAAAAAATCAAGTACACATAAAATTGTAGACTATAATACAGCTTCAAGAAATGGAGAGCCTTACGAAGCATTCATTAAAAAATATGGTATTCCTAATACAGCGTTTCCTCAATGTACTAGGGAATTAAAACTTAATCCAATGCAGTCCTATCTTAAATCTTTAGGAATAAACTATAAAAAAATACCTACAGCTATTGGAATAAGAGCTGATGAAAAACGTAGAATATCTAAAAATGCTGAAAACATGAATATTATTTATCCTTTAATAGATACTTGGCCTACAGATAAACAAGATATTTTAGATTGGTGGGAAGATCAAACATTTGATTTAGAAATTGAAGAATTTGAAGGAAATTGTTTAGGTTGTTTTAAAAAATCATTTAAAAAACATTTTATGCAAATTGGTAAAGATCCTAGCTGTTATACTTTTTACCAAAACATGGAAAATAAATATAAAACAGTAAACATTGCTGTAGGAGAACGAATATTTTTTAGAAATAATACAAGCACAGAAAGTTTATTTAAAATGTACAATGATTTTAAATCTACTGAACAACATATTCCAAAACAGTATGATTTATATGAAAATGGAGGATGTTCGGAATCTTGTGAAGTATATGAAGTAACGGATAAAGTATGAACAAAAGTATTATGACTGGCAAAGGAAGTACACCTAGACCTTTCAGTTTAGCTCAGGAGCAGTATGATGCTCGGTGGGACTTAATCTTTGGTCGTGATAAGGGTGACAAAGAACGTGATGTAGAGTTTGACAAAGAGGCTGATAAGCTAGAAGAGGAGCAAGACAAATGAGTGCATGGTTAATTGCTGTAGTTGGAGTGGTCTACACTGTCGTAGCCATTGATTTGATCGTCAAAGGAAATACTGGCTTGGGTATAGCCTTTGTAGGTTATGCACTGGGTAACGTGGGGTTATACATGGAGGCTGCAAAATGAGTAAGTGGGTTGAAGGAATGATTGACTTAGACACAATAGCTGGTAGAATGTTGGACTTGGAGAGTAAGTACTATGAAATGCAGGATAAATATCAGTTACTCATTCACCACTATGAAGACTTGAAAGCAGAATATGAAGCGTATCGTATTGGACATAGAGACAACCTTAGATCACAACACGATTTGGATGGTGGTAACTAAGGACATTGACACTGGAGAAGTGAGAGTATGGAAAGCAGCAGACAGCCTCGTGGAGTATTTAAAGGACGTTACATTGATAGTAGCCCACAACGGGATAAGCTTCGATTTCCCGATATTGAATCGGCTCTGGAGTACGAAGATTCGCTTGAACCAAGTGTTCGATACACTGATAGCCTCAAGACTGCTAGATCCCTCAGTAGAGAACGGTCACAGCTTAGACGCATGGGGCAACAGGATGGGGACAGTTAAGAAGGTTGACTACAAAAGGATATGGGAATGGCTGATGGAAAGACGAGAGGAGTACAAAGGTGAGTGCTTCAACATTCCTCACATGGCTCTTCTGGAGTATTATTGCATTAGGGACGTTGAGGTCACTTGCAATCTTTATACTCATCTTACTAATGAACTCACTAAGAAAGACTTTTCACAAGAAAGCCTTACTCTTGAGCATAAGGTAGCAGCTATCATTTCTGAACAGGAACGTAATGGATTCAAACTCGACCAAGTCTATGCCACTTGCTTACTTGCTGACATCAAAGGAAAGATGGCTGGAATCTATGAGCAGATGCAAGAGAGATGGCCTCCAATTACAACACAAAGGTTCCACAAGACAAGTGGAAAGCCCATCAAAGACTGCATTAATACTTTCAATCCCGGAAGTAGAAAGCAGATCGGAGAGAAGCTGATGGAACTAGGATGGAAGCCTAAGGTGTTTACTGAGAAGGGTCAGGTTCAAATTGACGAAATTATTTTAGATGAAATTATTTTTAAAGAAAGAAAGAAACAATGTCATGGATAATCAGCAAAGCCTTAATGAACTCGCTCTATTCGCAGGAGCAGGTGGAGGTATTCTCGGAGGACACCTCCTTGGATGGAAAACAGTCTGTGCAGTCGAGTGGGAACCATATCCCGCAAGCGTACTGTGCGCCAGACAAAATGATGGGATTCTCCCGACTTTCCCGATTTGGGATGACGTGCAAACCTTTGATGGAAAACCTTGGCGAGGAATTGTTGACGTTGTATCTGGAGGGTTTCCATGTCAAGACATCTCAGCTGCAGGAAAAGGCGCAGGTATCACAGGAGCACGATCAAGTATGTGGAAACACATGGCTCGAATCATCGGAGAAGTCCAACCAACTTACGTTTTTGCAGAGAATTCCCCTATGCTCCGCACTAGAGGACTCGGTGTTATCCTCCAAGATCTTGCCAAAATGGGGTATGATGCTCAATGGGGAATGTTATCCGCAGCCGAAGTTGGCGCAAACCACAAAAGGGACAGAATCTGGATTGTCGCCAAACAACGAAACATTTTTTCACACGCCTTGCACAACGGGTCTGGATGGGGGCAGCAACAGCAGAAAAGCATTAAAAAAACGATTGCAGAATTGGCCGACACCAACGACACGAGATTACAAAGGGAAAAGTGGGATTGGTCGTCAAGAACGCAAGGGGAATCCAAAAGATACGCTACCAAACGCAATTGGTGGCAATTTGAACCCAACTTGGGTCGAGTGGCTAATGGGGTGGCCGCTAGGGTGGACAGACTTAAAGCCATTGGTAATGGACAAGTCCCACTTTGTGCCGCAACAGCTTGGAGAATCTTAAATGACAGATTTGGAAAAAACGGCAACATTAATTTCTGAATACCTGATGCTGCAGAAACGTGTAGCTCAGATTGAAAGCTGGCTTGAAGCTGTAGGTAAGGACGGTAGAGTGCATGGTAAGGTTATAACGAACGGAGCTGTATCGGGTAGAGCTACTCATAGCACACCTAATATGGCACAGATACCTGCTACAAGATCAGAGTATGGTAAAGAGTGCAGAAGTTGCTGGACTGTTGAGGAAGGTAATGTCCTTGTCGGTACAGATTTGTCTGGTATTGAGCTACGTTGTTTTGCTCATTATCTTAATGATACTGAATATTTAAATGAGGTTGTAAATGGAGATGTCCACACGAGAAATCAGAAGGCATTTGGAGTCGCTACGAGAGATCTTGCCAAAACTGTGCTCTATGCCACCCTCTACGGTGCTTCACCGGGTAAAGTTGGTACAATTATTGGTGGTTCAGAAAAGCAAGGGAGAAAGATTATTGATAATTTTCAACGGAACGTCCCAGCATACGCAACGCTTAAAAAGAAAGTATCTAAGTTCGCTGCAAAAGGGTGGATACCGGGTCTTGATGGACGTAGATTGCAGATTAGATCTGAGCATAGCGCACTTAATACACTCCTTCAGTCGGCAGGAGCGATTATTGCTAAGCAATGGATTGTGTGCTTTCATGAGGAACTCCGTAAGAAAAAAGTACCATTTAAGTTAGTTGCATGGGTTCACGATGAGGTACAAATTGAAGTTCCTAAAATGTATGGTACAATGGTAGGAGAGATTGTTGTTAAAGCAGCAGCTGATGCAGGTGAGATTCTAAAGTTTAGATGCCCTGTAGGAGCTGAATTCAAGACTGGAAAGAATTGGTATGAATGTCACTAAATATCCTAATGGGTACTTTAAAGATAAGAAATGTAAGTCTTGTAGTACTATTTTTACACCTACAAACCCCTGCAATACATATTGTAGTGTAAAATGTAGAGGAAAGAATGCTTACTACAAACGTAACTATGGTATTGATGATGCTGAGTTAACTAAGATGAAGGAAGACCAAGAAAATAAATGTTACTTGTGTGGTTCTGAAGGCTTCTTGATAGGTAATAATAACCACAATGAAAAGTTAGCAGTTGACCACGACCATAAAACAGGTAAAGTTAGAAAGCTTTTGTGTCATAATTGCAACCGTGCTTTAGGTTTGTTTAAGGACAACCCTGCGCTTATGAGAAAGGCCGCAAGTTATGTCGAAGACCATTGATAAGAATCAAATACTTTTTAGTGTTGAAGGTGAGAACTTCAAGATTAAAATAGGAGAGGATCTGGATCTTGAAGAGGTATACACTGTGCTATTATCTGCACTTGTATACTTAGAAGATCTGGCATCGGGTAATACAGCTCACCCGTCCCAAGAGCTGCATTAAGTTTACGAGAGTAAACGTAGAAACTAAAGGAAAATGAAATGAGTATTGATAGCATGAAACCCGTTAAAGTTGCTGGTGAAATCTTCTGGAGTAACTGGATGAACACCTTTAACACTAAGTTTAACGAAGACAACAAGAAGTACGAATGCACTATTGGTAACTTGAGTGATGCAGCTTGTGAGAAGCTTAAAGAGCTGGGCATCAACATCAAGAACAAAGAGAGCATGGGTAACTTCATTGTTGCTAAGTCTACCTACTTGTTCACACCTGTGGATGAGGAAGGCAACCCTGTAGACATTGCCAAGATGGGTAATGGTACTAAGTGTCACGCAGTTATCTCATCATACCGTCACAAGATGTCAGCTAAGTTTGGTGCAGCTCCTTCGATTAAGAAGTTGATTGTTACTGAACTGAAGGTGTACGTTCCTGAAGGTGCTGAGGAAGCAGAGACTGCTGATGACATCCTCTAACCGTCAGGTGACTGAAAAGCCAACTGAGGCTATTGTAGATGCTGACTTTTTAGTTTATAAAGTTGGCTTCTCCAATGAGGAAGAAGAGGAACAGTGGGCACTAAATCGACTCACAGAGTGGTTTACCGACATCATCTATATGCGTCTGAAGTGTGATGACTACAGAGCTTGGATTACAGGTAAGACTAACTTTAGATTCGAGGTAGCTACCACTGTTCCTTACAAGGGCAATCGCAAGGATGCTCCCAAGCCTAAGCACTATCAGGCTCTTCGCAAACATCTAATGAAGCTTGGTGCTAAGATGTCAGAGGGTGAAGAAGCTGATGACTCTGTAGGCATAGCGTCCACTGAAGGTAACTACTGGATCGTCCACGTTGACAAGGATCTAGATCAGTTACCGGGGTGGCACTATAATCCTGTAAAGGATGAGGAGTATTATGTTACTGAGTTTGAAGGCTTGTACAGTTTTTACAAACAGATACTGACAGGTGACAGGGTAGATAACATTGAAGGTATACGTGGTATTGGCCCTGTAAAGGCTGATAAGATCTTGAAAGACTGTACAACTGAAAAGGAACTGTATGATGCTTGTATCAAAGCTTATGATGGAAACACTGCAAGGGTACTTGAGAATGGAAAACTACTGTGGCTAAGAAGAGAAACAAACCAGATGTGGCAACCACCTTCGAGCTTGCAGGATCAAAGTGGTTCGTCAACTACGTAATGCACATGGATGATATGGGTAAGTGTGATCCTGAGAAGCAGCTCATTACTATCCGTATGGACATGAACAAGCAGACTACTGAGCAAACCTTCTACCATGAGTTAGTTCATGCCATTCTGTTTACAATGGGTAAGCTAAACCACGAAGAAGAGTTTGTAGATACCTTTGGAGCTTTCCTGCACCAGTATCATCTAACAAAGGACTATAATGAAGCCTAAGCGTAAGAAGCCACTGACAATTAGACAAGTAGCTTTGAAGCATGGATTCAGGTCAGGCTTAGAGGATAAGATAGCTGAGAGATTGAAAGCCTTAGAAGTTCCATTTGAGTATGAGAAGTTAATCATTGGATATACGCAGCCTGAGAAGAAACGTACATACACTCCTGACTTCTTACTACTTAAGAATGGTATTATCATTGAGAGCAAGGGCAGGTTCATGACTGCTGATAGACAGAAACACTTGATGGTGAAGGAACAACACCCTGAACTTGATATTAGATTTGTCTTCAGTAACTCTAAGTCTAAACTCTCAAAGGTAAGCCAAACTACATACGGAGATTGGTGCAACAAGCATGGATTTCAGTATGCCGATAAAGATATTCCTATGTCATGGTTAAATGAAAGAAAGGGTAAATAATTATGTTAGCTAATTTAATTAAAGAACTTGAGAAGTCAGCTGATCTTCGTAATGCTTGGGATGACTTCACAGATGTACTGGTAGTCAGTAAGCTCAAAGAGTCTTACATGAATACTCTCAATGGTGGTTTCAGTAGCCATCCTGAGGACATTGAAGATAACTTGAAAGTCAATGCAGCCATTGCTGTTTGCTTAGGCTACTTCATGTACGTAGGTGATGCTAAAGCATTCTTGAAGGAGGCTGAAAGTGAACGTAAATCTGATTAAAGAGCACTCCAATGGAGATGCAACATATCAGTTTGACTTGACTCATGCTGAAGCTCAATCATTGCTGACCTTTGGTATTTTAGAGGCCATCAAAGCTGGCTTACGTGAAGGTGAGAGACTAACAGTGGAAGGAGATGATCTTGAAGATTTTAGTCATACCGGACTGTCAGATTAAAGAGGGCGTACCTTTGGAGCACTTGACATGGGCTGGTAAAGCCATTGTCGATTACAAACCTGATGTAGTGGTTAACATAGGTGACTTTGCAGATATGCCAAGCCTTAGCACTCACGACATCAAGGGGAGTAAGTACTTTGAAGGTCTACGCTACAAGAAGGACGTTGAAGCTGCTAAGGAGGCTATGAAGTTGTTGCTGGCTCCTTTGAGGGAACTTCAGAAGTCTCAGAAGGAATCTAAGCATAAGGTGTACAAGCCTCGTATGGTGATGACTTTAGGGAACCATGAGAACCGTATTGATAGGGCTGTCAATAACAACCCAACTTTAGAAGGCTTGATTTCAACTAAGGATCTTGAGTATGAAAAAGATTGGGAAGTACACAGTTTCCTCCATCCTGTGTTCATTAATGGTGTTGGCTTTAATCACTACTGGCCTGTTGGTGCGATGGGAAGGCCAGCTGCTGCTGCTAGTGCTATTATTAACAAGCTTCATATGTCTTGTGTTGCTGGACATCAACAAGGTAAACAAATTGCCTATGGTAAGCGGGCTGATGGCAAGCCTATTTGTGCTATCATCGTTGGCTCTTACTATCTCCACGATGAAAGTTATATGGATCAACTAAGTAATAGACACTGGAGGGGCTTACTGATGATGAATGAAGTACATGACGGACACTTTGATGAGATGTTCTTAAGCGTAGAATATTTAGGGAGAAAATATGGCAGCGATTGAATGTAGTACTTGTTTTTACAGTGAACTAGACAGTGGTATCCTTCCTTGCTATGATTGCACTAATTATGACAAGTGGGTTAACCGTTCCATCTTTATCAAAGAAGCAGCTAAACCATTGAGTGAAGCCGTTAAAGAATGGGTAGACTGCAAAGATGAGGTGGACATAGTTAATCAACCTCCTCACTATACTGAACATCCATCAGGTATTGAATGTATCCAAGTTACAGAACACATGGGCTTTAACTTAGGTAATGCAGTCAAGTACATCTGGAGATGTGACCTTAAGCAGGATGCCATTGAAGACCTGAAGAAGGCTAAGTGGTACATTGAACGTGAGATTGATCGTCGTGTTAAACATAACCTTTGAAGAACTGAAAGAGGCTCTCAAGCGTTTGGATGAGGTCACACTCGTGGAACTGTTAGGACTCCAGAGTGATGATCTTGTCGAAAGATTTGATGATGTGATTGAGAAGAAACAAGAATATTTAATAAAGGAACTAGACTAATGAGTACAACTATGACACCATACCAAGAATACATTGGCAAGAGCCGCTACTCTCGCTACTTGGATGATAAAGGTCGGAGAGAGCACTGGCCTGAGACTGTGAATCGATACTTTGACTTCATGACTAAGCACTTGCAGGACAAGCATAACTACCCGCTAAGTAACGCAATGCGTAACCAACTGCAGACTGCTGTGACTAACTTAGAAGTGATGCCTTCAATGCGTAGCATCATGACAGCTGGTGATGCCTTAGAGCGTCAGAACGTAGCTGGTTATAACTGTTCGTACCTACCCATTGATGATCCCAAAGCCTTTGATGAGGCTATGTATATTCTACTGTGTGGCACAGGTGTAGGCTTTAGTGTGGAGCAAAAGTATGTATCTAAGTTACCTGAGATTCCAGTTGATCTGTACAATAGTGGCACTGTCATTAATGTTAAAGACTCCAAAGAGGGATGGGCTAAAGCCTTACGACAAGTCCTTGCCTTGCTATATGCTGGTGAGATTCCAAAGTGGGACGTATCCGGTGTGCGTCCATCAGGTGCAAGACTTAAAACTTTTGGTGGAAGAGCATCAGGGCCGGAACCCCTTGTATCCTTATTTCACTATGTCGTTGCTAAATTCAAAGGGGCAACGGGCCGTAAGCTCACTTCGCTTGAAGCGCATGACATCCTCTGCAAGGTGGGCGAAGTAGTTGTTGTTGGTGGGGTTCGTAGGTCTGCAATGATCTCTCTGTCAGACTTGGGTGATGACCGTATGGCTCATGCTAAAGCTGGTAACTGGTGGGACGGTAATGGTCAACGTGCCTTGGCTAACAACAGTGCCATCTACGAAGTGAAGCCTAACGTAGGTAAGTTCATGCGTGAGTGGTCAAGTATTTATGAATCACACTCAGGTGAACGTGGTATCTTTAATCGTTATGCAAGTGAACTACAAGCAGCTAAGAGTGGACGCAGGGAGTTAGGTAAAGAGTGGGGTACAAACCCTTGCAGTGAGATTATCCTTAGACCTTATCAATTCTGTAACTTGTCTTCTGTTATTGTTCGTAGCGATGATACTGTGGACACACTGCGTAACAAGGTTCGTCTAGCCACTATCTTAGGTACGTTTCAATCAACAATGACTAACTTCCCATACTTACGTAAGGTGTGGCAGACAAACACTGAAGATGAGCGTTTGCTTGGTGTGTCTATGACTGGTATCTTGGACAATGCTTTGCTCAATGACCCTGATAATACTGAGCTGCCAGCTATCTTGGAAGGACTGAAGAATGTTGCTATTAATACTAACGCTGAGCTTGCTGATGCTATCGGTATTAATCGCAGTGCTGCCATTACTGCCATTAAGCCTGAAGGTACTGTATCGCAGCTTACAGGTACTGCTAGTGGCATCCATCCTCAGCACAGTGAGTACTTTATTCGTCGTGTTCGGTCTGATAACAAAGACCCTCTAACTGCATTCTTGAAAGATCAAGGGTTCCCGTCTGAGCTGTGTGTGATGAAGCCTGATAGCACAACTATCTTTAGTTTCCCAATGCGAGTTGAGAAGGGTGCTGTACTGCGTGAAGACTTGAATGCTATCAAGCACCTGCGCTTATGGCTCTTGTTCCAGCGACACTACTGTGAGCATAAGCCTTCAGTGACTATCTCAGTGACTGAGACTGAATGGCCTGAAGTTGGTGCATGGGTGTGGAATAACTTTGATGAGATTACAGGTGTGAGCTTCCTACCTATGGATGGTGGAACATACCGACAAGCTCCTTATGAGTCCATGACTGAGTTTGAATATCACGACATGGTAGCCAATATGCCCTTAGGTATTGACTGGGATAAACTTGTTGAAGGAACTGACAACGTAGAAGGTGCTCAGACTTTGGCTTGTGTTGCTGGCGTATGTGAAATATGATACTAGACTTTGAATTTAAGACTGGCCTAGTCTTTGGTATAGAAGCTGATGAGCTTTATATCATGGATGAGAAGGACAACATGACAGATGAAGCTAATCAAGTCATCTACCTACACCTAGGATTCTTAACCTTAGCGTTTATCTTAGACTAACTAAAAAGCCCTTAGGAGATAAAACTCTTAAGGGCTTTCTTGTATTTGTAAGTTTGAAACTTAGAATAGTGCTCGTTCAGCTTTCCTTCGTTTATCAAGGCCAGCAAGTACTTTACCGCCACCCTTGTTCCACTTCATAAGTTCTATTTTAGCTGCATCCCAGTCTTGCTCATTAATCTTACGTCTAAGAGTACTGGTTTGTAGTCTACCTACACCTAGATTATAACAGAAGTCAACAATGGCATTGAGCTTCTTATTGTCATTAACTAAGCTAGGACAATATCTAACAACACCCGGTAAGTAAGTATGCTCCAGCTCTTTCAAGAGAAGCTCTGCAGCCTCAGGTTCACTCATGGGAGCATCCTGCAGAGTTACCTTAGTACCATTAGAGTAGTAAGTAGAACCATAGCCTATCGTAGCAACATTGGCAGGACATAAGTAGGGCTTACTTCTAAACCCTTCAAACTTCTTGCATAGTTCAGCTGCAATACTCAGATCCATCACAGACCTCGTTTAGCCAGTGTACGGTCTAGGAACCAGTAGTTCAAAGTACCTGATACCAAGGCTGCAAAGTCAGCTGACATCATGACTTTAAAGACATCCAGTGGAGGCATACCTGTAATCCAAGCATTGTATGATAGCCAGATGTGCACAAATGACCACAAGGCTAGAATCCAGTAAGTCACGACAGGACGTACTGAGGCAGACAGAGAAGCTACCCATCCTCCAGCAGCCTTAACCATCTCAGTCTGTTGCTCAATAGCTGACTGGAAGGCATCCATAACACCAACATCAATAGCAGCTTCACGTTGAGCACTAATCTCAGATAACTTCTGAGCACCTCGTTGAGCCTCTAACTGACACTGGAACTGAAACATACTCAGTTCATGCTCACGCTCATTCTTCTTATCCATCCACTTCAGGACTTCCGGAGCCAGTCTGAATAGACCTCCGAAGATACTACCTAATAAACCACCACCTAACATTTCTAACATATTTAATCCTCTTTATGACAACAATGTTTCTTATGGTGATCGTCATGAGATAACTTAACACCAGCTAATAGCCCAATAAATCCACCGACAATGGTTTGGAATGCAGGGCTAATGAGTTTGAAGATCTCGTGATTATCAACCTGTTTTGCCCATAATCCAAGCATGAAAGCTGTAACCATTGCTATAATAGATATACACAATGTAGCACTCACCATCATTGTTACGTTAAAAGTTAGTTTACCTTTAATATCTTCCATAATTATTGTTTCTCTCTTAATACAGCATTCTTATAAGCAATAACAACCTTGTGTCTTAGTTCTGCACTATCTGCACTACCAGCCCACTCACTCAAATTGTTCCATATTACGACCATGTCGGTACTTTTACACAATGTCTGATGATTTGTAAGCCACCTAGACATCTGTTGGTGACGCTCAGTAGGATTATGTACTGTGTAGGCTATGCCATAGAACTCACGTACACTGCAGTTATCAGAGGAACTAGATGGAGTAGAAGCTACAAGTCCTAGACTTAGTAGGACTACTATTAGCTTTCTCATAGTTATTATTGTTGTTGCTGAGGTATGCTTGAAAGTAAGCCTCTAAATGTAGAACTAGGAGGAGTTTCTGGCATATTTCCAGACAGTAGATTAGATATTAAACCTTCAGTCTGTTTTCTACGTAATAAACCTTGTAGTTTATCTGCTGTAAAGCCAGCGGCAGCAGTACCACCAGCAGCCAGCGGATTAGCAATAGCACCAGCACCTAAAGCACCAGCTGTAATCTGACTACGCTGAGGATTAAACCTAGCAACTAAAGATAATAAAGGATCTGTAGCACCCCCAGCAGCAACACTCTTAATAGCGTTCTGTTCACGTGAGGAAAAGGACTTCATCTTGTCTTTATCAGCTGCAAGATTAATAAGTTGTCTACGAATCAGCTCACCCTCAGAAGCTTTAGGATCAATAGCTTTAGCTTCCGCAGTATTGAGAGCATCTTCAAGTATAGAGGCACGAGATAGGTTTCTCCAATCTTTTCTAGCATTTTGTACACTTTCTACAGCTTTACCAACATCACCTTTGGCAGCAATAACATCGCCAGAACCTAGGGTACTTAAATAGTCATCTAACTTAGTTACTACTTGACCTGCAAACTTACGAGTAGCTGGGTCTGTAGCTGTTTTAAGATCTGTAGCAGCTGAACGCATTTGTTCTAATTTAGTAAACGATACACGTTGAGTTCCTGTCATGTCTCTAAGTTGTTCGAGCAACTGAGCCACAGGCTTATGGGCATCCATCTTAGGATTAAAGTTCTTATTAACTAAACTTTCTTCAACACCGTTTAGCATATCTAAGACACTTTTAGGTTTAACATAGACACCTTGATCTTCCATTGCTGTGTAGGAACGCTGAGCACGTTGCTTAACATCGGAAATAGTCAGTGGTTCAGATGGCTGAGCACCCATCTTTTGAGCACCTCCAATAGCTTTACCTGTCACTCCACCTGCAATAGTACCTGCCAGAATACCCATCACTGTAGCACCTACATCACTATCAGTTTCAGCTTTAGTTTTCTCAGCCATCGCCTGAGAAGCCATACCAGCTACACCAGATACAGGAACTTGCTGTACTAGGTTCTGTGATAAAGGAGCTGCAGCTTGACCAATACCTTTAGCGATGGTAGCTTGAGAGCCAGTACCAGCCATTGCTTGAGTACCTGCTTGTACAGCTCTTTCAAGGCCAGTCTCAGGAGTTGGTACGCCCATCTTAGTAAGTGCTTGACTTTGTGCTTGTGACATTAAAGGCATACGACTTTCAGAGCCTAATGCACTAGCCCCTAAATTGTATGCACCACTTAAGAAGTCACCTACTGCATTGACAGGTGCTGATACACCTTCAACAATAGCACGACCTGTAAGTCCTAACTGCCTACTTAAATCTTGACCCACACTTCTTTGTGGTGGAGTTTGTGTAGCTTTAGAACCTTTTAATGCAGATGCAATTTGAGCATCAGACATACCATCAGGAAACTCTACAGTTTCTCCATTAAACTCAATGTACTGAGGCATAAGTATCCTTAAATTGCTTCAAGTTGCCCTGTTGCAGGGTTAAATCGTTTAGTAGCTTTAGGTGTAGAAGGTGTCTCTGTAGGTGCAACACCACCAGTAACACGAGCACGAGCCTTGTTCAAGTCATTCTTAATGATAGCCACTTGAGAATCAAACTCAGCAGGTTTCATCTTCTGATCTAAAGCACCAATAGAAGCTGTTAGTTTCTTACCTTCAGCATCAGACAATGCACCCATACCTTTAAGGTTTTGTACTTGAGGCAAGAATACCTGAGCTTTGAATGTCTCAAGCTGTGAAGCAAAACCTGCAGCATTAGTACCGGGAATCATTGAAGCTGTTGTACCACCAAAGCCCACAGCACTAGACTTACCGGGGTGAGTAGCAATACGATTAAGAGTGTCTAAAGCACTGTCAAAG
>Ga0209088_10001098_pt1 | contig 17891 bp, 14 predicted proteins | sample S_140625_EF_Meta_FD_187324 | JGI IMG/M metagenome (GOLD analysis project Ga0209088, IMG submission 187324) | Freshwater microbial communities from Lake Simoncouche, Canada to study carbon cycling - S_140625_EF_MetaG (SPAdes) (version 2) | ecosystem: Environmental > Aquatic > Freshwater > Lake ... | reverse complement strand
AGAAGTACCCCTCGCGCTTCTTCTCTTCCATGCTGCCGGACTGGTCGTGGTCGATCAATCGGCCCTGGCGCTCGCTGGTCTTGGCCATGAGCATCTCCTCGATCACCTGCTCGAGCGTCTCGGCCTTGCTCTCGATGGCGCCGCTCAGCGGGTAGCAGCCGAGCGTGCGGAAGCGCACCTTCAGCATTTTCGGCTTCTCGCCGGGGCGCAGCGGCAGGCGGTCGTCGTCCACCATGATGAGGGCGCCGTCGCGCTCCACCACGGGGCGGGGCTTGGCCAGGTAGAGCGGCACCACCGGCAGATTGTGCTTCCAGATGTAGAGCCACACGTCGAGCTCGGTCCAGTTGCTCAGCGGGAAGACGCGGATGGACTCGCCCTGGTTGACGCGGGTGTTGAAGAGGTTCCAGAGCTCGGGGCGCTGGTTCTTGGGGTCCCAGCGGTGGTGCCGGTCGCGGAAGCTGAAGACGCGCTCCTTGGCGCGGCTCTTCTCCTCGTCGCGGCGCGCGCCGCCGATGGCCGCGTCGAACTTCCACTTGTCGAGCGCCTGCCGGAGCGCCTGCGTCTTCATGACGTCGGTGTGCACCTTGCTGCCGCTCGCCACCGGGCTGATGCCCTGTGCCAGGCCCTCCTGGTTGGTGTGCACCCGCAGTTCCACGTCCAGGCGCTTGGCCGTGGCGTCGCGGAACGCGATCATCTCGCGGAACTTCCAAGTGGTATCGATGTGCAGCAGCGGGAAGGGCGGCTTGGCCGGCCAGAAGGCCTTCATGGCCAGGTGCAGGAGCACCGTGCTGTCCTTGCCGATCGAGTACATGAGGACCGGCCGCTCGAAGCCGGCGGCGGTCTCGCGGAAGATCTGGATGCTCTCGGCCTCCAGCTCGTCGAGATGGGTGAATTCGGTGGACACGGTGGGGAAGGATGGTAGCGGTGGGCCGGGCCGCGGATGCCGCTCGTACCATGTCCCCATGCACTCCATGCAGGAAACACCGGAGCCGCTGCGCGACCCCAACGTCCGCTGGCACGCCGGTACCGCCGACGAAGCGCTGCGCGCCCGCTGCGCGCGCCAGCGCGGTGTCACCCTCTGGCTCACGGGCCTCAGCGGCTCCGGCAAGAGCACCATCGCGGTGGAACTGGAGCGTTCGCTCCTGGAGGCCGGCTCGCTGGCGTTCCGCCTCGACGGAGACAACCTCCGCCACGGCCTGAACGCAGGTGTCGGCTTCGACGCCGCCGGTCGCCAGGAAGCGGTGCGACGCGCCGGCGAGGCGGCGCTGCTCGTCGCCGGTGCCGGTGCCGTCGCCATCGTCGGCATGATCAGCCCGTACCGCGCCGATCGCGATCGCGTCCGCGCGCGCCATGCGGAGGCCGGCATCCCGTTCCTCGAGGTGCATGTCGATGCGCCGCTCGCCGTCGCGGAGTCCCGCGATCCGAAGGGCCTCTACGCCAAGGCGCGCGCCGGCGAGATCAAGGGCTTCACCGGCATCGATGATCCGTACGAGGCGCCCGCGGCGCCCGAGATCGTCGTACGAACGCACGAGCGATCGATCGCGGAGTGCGTGGCTGCGCTGCAGGCCGCCGCATGCGCTGCCGCCCGCATCGAGGCGTAGGCCTTCCGGCCGCGCGGCCTGCAGGTACGCACGAATCGCACGTTTTCCCGGCACGGTGTTGCGCGCCGCTGCGGGGGCTTTCGCTATTCTCAACTGTCCATGGACCGCAAGGCCACCACCCACGACGCCGCGCCCCGCGCTGAATCCGCGGCACCCGCGCGGCGCGTGCCGCCGCGGCTCTGCGTCGTCTACACCGCCAAGAACTCCACCCGCACGCTGCCCCGCAGCATCGCCGCCATGCGCGAGATCGCCGACCGGATCGTGGTGGTCGACAGCGGCTCCATGGACGGCACCCAGGATGCCTGCCGCGCGCTCGGTGCAGAGGTGTTCCACCAGGACTGGCTGGGCTTCGCACGCCAGAAGCAGCACGCCATCGACCTGGCCGCCGACGCGGAGTTCGTCCTCCTCCTCGACAGCGACGAGATCCCGGACGCGCGACTGGTCGATTCCATCCGCGGCGTGATCCAGTCTCCGGGCTCGGCCCAGGGCTGGTGGATCGACCGCCGCTACTGGTTCAGCGGCGACTACGTCCGCATCGATGCCCCCGACCGCGTGCTCCGTCTGTTCCGGCAGGGTGCCGGCAGCGTGCCGTTCCGCGACGTGCACGAGGTGGTCCGCGTCGACGGCCCGACCGCGCGCCTTTCCGGGATCTGCCGGCACGAGAGCTGGATCGACTTGGAGGACGCACTCTCCAAGCAGCTCCGCTACGCGCGCATGTCCGCGTCCGCGCCGCATGCGCGCTCCAGCCTCGCGAAGCTGGCCTTCAACCCTTCGTGGGCGTTCTTACGCAACTACGTGCTGCATCGCTCCTTCCTGGATGGCTGGCGCGGCTTCCAGCTGAGCCTGGTGGTGGCGATGGGCACGCTTGCCAAGCACCTCATGATCCTGGACCGCAAGCGACGCTGAGACGCGCGCCGTCTCCTCCTGCCCCACCCATGAAGACCCGTCGCTTCACCGCCTTGCACCGCGTCCCGAGCTTCCTGCTCCGCTACGCGATCAAGCGCGCACAGCTTGCGACGCCGCCTTCGGTTGCCGGCGCGCGTCCTGCCGTCACCTACGCCACCTTCCGCACATCCAGCACCTCCATCCACCATGCGATCCGCGCGTCCAGCCGCGCCGCGGCCGTGAAGGCGCACGCGCTCGCCCCCGAGCACCTGATGACGCTGGTCTCGCCGCGTGGCCGGCTGCCGGTCACCGAGAAGGGCCTGCCGATCTTCGGGCACGTCGGCAACCTGGCCGTCCGCCATGCCATCATCCTTCCGCGGCGCGAGGCGGATTTCGTGGTGGCCATCCGAGACCCCATTGCCGTGGCGGCCAGCATGATGTCCGCGTTCCACACCTGGTGGCCCGCGGGCCTGGAGAAGCGCATCACGGAGCCGGGGTTCATCGAGAGCGCCTCGGCGCTCGACATAATCGAGCGCGAGTTCTTCGGCACCTTCCCTCGCCACATGATGCTGGGCTGGCTCTCACACGACATGGCCGCCGGGATCGGCTGGGATCCCTTCGCGCACGCGTTCGACCGTGAGTCCGGCTCCACCCGCTACGACCACGGCCCGTGGCGGCTCCTGGTCCTGCGCACCGAGATCCCCGACGAGCGCAAGAACACGCTCCTTCGCGACTTCCTTGCGCGGCCGGCCATCACGATCGAGCGCACCAACGATGCCCTGGGCTTCGGCCCCGAGCGTCGCGGCCTGATCCGCGCGGTGCACCGCGTCATTGCGCGCCACCCGGCGTGGATCGACTCGGTGGTCGAGGACCCGCGTGCGAGCCACTTCTGGCCCGAGGCTTCCCTCGAGAAGTTCCGTGCCAAGTGGCGTGCCGGCCCGCGAGATTAGAAATTATTGCGGCGGCACAGTGCGCGGGCGCTTTCCGCAAAGTGCAGCGTTGGTGAAACCGCCAAGGAATTCACGGGGAGCAGGCGGGAAACTTCCGCCACTTGTTCCATTCCGTCCGCATCGCTGCATATTGCCTTTGGCTCTGTGGTACGTTTAGCGTTCCTATGGCAAAGAAGACTTCTGCAAAGCACGCCGCGCACCGCACCGCCAAGACCGCCTCCAAGGCCCTTGCCCACCGCGGCCCTGCCAAGCACGCCGCCAAGAACATCACCGACGACATCCGGACGCTTGCGTCCGAGGTCAAGGACCTGCGCACGCTGCGCAGCAAGTACGACCAGCTCCTTGCCGAGCACAACGGCCTGCTCGGGTCGCTGCGCGAGCTGACCACTGCGCTCGCGGGAAGCGCGCGCGAGGCCTGGAACGACTACCGCGGCGGCAAGCCCGTCCACTTCGGCACCGCTCGCCCGCGCATCCGCGCCGCCAGCGCGGACGTCGACGCGATGACCGCCAAGCTCAATGCCTCGCTACCCACCGCTTGGAGCACCAAGGAGCAGATCTGCAAGGCCGCGGGCCTGGACCCCAAGGCGGCCAACTCCGCCTTCCGGCGCCTGGTGCTCGGCTACATCCGCGGCGGCAAGAAGGTCGCCGCATCGCTCGAATCCAACGGCAAGCGCGGCGTCGAAGGCCGCTACCGCAAGCGCTGACGTGCAGCAGCCCACCACCGAACTCGCCGCGGCACTGGCCGCGGGCCGGGCCGCGGCCGACGCGATCGCCTTCCTGGGCGATCCGCAGTCGTTTGCGGCGGGTGCGGTGATCGACAAGGGCGCCGCCGGCCCGGCCACCGTGGCGGACATCGCCAGCCAGGTGGCTGCCACCATCACGCTCCGGGCCATGCTCGGCGGGGCCGTGCGCATCGTCGCCGAGGAAAGCCTCGAGGAGGTCGACTCCCTGGGCGGCGACTCGCTCCTGGCCACCGTCGCCGCCGCCGTGCGCGCTGCGGGCATCGAGTGTGACGCATCCCGCGCACGCGAGGCGCTCGCCGCGGCGTCCGATGCCGGCGGTGCGGGCACCTTCTGGGCCATCGACCCCCTCGACGGCACCAAGGGCTACCTGCGCGGCGGGCAGTTCGCGGTGGCCATCGCGCTGGTGCGCGACGGCATTCCGATGGCCGGCGTGCTCGGGCTTCCGCGCCTGGCGGCCACCGGCACCGGCATGGGTGCCGGCGTCCTGGCAGCCGCAGTGCGCGGGCAGGGCGCGGTGCAGACGCCGCTCTCCTCGTGGGAGCCGCTGCCGATCAACGCACGACCATGGAATCCCGGTGACGCCATTCGCCTTGCGGGCAGCGTCGAGAAGGGCCACAGCGCCTCGGACTCGCTCGAGTCGCGCGCCGCGCAGCTTGGCCCGGTCGAGCCCGTCCGCATCGACAGCCAGGCGAAGTATGCATTGGTGGCCCGCGGAGACGCGGATACCTACCTCCGCCTGAGCCCCACACCCGATTACCGCGAATGCATCTGGGATCACGCCGCCGGCGCGCTGGTGGCGTCGGAGGCCGGGTGCACCGTCACCGATTCGCGCGGCGTCCCGATGGACTTCTCCACCGGCCGCCGGCTCACCGCCGCGCAGGGCGTCATCTGCGCCCCGCCGCGCCTCCATGTGGCGCTGGTGGACGCGTTGGCCCCGCTCGTGGGGTAGAACACGCGCATGGCGCATGTCGCTCTCATCGGCGGGTTCGGCGACCTGGTGGTCAAGCTTCGAGGTTCGCTGCTGCGTTCCCTCCGGGCCGCGGGGCATCGCGTCACGGTCTGCGTGCCGGCGCCTTCCGCGGAGGCGCGGGCCGGCGTCGAGTCCGGGCTGCGTGACCTGGGTGCCCGGCTCGTCGAGGCACCGCTCGACCGCAGCGGCACCAACCCCATCGGCGAGCTGGCGCTCCGCAACTTCTACGCGAAGTTCATGGAGACGGAACGCCCGGACGCGGTCATCGCCTACAACCCGAAGCCGATCTTCTACGCAGTGCCCGCCGCGCGCCGCGCGGGCGTGCCGCACATCGCGGCCATGGTCACCGGCCTCGGCTATGCGTTCACCAGCAGCGACCTGCGCGCCAAGGTGCTCTCGCTGGTTGCGATGCGCCTCTACCGCCGCGCGCTCCCGCTCGCCACCACGGTGGTGTTCCAGAACAACGACGACCGGACCCGCTTCCAGCACCTTGGCCTCCTCGGCGCCGTGCGCAGCGTTCACGTCATTCCCGGCTCGGGCGTCGACCTCGCGCACTTCCAGCACACGGCCATCACCGAACCGCCGGCGCGCATCGACTTCCTGTACCTCGGCCGCTACCTGCGCGACAAGGGAATCGTCGATTTCGTCGAGGCAGCACGCGCGCTCCGCGCCCTTCGCGAGGATGGCTCGCGCTTCGGCTTCCACATTGCCGGATTCGTCGACGAGAACCCGTCGAGCGTCACCGCGGCGGAGGTCCGCGCCTGGGTCAGCGCGGGCATCGTGCAGGACCTCGGCAGGCTCGAGGATCCGCGCCCCGCGCTCTCGGCGTGCAGCGTGATGGTCCTCCCGAGCCACGGCGAGGGAATGCCGATGGCGGTGCTCGAGGCCATGTCCACGGGACGTGCCGTGGTGACCACCGAGGTGGCGGGATGCCGCGAGACCATCATCGACGGCGAGAGCGGCATCCTGGTGCCGCCCGGCGCGCCGGCGGCTCTTGCCGTTGCGATGGAGCAATTCCTGGAAGACCCCGGTCTGGTGGTCAGCATGGGCATGGCCGCGCGTCAGCGCGCGGCGTCGGAGTTCGACAGCCGCGCCGTGAACGCGCGCCTGCTGTCGGCGCTCGGGATCTGACCGTCAGCGCTGCGCGATGTCCTGCACCGGGCCGGGAGCGTTCCCGAGGTCACGGCTGCCCGCGCCATACAGGAAGCCGTTCGTCAGCTTGAGGTATTGGAAGTACGTCCGGTTGCCGCGGCGCATCATCAGGTCCACCTGGCCGTCGTCGTTCCAGTCGCGCGCATTCACCACGGTGCCGGACGCGAAGCCGACGCGCTGGCGGGACAGCTTCACGTAGTCGCCGTTCGTGTCCTGGTCCATGAGCTCGATCTGGATGTCGCCGCCCTGCCAGACCAGGTCAGGCTGCCCGTCGTTGTTCATGTCGGCCACGGCCTTGAGCTTGTAGGACGGGCTGATCGTGGTGATGGGCGTCGTCTCGGAGTTCGAGGTGCCGTCCTCGTTGTCCGCGAGGGGCTCGAACACGCGCAGTTCGCCGGTGGCCTGCTCGCGAAGCAGGATGTCGTTGTTGTTCTTGTTCCGGAAGTTCCCGGGCAGGACGATCCACTCGCCATCGGGCAGCTCGTAGTCGTCGGCGCCCGTCAGTGCGCCGGCGGAGACGTGCCAGATGGTGATCTGCGAGGGGTCGAGGATGCTGCGGAGCAGGACATCCGGCTTGCTGTCGGCGTTGAAGTCGCCCACGGCGATCGCGTCGTAGCCGGTGGGCAGCTCGTCGACCACGTTCGTGGAGAGGATCTTGTTGGCATCGCGCTTCCAGTAGCGCAGCACCTCGTTCCGGTCGACGAAGACGATGTCGCCGGAGCGGTCGCCGTTCATGTCGATGGTGCCGACGTAGCGCGCCCCCGCGGGCAGCGTGCCGAGCTTCTGGTACTTCGGCTTCACGCCGGAGTGCTTGCCATCGGTCTGCAGGATGGAGATCTTGCCGTTCTTCAGCATGACCGCGCTGCCCTTGATGGTGCCCCAGCTGTAGACGATGGGCGTCAGCGGGAAGACGGGCGATGCGGAGCCGTCGCCGGTGGACGGCGTGCCGCCGTTGTTCACGCTGCCGCCGGTGCTGCCGCCGCCGTCGCCGGGAGTGCTGCCGTCGTTGGGGTTGCCGTTCTCGTCGAGCTGGCCCGAGGCCGGCCCCGCCACCTCGCCGACGCCGGTGCCGATGGGCCCGTTGGTGAAGACGAACGGGTACGCGGTTCCCAGGCTCGAGGTCGGGGTCTCCGCACCGGCGAGCGAGTAGAGCAGGGTGGACGGCGCCGTGGCGACCGCGCGGCCGATGTTCGAGTTGGCACCGACGCGCCAGCTCCACAGGTCGCCCGTGCTGCCGACGGTGCCGCGGATGGCCCAGGTGCCGCCCGCGCCGCCGCGCGTGAACGCGAAGGCGGTGCCGGAGTTGGCCACCTGCAGCAGGTCGGGCGCGTTGTTCGGATCGACGACGGCGGTGTCGAAGCCCGGGGCGCCGACGATCGCCTGCGGCGGATCGGTGTGCGAGAGCGCCACCGCGTAGCCGAAGGCATTGTTGACGTTGTCGGAGCGGGGGAGCAGGGTTCCGTCCAGGCTCCAGGTGGTGCCGTGGTCGTCGCTGCGGAACATGTAGGCGACGCCGTTGCCGGTGACGGCCTCGGAGTTGCCCGAATCGCGCGCCGGCGCGCCGACGAGCAGCCAGGCCGCATCGTCGCCATCGACGACCGCCACGGATGCGCCGAAGCCGGCGTTCGTGGTCGGGATCTCCTCGGTGACCTTCGACGACAGGGTCCAGGCGGAGGTTCCCGCGGCGCGCGAGTAGATGCGCGTGTTGCCGGCGTGGACCTTGCCCTGGATGTTCTTGTTCTGCACGCCCGCGGCGAGGAGGTCGCCATGGAGGGACAGCCTGGTGCCGAGCTGGTCGTTGGCGCCGGCATCCACGTCCTCGATCTTCTGCGTCTGCGCGTAGGTGCCGGCGCCGTCGCGCTCGAACACGTAGATGGCGCCGGTGTTGCTGGTGCCCGCGAGCGGGCAGCCCACGGCCACCGTGCCATCGTGCGCCGCAACGCTGAAGCCGAACTGGTCGATCTGCTGCAGGTCTGCCGGGGCGAGCGTCTGGTCGGGCAGCCGCGTGTAGGGGCCGTACCGATCTGCCGTCGACACGCCGGCAGGACCGGCGCCGCCGCCCGGGTTCGCGTATCCCCAGCTGTCGCCGACGCCCTTGCGGTAGACGAACGCGGAGCCGCCGAAGAGCGCCACCGCGTCATAGCCCCAGGCTCCCACCACGATGTCGTTGGTGACCGGGTCGATTGCCACGCTGCAGCCGGTCTGCGCCAAGGTGCGGGTGGGTGCGATGAGGCGCTGGACGAAGGCCCACTGGTTGGTGCCCGCGGTGCGCTTGAAGACGAAGGCCGCGCCGGCGCCGTTGCTTCCGGAATTGGTGCGCAGGTCCACCAACCGCACGTCGGGGGCGCCGATCACGGCATAGTCCTCCGTCATGGCCATCGCGAAACCGAACCGGCAGCCCGTATTGAGGGCTTCCTTGAAGGTCGGGTCGACCTGGAACTTGCTGCCGGGAGCCCATCCGTCGATGGTCTGCCGGGCGGACGACGGGGCCGAGGCCGACAGGGCCGCCACGGTGGCGACGATCGTGAGGCTGGCGGAGCGGAGTTGGCGGAGGTGGTTGAGCATGTACTTGGGAACTTCCTTGGCGGGGCAGGGGCTGGTGACCCTCCCCATTGATACTTATGATCTGAGGTCACCGTTGGGATCGCTGGTATCCGTGAAATTGGGTGAAATCCTCGACATAGATCGTCACGGTCAACGTTTGGCGTCCAACTGGCATTTCGCGGGCGTGCGCCCGTTTCTGCAAAGTCCGAGAATCAGGAACCGATCCATGAACCTGTTTATCCGCTCCTCGTCGTTCCGCCGTACCGCATCGCTCGCCGTGATTGCGGTGGTTGCGGCGGAATCGCTGCTGTCCGTGTCCGCGCATGCCCAGCAGGGCGGCCCGCCGCAGGGGCAGGGCCAGGGTCAGGGTGGTCAGGGTGGTCAGGGTGGTCAGGGTGGTCAGGGTGGTCAGGGTGGTCGTGGCGGCCAAGGCGGCCGCGGCGGCCAGGGCGGTGGCGGCGGCGGAATGATGCGCGGCATGGGGCGCATGGGCATCCAGAACCAGATCCGCGACGCCTTCGAGCCCGACTTTGCGCGCCGCGACATTCCGCTCTTCAAGGAGCAGCTCACGCTCGAGGACGCCCAGATGGCCGTCGCCGAGCAGCTGATGCGCGACTACGAGGATGCGTTCGAGCCGGCCCGTGACGAGGTCATGAACTCCATGCAGGAGATCGGCCGCCAGATGATGGCGCCCATGATGGCTCCCGAGATGCAGGAGAAGTGGCGCGGCGCCATGGACGAGGCGCGCCAGCAGATGGAGCAGATGGCGCAGGAGAAGGGCGCCGAGCTCACCCCCGAGGAGCGCCAGCAGTTCTTCCGCACGCAGATGGACAAGCTGGGCGAGCAGGTGCAGAAGGACATGAAGGCCAGCGGTGCGTTCGACCAGATGCGCGCCTCGCTCGGCACCATGGTCACCGACTTCAACAAGTGGCAGGAGACCAAGTCGCGGCTGCGCAAGTCGTTCGTGGACGGCCTGCAGGCCTCGCTCTCCGATCCGCAGGCCAAGAAGTGGCCCGCGTTCGACCGCTTCCTGGTGCGCGAGAAGACCCTGTCGCGCGGCGTGATCAGCGGCGAGAACGTCAACCTGTTCATCGTGCTCGACGAAGCGGGCCTCTCCAAGGAAACCTTCGCCAAGCTGCAGACCATCATGGACGACTACGAGCTCCAGCTCGACGTGGCCCTGAAGGCCCGCAACGAGTTCCTGGCGGCCAACGAGGGGAAGTACCTCGCGGCCATCCAGGGCGGCGATGCCGAGGCGGCCAAGCGCTTCGCCACGCGTTCCGTGGAGCTGCGCGAGAAGGTGCGCGACGTGAACGACCGCTACCGCGAGGCGATCTGCGCAGAGCTGTCGCCGGAAGATGCTGCGCGCGTCCGCGCCGCTGCCCTCTCGGCCGCGTACGAGCGCGTCTACGGGCAGAACCGCGTGCAGCGCGCCTTCGAGGCGGCGCTGAAGCTGGAAGGCCTGGAGGCGTCGGTGCTGGAAGCCATCAATGGGCTCAACACCCAGTACGCGGCGGAAGTCAGCCCGATGAACGACCGCATCGTGCAGGCGCTCCGCAAGGAGGAGCCCGTCAACCAGACCGAGGAGATCACCCGCGTGGTGGGCTTCATGTCCGGTGACGTGCCGATGTCGCAGATGTTCCGGCGCGGCGGCGGTGGCGCCGGCAGCGGGCGCGGTGAGTCGCAGGAGCTGTTCGACAAGCGCAACGAGACCAACGACACCTACATGGAGCGGCTCGAGAAGCTGCTCACGCCCGAGCAGTTCGAGTCGCTGCCCAAGGGCAACCGCGGCGGCCAGGGCGGCATGGGCGGCATGTGGGGCAACAACGGGCCGATCAAGCTCTCCGACCTGCCGCAGCAGGCGCAGGACCGCATGAAGCAGTACGACAAGAACAACGACGGCACCATCGACGACACCGAGCGCCAGGCCATGATGGAGGACTTCCGTCAGCGTGGCGGCCCCGGCATGATGGGTGGCGGCGGCGGCGGCCAGGGCGGACCGGGTGGGGGCGGTCAGGGCGGCGGCCGCGGCAATCGCGGGGGCCGCGGCAACGGTGGCGGCGGTGGAAACGGCGGCGCCCCGGCTGGACAGTCCCCGAACTGAATTGCATCGCAGGCCGCTGGCCTGCATTTCCCCTTGAAATCGCCCCGGATCCGGTTCTCGGCCTTCCCCGAGACGGATCCGGGGCTATGTTTGAGGCGTTCCATTGATCCAGCGCCTGCTGACGGAGATACTGACCCCATGAAGATCCGCCCCGCCCTCGGTGTTCTCGCCTCGGCTTTCGTTGTCGCCGGGTTCATCGTCTCTGCCGCCATCGGCCACGTGGATGATCCGAAGGCGCGAGATCTTCTTCCGCCGGTGCACGGACCGATCTACCACGAGGGCCAGGGCTCGACTGCGGAGGTGTTCCCCTTCAGCGGCATCAACCTGAAGACCTGGATCCCGCTGAACAACTTCACGGGCTCTCCCACGTCGGGCAACGACTGCTGGGGCTACGTGAGCCCGTCCGGCAAGGAATACGCCATCATGGGCCTGTCGAACGGCACGGCGTTCGTCGACATCACCAACCCGTCGGCAGCCACGACCGTGGCCCACATCACCGGACCCACCAGCCTCTGGCGCTGCGTGAAGGTCTACGGCGCCTTCTGCTACGCGGGCACCGAGGCCGGCGGCGGCGTCCAGGTGATGGACATGACCAACATCGACGGCAACAACGCGAGCGCGCCGCGCGTGGTCCTGTCGTCCACCGTCACCACGGGCGGCAACTCGCTCAACACGCACACGCTGACGATCGACACGGCCAGCGGCTACCTGTACCGCGCGGGCGGCGGCTCGAACGGCATCCGCGTCTACGACGTGAAGACCAACCCGGCGAACCCGACCTTCGTGGGTCAGTGGAACAACGTCTACGTGCACGAGTGCCAGGTGGTGACCTACACCTCCGGCGTGTACGCGGGCAAGCAGATCGCCTTCTGCTGCGGCGGTTCCAACGGCGGCCAGACGAACACGGGCCTCTACATCGTGGACGTCACCAACAAGGCCGCGATGACGCAGCTCTCGTACACCACGTACCCCGGCGCCAAGTTCTGCCACCAGAGCTGGCTCTCCAACGACCAGCGCCGCGTGTACATCAACGACGAGCTCGACGAGGGTGCCACGGTCAGCCTGACCACCACCATCGTCATCAACGTCTCGAGCCTGACCGCGCCGGTGGTGGAGCCCAGCTTCAACAACGGCAACACGGCCATCGGCCACAACCTGTACATCGGCCAGGGCAACAAGCTCTTCGAGGCCAACTACAAGGCCGGCCTGCGCGTGTTCGACCTGAACGCGAGCTTCTCGAACCCGCCCGAGATCGCCTACTTCGACACGTGGCCGGCCGACGACGGCGCGCAGTTCAACGGCCTGTGGAACGTGTGGCCGTACTTCCCCAGCGGGACCGTGATCGGCAGCGACATCAACCGCGGCCTCTTCGTGTGGCGCCTCGGTGGCCCGGCAGCGTTCTTCTCGTACCCGAACGGCCTGCCGACCGTGGTGGCCCCGAGCGGTGCCTCGGTGACCATCCAGGTGGCGCCGCCCGCCGGCACCACGCTGCCCGCCAACTCCGTCAAGATGGTGGTCACCGTGGCAGGCGTTGCCACGACCGTCACCATGGAGTCGCTCGGCAACAACCTGTACCGCGGCGCCTTCCCGAGCATCCCCTGCACCAGCGGCCTGAGCTACGAGTTCCGCGTCGACTCGATCGACGGCCCGTACTCGGATCCCGCGGGCCCGCGCTCGGCCGTGGCGGCCGTCGGCGTGGCCACGCCGGTGAACGACGCCTGCGAGGCACTGGGCAGCTGGGCGCTCTCCGCCGCGGGTGACAACGCGACCTCCGGCCTGTGGATCAACGCAGACCCGGTGGCCACGGCCGCGCAGCCCGAGGATGACCACTCCGCGAGCGGCACGCGCTGCTTCGTCACCGGCAACGGCACCGTGGGTGGCGCGATCGGAGAAGCCGACCTGGACGGCGGCACCGCCACGCTGACCTCGCCCGTCTTCGACGGCACCGGTGACCAGACGTTCGTCAGCTACTGGCGCTGGTACTCGAACGACCAGGGGTCGAATCCGAACGAGGATTCGATGCCGGTCTCCATCTCGAACGATGCCGGCGTCACGTGGACGCAGCTCGAGCTGGTGAGCACCAACTCCAACGCCTGGGTCCAGCGCTCATTCAGAATTTCCGACTTTGTTTCACCATCGACGATCATGAAGGTTCGCTTCGCGGCGCGTGACATCGGCGTGGGAGGATCCATCGTCGAGGCGGCGATCGACGATTTCCAGGTGATCCGCTACTCATGCAACGCAAATCCCGCGGATCTGAACGGCGACGGCGTCGTGGGCGGTGCGGACCTTGGCCTGATGCTTGCGGGTTGGGGACTGCCCGGCGTCACCGACATCAACCAGAGCGGTACCACCGATGGCGCCGACCTCGGTTCGCTGCTCTCGGCGTGGACTCTCTGAGCGCGGCAAAATTTCCCTGCCTTCCACCGGCCGTCCGCTTTCGCGGGCGGCCGGTTTCATGTTCAATGCAGGAATGCAGATCACCCGCCGCAACTTCGTGTTCGCCTCGCTCGCGACCCCGTTCGCGTTCCGCACCGTCACCAACCTGCGCCGCAGCGAGCCGTGGAAGAACGAGAAGTTCCTCGTGGCCAAGGTGGGCTGCGGCGGCATGGGAGGAAGCGACCTGAGCGAGGTTGCCAAGCACAAGTCGGTGGAGATCGTGTCGCTCTGCGACATCGACCGCCGGCAGCTCGACACGCTCATGAAGGGCGGCAAGGACGAGGACGGCAAGGCCATCGCCCCGAAGTACGCCTCGGTGGCCGCGTTCGCCGACTGGCGCGAGATGTTCGCCAAGATGGGCGACAAGTTCGACGCCGTGGTGGTGAGCACCGCCGACCACATGCATGCCTCCATCGCGATGGAAGGCCTGAACCGCAACAAGCACGTCTACTGCCAGAAGCCGCTCGCGCAGGGCGCCTGGGAGAACCGTCGCCTGGCCGAGGTGGCCGCGCAGAAGACGAAGCTGGTCACGCAGATGGGCACGCAGCGCATCGCCACCAAGTGGCGCCGCTACGGCGGCAAGCTCCTCCGTGACGGCGTGATCGGCCCCGTGAAGGAGGTCTACGCGTGGACCAACCGTCCGGCCGGCTGGTGGCCGCAGGGCAATCCGCGTCCGGCCGGCACCGACCCGATTCCGGATTGGCTGTCCTGGGACCTGTTCCTCGGCGTGTCGCAGGACCGTCCGTTCAAGGACGGCTACACGCCGTTCAACTGGCGCGGCACCATCGACTGGGGCACCGGCGCCTTCGGCGACATGGGCTGCCACATGCTGGACGTCCCGTTCTATGAACTGCAGCTCGGCACGCCGCTCACCGCGTACTGCAACCCGGTGAAGGCTTCCGCCGACCAGTTCCCGGAGAACGAGTCGGTGGTGCTCACCTACGGCCCCACGCCGAAGACCTCCAAGGACGGCCTCACGCTCAAGTGGTTCGACGGCGGCCAGTTCCCGAACTTCAAGGCGATCGGCCTGCCCGACGGCTGGGAAGGCGGCAAGCAGGGCGAGGACGTGGTCAAGGGCGACGGCGGCGTGATCCTGGTGGGCGAGAAGGGCATCATGTGGTTCCCGATCGAGCACGCCTGGGCGCGCGTCTTCGTCGACGGCAAGGCCGTGGACATGAAGCCCGAGGACCTCGGCAGCTCCAACCACTGGCACGACTGGGTCGATGCCTGCCTGGCCGGCAAGAAGGATGCCTGCGTGTCGCGCTTCGAGAAGGGCGGCCGCATGTGCGAGAGCCTGTCGATCGGCGCGATGAGCGCGCTGGACCCGGGCAAGAAGCTCGAGTACGACGCGGCCACCTGCACGTTCCGCAACAGCCCCGAGGCGAGCAAGATGCTCAAGCGGACGCCGCGCGCCGGCTGGAAGGTCGAGAACCTGTGACCGCAGGCTGCGCCCATCGCTGGGTGCGGCGACTGCTGGCTGGACCGCAGGGCGTGATCCAGCGTGGCTTGGCGATTTCCCCGGCATCGCGCACGATCGTGCGCGGTGCCGGGTGTTCTTTTGCGTTCGCGATCGTGGCGCTCGGCGCGGGTGGCTGCACGTCGCGCATGGCGCAGCTGGAAGGGGCACGCGGCCACACCGAGTGGATCTCCGGCGGCGATGGAGGCACCGCGGAGGTGCCGTCGGTCTTTGTCCTGCGCAATCGGACGCTCGGGTGGGTGAAGGTGGAGAGCATGCGCACCGAGGCCGGGACGGAATGCGGCACGGTGCCGCCGCTGCCGGCGTCGATCGCGCCCGGCAAGCAGATGGAGGTGGCGGTGATCGCGCGCTTCCCGCGCGCTTCCGGCGACGCGGTGCGCACGGTGACGCTTGAATCCAAGGGCGACGAGCCGCTGGTGCTGCGCGTCGACGGGCGGTTCCAGCCGGCGGCGCCCGTGGATGCGAAGCCGCCCCAGCCGATCGCGCCTGCGGGGAAGTGAGCAGGCGCGGCGGGGAAGCGGGCGCGCGCCGCGCGATCAGCGCTGCGCGGCCAGGCGCTCCCGCGCCGCGGGGATCTGCGTCAGTATGACGATGCCGCAGACCGGCGACGCGAAATTCAGGGTCAGGATGGTGCAGATGTCCAGGACTGCATAGGTCTTGGACATCTCGAGGTACTTCGCGGGGTCCGCGGTGCGGGCTCGCGAGTAGGCGATGAGCTCGTAGACGCCGAGGATCATGAGCGGGATCGACAGGATGATGCCGAAGCACGTGAACGCCCAGCCGACCGCGGCGACGATGTTGAAGATGCCGCTGATGAGCTGGGGGATGGCGATCATGTCCGGCGGCCAGTTGGCGGGCACGGCAGCGAAGCTGGGCGTGGGGCCGGTGGGCGGAGCGGCACGGTGCGCGGCCTCGGCGGGAGCCGCGTCCGGCATCGGTTCGGCGCCGAAGGCCGACGCGAACTCGGGGAAGAGCGCGGCGTCGCGCCAGGGGCCGGTGGCGGACTGGCCGACCGGCGTGGTGGAGATCACCCGTCGTTCCGCCACCCAGCGATGGATGGTGGCGAGGTCGACTGGGCCGAAGGTCTGTCCGTTGCCGCCGATGATCCAGTAGGTCATGATTGCATAGTACTATACCGATTACACTAGTGAAGGCAAGGGGCAGCCGGGAATTTCCTACACTTGGAGCATGGTCACCGTCCTTCCAGTCGGCTGGATGAGCGAGACCGACCTCCTCCGGTCGGTCGCGTCGGTGGCGTGCGGCAGCGGGCACCCGGTGGCCCACGAGCTGCTTCGCGAGGCGGACATGCGGATCGTGCGGGTGGTGGATGCGCTGAACTGCGAGCTGTTTCCCGGCGGGGCGGCGGGCGTGGTGGCCGGGTCCCGGGTGCTGGTGGGTTCGCCGGAGTTCCTGCTCGAGCACGGCGTGGACCTGGGCGGCGTGCCGCCGATGCAGGTGTGCGACGGCATGTTCTTCTCGGCGATCGACGGACGGTTCGCGGGGATCGTCAGCATGGTCGAGATGTAGGCCGCCGTGCACGGCGTATCGTCCGTGCATGTCCAGGCTGCAGCGCACCGTCGCATCGAATGACGTGGTCACGTACCGCAGCGAGCTGCTCGCGTCGGAGGGGTTCCGTCACGGATTCTCCGCGCGGCACGGCGGCGTGAGCGTGGCGCCGTTCGACTCGCTGAACCTCGGCGTCGCGCAGGCGCCCGGCGAGCCGGACTCGGACGCGAACATCGAGGAGAACGCGCGCCGGCTGATGGCGGCGATCGGTGCCGAGGGCGCGGCGATGGTGCGCGTGCGCCAGGTGCACGGGTGCGTGGTGCACGCGTGCGCGGGCGATGAGCGGTTCGGCCCGCCGCAGGCCGAGGCGGACGCCCTGATGTCTGCCGATGCGCGCGCCGCGCCGGCGATCCGGACCGCCGACTGCGTGCCGGTGCTGATTGCCTGCACCGAGACCGGCGTGGTCTGCGCGGTGCACGCCGGGTGGCGCGGGATCGTGGCGGGCGTGGTGCCGCACGCGATCGGCGCAATGCGCGCGGCACACGGCGCGCGGCCGGGCGGGATGGTGGCGGCCATCGGGCCGTGCATCGGGCGCGATGTCTACGAGGTGGGGCCGGACGTGGCGGCGGAATTCGCGAAGGTGGTGGGCGACAAGTTCGTGCTGCCTGCGGGCGCCGGGCGCGCCAAGGAGCACATCGACTGCTTCGGCGCGGTGCGTTCCCAGCTGGTTGCATGCGGGATCCCCGCGGAGAGCGTGGATGGCGAGGAACTCTGCACCGTGGCCACGCCGCGGGAGTTCTTCAGTTACCGGCGAGACGGCGCGCGGAGCGGTCGCATGGCGTCCGTGGTTGTCCCGCGGCGCTGACCGACGGTGCGGCGGATGGATCTCCGATATGGTGCGCTTCATGGAACGGTTCATGCATCGATGCCGCGTGTCCATCATCATGTTCGCCTGCGCCCTGGTTGCGGGGGTGTTCGCTCCCGTGGCGCGGGCGCAGCAGGCCGCGCAGGCGCCGGTCGCCGCGCCGGCGGCAGCTGCCACGGACGTGGCGCCGACTGCGCCCCGGATCGTGCGCGTCGGCGTTTACGAGGTGCCGCCGTTCGCAGAGCCGGACGCCGCGCTCAAGTGGAAGGGCTTCGCGGTGGTCCTCTTCGAGGCGTCGGCCATCCAGCTGCAGATGATCCCGGAGTTCCGGCAGTACGCGAACATCGACGACCTGATGTCGGCGGTGGAGAAGGGCGAGGTGGAGGCGGGCATCGGCAACATCATGGTGACGAGCAAGCGCCTCACCCAGGTGGACTTCTCGCAGCCGATCCTCGACGGCGGCCTGCGCGTGATGGTGCCGAGCGACCGGACGCACACGCTCCGCCGGCTGTGGAACGGGCTGGTGGAGGATGGACACGTGCAGGTGCTGTTCTGGGCCCTGGTGGGCATGCTGGTGCTGTCGGTGGTGGTGATGGCGGTGCTGCGCCGGCTCGACCAGGAGTTCTCGAAGCACTGGCACGAGGGTTTCGCCGAG
>Ga0209088_10001097_pt1 | contig 17936 bp, 16 predicted proteins | sample S_140625_EF_Meta_FD_187324 | JGI IMG/M metagenome (GOLD analysis project Ga0209088, IMG submission 187324) | Freshwater microbial communities from Lake Simoncouche, Canada to study carbon cycling - S_140625_EF_MetaG (SPAdes) (version 2) | ecosystem: Environmental > Aquatic > Freshwater > Lake ... | reverse complement strand
TCTAGTAATTTGTCGTAAGGCACGGCGTCTTTTGTCACGTCGAAGTCGGTGGTGTTGGCCATTAAGAACTTCAAAGTGTTACGAACGCGGCGATAGGTGTCTACCACGCGCGCCAAAATTTTGTCGTCGATGTTGAGGTCGCCTGAGTAATCGGTAGACGCTACCCACAACCGGACGATTTCAGCGCCAAGTTTGTCTGTGACTTCTTGCGGCACCACAGTGTTGCCCAATGACTTGCTCATCTTGCGGCCTTGGCCGTCGGTTGCAAATCCGTGGGTGAGCAAACCGCGATAGGGTGCGCGGTCATACAAAGCACAACCCAGTAAGAGGGACGAATGGAACCAACCGCGGTGTTGGTCGTGGCCCTCTAGATACAAGTCTGCTTCTGGGCCCTGCGCATGGAAAGGTTCGCGATCATATGCATCTTTGTGGCTGCCGCGCAGTACGTGCTCGAAGGTCGAGCCGCTGTCGAACCACACTTCCAAGATATCGGTGCTCTTGGTGTAGTCGGATGCTGCAGCGTTAAAAACTTTTCCGCTTTTGGCAAGTGCCGTGCAAATATCTTCAACAGTAGCGCGGCTCCAAGATTCAATGCCACCGGCCTGCACCATGTCGGCAGCGATATCCAAAATCTCTAGCGTGCCGGGATGCAATTCGCCACTGTCTTTGTGTAACAAGAACGGCACAGGCACGCCCCAGCTGCGTTGGCGCGAGATGCACCAGTCAGGACGGTTGGCAATCATGTCGCGCAAACGGGTCTTGCCGTTTTCTGGATAGAACTGGGTCTGCTCAATCGCATCGAGCGCAAGTTGTCGCAAGGTCTTAGGCGCTTTGTGCGTGGTGAACACGCCAACGCCCTCATCCATGCGCACAAACCACTGCGCAGCGGCACGGTATATCACTGGTGTTTTGTGGCGCCAGCAGTGTGGATAGCTGTGGCTGATGCCATGCGTGGCCATCAAGCGATTGGCGTTTTTCAGCGCTTCCAAAATAACGGGAACAGCTTTCCAAATATGTTGGCCGCCAAACAAAGCGAATTCAGCGGCATACGCGCCGTTACCTTGCACAGGGTTCAAGATATCGTCGTACTTCATTCCGTGGGCGACGCAAGAGTTGAAGTCGTCCACGCCATATGCGGGCGCGCTGTGAACGATACCGGTGCCATCGTCCGCGGTGGCGTAGTCAGCCAAATACACAGGCGCAGTGCGTGCAAAGCCTGCGTCGACATGTGCAAGTGGGTGATGGAATTCGATGAGGTCGAGTTTCTTGCCTACTGTTGTAGCTACAACTTTGCCACTGAGCTGCCAGCGTTCTAAACATTTCTCCACCAAACTCTCGGCACACATGTACAAGCCACGCTCGGTGTCAACCAATGCGTATGTCAGTTCAGGGTTGAGGTTGAGTGCTTGGTTTGCAGGGATGGTCCATGCGGTAGTGGTCCAGATGACTGCGAATGCTTCTTTGCTGAGTTTGGGTAAGCCAAAAGCAGCGGCTAGTTTTTCAGGTTGGGCGCATAAAAAGGCAACGTCTAAGGTGTCGCTTTTTTTGTCTGCGTATTCAATTTCAAATTCAGCGAGAGATGATCCGCAGTCAAAACACCAATACACGGGTTTTAAACCGCGGTAAACAAAACCACGCTCGATTACGCGTTTGAAAGCGCGGATTTCACCGGCTTCGTTGCCGAAATCCATGGTGCGGTAAGGGCGCTCCCAATCGCCTAAAACGCCTAAGCGTTTGAAGTCTTCGCGCTGTTGGTCTATTTGCTCGGTAGCGAAAGCGCGGCTTTTGGCCTGCATGTCGTCGCGACTGAGTTTGCGGCCGTGGAGCTTTTCAATGGCGTTTTCGATTGGTAAACCATGGCAGTCCCAACCGGGGATGTATTGCGCATCAAAGCCGGCCAGTTGGCGAGATTTGACAATCATGTCTTTCAATACTTTGTTCAACGCATGGCCGATATGCAATTTACCGTTCGCATAAGGGGGCCCGTCATGCAAGACAAACAAGGGTTGTCCATGGCGCGCGACCCGAAGCTTTTTGTACAAACCAACATCCGTCCAACTCTTAGCCCAAGCGGGTTCGCGTTTGGGTAAATCGCCACGCATCGGAAACGGCGTGTCGGGCATATTGAGGGTGGCGCGGTAATTGTTTTTTTCGGTCATGGTGTTAGGTGTGTGCTGCGAACCAGGTACGTGCGTCTTCGCAGTCTTTGTGTATGCCTTGTTTCAAGGCGTCCATACCGTCGTAGGTCAACTCGTCGTGCAATTTATGCAACAGTTCAACCCGAATAATTTTACTGTAGCCCCCCTCTGCGCCGAGACTCGCTGGCCAATCTAGACAATGGGTTTCCAGCAAGACGCGTCCGCCGTTGACATCGGTGGGGTCTAGCGAGGGACGAATACCCAAATTGGCAACACCTTGCAATGGGGCCTCGTGCAACCCGTGGACGCGCACCACAAAAATACCGCTCGCCGCTGGCTTCCAATGGGCAAAGCGCAGATTGAGCGTGGGGCATTGCAACTCACGTCCTAGCTTGCGCCCGTGCACCACATGGCCAGAGATGGCGTAAGGCCTTCCCAGAAGTTGTGCCACTTCTTCCATGGCCCCCTTCGCTAACGCTTCACGCACGGCCGAGCTAGAAACACGCAAGCCGCGCACTTCGTAGCTGTTCATGCGGGCGACGTCAAAGCCTAGATGTGCGCCAGCTGCGTCGAGCATGGCGTAGTCGCCGAGGCGTTTAGCGCCAAACCGAAAGTCGTCGCCTACCAGCACATATTTGACGCCTAGTCCTTGGACTAAAACATTGTTTATAAAGTCATCAGGCGACTGGGCCGCAAATTTTTCGTTAAATGGCAAGACGATGCACTGTTGCACGCCGCATGCTGCAAGTTCATGGAGTTTGTCGCGCAACGAAGCGATGCGGGCTGGGGCGAGGTCGGGTTGTTTGTAGGCTGCAGCAAAGTAGTCGCGCGGATGTGGTTCAAACGTCATCACGCAACTGGCGACATTGCGGTGCCGCGCTTCACTTTGGAGTAAGGCCAGCATGGCTTGGTGCCCGCGGTGCACCCCATCAAAGTTACCGATGGTCAAGGCGCAGGCCTTGGCTTGGTCGGGGTGGTCAAAACCTCTGAGAATTCGCATGTTTGATTTAGTTTGTGACATTTATAAAACTGTCACTCATTAGGGTTATATTGTCGTTGATAGACGTGCATTCCCTTATCGGTTCATTAAGTTTTGGATGGAGGTGTGTTTTGAAGGTCTTGAAACTGTCAGCGCAAGGACTTCCACAGTCTTGGATTTCGCTCGAACAAGCGGTGATCCACTACGCAGCCGGCGATGTTCGCTGGGAATCTGGCGGCGAGGTTGCAGTTTTCCATGGCGGCACCAACGCCATCACAGGCCAGCAGTCGATCATCACGGTCAACAGCATCATCGGAACCAAGGGCGTACCCAAAATCAATCCCTTTGATTTACGCTCGGGTTTGACTAACACCAAGTTATTTATCCGCGACCGCAATATTTGCGCTTACTGTGGAGACCATTTCCACGAGACCGAGTTGACGCGCGAGCACATCACGCCTTTTGGTCAAAACGGTAAGGACCATTGGATGAATGTGGTGACGGCTTGTAAATCATGCAACCACCGCAAAGGCAACCGTACTCCTGAGCAGGCCAAGATGCCTTTGCTTTATACGCCTTATGTGCCTAGTTTGTGGGAAGACTTTATTTTGCGTAATCGGCGGATTTTGGCGGACCAGATGGAGTTTTTGTTGGCGCATGTGCCTAAGAGTTCTCGGTTGGTGGCCTGACGCTTTTTCTTGCCTTTGTCTTTTGTTGTCGCTCCGGCGAGGCAGTTGACTGCGGCTTCCTCATGGGGTACCGATAAATCGTCAGCCGCAGTCAGCTGCCTCGCCTGCGGGTTTTGGGTTTTCTGACTTTTTAGTTCTCTAGCAATTTTGCAATTGCGGCGGGGTATATCAAATGCTCTTGCGTTAGCACTCTTGCCGCTAGTCCTTCTGCCGTGTCGCCTTCCATTATTGGGACTATGGCTTGCACCAATATGGGTCCATGGTCTAACTCGGCGCTTACCTGATGTACGGTCGCTCCGGCAAATTGACAGCCTGCTTCTATGGCGCGTTGGTGGGTGTTCAGTCCCTGAAACGCCGGTAGCAGGGAAGGGTGGATATTGATCAATTGCCCTTCGTAATGCGCCACGAAAAACGGTGCCAGGATGCGCATAAAGCCAGCAAGAACTACCAAGGCTGGTGCGTATTGGTCTATTTCTTTTATTAGTGCCGTGTCAAAGGCTTCTCTGGGATTTGGGGCATTGGCAAAACTGGTGTGATCGACCACTTGGGTTGTGACACCGTGGTGCTGGGCGATGCCTAAACCCTTGGCCGAGGGTCTATTGCTTATGACGGCTGCGACTCTCGCTTGCAAGTGTTTTTCCCAATTTTGGGCTTTCGCGGTGCGAATGATGGCTTCCATATTGGAGCCGTCGCCGGAGATGAGGATCACGATGTTTTTCATGCGGGGTGGATTATCGATCGGGGTTTGCCCGCGTTTGAAGGTCTCGGGGCAGGAAAAAGAGCACGGTCGTGCTAAAAATGGCCAATTGCTTGGATAATGCGCCGGCTTAGTGAAGAAAAGCTGGTTAACGCAGCTAACAAAAATAACAAGCTAAAGAACTACCAATCAAAGCTCATAAGGAATTCCCAACATGGATTTGGCCTTTACCCCAGAAGAAGAGGCGTTTCGCCAAGAAGTGCGTGCTTGGGTGCACGCGAATTTGCCTAAAGAACTCTCGCACAAGGTGCACAACGCCCTACGCTTGACGCGTGAGGATATGCAGCAGTGGGCGCGTATTTTGGGCAAGAAAAATTGGCTGGGCTATGGCTGGCCCACACAATTTGGTGGTCCGGGCTGGACTGCCGTGCAAAAGCATTTGTTCGAAGAAGAATGTGCTTTGGCTGGTGCACCACGTGTCGTGCCTTTTGGCCCAGTAATGGTGGCGCCTGTGATCATGGCCTTTGGTACGCCCGAGCAGCAGCAGCGCTTTTTACCCGGCATCGCCAGTGGCGAAGTGTGGTGGAGCCAAGGTTATAGCGAGCCTGGTTCTGGGTCAGACCTCGCGTCTGTCAAAACCCGCGCAGAACGCGTGGGCGACCACTATGTGGTGAATGGCCAAAAAACGTGGACCACTTTGGGCCAATACGGCGAATGGATTTTCTGCTTGGTGCGCACCAGCAATGAAGGCAAACCGCAAACAGGCATTTCCTTTTTGCTGATTGACATGAAGTCTCCTGGTGTCACGGTGCGTCCTATTAAGTTGCTAGACGGCGAATGCGAAGTTAATGAGGTGTGGTTTGACAATGTCAAAGTACCTGTCGAAAACCTAGTGGGTGAAGAAAACAAAGGCTGGACCTACGCCAAGCATTTGTTGGCGCATGAGCGTACCAATATTGCCGACGTCAACCGCGCCAAGCGGGAGTTGGAGCGTTTGAAGCGTGTGGCCAAAGCCGAAGGCGTGTACGACCCCGCAACAGGTGGCGCAGAAGCACTGCGTTTCCGCGACGAAATCGCCAAGCTCGAAGTCGACGTGGTGGCACTCGAGATGCTGGTGTTGCGAGTGTTGTCAGCAGAGAAATCAGGCAAACAGACTTTAGACATTGCAGGCTTACTCAAAATCCGTGGCAGCGAAATTCAACAGCGCTATAGCGAACTCATGATGCTAGCCGCTGGCCCTGCCAGCCTGCCGTTTATCGAAGAAGCCATGCAAGCCGGATGGCAAGGCGATGTCGCGCTCAATAGTTTGTGGCTCGGCGGCACTCCGCACAACGCGCCTTTGGCGTCTACCTACTTCAATATGCGTAAAACCACAATTTACGGTGGTTCTAACGAAGTGCAACGCAATATCGTCGCGCAAACCGTACTGGGATAAATCATGGACTTTAATTTTTCTGACGAACAAGAACAACTGCGCGACGCGGTTCGCAAATGGGTGGACAAAGGCTACGACTTTGAGCGCCGTAAACAGATCGTGGCCGAGGGTGGGTTTTCGCGCGCAGCATTTAATGAACTGGCCGAACTTGGCTTGGGCGGTTTGTATATCCCCGAAGAGCTTGGCGGATTGGGCATGGGCCCCGTCGAAGGCATGGTGGTGATGGAAGAGTTGGGACGCGGCATCGTGCTCGAACCCTTGGCGCACACCTTGATTGCTGGCGCTGTTTTGTCTCACTACGCCCCATCAGGGCTGCAGACTGAATGGTGCGCAAAGGTCGCTGGTGGTGAGGCCTTGGTGGTGCTGGCGCACCAAGAACGCAAAGCGCGGTACAACCCCAAGGTCTGCGAGACACAAGCCATAGCCGCAGGCGATGTTTGGACGATTACCGGTGCCAAGAGCGTGGTAGCTGCTGGCGACCATGCTGACGCTTGGTTGGTACCTGCTATGGCTAATGGTTCTATTGCCTTGTTCCTAGTGGCTAAAGGCGCAAGCGGCGTGACGACACGTGGATATGTCACCCAAGATGGCAGCCGTGCGGCGGAGTTGGTTCTGAGCAACGCCCCTGCAGCGTTGGTAACCCTCAAGGGCCAAGAGGCTGTGGCGCATGCCGTGGACATAGGCATTGCTGCCTTGTGCGCCGAAGCTGTCGGGGTGATGGACAAAACCTTGGCCATCACGGTCGAGTACATGAATACGCGCAAACAGTTTGGTGTCGCGATTGCGAGTTTCCAAGCGTTACGCCACCGCGTGTCGGACATGAAGATGCAACTCGAGTTGGGTCGCTCGATGAGTTACTACGCCACGTTGAGACTCAACGACAGTCCCTCCGAACGCAGCCGCGCCATGAGCCGCGCCAAATACCAAATCGGTCGTTCCATGCGCCATATCGGGCAAGAAGCAGTGCAGTTGCATGGGGGTATTGGCGTGACGGACGAGTACATCGTCAGCCACTACTTCAAGAAGCTGACGCAGCTCGAGATGACTTTTGGCGACAGCCTCCACCATTTGGGTGAGGTGTCTGCGCATATGCAAGACACGGCTGGCGTTTTTGCTTAATGGGGGTGGGACAATGCAGGCATGCATCCCAACGCCCTGTTAGAAGCTTGTACTGAGCTTGTCCGCCTGACCCTGAAGTTTGAACACCCCGCTGATGCGGTGGTGTCCAAGTTTTTTAGAGACTACCGTAAAACCTATGCCTTTGGCCCGCGCGAGCGTGCGGCCTTGGCCGAAACCACCTACAACGTCTTGCGCAACAAGTTGCGCTACGACCATTTGTCGCCATCTGGCTCGGGGCCAAAGGAGAGACGGTTAGCGATTTTGGGGTTTGCCGACCATTTGCAAAATACTGCGAACAGGCCAGCTTCTGAGTCTCACTCGAATGATGCTTCGTCTGTAAAGCCTTCAGCTGCCAAATACGCTGCTGCCAAGCAAGCCGCACAAAACCGCCACGCAAGACCCAGTAACAACCCGCTCGATTTTTTGTTTGGCGCACTCAATAAGCAAGAAGCAGCTTGGTTAGAAGCCTGTGCCAAAGTGCAAACTTCGGATTTGCTGGAGCGCCATCGGCATAACCTGCCCGAGTGGTTGGTCGAACCTTTAAAAGCGCAAGTCGGTGACGGGTTTTGGCCTTTGGTGGCGCAACTCAATTCTTCGGCGCCCTTAGATTTGCGCGTCAACACCTTTACCGACAAGCGTGAAGACTTGCAAAAAGAACTCAAGGCCGCGGGCATCCAAGCCACCCCGACACCGTTTTCCCCTTGGGGCCTGCGTATCCAAGGCAAGCCTGCTTTGTCGCAACTCGATTTATTTTCTCGCGGCGCGGTGGAAGTGCAAGACGAAGGCTCGCAATTGCTGGCTTTATTGCTAGACGCCAAGCGCGGTGAGATGGTGTGTGACTTTTGTGCTGGCGCTGGCGGCAAAACTTTGGCGATCGGCGCGTCCATGCGTAGCACTGGGCGCTTGTATGCGTTTGACACTTCGGGCCATCGCTTGGAGGCTTTGAAACCGCGACTCGCTCGCAGCAAGTTATCGAACGTGCATCCCGCTGCCATTGCCCATGAGCGGGATGACCGCATCAAACGCTTGAGCGGCAAGATGGACCGCGTGTTGGTGGACGCGCCATGTTCTGGTTTGGGAACTTTGAGGCGCAATCCCGATTTGAAATGGCGCCAGTCGCCGCAATCGGTGGCGGAGTTGACCGTCAAACAAACGTCTATCTTGGCCAGTGCTGCACGATTGCTGAAGTCAGGCGGGCGCTTGGTGTACGCCACGTGTAGTTTGTTACCGGAAGAGAACGAGGCGATTGCCCAAGCGTTTAGCGCGGCGCATCCTGAATTTACGCCGCTGTCTGTCTCAGAAACTCTACAGGCCTTGAAAGTTACTGACGCTGCGTCTTTATGTACAGCCGATGGGTTGTATTTGCGCCTATGGCCGCATCTACATGCCAGTGACGGCTTCTTTGCTGCCGCTTGGACCGCCAAGTAGAATGGCTTTATCTACGGAATTGAAAGCACCGCATGTTATTTTTAGACTCGCCTTGGGTTGATGCCACCCTCAATTGGCTCATCCATGGCACGCTGGACTTGTCGGGTTGGCAAGTTTTTTTCGTGACGTTAGCGCTCACCCACATCACCATTGCCAGTGTCACGATTTACTTGCACCGCTATAGCGCCCACCGCGCGCTAGATCTGCATCCACTGCCCGCACATTTTTTCAGGTTGTGGTTATGGCTCACCACTGGCCAAGTCACCAAAGAGTGGACCGCTATCCACCGTAAACACCACGCCAAGTGCGAGCAAGCTGAAGATCCCCACAGCCCGCACGTGCACGGCATCAAAACCGTTTTGTTTTCTGGCGCTGAGTTGTATCGCAAAGAATCTAAAAACAAAGAAACGCTCGATCGTTACGGACATGGAACGCCGGACGACTGGATGGAAAGAAATATCTACAGCCGTTTTTCATGGCAAGGCGTCGCGATCATGCTGATCATCGATTTGGCTTTGTTTGGCGCTTTGGGTTTGAGCGTTTGGGCTGTGCAAATGATGTGGATCCCTGTGACCGCTGCCGGCATCATCAATGGTGCCGGGCACTATTGGGGATATCGCAACTTTGAAGCACCTGACGCCAGTACCAATCTAGTGCCATGGGGCATCATCATCGGCGGGGAAGAGTTGCATAACAACCACCACACCTACCCCACATCTGCCAAGTTGTCGGTCAAACCTTACGAGTTTGATTTAGGCTGGGCTTACATCCGTATCCTGCAATTTCTTGGATTGGCTAGTGTTAAAAAGACGCCGCCCAAACTCGCTTTTGGCAATATCCAACCGGTTGCTGACGAAAAAACCCTCGAGGCTGTGATTGCCAACCGTTACGAAGTGATGGCCAATTACGCCCGTCAATTGCGCTTGGAACTCAAACAAGAAATCGCCGCGCTCTCCACATTGCCTGCGGAAACCGTTTTGGCCGATGCTAAGCGCTGGATGCACCGCGATTTTGAAAAGATTCCTGCCCGTGTGATGGAGCAACTCGCCCAAGCGCGCGCCGCTTTGCCCAACGTCGACACCATGGTGTCCATGCGCGAGGAGTTACGCCAACTGTGGCTCAACACCCATCTAAACCGTGAGCAATTGACCAAAGATCTGCAGGCGTGGTGCAAGCGCGCTGAGGCCAGTGGGATTGCGGCTTTACAAGAATTTGCTGTTGGTTTACGCGCTGTTCGTGCCTAAGTTGGATAAACAATAAAAAACCCGCCGAGGCGGGTTTTTTATTTGTGCAAAGCCAAATTACTTCAACTTGGTTTCTTTGTATTCCACATGCTTACGAGCTTTGGGATCAAACTTCATGATCGTCATTTTCTCGGGCATGGTTTTCTTGTTTTTGCTGGTCGTGTAGAAGTGACCCGTACCGGCGCTGGATTCCAGCTTGATTTTTTCGCGTCCGCCTTTGGATGCCATGATCTTTTCCTTTTAAATGGTGTGAATCAAGCTTGACCGCGGGCGCGCAAATCTGCGAGCACAGCATCAATGCCGTTTTTGTCGATCAGGCGCAAAGCTGCGCTAGAGACGCGAAGACGAACCCAACGGTTCTCGGTCTCGACCCAGAAACGGCGGTATTGCAGATTCGGTAAGAACCGGCGCTTGGTTTTGTTGTTGGCGTGGGAAACATTGTTCCCCGTCATCGGGCCTTTGCCCGTTACTTCACATACGCGTGCCATGTGGACACTCCATGATTTTCTAAACGGAACTGACTGACGTCAGTCCCTCACCTCGCCAGGTAGGGTGGCGGTAACCCGAAATTGCTGCTTGATCTAACCCAATGCACAGAGACCTCATGTGCATCTAGGATGCCCTTGAAAGCCCAAGGTGGGAATTAGCTCACTACAGCAAAGCCTACGATTATAGCCAAAAACTCAATGCGCGCCTTGTTCCAAGAAGCGCTGGGCGTCCAAAGCCGCCATGCAGCCGGTGCCGGCGCTGGTAATGGCTTGGCGGTAAATGTGGTCTTGCACGTCTCCGGCAGCAAAAATGCCAGGCACGCTGGTCATCGTGGCAAAGCCTTGCAAGCCGCTGCGGGTGATGATGTAGCCGTCCTTCATGTCAATTTGGCCGGCAAAAATGTCGGTGTTCGGTTGGTGACCGATGGCAATAAAGCAGCCTTGGAGCGCAATGTCGCGGGTTGCGCTATCGGTCGTGCTTTTGAGACGCACGCCCGTCACACCAGAGGCGTCGCCCAACACTTCGTCTAAGGTGCTGTGGGTTTCGAGGACGATTTTTCCAGCCGCTACTTTCTCCATCAACTTGTCGATCATGATCGCCTCGGCCTTGAACTTGTCGCGGCGGTGGACCAAATGCACTTTGCTGGCGATGTTGGACAAATACAGGGCTTCTTCCACCGCCGTATTGCCGCCACCAACCACGCAAACCACTTGTTCGCGGTAGAAAAATCCATCGCAGGTGGCGCAACCGGATACGCCGCGGCCCATAAAGGCCTCTTCTGACGGGAGTCCTAAATACTTGGCGGAGGCGCCTGTGCACAAAATCAATGAATCACAGGTGTAGGTGCCGCTATCGCCTGTCAGGGTAAAAGGTCGCTTGGAAAAATCAACTTTGTTGATATGGTCAAACACAATTTGCGTATTGAAACGTTCAGCATGCTGTTGAAAGCGTTGCATCAAGTCTGGGCCTTGCACGCCATGGACATCCGCGGGCCAGTTGTCGACCTCGGTGGTGGTCATCAATTGGCCGCCTTGGGCCATACCCGTGATCAAAAGTGGCTTTAAATTGGCGCGGGCTGCGTAAACAGCGGCGGTATAGCCCGCAGGGCCAGAACCGAGGATCAAAACTTGTGCGTGTTGGGTGGAAGACATGAAAAAAGTGCTTTTCTGAAGAGACAATCAACCTTTGATTGTAAGAACCCTGTCCAACCCCTCTATTTAGTGAGGGGCTGGCCCTCGGGTAAGCTTCGCTTCCAGACATGACTTATTCGCTCCACACCTTAAACAACGACCGTCGCGCCAACTCCCCCGACGGCGATCTCAAGCCCACAGGCTTTCGCCGCTTTGCCCAAGAAATTGCGCTGACAGCGGGTTTTGTTTTTATGACCTTCTGGTTGCTAGCGCTCTTAACCCATTCCCCCCAAGACCCCGCTTGGAGCACCTCGGGTACTGGTGTGGGCGTACACAACTTTGGCGGACGTTTTGGCGCGTGGTTGGGTGATCTGAGTTTCTTCTTGCTGGGATATTCGGTTTGGTGGTGCTTCGCCGCAGGCTTGGTGTCTTGGTTGGCCGCATTGGCAAACCGACTGCGTGAAGACAGCGATTCAGATGCAGATACCGCTGCCGACACCCACAGCTGGCGCCACACCCGTTTTGCGTTTTGGGCAGGCTTAGCTTTGTTGTTGATCTCCAGTGTGGGCTTGGAGTGGACACGCATGTACCGCTTTGAAGCCAACTTGCCCGGGCACATCAGTGGTGGCGTGCTGGGGTATTTGGTGGGGCCTTTTAGTTTGCAATGGTTGGGCTTTAACGGTTCGGGGCTGATTTTTATCGTGTTTGGTGTGGTCGGCGCATCGTGGGTGTTTCGTTTCTCATGGAGCCAGACCGCAGAAAACTTAGGTGCATGGATCGATGGGTGGATAGAGGCCTGGCGTGAACGCAGAGAGCGCGAACAAGATTTGGCTTACGGATTGGTGGCAGCGCGTGAGCGCGAGGAAATCGTCCATGTCGAGCGTGAAGAGATTGAAGAGCATCCGCCCGTTGCAGTCGTGCTGGAATCTGAAAAAGTTGATATGCCCAAGAGCGCAAGGGTTGCCAAAGAACGGCAAAAACCATTGTTTAACGACATGATGGATTCGCGTTTGCCGCAGGTCGATTTACTCGACGGCGCGGTGGCAAGGCAAGACACCGTTTCCCCCGATACCCTCGAGATGACGAGTCGCATGATTGAGAAAAAGCTGAAAGACTTCGGCGTAGAAGTGCGCGTTGTTGCCGCGTCGCCCGGTCCTGTGATTACACGTTATGAGATTGAACCTGCCACGGGCGTAAAAGGCTCACAAGTCGTCAACTTAGCCAAAGATTTGGCGCGCTCACTCTCTTTGGTATCTATCCGCGTGGTCGAAACCATCCCCGGCAAAAACTACATGGCTTTGGAATTGCCCAATGCCAAACGCCAAACGATTCGCTTGAGCGAAATCTTGGGTTCTGATGTTTACAACGAAGCCAAGTCCATGCTGACCATGGGATTGGGTAAAGACATTGTGGGCAACCCAGTAGTTGCAGACCTAGCCAAAATGCCGCACGTATTGGTGGCTGGTACCACAGGCTCCGGTAAGTCGGTGGGTATCAACGCGATGATTTTGAGCTTGCTCTACAAAGCCGAAGCGCGTGATGTGCGTTTGCTAATGATCGATCCTAAGATGCTCGAAATGTCGGTCTACGAAGGCATTCCCCATTTGCTCGCCCCTGTAGTTACCGATATGCGCCAAGCCGCACATGGATTGAATTGGTGTGTTGGCGAGATGGAAAAACGCTACAAGCTGATGAGCAAACTGGGCGTGCGTAACCTTGCGGGCTATAACGCCAAGATTGATGAAGCAGCAGCACGCGAAGAATTTATTGACAACCCCTTTAGCCTGACACCTGATCAACCCGAGCCTTTACAGCGATTACCGCACATCGTGGTGGTGATCGACGAATTGGCCGACCTGATGATGGTGGTCGGTAAAAAGATTGAAGAGCTCATCGCACGCTTGGCGCAAAAAGCGCGCGCTGCAGGCATCCATTTGATATTGGCCACGCAGCGCCCGAGCGTTGATGTGATCACCGGTTTGATCAAGGCGAATATTCCAACGCGCATCGCTTTTCAAGTCAGCAGCAAAATTGACAGCCGAACCATTCTGGACCAAATGGGTGCTGAAGCGTTGCTCGGTATGGGTGACATGTTGTACATGCACAGTGGTTCTGGTTATCCGATCCGTGTCCACGGTGCATTTGTAAGTGACGAAGAAGTGCATCGCGTAGTGAGTTATCTCAAAACACAGGGCGAGCCTGACTATATTGAAGGCGTGCTCGAGGGCGGCACGGTAGATGGTGATGGCAACCTGATGGGTCCCGATTTATTTGGTGACACCCCTAGCGAAAAAGACCCGATGTACGACCAAGCCGTGGAGGTGGTTTTGAAAAATCGCAAAGCCAGTATTTCGCTGGTGCAACGGCATTTAAAAATTGGTTACAACCGTGCTGCGCGATTGGTGGAAGACATGGAAAAAGCCGGCATGGTCAGCGCTATGAGTAGCAATGGTCAGCGCGAAATTTTGGTGCCTAACCGTGAGGCCTGAGTTCGTGAGGTCTAAGTTGCATGGCTTAGTGAACTGCAAACGGGCTTTGCAAGCATTGTTATTGACAACAAGCATGCAAGTATGCGCAGGCGGCCTAGAAAGCTTAGAGCTTTTTCTCAAAACCGCGCACAGCGGCCGCGCCATATTTAGCCAAGTGGTGACGCCTCCTGTTAAAGCGGGGCAGACCGCAAGAAGTAAAAAATCCAGCGGTGTATTTGCATTTATTCGCCCCACACGTTTTCGGTTTGATTACCAAAAGCCATATCCTTTAACGCTTGTTGCTGACGGCAACATGCTGTGGTGGTACGACGTCGACCTTGCACAAGTCACTGCGCGTTCGCAAACACAAGCCCTTAGCAGTTCGCCCGCTGCTTTGATTGCTACGGCTTCTGATTTGGCATCTTTACAAAAAGAATTCCACCTGCAAGAACAATCTGAAACAGACGGTTTGCAATGGGTGCAAGCCACGCCAAAAATTCGAGAGAGCACTGTTCAAAGTGTGCGTATAGGGTTGCGCGTTGAGGGTGGTGTTGCCAACCTTGAGAAATTAGACATCTTGGATGCGATGGGACAACGCTCGGTGATCAGCTTTGAGTACTTTGAAGCCAATCCTAAAAATTTATCTCCGTCTCAGTTTGTATTTGTGCCACCTAAGGGGGTGGACGTAGTAAAACAGTAAGCATCACTTAAACGCTTCTGTTACTAACAGCACTAACATCCGGCCTCTTTTTTTAACAAGAGGTGGCCTCTAAATGGACTTGTGTTCAATATTTAGTATTTTTTGGCCTTGCGTGAATATCGCAAATACGCTATATTAAAAGTATGGCTTGGCAGATCATCTATCACGATGAGCGGCTTCAACAAGCCATTCTTGGATTGCCGCAGGGAATCATGGCGCGTTACTTCCATTGCACAGATCGCATGGAAGAGCATGGCCCTGATTTAGGAATGCCCCATACGCGCGCATTGCGTCATGGCTTGTTCGAACTGCGGTTGAAATCTAGGGAGGGAATTGGGCGGGTGTTTTTTGGAGTGCTGATAGATCGGCGCATTTTGATGTTGCATCAATTTGTGAAGAAAACAGACAAAACACCGCCCAAAGAAATTGAACTTGCGCTCAAGCGAATGAAGGAGTGGAAAGATGCTCACACATAAAAAATTACGTGCAAAGGCCTTAGCAATCCCTGAGGTGAAAATCGAATTTGAAAATGCACAGGCTGAATATGCAGTGTTAGATGAATTTCTGAAAATCCGTGCGGCAAAAGGGTTCACACAAAATCAAATAGCAGAAAAAATTGGTACTACCCAGTCGGTGATCGCACGCTTAGAGTCTGGCAAAAGCAAGCATTCGCCATCGATTGCCACGCTCTCGCGCTACGCAGAAGCATTGGACTGCCAATTAGAAATACGTTTAGTACAAAAGTTAAATTCCAAATCACACAACCCACGTTTAGCTTAGGTGTAGAGCTCCGATAATTGCATTGATTACACGGATGTGACAATTAGGTCTGTCCTGTTACACATTACCAATGTCAACATCTTCCCAACAACCCCTCGCCGAACGCCTGCGCCCGCGCGCATTGGGCGAGGTGATTGGTCAACAGCATGTTTTGGGTGAGGGCATGGCTTTGCGGGTGGCTTTTGAATCTGGGCAACCCCATAGCTGTATTTTGTGGGGGCCACCGGGCGTAGGCAAAACCACGATTGCTCGCTTGATGGCTGATGCGTTTGACGCGCAATTTTTATCTATCAGTGCGGTGCTCGGCGGCGTGAAAGAAATTCGTGAAGCAGTTGATTTGGCGCTCACTGCGCGCGATGGTTTAGACCCGCAACGCACGATTGTGTTTGTCGATGAGGTGCATCGCTTTAATAAAAGCCAGCAGGATGCGTTTTTGCCGCATGTCGAGTCTGGCCTATTCACATTTATCGGTGCGACAACAGAAAACCCATCGTTCGAAGTAAATTCAGCTCTTTTGTCACGCGCTGCAGTCTATGTGTTGCAGTCGTTGAATGAAGAAGACCTCGCCCACATCATTGCCAAAGCGCAAAGCATTGATGCAGTGCCTGCTTTAGATAGCGAAGCGCAAAAGCGTTTGATTGCCTATGCCGATGGTGATGCGCGTCGCTTGCTCAACACTTTAGAAACTCTGGCTGTTTCAGCTAAGCATGAAGGTTTGACGGAAATTACAGATACATGGTTGCTCAAAGTTCTTGGCGAGCGCATGCGCCGTTATGACAAAGGTGGCGAGCAGTTCTATGACACCATCAGCGCGTTGCACAAGTCTGTCAGGGGCTCTGACCCAGATGCTGCGCTTTATTGGTTAGTCAGAATGCTCGACGGTGGCGCAGAACCCAAATACATGGCGCGTCGCCTTATCCGTATGGCAAGCGAAGACATTGGTTTGGCAGACCCGCGTGCATTGCGATTGGCCTTAGACGCTGCTGAAGTCTATGAACGTTTGGGTTCGCCAGAAGGCGAATTGGCCTTGGCCGAATGCGTGGTGTATTTGGCTGTGGCACCCAAGTCCAACGCTGTCTATAAGGCCTTTAATGAAGTCCGTGCCTTGGTGAAAAAAGACGGCACACGCCCCGTACCCATGCATTTGCGCAACGCCCCTACCAAGTTGATGAAAGAACTCGACTACGGCAAAGGTTATCGCTACGCGCATGATGAAGAAGACGGATTCGCAGCAGGTGAAACTTATTTGCCCCAAGGCATGGAGTCTGCGAAGTTTTATCATCCAGTCGAGCGCGGTTTAGAAATCAAAATCGCAGATAAGCTGCGTGAACTCCGCAATAAAAACAAACAAGCTGGCCAATAAACATGGATGTATTGCTGCAACAGGTTATCAATGGGCTGGTGCTAGGCAGCATGTATGCGCTCGTGGCACTGGGCTACACCATGGTCTACGGCATCATCAATTTGATTAACTTTGCGCATGGCGAAGTTTTGATGATTGGCGCCTTGTGCAGTTGGTCGCTCATCAATGTCTTGCAACCTGCTTTTCCTAACTTGCCGGGCTGGGTGATTTTGTTAATGGCGATGGTGTTAGCCAGCATGGCCGCCGCAGCCCTTAACTTTGCGATTGAAAAAATTGCCTACCGCCCACTGCGTAATGCGCCTAAGTTGGCGCCTTTGATCACAGCGATAGGTATGTCGATCTTTTTGCAAACCATCGCCATGATTGTTTGGAAGCCGAACTACAAACCATTTCCAACGCTTTTGCCCTCTACGCCCATTGCAATTGGTGAGGCGGTGATTACGCCCACCCAATTGATGATCTTAGGACTCACTGCTGTCGCATTGGCTGTTTTGTCTTGGTTGGTCAACGCAACACGCTTGGGCCGCGCGATGCGTGCAACAGCCGAGAATCCGCGCATGGCAAGTTTGATGGGTGTGAAACCCGATATGGTGATCTCTGCTACCTTCATCATTGGTGCTGTGCTCGCCACCCTGGCCGGTGTGATGTGGGCATCGAATTACGGAACAGTTCACCACGCCATGGGATTTTTACCAGGTCTTAAGGCATTTACTGCTGCTGTATTCGGTGGGATTGGCAATTTAGGCGGAGCAGTCGTCGGTGGTTTGCTGTTAGGCTTGATTGAATCGATTGGCTCAGGCTACTTAGGCGAACTCACGGGTGGTGTGATGGGAAGCCAATACAGCGACATTTTTGCTTTCTTAGTTTTAATATTGGTGCTTACACTTCGCCCCTCAGGCTTAATGGGTGAGCGCGTGGCTGATAGGGCTTGAAGCGGATGCTAAACACGAATGCATTATTTGGTAACCGATGGCTGTTGGCCTTTGTGTTGCTGCTTTTGCCATTTGTGTTGCAACCCTTCGGGAATGCCTGGATTCGCATTGCAGACATGTCGTTGCTATATGTCCTGCTGGCCTTAGGCTTGAACATTGTGGTTGGTTATGCAGGCCTTTTAGACCTTGGATACGTTGCATTTTTTGCTGTGGGCGCTTACCTCTTTGGTTTGTTAGCGTCCCCACATTTGACCGATGCGTTTCCATGGATTGCAACCATGTTTTCCAACGGTTTGCATTTAAGTCTATGGATGGTCCTGCCAATGGCCGCTAGCGTTGCAGCCT
>Ga0209088_10001096_pt1 | contig 17940 bp, 19 predicted proteins | sample S_140625_EF_Meta_FD_187324 | JGI IMG/M metagenome (GOLD analysis project Ga0209088, IMG submission 187324) | Freshwater microbial communities from Lake Simoncouche, Canada to study carbon cycling - S_140625_EF_MetaG (SPAdes) (version 2) | ecosystem: Environmental > Aquatic > Freshwater > Lake ... | reverse complement strand
ATAAAATCTGGAGTAGGTTTAGGTACACCTGCAATTGGATCAGACAATGAATTAGATTTGGGTACACCAGATGCTGGATTAGAGTTGAGTAAGCCTGCTGCTGGATTAGAGTTGAGTAAGCCTGCTGCTGGATTAGAGTTGAGTACACCAGATGCTGGATTAGAGTTGAGTAAGCCTGCTGCTGGATTAGAGTTGAGTACACCAGATGCTGGATTAGATTTGAGTAAGCCTGCTACAATTGAATCAGATTTGAGTACACCAGCAATTGAATCAGATTTGAGTACACCAGCAATTGGATCAGAGTTGAATAAGCCTGCAATTGGATTAGACGCTACTAAATCTACTAGTTTACCACAAGCCGCCGGAAAACGCAAATACACTCGAAAGAATGGAAGAAAACGTTCACGAAGAAATGTCTAGTATAAGAAATTGTATACAAATCAACATGTTATGAATTACTGGAAATAGTAGCAGGAAAATGAACACAATCCATACATATTCTATCATTTTAATAGTTGTAAAATCATTATTCATTAGAATAATGATTTCAATTTTATTTTTATTTTTATATAGATCCAAACAATTTACGCGCATTGGACAATGCTTGTTTTCTTAATGTTTTTTTATCGGCGCTAGAAGAAGATTTTTTTCCTCCATATATTTTTCCTCCATATTTTCTTTTAGACCTTGTTTTTTTCCCTTTTGATTTATAATATCGTCTTGTAGACATTTATATATTACAAAAACATTTAAATTTTATAAATTAATAAATGTTTCTATTTAAGCAAGGTGAGCAGCCTTGGAAGCAGCGGCGGAGGCCGAAGCAGCGGCAGCCTTGGCAGCAGAAGCGGCCTTGGAAGCAGCAGCAGAAGCAGACATAGCAGCAGCCTTGGAAGCAGACTTGGAGGCAGCCTTGGAGGCAGCCTTGGAAGCAGCAGCGGAGGCAGCCTTAGAAGCAGACATGGCCGCATTTGCAGCCATGGTGGCTTTGCGAGCGGCGTGCTTGGTAGCTCTGTGAGCGCGACTGCGAGATTTGCTAGAATGACGACGATGACGACGATGACGAGTTCTTGCCATTTATATATATAGCTTTACAAAAAAAATTTAATAATGGGGGGTACTTTTTCTAAATTCTTTTGATCGATCGTTTTTAATCGCTCCAAACAAAATTTGTATTATGCCACCACATTTTATCCCCCTTTTCAACATTATAAATTGCCCTAAATACTCTTGTTCTAGATAATGGAACATTACATCTATATTTATCTAAAGGATGCGGATTTGTTTTTAATTGTGCTAAAATTGCTTTTTTGGAAATTTTTTGTCGAGATTGAACCGCATAATATATAAAAAACGATTCAAAAGAAATGGATTGTATCGGTAATATATCTTTATTTTTCAATTGAAAATCTCTTAAATATTCTTGACAAATACCCAACCCAGAAATATCTGCTAAATCTTCGCCGATGCTAGGTTCGGCATTAAAAACAATTCCATCATATGCGGCAAATATTTCATATTGCTTAATAACATCGTCTTGTATTTTTTTAAATGCTATCTTATCTTTTTCTGTCCACCAATCATGTAAAACACCATTTTCATCATATTTACTTCCATGATCGTCTAAAGCATGCGACATTTCATGGGCTATTGTATTGCCAATGTGGGATAAGTTATATTCTAAACCTCTTTCGTCTAAATCTACAAATGGTTTTTGAATATAGCCTAATGGTATATATATACCATTTTTAGAAGGTGTATAAGACGCATTTACTACATAAGCTTGTGTGCCTATGAATTTGGGCGGTGTTTGCGACCAATCTATTACCGGTATATCAATGACTGGTTTATCTACTAAACGAATCGCTTTTTGTAGACGCCATCGTGACATTTTGAATAAATTTTCCCATGGTTCATCGTTTGCATAGTCCAATAATGGATCTGGAGTTAGTAGCTCAGGCGATCCCACTACAAGATTGAATTTTTTTAATTTTTCTAAAGCTTTCTGTTTTGTTTTTTCTTGCATCCAATTATTACGTTGTATAATTCGCATAAATACAATTTTAAGGTCTTCCGCCATGGTTTTCACATATTCAATTCCTTGCGGATTATTGTATTTTTGAATGTATTGATTTGTTAAAAACGTATTGAATAGAAATCCCATTGGAAATATTGGCTTAATAGAATCATCTACTTCTTCTTCTTGTCCGCGGACAAATTTTCCCTCAAATTCGTAGTAATTTAACCAACCTTTTTCATTCCATCTACATTGTTGTCGAATGTACAAATATATCCAATAGGTCTTCCATTGAGGCGAATTCCATTTTTCTTTTAATAATTTTGTACCGCATAATAAATAATTCAAATTAGATGTTATAAACATATCTGGTACAGCTTTTTTGAAACCTAAATGGTGACAAAATGTTGACCAATCAAATCCATAATGTTTCAAGGATTCTTCTTTGGTAATAACATTGTAACGTTGATCCGCTTTTTTATCTTTATTCATTTCTTCACATATTAATGCATTCAAGATCTCCACTTCTGTGTCGAAAATGTCTTTTACATGATAGCCGTGATGTTCGCCTAATGCAATATCAAACAATGTGTTTAAATATCTGAAATAATGATTTCTATAATTTGATTTGTATTTTTTATCCTCTTTTGTATCCGTTTCGTCGTCAAAATATACATCAACGTCTATGAGAGAGAATTGAGGAGGTTCTAAATAACATTTGTATATTTTTGGATTTTTATCATCTGGATTTAATGACCATACAAATGGTGACCCCCAAGATATAATTTCACTACTATTCATGAGTGCCAACATTTGCCACACATTTTCATTATCTGCAAACATTTCATCCATAAATTGCACTACTTTTTTGGCAGTGGCTCTTGTTTGAGAAACGCTATTGTATTTTTTAAAAGAAACATAAGCGGTTTTTATGCATTTTGCTTCTTTACTATTTTTTGTTGCAGGATTAGATATGAAATCTTCAATAATTTGAATAAGTTCTTTATATACTTTGTGTTGTGTTATTCTAAAATTGTCTACTTGTATAATATATTTTTGATCTTCAGACAACTCAATTTCATTTAACCAGCGGTCATTTATATAAGAATAAAAATCTTGGTTTGGCTTTATATTCGATGGACTTACTGCTTTCTTTAAGTCAGAAACAATTTGTTTTTCTAAATTATAACTTGTAGACACAATATTGATTTTATTTTTTTTAAATAGTTCTTCTATTTTGTCTTCAAATGTCTCGTAAGTGTTTGCTGAAGTTTTACAAACTATGGCTCTTTGTTCTGGGGTGAGTGCAGTAGATGCTTTTACTAATTTATTGGAATGTTCTCTCTTTTTTCTTCTAGTTTTATCTTTGGATGCGTTCCTTGTTTTTCTTATACTACTATGAGGTTCATGTTTTTTTAAAAATTTGTGTTTATATTTTTTTTCTATATGAGCTGGCATATTACAATAATACAATATTTAAATTTTACTGCCTTTATTCATTTCCTTGTCCTTTATCAATACAAACTTCTTTTGCAACTTTTGTAATAATTTTCTCTTCTTTTTCATAATCATTATCTCCTTTTCCTCCCATGGCTTCAATTACAATTTTGTTGAATTGATCTGACACTTTGGATGTAATTTTTTTCCATTCCGGATGTACTTCTTGAAATTTGGTGATTAGTTTTATATTTTTGTTGGCCACTTTTTTAATCATTTTATGCATTTTTGATTTTTGGTCGTCTTCTTTTTCCCATTTATCTTCATCTTTGATATACATGGTTTCTCGTTTCTTATCTGTGCAATGAACAGGTCTTTGTGTTATATCCAATGCATTTAAATTCTTTACAATGATACTGGAGATTCCTTCAATATAACCAACTTCTCCTACATTTTCCAAGTCACTCAGTTGTAATTGGAGAGAATCTATAAAGGTTGTCATATTCATGGCATCTTTACATGTTTCGTTTAAAAAGACTTGCAAATTAAATGTTTTATTATGACAATTTGTATTGGTTGTATTATATATATTATTTGTTGTACCATTTTTTATTACTTCTAAAATTAAGTTTTTCAATTCTTTGCTTTCATTCATTAAATAATGCATAAATTCCTCTTTTTCTATAGCATTTTTGTCTTCAATAGTCTTGATACAATTGTTTTTATTTTTATGTCTCCATAATCCAGTACGTTCTTTGTATATTTTACCGCATTCACAAACAAATGTAGCGGAACTTTTTGGAACTTTTTTGTTGAAAAATGTTGATTTTTGGTGTTTTGGTGTCAAACAATGTCTGTCGTATTGACTCTTTCGTGACGTTAAATAGTCACAATCGGCGCATTTGTAAAAAACCGGAACTTTTTCTGTTGACATTTGTTGATAATATGTCAACAGAAAAAGTTCCTAAACCCTTTTTTCAAAAAATAATTTAAAAATTATGCTCACGTTTTTTAAATTATTTTTTCGGGTCTGAGACCATAAAATTAAAATATGGTCACACAGCCCTTGTTTTTGGCAAGACTTTTTCGGATTTTCGATTTTTGGACATTTTTTTTGTCCATTTTTGAAATTCCCAAAATACTTTGCTCAAAAAATATTGAAAAAACGTGAAAAAAAGAATAAATTGGGAAAAGGACTTAAAGAAACAAGGGTCGCCATATATATTGTAAAAAACAACTTAAAGAGCCTGTATTTTATCAATACATACTTCCTTGGCAACCCTTTTAATAATTTTCTCTTCTTTTTCATAATCATTATCACCTGAACCTCCCATTGCCTCTATGACAATTTTGTTGAATTGATCTGACACTTTCGATGTAATTTTCTTCCATTCCGGATGTACTTCTTGAAACAAGGTGATTAGTTTTATATTTTTGTTTGCCACTTTTTTGATCATTTTATGCATTTTGCTTTTATTTTCATCTTCTTTTTCCCATTTATCTTCATCTTTGATATACATTGTTTCCCTTTTCTTATCTGTGCAATGGACGGGTCTTTGTGTCACATCCAAGGCATTTAAATTCTTTAGTATAATACTGGATATTCCTTCTACAAATCCAACTTCCCCTACATTTTCCAAGTCACTCAATTGCAATTGGAGAGAATCTATAAAGGTTGTCATATTCATTGCATCTTTACATGTTTCATTTAAAAAGACTTGCAAATTAAATGTTTTATTATGACAATTTGTATTGGTTGTATTTGTTATATTATGAATATTGCTTGTTCCATTTTTTATAACTTCCAAAATTAAATTTTTTAATTCTTTGCTTTCATTCATTAAATAATGCATAATTTCTTCTTTTTCTATAGCATTTTTTTCTTCACTAGAATCTAGGTGTTTGTTACAAGTATTTTTATTTTTGTGTCTCCATAATCCAGAATTATCTTTGTATATTTTTTGACATATTTGACAAATATATTGGTTGCAAGTTTTTGCAAGTTTTGGATTGACAACCATTGATTTTTGGTGTTTTGCTGTGGCGAGGTGTAATTCATAACTACTCTTCCGCTCGGTAGTATAGTCACAATTTTTACAATAAAATTTATTGCAAGTTTTTGCAAGTTTTTCATTGCTAAACATTGACATATATTGATAAAACTATTTTATTTTTAAGTATTTTAAAAAAAAATTATGCTCACATTTTGAAAATTATTTTTTCGGGTCTCAAACCATAAAATTAAAATATGGTCACAAAGGTCCCACTTTTGGCAAGACTTTTTCGGATTTTCGATTTTTGGACATTTTTTTTGTCCATTTTTGAAAATCCCAAAATACTTTGCTCAAAAAATATCGAAAAAACGTGAAAAATATAATAAATTGAAAAAACAACTTAAAGAACTTTTGCACCGATATATATTGTAAAAAACAACTTAAAGAACTTTTACGCCAATATATATTGTAAAAAACAACTTAAAGACCGACCTACTTTTTATATATTTTGCAAAAAATAATGTCTTACACCTTTTCTCATTTAAAACGCCCATTTTAAATGAGAACCACTTATAATTATTATCTTTTCAAAATAATTATACTGGTAATATTATATAATGGATAGTGGAAGAAAAACAAACAATAGTGAAAGCAAAAATTGGAATGGGGAATATAAAGAAGATAAGTATTTCTCAAACCATAATGATACTCAATTATTGAAAAAATATATTCACGATATTAGAAATTCAAAAACATTTAGTATAGATATTCTAAAAAATATAAATAAATTATCATATGAAGATAGAATGGAAATATTAATAGTTTATAATGAAATGATGTCATATTATTTATCATTATTTGAAGAAGATAAATAATGTGCGTTTTAAATGAGAAAAGGTGTAAAATAGCACTACTTTGACTCCACCTTTTTCTAAAAGTGGAAATAAATGTTTAAAAAAACAAGTTTAAAACAATCTACTTATTATAAGTATATTATACCTATGAATCAAATGTTTGTCACAAAACGTAACAATAAGTTACAAGAAATATCATTTGACAAGATTTTAGAACGTGTCAAGAAGTTAGGACAAGAAGCAAATATTGATGTCAATTATTCAGCCTTAGTGATGAAAGTGATCGACCAATTATATGATAAGATACCTACTGGAAAAATCGACGAATTGGCCGCCGAACAATGCGCGTCCATGTCTACCAATCATCCGGATTATGGAACACTAGCTGGTCGCATTATTGTATCCAATCATCAAAAAAATACGGAGCCATCTTTTTTATACACGATACAAAAAATGTACGAGTTTACAAATTCTAAAGGAGAAAATAAACCCATTGTATCAGAAGAGCTGTGGAATTTTACTATAAAATTTGCTCATGATTTAGAAGGAATGATCGATTATGATCGCGATTATTTGATTGATTTTTTTGGGTTCAAGACCCTAGAAAGGGCCTATTTATGTAAAGTACATGATTGCGTAGTGGAAAGACCCCAGCATATGTGGATGCGTGTTGCAATTGGTATTCACGGAAACAATATAGATGACAAAAACGCGCTATCATTAGTAAAGGAAAGTTATGATTTGATGTCGCAAAAATTCTTTACGCATGCTACACCTACACTTTTCAATGCAGGCACACCAAGGCCGCAATTGTCCAGTTGTTATTTAATTGGCATGGAAGAAGATAGTATACATGGGATTTATAATACATTACATGATTGTGCGCAAATTTCAAAATATTCGGGAGGCATTGGACTCCATATTCACAACATAAGATCAAAAGGTTCACATATTCAGGGGACAAATGGTAAAACGGATGGACTTGTTCCTATGTTGCGCGTTTTTAATAGTACTGCGCGGTATGTCAATCAAAGTGGCAAACGAAATGGGTCCTTTGCCATTTATTTGGAGCCATGGCATGCGGATATGCTTGATTTTTTGGAGCTCCGAAAGAACCATGGCGACGAAGAATTGAAAGCGCGTGACCTGTTTTATGCACTTTGGATCCCAGATTTGTTTATGGAACGCGTGAAATCGAACGGCAAGTGGACGCTCATGTGTCCTCACGAATGTCCCGGGTTATCTGACGTTTATGGTGCGGATTTTACAAATCTATATGAAAAATATGAAACCAATGGTTTGGGGCGAAAGACCATGGATGCGCGCGATTTGTGGTTTCAAATTTTGGATGCCCAAATGGAGACAGGTACGCCTTATTTATTGTATAAAGATGCCGCCAACATGAAATCAAATCAGAAAAACCTTGGCACCATAAAGAGTTCGAATTTGTGTGTTGCACCAGAAACCCTTGTAAAAACTATTAATGGTCACTATGAAATACAAACATTAGTAAACCAAAATGTAAAGGTTTGGAATGGTGAAAAATATAGTGAAGTGGTTGTGAAAAAAACCGGTATAAATCAACATGTAATTTCCATTTATTTAAACAACGGCAAGCTTATAGAATGCACACCAGAACATAAATTTTATATTCTAGGAAATAAGCAACCTGACAGACCCACAAATGGAGAAGATTGGCGAGATAATTTAGCCAATATAGAATTCAATGAGCAAAATAAACGTCCTGTGTTAAAAATAGATGCAAAAGATTTAGTATTGGGTATGGAATTGGAACCCTTTTTATTGGAAGAAAATGGTACATTACATCATGTTCAAGTAGCAGGTATAATAGATCACGGACGAAAAGTAGATACTTATTGTTTTACAGAACCATTGCGTAATCGTGGCACATTCAACGGAATTGTCACTGGGCAATGCACAGAAATAATCGAATACTCAGACGATAAAGAGACCGCGGTTTGCAATCTGGCATCTATTGGGTTGCCACAATTTGTCGACTCTTTAACCAAACAATTTGATTATGATAAGCTACACATGGTAACAAAAGTAGTGACAAATAATTTGAATAAGGTGATTGACATTAATTATTATCCTACAGAAAAAACAAAGGCCAGTAATTTAAAGCATAGACCTATTGGAATAGGCGTTCAAGGATTGGCAGATGTATTTGTTTTGATGGATATAGCTTTTCATTCAGATGAAGCAAAAGAAGTAAACAAGATGATATTTGAGACTATTTATCATGGCGCTCTAGAAAAAAGCAATGAAATCGCAATCGAACGTTCCAAATGTATACAAGAGTTGTTGAAAGGAAGCAGATTCAAACTGCTAGAACAAGTGAATGAATATGATTATGAAATCTTACCTCCGAAAAAAAATATATCAGTGGACTTACTAGGTACCTATAGTTCTTTTTTGGAATCACCTGCATCGAAAGGTATTTTGCAATTTGATATGTGGAATGTAGAGCCGTCTTCAAGGTACAACTGGTCTGAACTGAAAGAATCAATCATGAACCATGGTTTAAGAAATTCACTTCTTATTGCGCCCATGCCTACTGCATCTACATCGCAAATACTTGGATATAATGAATGTTTTGAGCCGTTTACAAGTAACTTATATTCAAGAAGGACATTGGCGGGTGAGTTTGTAGTAGTAAATAAATATTTGATGAAAGAGCTCATTGAATTAGGTGTTTGGAATGAACAAATAAAAAATAATATTATTGCAAATAAAGGGTCTGTACAACAATTGACTATGCTGTCACAACATTTACGTGACAAATATAAGATTGTATGGGAAATGCCGATGAAGCATTTGATTGATATGTCGGCGGATAGAGGGGCATTTATTTGTCAAAGTCAGAGCTTAAATTTATGGCTAGAAGATCCAACTTATAATGCGCTTACATCCATGCATTTTTATTCTTGGAAGAAGGGATTAAAAACAGGTATTTATTATTTGAGACGTAAAGCAAAACATCAGGCGCAACAATTTACGATTGAACCAGAATTGAAACAACAAGAAAAAGATGAGATTTGCGAAATGTGTTCTGCATAAAAAAAATTGAATTTTATTTTTTGCAATACATTTATTTTACAATAATTAAAGATGGAATTAGCGAAGAATGAGCACACGGAATTAGCGAAGAATGAGCACACGGAATTAGCGAAGAATGAGCACACTATGAATCATTTGAGTCATATTATTTCAGAGAAAGAACTGGTTCTTTTATTGCATAAAATGATCGATAATAATAGTGCGCATATACAAAATCAAAAATTACAACTGCAAAATGAAAAAATGCGCATTGAGATGACATTATCAGAAGCCTATTTTGACAAATGTTTTGTCATGTTTGGTTTTATGATGGCTTTTGTTAAAAGTGGCATTATAATGTTTTATGTAAAAGATCTCATTGATAAATGCGCAACAAATGTGGTCTATTTACTAGGACATGCTAGTAAATATGGCATTGAAACAGCGGAAATCCTAGTACGTAATTCGGCGAGTTATGCATGGAATAGTGTTGCTTATGCCGGGGAATACATAGGAATAGTAAAGTATGCAAACTATGAAACAAATTATATAACTGAAGGAATTACAGGTTCTAAAATAAATGCAGTATTAGACATTATTGTAGAAAATACAAGTTTGGCATCATTTATAGTCACTTTATTATTTTATATAATAATAACTTATATACTTATAACAATAGTTATTATTATAGTGAAAGTGTTGCAATGTAAAAAAATGAATGTAAAATTTCTAGTTTGGAGTATGGGTGTAGAAACCAGATAAGAAATTTATAAAAATTCCAATTGTTCGTTTGCTTCTGCAAAATGACGACAGCATACTAACATATCTTTTTTATATTTTAATTGCATAAAACATCGAAGGGTGATGTATATATCCACCCAAGAATTATGCAAATTTTTAGGCACCACTTGAAATAATTTTTCATGCAGCTCGGCCAACCGCGGATATTTATTATATTCACGACCAGATTTGTCTTTTGTTTTAATGGCGCATAATTCGATGGATTCTTGCATAGTGCAATAAATGTTGCTAAAATTGGTTAGAAAATGCAAATCCGATTTATAGGCAGATATATGTTCTTGTGGATAAGGCTGAAAATAAATAATTCTAAGTAATTCTACATAAACCATATTGATATCAAAAGCAATATTGTGTCCCACTATTAAATCAATGGTTCTCAGATGAAAGAAGAATACATTTAATAGTAGTTGAATATTTTCGCCTTTTTCTCTCGAGATTGTATCTGTTATACCATGAATTTGAGAGGCTTCAAATGGAATCAATACATTTGGCTTCATTTTAACAACAAAATCCTTGGACAACTCAATGGTATCCGTATCCGTCTCAAATATAATGTAACTAAATTGCACAATGTGTGGCCATTTATCTAGTGAGTCTTGATTGATCAACTTGGTTTGTGGTAATCCAGTAGTTTCTGTATCAAGAATTAAAACTCTCATAATGAATAAGTATAACTATAATTTTAAGTGGTTTGCAATAAGTTATTGTAGAAAAAATAATAAATTCATTTTTAGAATCAATTTTTTCTTTTATTTGGACTATTTAGCAGTCAGTAGTGTCATCTATTTTTGACTCCTCCACATTATCATTTATATTCACTATTTTTGACTCATCCACATTGTTCGCTACATTCGCTATTTTTTGACTCCTCCACATTGTCACCTAGAATCACTATTTTGCTCCACTTTTTTTAAAAGTGGAAAAGGTGGAACGATGCCAAATGGTCAACCCATGGTTTTGAATTCCTTCTAAATGCTTTTTGGTACCATACCCTTTATTTGTATCCAAACCATAATGCTCTATCAATGTTGGATGTTCTTCACATAATTCGGCAATATATTTGTCACGCTCTACTTTGGCCAATATAGAAGCCGCAGCAATTGACGCATATATAGCATCGCCGCCTGTAATGGTTACATGAGGTACCGAGACCAATTTATTAGTTGTCTTATTTAAAAACGCAACAGGCTTGAAATAATTGCCATCCACAAGTAGCAAATAGGAAAGCGAAGGGTTGAACTTCTTAATTAATTCTTTAATCGAATTATGCATACTTAGCTGTGTTGCTTGTAAAATATTAATACTATCTATGGTTTTTTCATCTTCATAGGAAATATGGTACGCTAACGCATGGTCCTTTATATATTGAGCCGCTTCTGCAATCTTCTTTTTCGAGGTAAACTTTTTGCTATCTTTTACCATAGAACAATCGAAAGAGTCATCTTTAGGTAAAATGACTGCTGCCGTATAGACGCGACCGAACAATGGACCTCTGCCCACTTCATCTACGCCAATTTCATATACATTTGGATCTATATCATAACATTTTTTTAACACATTTGCATTTGTCTTCTTTTTCTTTGGTAAAAGAATTTCTTCAGCTGCTGACATAATAGTATAACATCCATATTTATTTTATAAATGGAAATCAATTTTATAATTATTTATTTTTCATTGTAAACTTTTTTCACTATATAAATTATACAATGAATATGGAAGCATTATTTCTTTTCTTAATTTTATTATTGGGGTTGGTTCTATGTTCTTTTTTAGGAGGCAATTGTATTGATGAAGGGTTTCAAATGCAAAGACCTAGACAACAAATAAATCAGCAACAAATAAATCAGCAAAATATGAGTTCAGGTGCAGCAACCCCTAATCCCGTCCAAGGAGACAATTATCAGCATTATAATGGAAGCATGTCCACTTTGCAACCAGGCGCAGTTTATGCAGATGACAAAGGAAATAAAGCCGAAGTCATACAAAATGCTGATGGCACCCAAAGTCTACAAGTGGCATTGCCAAATGGTAATACAATCGTTTTAAATACAAAACGAGGTCAGCGCCAGGATACCCTCAATAATACAACCAACACAACAACTTCTACGGAAGGTTATAGAAATTACTATGATGGTGTATATGGCAACGCGGTCATATTTTATGGACCTAATGGAGAAACAGCTACTATTGTTCAAACAGAAAATGGTCAAAATGCGATTCGACTACAGACCAATGAAGGTATTTATATATATGGACCATACAATAGTTTTTCTTCTACACAATATTACGGCAGTACTGGGTATCATACGCAAACATATGAAGGGGCTTATGGTGGCGAAGTTGCAGCAGTGACTGGACCCTATGGAAATACCGCAGTTTATGCAGAGGGACCTTACGGAAATGCAGTGGCAGGTACAACAAATCCTTATTATGGTCCAAATAGTCCTTATGGTGTAAATACAACCGCGGTTACGGGGCCTGCCGGAAATACGGCTGTTCATGTAGAAGGGCCATATGGTAATTCGGTAACAGGTGTTGACACAAATGCTTATTATAATTCTTTGCCACCGGGAATTCCTGGTCGCATGATACCTCCTGGAGAGGAAGATTTGTATATATTAAAGTCGCAAGTGGTGCCACCTGTATGCCCTGTTTGTCCAGCCCCTAGCAATGTTCTTGAAACCATTGCAGAAATTAAAGATGCGAAATGCCCACCTTGTCCAGCATGTGCAAGATGTCCTGAACCTGCGTTTGAATGCAAGAAAGTGCCCAATTATAATACCATTGGAAACGATCAATTACCAATTCCTGTATTAAATGATTTCTCTACCTTTGGAATGTAAATCCACTTATCCACTTTTAAAAAAAGTGGAGCAAATCCACTTTTAAAAAAGTGGAGCAAAATAAAGATATCAATGTTCAATGTATTTTTAGAAAAAAAGTGGATTATTTTTGCTCCACTTTTTCTAAAAGTGGAAAAAGTGGAAAAAAGGATTTAAAAAAATCATTATAATAATAATAAAAATGTTGTATGTTTTATTATTATTTCTTGCATATGCAAATGCAGAAAAATTTTGTATTCATTGTAAACATTTCAAAAATTCACTTTTATTAAACCCTGTTTTTGGGGAATGTAGATTATACTCGAAAGATTCAGATAACAACTTGAAGTTTTTAATATCTGGATTTCCAAAAAAAGAAAATCATCTTTGTTTAAGAGCAAGAGAAGATGAAAATATGTGCGGACCAACTGCAAAAAATTACGAAACAAAATATAGATTATTAGAGAATCTGAATTCAAGCCTTTTATCCAAAAATATGTGTAATAGAAAAATGGAATAGAGACACCAATGTTCAAAATATTTCCACTTTTTCCACTTTTAAAAAAAGTGGAGCAAAAAAAATATGTTTATTTTAACATTTTCTAAAAGTTAGAAACTATTTTTTGCTGCACTTTTTCTAAAAGTGGACTATTTTTTGCTCCACTTTTTCTAAAAGTGGATAAGTGGATCCCTCCTTTTGATACATTTCTTATCCATTTGAAAAGTCGCACCTTTATCTTCAATAGGCACAATATTAATTACACACTTTGATTTCTTACCATAAAGTGGCTCTGTGCATCCTTTTTCATCTCTTTTCTTCAACGTTTTATTTTTCTCTCGTTTAAAATGAAATACACGAGGTATTTCTTCCGTGCATCGCGAACGAAAATGTTCATAACGTTCTCTCACATCGCAATAAGATAAATTCGATTTCTTTTTCAACATTTTATTCACCAATTCATGTAATTCATAAATATATTTGGAAAAGGTTTCTCTGTTTTCCATATCACACATTTGTAATGGTTTCTTTTTGAAATTATTAGTTAAATTTATACGGCAATATTTGCATGGCAACACATATTGTAAATTGGTAACAAAATCTTTATAATACTTCTTATCTTCTGCGCTTGGATTTACTGGATAGTTGAAACTCATTGTGTGCAAAAAATGCCACATAGGAGGCCCCCACACTGACGTCAACATGCCGTCTCCTGAATAGTAATCTTTTTTAGTAAATACGCGTTTTTTACTCTTATTATTTTTTATTGTATTTCTATTTCTATTTTTACGCGTGATAGACATTTATTCTATGTATATTAGATAAAGATTTTTATTTTACCATTTTTTTGCCAAAGTTATACCATAATAAAATGGAAATAATACTGCCAACAATAAATCCATTTCCCGCACTTAACAAGGATTTTCCTGCTAAATAGTAAAAGCCCAATGGGAAAATAATATATGATAAAACAATGTAAAATACCATAATCCCTATAAATGTTTGCAACTTTTTATCCATTTATATAAAATAACCGAATATATTAAATTTATTTAATAAAAGATTTAATATATAGAAATTATATGTCACTCAATGTAAACCTTTTTTCTGAAGAAACAAAAAATATTTGCATATGCACTGCTCTTTCTATTATGATTATATTCATGTTTGTCATTAGTCCCTTGAGCAACTTCTTTAAAACATCCTTTCTCATGAAAGCCATTTCATTAAGACTAATGATATATATATTTTATTTAAGTTACAATCAAATAGAAACTTTAAGAAATGCTTATTCTACTTATTTAGGTTCCAACCAAATACAAGCTCAATTGAATACCAATATAATGTTTGGGTATATTTATTTATTGTTTATTGGTTTGCTTGTTATTTTTGTTTGTAAAAGCATGATCATAGATGTTATGAGTTTTTTTAAAAGTAGCTGATTTCTCTTGAATGCTCATTATTTTTTGATAATAAAATGTATCATTTGCAAAATCATATTTTTTAATTTCTAGCAATTCTCCTTTGTTTGTTCGAAACAACATATATGTACATAGAACATAGTTTTTATATTCTATTCGTTAAAATAGAATGTTAATTTATTCTAGAATATATATAAATGAGTAGTGCATACAATTCAATGAATCCTTTACAAAATAAAATGGGTAGTACTTTAGGAGGAGCATCTAGCTTCATGCCAACGATGGGTAGTAGTACGATTGTCATTATTTGCATTTGTGCTTTATTTTTGCTTATTGGATGGTTTTATTATTATTATTATTTTTTACCACAAATAACCGCTGAATACAAACCCAACAATGAAAAAATGTTTGGAAATGATAATGGAAATCAGATTGCTGAATTATTGTTTTTCTTCACCAATTGGTGCCCACATTGCAAAACCGCTAAACCCATTTGGAATGATTTAAAGACCGAATATGAAAACAAAACAATAAACGGATACAAAGTCATTTTTACTGAAATTGATTGTTCAGAAGAATCCGCGGAAGTGGAAAAAATGATGAATCAATACAATGTAGAAGGGTATCCAACAATTAAGTTATTAAAAGATGGACAAGTCATTGAATATGATGCAAAACCTACAAAGGAAACATTGACTCAATTTTTAAACACTGTTCTCTAAATCTACATTTTCGACAACAAGTGGTTTACTTAAAAATGTTTTAGCACTTTCTATTCCATTTTCAAACAAACTTTTTCTCACTTCTGAACTACTAACAGCCTCTTTTAAAAAATCAAAAGTCAAATGAGATACGTCGCATATTACTTCATTTTGTATTTCTGGTTGTTGATCATGCGTACTTAAGCTAAATACGGCCTTGTATAAAAAACTGGTTAAAAACTGCAACAAAGTGGACTCTTCATTGATGTTATTTTTGTTTTCATTGTATTTATTTTTAAATCCTAGTATTTCATCCAATTCTTTACCAGAATCAAGACAAATTTTTAAAGGGTAATTACACGTTGTTCCACCATCAATATAACATTTCCCATCTAGACAAACAGGTGTCATTAAAATAGGCAATGCACATGTCATATGTATGGCAGTTAGAACTGGCAAAGTAGGGTGAGTTAGATAAGAAATATCGACTACCTTGTATTCATTGATTTCAAAAGAAATAAAATGCAATTCTATTTTTGTAATATCATAAAAATGTTGCATTGAAATGTCTATTGGAATATCTTTAGCATCAAACAATGGTTTAAAACTTTTTTCAATATTTTTATAATCGTATATTCCTTTTTTTGAATATGCATCCAATATATTTTGTATTTTCATAGGGAAGACATCATGCCATGGTCTTTTAATAATATAATCGTTAATAGTTTCCCAATCAAAATTAAGCGCAATACATAGACCAATAATAGCGCCGGCACTTGTACCATATATGGTTTTAATATCTTTCAAATTCACAAAGGATTCATTAGCTAAATAATACAAGGCACCCAAAGTTTGTAGCATAGTAGGGCCGCCTCCAGACATAACAAGATGTTTTATTGGCATTTTATTTAATATATTCAAATCATTTTAATATATTAAATTTTTATACATTATTTTTATAAAGTTTTTTTCTACTTTGATTTTATATGGCCAACATATTTACATTAGAAAACATTGAAAATTTTTCTGAAAAAATTAGTATTGATGAATTGTATGAAAAAAAAAGAAATCAAGATTTGACAAAATTAGCGTTGTTTAATAAAATTTTAAACCGCATACATGTAAGAATTAAAACCGCATCTAGACAAAAAGCAGATGAACAATTTTGCTGGTATGTTGTTCCGGAAATAATGATTGGTGTGCCTAAATATGATCAGGCAGCTTGTATTGCTTATATTATAGACAAATTGAAGTCAAATGGGTTTCAAGTGCGTTATATTCATCCAAACTTGCTGTTTATTTCTTGGTTGCATTGGGTGCCTGATTATGTAAGGACCGAATTAAAAAAGAAGACTGGAATAGTAGTAAATGAATTTGGGCAAAGAATTGAAGAAGATAATGAAGATCCTCAAAAAGCAATTGAAAATGTGCCATCAGACCCCAACAATTATTTACTAAAACAAGATGGAAAAGAAAAGAGTCAAAAGAAGGAGTATACACCAATCAAGTCGTATAAACCTTCTGGAAATTTGGTATATGATACGGATCTTTTAAATAAATTGGAAAATAAATTCCAGCATTAGGATCCACTTTTCCACTTTTAAAAAAAGTGGAGCAAAAATATACATAACTTTTAAAAAAAGTGGAGCAAAATATTTTTAATTAGATTATATCAAAAATATTTTAAATTATGTAAAGTTATAAAATACATCAATTAAGGTACAAGAACAGCTTTTCCGTCAAGATCCATGATATATTTTGTTACTTTTTTTATAAATGAAAATGTATTTTTAATTGTTATTTCAGCTTGATTTAAATTTTCAACATGTAATTTAAATTCACCATCACCTTCTAATTGTTCTGGCGTATAAACTAATTTATAAGCTCCACAACTTAAATGATCTATAATAACTACTCCTTCTATGTCATGTAATTCATCTGCAAGAGTAATATGATCATTGCAACAATTTTGCCAATTTGGTGAATAACCAGGGATACCATTATATCCTAAACTAGCACCAGCTAATATAAATTGATCAAAACTTTGTAAATATCCAGTTGAATCTAACAAATAATCTTCAAAATCTACAAATCTATAATCAATGCAATTGAGTAATATTACTTTTGCATGAGCGTTAGGATTTGGAGGGAATGGCTTTCTTAACGCAATTTGAGCAGATAAAAGAGCAGCTTGGTTTGCATTTTGAATTGCTTCATCTAATGTATTTCCTGTCGCAGAAGCACTTCCAGATGCGCATTCGGAACAGGTTGCAGTTGCAGTCGCTGAAAACATATTATACTTTAAATAAATAATAATATATTTACAAAAAAAAA
>Ga0209088_10001095_pt1 | contig 17944 bp, 14 predicted proteins | sample S_140625_EF_Meta_FD_187324 | JGI IMG/M metagenome (GOLD analysis project Ga0209088, IMG submission 187324) | Freshwater microbial communities from Lake Simoncouche, Canada to study carbon cycling - S_140625_EF_MetaG (SPAdes) (version 2) | ecosystem: Environmental > Aquatic > Freshwater > Lake ... | reverse complement strand
TTATTCAGGGTTTGAAAAAAGGGTGGGTTCGGGGGGCGGTGCCGAGTTCAAAAGAGACTGAGCGGGCGTTACGCAGAAAAGGGATTCGGGTTTTGGATTTGAATCAGGCGAAAAAGGTGAGTCTTTACGTGGATGGGGCGGATGAGGTGGATCCGAAGCTGAGGCTGACTAAGGGGGGTGGGGGAGCATTGACGAGGGAGAAGATCATTGCCACAGCATCGAAAAAGTTCATCTGCATCGTGGATGAGTCGAAGTTAGTCAAGCGGTTAGGAAAATTTCCTGTGCCCATCGAAGTTGTGCCGATGGGGAGGGATCAGGTGGCGAAGGAGATTCGCAGGAGGGGAGGTCGGCCGGTATGGCGGAAGAATTTTATTACGGATAACGGAGGGGAGATTTTGGATGTGCACGGATGGAAAGTTACCGATCCGGTGCAGACGGAAAAAAAGTTGGAGGGGATTCCGGGTGTGATCTGTGCGGGAGTGTTTGGAAAACGTCGCGCGGATCTCGTTTTGGTGGGGACTCCCGAGGGAGTGAAGACGATACGATCGAGTCGTTAGGCGGCGTTTGGTAGGCCAAGTTTTTCCCGAAGCTCTTTAGGATTTTGGGCATATTCGACTGCTTCTTCTGCCTCTAGTTTGCCCTCCTCCACCAATTGGCTTAGATGCGTGTCGAGTTGAATCATGCCTGATTTCGCTCCAAGTTGAATTTCAGATTCGAGAAGGTAGATTTTATTTTCTCGGATGAGGTTGGCGATGGATGGGGTTGTTACCATAATTTCAAAGCCTGCGACTCTTCCGCCACCCACTTTGCGCATGAGGACTTGGGAAATGACAGCGACGATGGAGGTGGAGAGCTGGGCGCGGATCATTTCTTTGGTGCTTGCGGGGAAGGCGTCGACAATTCGATTGATCGTCCGAGCTGCGCCTGTGGTGTGGAGGGTTCCGAAAACCAAGTGGCCTGTTTCGGCCGCAGTGATGGCGGCCTCGATCGTCTCCAGATCGCGCATTTCACCTACTAGGATGACATCGGGATCTTGGCGGAGGGCGCCGCGGATGGCTTCGGCAAAGCTGGTCACATCGACATTCACTTCCCTCTGGGTGATGACGCTCTTTTTGTGTTGGTGGTAGTACTCGATGGGATCTTCGATGGTGATGATATGGGTTTGGCGCTGTTCGTTGATCCAGTTGACCATGGAGGCGAGGGTGGTGGACTTTCCTGAGCCGGTGGGCCCGGTGACGAGAATGAGACCGCGGGGTCGGACGAGTAGGTCTTTGATCATAGGGGGAAGACCGATGTCATCCATTTGCAGAAGGCGGCTGGGGATCAGACGGAAGACCACCCCGTAGTTTCCTTTCGCGCGAAGGACACTGACACGGAAGCGGGCCTCGGTGCCGTGAGAGATGGCGAAGTCTGCTCCACCATTTTTTTCGGCCCGTTCGAGATCGTGGGGGGGGATGATGGTGCCGATGAGATGGCGGGTATCTTCGGGGGTGAGGGGGGGGCCTTGGGTGGGCTCCATTTCCCCGGAAACGCGTAGCACGGGAGATTGCCCGACTTGGAGATGGAGGTCGGAGGCTTTGCGCTCAATCACTAGATCGAGCAACTTTTGCAGGTCGTAGCCTGAAGGGGAGGTGGTACCCATACACTCATAATAAGTTTTCCAAAGGGAAAGAGAAAGTGTTTAATTCTTAATTCAATGAAAAAGGATTCGAGATGGCCATCCCTCATTGCGACCCAATTTGTTGATATAGTCCTTGGTTTACTCATCGGTGGTATGGCTTGGTTCTCAAGGGATATTTTCTTTAGCGGAGGCCAAGGGCTTCTTCTGGATCCACTGGTGGGCATCGTTATTGGGCTGGCTTGGCGAAACCGGATTTTGGGTGCCTGTGTTGCCTCTTTATTTCCATTCCTCGGTTCATCCACAAACCAGATCGGGGAGGTGGGTGGTCTTTGGATGTGTGTTTTCATCACGGTGGCACTGCTTCGCTCCGTTGGAGAGGGGGGTGGAATTGGGCTTCGGGGGATGATCCTCCTCCCTCTGGCGACGGGAGTAACCCTTGCGGGAATTCTTTTCGCGCAAATGCTTGGAGGAACCTCCCCTTTTTCCACCGGTTTCGGAGGTCGTTGGGCTGAGCAGGCCTTGGGGGTTATGGCCCTCTCCCCTATGGTGGCAAGGATAGGAGCGGATTTCCTTGCGCAGTTGAATCGTCGACTCTTCCTGACTTGGGTGCTCTTGACGGCACTTTTGCTCGCCGTGGGAAGTGTTGCCTCGGCCCCCTCTTTAGATGCAGGAACAGCTTTAGCGCTGGCGCTTTTGCCTGTGGTGATTCTTTTCTGGCAGGCGATGCGTTTTGGCTGCGTGGGCGCCACCACGGCCTGTTTTCTATTGGCGGTCTTGACAGGACTCGCGTGGTCGGATGGAAATCGCCTTCTTCTAGCTTTTCCGGAAGGAATCTTGAGCACGATTTTGGCGGCAGTTTTTGGAACGGCCCATGGGATCGGGGCACTGCGAGATGAACGATTGGAAACGCAGGTTTGGACGAGCCAAGCCGCCCAAGCTTATCAGGTCGTTTTTTGGAGATGGCAAAAAGGCAGGGGAGTGGAATGGGGGGATTCGGAACGGGCATTATCCATTGGATTGGAGCGGGCAGGTTTAGGCTGGCGCCTTCGTCATGGATGGTCGACGGATCACAAGTTACCCAACCCTGCGAGAATCGAGGGGCGTTTGACCATTAAGGTAGAAACGCCCGAGGGTCTAACCCGTTGGCTGGAGTTTTCTGGATCGGCCCATACGGAGGATTCGAATCAAGATCCCACGACCTGTCTGGGAGTGGTCGTGGATGTGACCTCTTCCCACGAGGCAAAAGTGCAGAGGGAAAAAACATTGCGTCGGGAGGGGGAGTTGCGAGCGATTCGCGCCCAACTTCAACCTCATGTTGTCTTTAATGCCCTCAATCGCATTGCCTCACTTACAATGTCCGAGCCGGAATCTGCCCGAGACCTGATTGTTCGGCTGAGCCGACTGCTCCGGGCCTCGCTGATGGCAGGGGAAAAAGATTCTGTTTCGTTGAGTGAGGAGATTTCCCTGATTGAGGACTGCGTTGCCCTGGAGGGGGCTGGGTATGGGGAGCGGCTCAAATTTCATAATGAGATTCCGTCTGACATGGAGGAAAAAGGGCTGCCGCCACTGGCCCTGCTCAGCCTGGTCAATGGAGCGATTCGGCGTGGTGTAGGGATGAGGAAAAAAGGGGCTGCAGTTGTTTTAAGCATGCCCCATCGGGGAATGTTTCGAGTCACAGTCAGCCCGCCAGTTTCAGCGACCGAGCTTTCGGAATTTGCTCCGTGGCCTGACCCGGTATGGGTGGAGCGTTTGGGGGTCGAAACAAATCGGCGGGCCAGAATCGAGGTTCAGCAGAAAGGGGAGGCGGTAGCTTCAGCAGATTTGGTGTTGGAGAGATAACGGTGTGAAAGGCAAAATTCGAGTTTTGATTGCGGATGATGAGGCACTGGGCAGAAAGGAGATGCGACGGCTTTTAAAAAAGCATGTGGAAGTCGAGATTGTGGCAGAAGCGTGTGATGGTGACGAGGCGGTGGCATTAATTGAAAAACATACGCCTGATCTGGTTTTCTTAGACATTCGAATGCCCGGACGGGATGGGTTTGAAGTGTTAGATGCCTTGGAGCCCCCTTTGCCTGAAATCATATTTTCGACCGCCTATGATCAGTTTGCGGTGAATGCGATTCGGCGTGGGGCTTTGGATTATCTGCTTAAACCGGTTGCCCCAGAAGATTTGGAGCGAGCGATTGAGATGGCGCGGAATCGGATCGATCGAAGTGGCAAGATTAGAAAGGGAGAAGTGAAACTTCGATCAGTTGATAAGATTTTCGTCCAAGAAGGTAAAACCGCTTTATTTTTAGAAATAGGTTCAATCTGTGCTTTAAAGTCAGAGGGAAATTATACAAAGATATGTTCACTCCATGGACATGGATTAGTGCGCCGATCGATCAAATATTTTGAAAATAGGCTCGATCCCCAAGAGTTCTTCCGTGCGAATCGATCGCAAGTTATCAACCTTAAATTTGTGAAAGATTGCAAACCCTGCTCCGGTCATAGGCTTCTTGTTAGTCTAGAGCACGGTGATCCGATATTACTTTCGCGTCGACAAGCCCAAGCATTCCGACAAATGTTGCAAGTTTAAGAGATGCTTTGATGCGAAAATACCACGAAATCGGACAAACTAGGGGGCAGAACTATCGTTGTGTGAGAGCGACACACTTAGTTCGATTCCCTTGGATAGGGCAACGAGCGTCTGCCGGGTCTTTGCGTGTATGGATGGCGATAGGCTTTCTTCTCATCTCGAGTATCGCATTTTTATTGTGGCCTGTAATTCAAAAAGCGGAGCTGAATATCAGGCTGACTGCTGCAGATCAAAAGCTGGCTGATTACAGGGTCGCGGTGCTCGCTTATTATGCGCAAAAAGGAGTTGTTCCTATGGATGTACAAATCTGTTCTGAACCATTGAAGATAGTCCCAAGCCAAGGGCTAGTCAGGACAGAAATACCAAATGAGCAAAATTATGCTTTTAGCCAAACAACTCTTGGTCAATCTCTTATCGAAGCAAAGCGTTTAGAGCGGATTACTTTCCCGTTAGGCAAGTCTCCCGCAAGCAGGTCAGAAGTTTCCTTAAAAAACGACCCCGTAAGCGGAATCACCCCAAAAATTCTTGCCATTCCAGCGGACTACCTTGAAAAACGATATCATAGGGAGAATCTTTTTCCCCACAGTGGAAGTCGGAGAATTGCAGTCCTGCTTCTCACGGGCTTAAGAGCCGATGAGGCAGTGGGGCTTCAAAGAATTGTTGGCATGTCCCCCATCGATCAAAATAAGAAGATACAAAGCGACTGTATTTTTTCTCTTGATGAGGAATCGCATACTTTTACAGCATGGGTTTACTTGCAGGATCTTTAAGCAAGAGTAACCACTTATCCCTCTCTGGCGCCGTTCGAAACCTAGATTTCACCGTAATTCACAAAGAAAAGATTCGAGTTGATTCTCGGCGAAAGTTCAATTAATTTAATCAGATGAAATTAAAACTAAATAGAAACTTATCTGCATTCACCCTAATCGAGATGATCGGGGTTCTGGCGATCATTGGCATTCTTGCCTCTGTCGTTTCCCCTAAAGTTATTGAAGCAATTCGAGATGCCAAAGTCACTGGCGTGATCGCGAATGTGAACGCAGCTCGTTCGGCTGCCGCAACCTACTATGGTCGATACAACAATTATCCCACGGATGGAACGAAAGCGGCCATTCAAGCGGGTTCGACAGCCAATTGGACAAGAACCTATGGGGATGCTGCGACGGTGGCTTCGAATGCAGCGACCTTCGGAGACATTCTTTGTGCCGAGGGTTTATTGGAGAATGTTAAATCCCCACTTGGGGCCACTGGCACAAACGCTCCCTCAATCGTGCAAGCTCAGTCGCACGTTACAAACACAGTTGTCAACGGGACTAATGGATTCGCCTTTATTACTTGCCGGCAGATTACTAATTCTACGCCATCATCAAACTTTACTGGTGCCGCAAATGCTACTCGTACGGTTTACTTCGTGATTCCCGGGGTAAGCATGCAAGAGGCAGCTTCTCTCAAGATTAAGATCGATGGCCCATTTGCGAATGACGCCTACTCGGGTGGTGCATCGGGTTTAGTAACGGCATCGATCAACGGTGGGACCAGCGTGCCTCCTTTGATTGCAAACGGAAATTGTCGTATGACGGTTGCTACGGGCACAGCGGGATCTATGGGTAGCACGTACAACATGTTTGTTTACGTTCAAAACGACTAAAGGGGGTTGATCTAAGATCATGCACTTGAAAGGGCCTCCCTTATGGGAGGCCCTTTTTTGTAATATGTTCTCTTGAATTTGATGTTTTAATAATTTCGTTTTGTAGTAAATTGAGATGGTGGCCTTAGTCGTGGATGAGCAGGGTCTGGTGAATGGGGTGGATCCTGTGGAGGATCCAACACGCTTTAGTGCAAAAAAGCTCGATTTGGCTGATTGGCTGCTGGTTTGGGGGCACGTCACGACCGCGCAGATTGATTTGGCCAATCGGGAGGCGAAGCGAAAAAATCAGTCTTTAGGTCAAACTTTGTCCACTCTTGGGTTTGTTGAGCCACGCGTTCTCTCTAGTTACATCGCCCAAAAATCGGAGAGTGAAAATGTCGACGTCCGAAAAGTGGTGGTGCCCCCCGGGATCCGAGACCTCATTCCCCGTGAATCTGCCTTACGATACTTAGCCCTGCCGATTCGACTCGACGGAGACAAGCTTGTCGTCGCTTTGGGCAATGCTCTTGATCTCACCGCAGCCGATGCGGTTGAGCAGCTGGTTCGCCGTCCTGTAGAGATCGTCTCCTCAACCGAAGGAGATGTCCGAGAAGCAATTAACCGCACCTATACCCAAGAATCCCACCTCGATGAAACGATTGATGAGATCCTCGCGATGGATACGGCGGCTTTGGCGGCCGCCTCCGAAAGTGATGCCCCCATGATCCGTTTGGTCGAGCAGTTGTTGATTTTTGCCATTTCGAACGGAGTCAGCGATATTCATATTCAACCGGAGGAGAAGATTCTCCGCATTCGCACGCGAAAGGACGGCATTCTCGATGAGGGAATTCTCGTACCGCGCGAGATTCAAAATGCAATTACTGCCCGACTAAAAATTCTGGGTGATATGGACATTACCGAGACCCGTCTTCCCCAGTCCGGGCGCTATAATTTTGATGCAGGGGCGAAACCGGTGGATTTTCGATTTTCCTCTCTTCCGACCGCTTTTGGGGAGTCGATCGTGTTGCGTATCTTGGATCGGTCGACCCTGAACCTGGAGCTGACAACCTTGGGCTTTAGCCCGAAGCTTGAGTCGAGCTTTCTGCATTTATTGGAGAGGCCACACGGAGTCATCCTGGTCACCGGCCCCACGGGTTCTGGCAAAACCACGACTCTTTACGCCGCACTTTCTAAGCTGCGTGGAGATCAGAAAAGTATCTTTACGCTAGAAGATCCTGTCGAATTTCATCTTCCACTGGTTCGGCAAACGCAGGTGAACGAGAAGATCGGGCTGACCTTTGCGGCGGGTCTGCGAACCCTCTTGCGGCAGGATCCGGACATCATTCTGGTGGGAGAGACGCGGGATCAGGAGACGGCCGAGCTGATGGTGCGGGCAGCGCTGACGGGGCATTTGGTCATGAGCACCCTGCATACCAACGATGCCTTGGGGGCAATCCCACGCTTAATCGATTTGGGAATTCCCTCATATATGTTACCGGCCTGTCTTCTCGGCCTGCAGAGTCAACGCTTGGTTCGGGTTCTTTGCCCATCCTGCCGTGAACCGAATCCCCAGGCAGAGGAGATTTTAGAGAAGCTGGGAGTTCTTTTGCCAGAGGAGTGTACGCCAACACTTTGGAAACCGGTGGGTTGTGAAAAGTGCCGTAAAACGGGTTACCGCGGGCGACTCTCGATCATTGAGTTTATTCAGATGGATGATGATTTTTATGCTCAGATTCTTAAAGGAAATGATCCGATTGCTCTGCGTGAACTGGCTGCAGAAAAAGGGAATTATACGATGTTTCAGGATGGGTTGATCAAAGCCACGCAAGGTCACACCACCTTAGAGGAAATCTACCGGGTGACCCATAATTCCTGATCTAATTTTTAAATCCAGTCATGCCACTTTTTAACTACGTCGCAATCTCTCCAAGTGGAAAGACCATCTCGGGAAAAGCGGATGTGGCCAATCTAGAGGCTTTGGGGGCGCAGTTGGCCAAGGAGCGATTGGAGCTCGTGGAGGCAAAAGGTGGGTCGGTCGGCGGGATGGGGGAAAACGAGGTGGTGAAGGAGCTGAGCGGGCGAGAAAAAGTGGGGCGGAGAGATTTGGTGGATTTCTTTTTCCAGCTCTCCGTTCTGCTGAAGGCGGGCGTGCCTCTCCTGAAGGGGCTGGATCTGATCGCCAATGATATCGACAACTCAAAGTTCAAAAGCATCCTCCGAAACGTAGCGGCGCAGGTACAATCGGGCTCCAGCTTTGCCGAAGCGGTGGCAGGTTTTCCCAACTGTTTTCCGCCGGTAGCGATCGCTCTCCTGAAGGTGGCGGAAAAGAGCGGAACATTGCCTGAAATATGCGGAGAGTTGCGCCGGTATATCGACTGGCTGGATAAACTGTATGCAGATATCAAGCAGGCCTTGGTTTACCCCTCGATTCTGATCGGGGCGACGATCGCTTTCATGTTCGTTATCTTTACTTTCGTCATGCCGAAGTTTATCAAGATCTTAGAGGAGATTAAAGTTCCCCTCCCTTGGCTGACGCGCCAGGTGATCTCTTTTACCCACCTATTTCAATACCATTGGCATCACCTGCTCTTGGGTGCGGGTGCGCTGGTGGTCATCTACAAGTGTCTCGTGATGTACTATCCACCTTTTGCTTTATGGATGGATAGAAAAAAACTCCAGATGCCGGTTTTCGGTCCTTTGAATTTGATGCTCTGCATGTCTCGTTTCGGGCAAAATTTGGCGACGATGTACCGATCGGGTATTTTGATGTTGGAGTCACTGAAGCTTTGTCGTGACCTTGTAGGAAACCGAGCCTTAGCGGATGCAGTAGATCGAATTCACGATGGGGTGGCCACGGGAAGGAAGATTCATGAGATGATGAAGGAGAGTGATCTTTTCCCCAATCTTGTTCTGCAGATGGTAACCACGGGGGAGAGCACAGGTAAACTAGCGGAATCACTGCAAAATGTTGTGGATTACTACAATGATATTATTCCTAGGGCGATTAAGAAACTTTTCGGCATCCTCGAGCCAGCGATTATTGTCAGCTTAATTATCCTGATTGGGACGATTGCTTTGTCCGTCTTCTTGCCCATGACCGCAATGATGAATATGGGGAAGGCATGATTCGGCATAAAGCCAACTCTTTTACATTGGTGGAAATGATTGGTGCGATGGCGATCCTCGCCATTCTGGCCAGCGTTTTGGCCCCCTCGGTGGTCCGACAGATCCAGACAGCAACTGCGGTAGGTGAAGATACGAAAATGGATGATATTGCACAAGCCTTGACCAATGGAATCAGGGCCACAGGGATTATCCCGAATCCCAACCTGAATCCTACTAATACAAATGCGAATGGCTTTGGCTGGGCTTATCTTGCAAGCAACTACACTCGACTTTCAGGGTCAAACCTAGTCTCTGTTTTTCCGGGTTTGACCAACGATACGTACCGTCGTCTCTACCTGAGCACCAATCTAGTTGGGACGGCTTCGAACGGCGGTTTTGCCAATACGATGACGAATTGGGGTGCGGTGATGTTTCCAACGAACGCGAAGATGTATTTGGTCTCTGCCTCTCGGCCCGACTTCACATTGGCATTGGCAACGAATGGGGCAGGGGCACAAACGACCGATAACAGCTATGCGAACAGTGCAGTGAGTAGCTTGGATGGTTGGGTAAAGCAGTTTTCAGATGGTGTGACCGTAGCCCCTGCCAACATTGTGGGCAGTTGGACAAACCGTGGTGAGTTTCTGCATGTCCGAACGATCGACATTGCCAGCATTTTTAACGAAACCCGGACCGCCCAGCAAAAGGCGATCGAGCAGGAGGACAAAAATCTGGATGAGATTGCCAGGGCGCTGGTGGCATCCATCCAAGAAACCGGCACTATTCCTAATCCCGCCATCAGCGCTTCGGTTGGCTGGGTGGCACAAGTTGCGGGTTATTCGTCCATGGGAGCTAACGCAATTCAGTATTCGTTTCCCGCTAACAGAATCGGAGAACGCCGGCTTTATCTTGACCTAAGTCTTAATCCTTACGTTGGGGGTCCCCCGCCTGGAGGTTGGAATGTTCTCCCTGTGGTACCTGCATCAGCTTATTTGGTAAGCGTCTCAAAAGAGGACGACACTATTTTAAATTTAAACACTGCCAATGGAGGAGCTCAGGCACTTGGCGCGGCTGATCTAACTTTTCTTCGAACTTGGCAGAAAGTTCCTGACTCCAGCGGCGTTTATATTGCAAACAATGCTAATATAGTTAGTGCCGATTGGGCGAACCGTGGTGAATTTCTACATGTAAGGTCAATCGACCTTCGCTCATTATTTTGTAGAGTCGAATTGGAGGATTTAAGAGGTCCTGCTACATCAAAAATTACCAGGCCTGGGTCTGGATACGTTAACACTTTTATAGATAACCAGAATGGTTTGTCCTTAAGCTTCACGGCTGTTGAGGGTGTTTTAAGCTCTGTCTCGATTGTTTCTACAGGTAAGAATTTGTGGAGTAATTCAGGAGGTACTGGTGAAGCGACCAGCCTCTCGAAAAATGTAAGTGCAGGTAGTGGAACGAATGGTCTTGTTGAACTTTCTTTTCCAATTGCGCCTACTTTTGCTTCGGGATCAGGGGCTCTTGACATTATGCCTACTCAGACGGTTGTCTTTTACCTTTTAAAAGGAGGATCAATTAACTTGAGTGGTGGCATTCAGGTAATTCAACAGGATTCAAAGTTTCAATATTCAAACGGAACATGGACACAAAGTTACTAAAAAAAAGTAACGAACTTAAGAAAATGGTCTAAAAAAACATCCCAATTTCATAGATTTAATCTAAAGAACCATATATGGCTGTGATTGCTATCAGTTGGATTCAGGGGGTGGTGCGAATTGCTTCGACCAGCGTCTCGAGGGTTGCCCGCTCAGCGGAGGCGGGGGCTTTCGTGGCTGGACCGGCAGAGTTTTTGGCCACCCTGAACCAGCTTTTGACGACAACGCGTTTAAGCGGGACGGAGGTTGTGGTCTGCACCGATAACTCGGTCATTAATCCTTTGGTGGAGAGCACCCCGCCCGCGTCTCCGAATGTTGCGGCCAATCTCTTGGCAAGGCGGGTGGAGAAAGCCAAGCCCTTCCCTGAAGCCAGCGTTTTTGGATTCACACGGGTCAACCCAGAGGAAAAAGTGGGTCAGCAGGCGTATCTGGTTACTGCCAGTCCGAAAAAGTTTGTTGAGGAAATGGATCTAGTCATTTCCCAGCAGGGTTTAGACTTTGTCGGGTACTACCCAGCGGCGCTGAGTTTGCGGCCCGTGCTGCGTTCCCTCAAGACCCCGGTGGAAGAGGTTGTTTTGCTCGTAGCGGATGCCGAAACGGGATTGATGCAGGTGATTGGGCGCTCTTCTGGGCAGGTGCTTTTCTATCGGACGATGGGGACCTCGGAAGCCCGTGGGGTGGATGGGGTGCAGCGAGAGATCCGCAGGACGATTCTTTTTGCGGAGCAGAAGCTCAATGCAAAGATTGGAACCCTTTTTGCCTCAGGAATCTCTGCCGTCTCGTTGGTGCAGGGGATGTCGGGAGTGGATGGATTAATGGTTCATTCGGCAGGGGTCAACGTCGACCCCGACCTTTATCTGCGAGCCACCGCAGGTCTTAAATCGAGCGCAAGCGAAAATATTCTCCCCAAACGCATTTCCCAAAGGGGAAAGCTACGGCGTATTCGTCTGGGGCTAAATTTACTTCTGGGGGCTGTGCTTTTCTATACGTTTTTGGACACGGCTCGTGTCCAGGTAATCAAGCAGCAGCTACGAGGAGAGATTCGCCAATTGGGTAATGAAATTGTCGTGAGGCAGGAGGAGGTTTTAAAAGCGCGGGAGGAATTATCCGCGCTGACCACCCGGCAAGAGACAATCCGAATTCTTTCGGAGGAGGCTGATCAGCCGGTGCTGGAAGTGCTGCTGCACGGTTTAGAGCAGGCTCTGCCGTCTGGAGTGGTTTTGAGCGGGGCTACATTTTCCTTTGAGGGATGTGGGCCCGAGGGGCGGGCGGAGTATATCGTCAGGCTGGAGGGAGACGCTCCGGCCGGGGTGGCCTTGATCCCCCTTTTGGGTAGGATCAGCGATGCGTTGGCTAAGTCCTCCTGGAGAGCTGAGATTTTAGAGAAGACAGGAGATCCTGGGGCGGTGGACATTGTAAAAAAAGAGGGGGGCTCCCGCAAATCTGGGGGGTTTTTCATCCGTGCCCGCATCCGGTAGTCGCGCGGCTCCGCTCCGGGGGTTGGCTCTGCAGCTTTATAAGCTGTTTGTGCATCCTATTTTTCAGGGAGTGGCGATCTTGGGCTGTGCTTTGGTTTTCTATTATAATCAAACGGCACTGAAGCCATATTACGCGCAACGCAACAGTGCTGAATTAACAAGCAACAATCTTTTACTAGAGAAAAATAAACTACGAAAGATGATGCCGGATTTGCGGATCGAGGATTTAAACCGGCAAATGGATGTATTGAAGACAAGACTGGTTTTGAATGAAAATCAGGTGAATGCGGAGGCAAAGAAAATTGGTAAGAAAATGCAGGACCTGGAGTGGTTGGGAGACGTTGTTCCCAAGGAAGCAGTACAAAGCTTTCCCAGCATTCCTTTTTTGAAACATTACCCCATTGAAGTGGAAATTCGTAGCCCTCCGGAGATTGCCTCCAAGATTGAAGAAAAGGATATGTTGCGACTTTTTCAGCTGTTACGCGAAGTGGAAAGCACGCGGAAGTTGCACTATCTCAAAAGCATGAACATTGAGGCTGATCCTGTCAAAGGGTGGAGGGTCAAGATGGAGTATGACTTTTTTATGATTGAGGAGCCACCCCGTGGATAGCCCGCTGAAGAATCCGTTGGTCGCTGGAGGTCTGGCGATGGGGGCTGCTTGTTTTATTCTCTATAAGTTTGTTCCGGAGGATTGGCTGGAGCGTTTAGAGGGGCCGAGCAAACCGGTATTGCCACCGCCCATCCCACAAGTGAGTTTGGATACCTTAAATCCTGATAAAAAAGTTTTCGTAGCGTTTCCGAAAGTACTCGCGGGCAATTGGAAGGACGCGATTCAGAAGCAGAGTTTCTCATGGGATATATTTCCTGAAGTTCCTAAGTCATTAGTGCCTATTGAGCCAGTTTCACTACCGAAAGAGTGGCGACTTCAGGGCACTTACATGGATCAGAAGCGTCAGCCCCCGATCTGGGCGGCGGTTGTTTCGGGAGATATCTTGAAAGTGGGCGATAAGAAGGGTGAGTTTCGGGTGGAAAAGATTAGCAAGGAAGAGGTAATCTTTATTCACCCGACGGGTCGGCAATCGCTTCAATATTGAGGTTTTAATTGCCCCCAAAATCAGGGCTCTCCAGACCTAGTCCGCACATTAGTACGAAAAGGATATTTATGGGATTCTGTAAATCCCTAATATGCAACAATTAAAAATTAATTAATTACATTTTAAGTTTTTACGCATAATAACGTTGACTATATATTGTATTCAGTCAAAAGTGTTAGCTTATGAGCAATTGTAAGAGCATACTTTATTCGGCGTCTTTATTCCTCTCGTGTGCTGGTGGATATGGCTTTACGCAAACTCTTCCGTTGAATGAGCCGGTTTCGCCAGGGCCCAGACAAGAAGAGACGACCAAAGGAACTCGCTTAAACCCAACCGGAAAGCCGAGCGAGAAAAAAACAGATCTTTCGAATACCATTGCCTTGTTGATTCAAAAGCAAAGGAAATTTCGTGCAGAAAACAACCTTACGGAAGAACGCGAGGTGTTGATGGCTTTGATTCGATTGGATCCAGCGAATCCAGCCTACCAAGCTCGCTTGGAGGAGATTGGTGGAATGACACCGAAGGCTGAACCGATTGGCAGACTGAAAATTCCGCCTCCGCCCGTATCCAAGCCTCTGACCCCTTCAGCCCCTGGTCCAGACAGCACGAGGTACGAGTGGTCGGTGGAAAATGTGCCCCCAGCAGTTGCACTATCTCTGGTGACTCATTTGCAAAGTCTCAAAGCGGTGGATGCAAATTGGAATCAGGCGATGGTGGAGGTCATTCCGATCAGCTCGGAAGAGGCGGAAATGGGAAAAGCGGAGGTTCAAAAAAAGGGGGAGGGTGTATCTGGGTCAAAGAATCAAAATATTTACGTGAACAATCTAGTTTTGAATCAAGGTCAGGCTCTGATGACATTCTGGGGTAATCTTCAGGGAAGTCTTCCGGATGAGGTAGCAGAGTTGACCCCAAAATTCAGCCCTTGGAAAGCAACCACCGATGAATCCGCAAAAACGGTGGGCAAGTTGAGCGCCCTGTTTAGCAAAAAAAAACCTAGAGGTGGGTCAAAAAACGGTGGGGATATTTTATACAGCTTTACGGCTAAAGATATGGAGATCACTGACGCATTAGCACTTTTTGCCAAGTTAAATGATCTCAATATTGTCCCAAGTCCAGAGGTAAAAGGGGCGGTGACTGTGGATTTTCGAGGCTTGACCCTAGACCGTGCTTTAGAAGCTCTCATTGAGGCAAAGGGGTATTATGCTGAAGAGCAGGGTGGATTGATTCGAGTGAGAGGATTAGAAACGAAGTTCTACGTCCTAGATTATCTGCGAATTACGAGGCAGGGGCAGGTTCAGTCGCAAGCTGACATTTCAAATATTTCCAACTCCGGAGGAGGATCGGTCAGTGGCGGGGGCGGCGGCGGGGGGGGTGGTGGAGGTGGTGGCGGAGGAGGAGGAAGTGGAGGTGGGGTGAGCGCGGAGGGTACGATTACAATTCAATCGCAAGACACAATCGACATCTGGAAAGATATTGAAAAGCAGCTGAAAGAGCAGCTTTCTCCTGATGGAAAAGTTTCGATCAATTCGATGGCTGGGACTGTGATTATTACCGATCGGAAACAAAAAATTAGGGAGTTCGATGAATATTTTAGTCTTCTTAAAAATACGATCTACCGACAGATCGATCTGAATATGAAAATCATCGACGTTGAGTTGAATAATGCATTTAAAGCTGGAATCAACTGGGAACAGGTGGCTGCGTCTGTGGGTCAGACAGCCGTCGCAGCTGCTGGAAATATGACTGGGGTAGCCATTCCGGCGACGATTTTGACCCAACTTACCCCAGCTACCTTGCAAATCACGAGGCCTGGAGGTCAAATTAGTACAGTCTTGGAGGCCCTTGCCCAGCAAGGAAAGCTGAACATTCTTTCCCAGCCTAGAATTCGGTCTCTCAACCACATGACAGCGATGATTAAAGTGGTGACCGAGACGCCCTTTTTCATTTCTCAGTCGAATGTATTACAGAGCCAATCGGGAAATGCTCAGGGAAATAACGTGGCGGTGAATACGGTAAGTACAGGCACAGTTCTCTCGATTACTCCGCAAGTATCGGAGAGTGATAAAATTCAACTTGATATTCAGCCTGTTGTCTCGTCTTTACGAAGCATTCAGAGCTTTGTTCAAACCACGAGCGATTCGAACGGCAATCCTGTCACGTCCACGAACGCTACCGCCCCAGTGATTGATGTGAAGCAAGCGGCGTCTGTTGTTCGAATCAATGATCAAGACACAATTATCATGGGTGGATTGATTCAAGAGCAAGAGGTGAAGAACAAAGAGTATATCCCAGTGATTGGGGATATTCCCGGTCTCGGATATCTATTTACCGGAGTGGCTCAGGCGAAGGTGCGGAAGGAGCTAGTCCTCTTTATTACGCCGACCATTGTCCGGGATTAAAAGCTTATCATTTCGGTGAAGAAAACTTTTGCCAACTGTGCCGAGGCAAACGCGCGAGCGGCCACAATCATTCTTATTCTAGTTGTCAGCGGGGGATTTGCCGTATGGACATATTGGCCAAACTTGCGGGATTGGATAATGCCCCAAAAGATAAGCGTACCGACCCCAAATCAGACTTCGATTCCTGAGGCAACGAAAATACCAGCGGTCGCCGAAAATAAAGCGGGGCTTGATTTAAGCAAACAGGTAGGTCGGATTCCTGTTGTTCAAAAAGAAGATCTAGTTAAACCTAGAAAAGCAGAAAACGAAGAACCGCTTTTAAACTTGGTCAGCGAAAAGGAAGCCCCAGTGGAAAGCTTGGGGGTAGCCTTACCTGAAAAGTTAAATTCTATTAAGGTGGGTCAAAAGGTTCCTTCTAAGGCAGAGGAAAAGGCTAAATTCATGGCGGAACAGGCTAAAAAAGACAGGCAGTCACGAACACGTGAATTTCTCCAGGATTCTCGAGTCAGCGGGGTACGACTGGCAGGGAAGAAGTCGCGTCTGCTCATGAATGGCAGCGTTTATCACTTAGGTGATATTGTTAGCACTGAACTAAAACTACAAATTCACAAAATGAGTTCTACGGAAATTATTTTTGAGGATGACACAGGCAAATCCTACCCTTTGCATTACTAGAAACCTTGGTTATTCGAGGCGGGAGAGAAATTCGGTGGTGAGTTGGCGGTAGCTGGCGGCGGCAGCGCCTGAAGTGTCATACTCGTAGATGGTTTGGCCGTGGCTGGGGGCCTCGGCCAGGCGAACGGAGCGGGGAATAATTGTCTGAAAAACCTGAGTTCCTAGATGGCTACGAAGGTCATCGCTGACGTGCTGGCTGAGGCGGGTACGAGCGTCGTACATGGTGAGGACAATGCCCATGATGGAGAGGTTCGGATTTTGGCCTCCCTGTTTGATTCGCTCCACCAGGTTGAGAATTTTTCCAACACCTTCGAGGGCGAAGTATTCACACTGGACGGGTACGAGAATCTTTTCTGCAGCGACGAGGGCGCTGGTCATGAGGAGGCCGACGCTGGGCGGGCAGTCGAGGATGACCAGATCGAAGGCGGGATCGAGCCGAAGGGGATCGAGGGCTTTGCGGACATGGGAGAGGGGATCGTCCATCCCCGCTAAATCCATCTCCGCCCCCGCGAGGTCGAGTTCCGAGGAGAGGATTTGCAGGTTGGGGTGACGGGAAGGCTGCAGCATGTCGATGGCGCGGGCGTTACCCAGCAGGACTGGGTAGAGGCTTTTCCCCGTGACGTTCTCTAGCCCGAGCCCACTGGTGGCATTGGCTTGGGGATCGAGATCGACCAATAGAACGCGACGATCTGCCTCAGCCGCCCCTGCCGCGATATGGATAGCAGTGGTGGTCTTTCCGACACCCCCCTTTTGATTGACGACGGCAACGATTCGCACACCCAAGGGAAACGGCGGGTGAGTCGATTGTCGAGTGGATTTCCCGAACGGTTCACTTGACCTTTGGGATAAGGTTTATAAAATTTAAGATTCGTTATGATCCAAGTTGAAAATTTGATGAAGAGATACGCGGGGGGGGAGGCGGTCCGGGGAATTACTTTTTCGGTCGAGAAGGGAGAGGTGGTGGGCTTTTTGGGGCCGAACGGGGCAGGGAAGTCGACCACGATGCGAATGTTAACGGGATACCTGCCTCCGACCGATGGCCGGATCGAAGTGGCTGGGGCGAAATTGCCTAAGGAGAGCCTGCTGGTGCGGCAACGAATCGGATATATGCCGGAGAACGTTCCGCTTTATCCTGAGATGCGGGTGGAAGAGTTTTTGGAGTATCGGGGGAGATTGAAAAGAGTCTCTCGTGGGGATATTACGCATCGGGTTGGCTTAGTGCTGGATCAGTGTGGGTTGACGGATGTGAGAGGGAAGATTATCGGTTCCCTTTCGAAGGGGTTTCGGCAAAGGGTGGGTTTGGCGGATGCGCTGGTGCATAATCCGATGCTTCTGATTTTGGACGAGCCGACTGCGGGGTTGGATCCGCATCAGATCCGGTCGTTCCGGGAACTGATCAAGGAGTTGGGCAAAGATAGAACAATCCTGCTTTCGACCCATATTTTATCGGAGGTGGAGATGGTGTGTCGGCGCGCGATTATTATTAATAAGGGAAAGATCGAGGCTTCGGATACCTTGGCCAATTTAGAAAAGAGAGTGCAAGCAGGAGCGTTGCAGATCGAGGTGAAGGCGGATCCTGTCGTGGCCAAAGAGAAACTTACGAAGATTGCGGAGGTGAGTTTGGTGACGGAGCTGAATCGAGCGGGGGATTGGGTCTCCTACGAGGTAACGGCGGCGCCTGGAAAAGATATCCGAGGCGAGGTGGACGGCTTGAT
>Ga0209088_10001094_pt1 | contig 17945 bp, 16 predicted proteins | sample S_140625_EF_Meta_FD_187324 | JGI IMG/M metagenome (GOLD analysis project Ga0209088, IMG submission 187324) | Freshwater microbial communities from Lake Simoncouche, Canada to study carbon cycling - S_140625_EF_MetaG (SPAdes) (version 2) | ecosystem: Environmental > Aquatic > Freshwater > Lake ... | reverse complement strand
GCGGTTCGAGAGTTCATCTCAAATGAAAACCCAACGAAGCTATCGCAGGCTGCGTTAGAGACTTTGGCTGTTATCGCATACCGTCAGCCAATTGCTAGGGGACAGATAGCTTCTATTCGTGGAGTGAACGTTGATACCGTAGTTAGAACACTGCTTAGCAGAGGACTGATTACTGAAGTATTTACCGATAGCGAGACCGGTGCCATTAACTATGGAACCACCGAAACTTTCTTAGAAACCCTTGGCATCAATGCTCTAGATGATCTGCCACTGATTAGCCCATACCTACCTGATGCAAATTCAGAATTCGGTACCGATAGTTCTGCAGGCAACTAATCATGAGTGAATCAAACGAAGGCGTACGCCTTCAAAAAGTCCTTGCTAATGCAGGAGTTGCCTCAAGGAGAGCAAGCGAAGAGCTTATTACCTCAGGGGCTGTGAAAGTCAACGGCAAGCTGGTTAAAGAACTTGGCACAAAAATAGATCCAGAACATGACAAAGTGACTGTTCGTGGAACTCCAATCCAGTTGGATGCTAGCCGGGTTTACATGGCTTTGAATAAGCCAGTCGGGGTTATCTCATCGATGGCAGACGAGTTTGGTAGACCAGATCTAAGTCAATATGCCTTGCGTTCAGATCGTATTTATAACGTGGGCAGATTAGATGCTGACACCTCAGGGCTACTAATTCTGACTAATGATGGTGAGCTCGCCAACATGCTTGCTCATCCGAAGTTTGGTGTTACTAAGACGTACATCGCAAAAGTCGAGGGGTTAGTCTCTGCTCAAGAAATAAACAAGTTGCTTTCAGGTATTGAATTAGAAGATGGCTTGATTAAGGCAGATAAAGCTCTTCTCGTTGATTCCAACGCTTTTGAATCTTTGGTTGAAATTGTTATTCACTCGGGTCAAAACAGAGTAGTTCGCCGAATGTTTGAAGCTCTAGGGCATCCAGTCAAAGATTTAGTTAGAAGACAGTTTGGTCCAGTGCATTTAGGTCCACTAAAGCAAGGGCAGACCCGTCTCCTCAGTAAAATCGAGGTAGGTGCGCTGCTTAAGGCAGCTGAAGGTAAAGCAACCAGAGCACCAAGACCTCCAAAGTCCAAAGTCGGGCAACAGAGAAAAACTAATCCGAGAGGACGAACAAATGGCGCTTAGAGCTATCCGTGGAGCAATCCAACTCGATTCTGATGAACGCGAGCACCTACTCAAGCTAACCGCTGAGCTACTTGCCAAAATGATGCACGCTAACAACATGCACACCGACCAGCTTGTTTCAATATTGTTTACGGCTACTCCAGATATCACTTCAGAATTTCCAGCCCTAGCTGCCAGAGAACTTGGCTTAGGGGATGTGCCGCTGATGTGTTTTGTTGAGATGAATGTTAAAGGTGCCCTACCTCGAATTGTTCGCGTCATGATCAACGCGGAACTAGATGTTACTCGAGCTGAAGTCCAACATATTTACCTAAGGGGTGCCACAGCACTTCGATTGGATATCGCTCAGTGAGTTCAAGAACTACAGGTCAGGTTCATATTGTTGGATCAGGATTATTAGGCACCAGTATCGGGTTGGGACTTACCAACCTAGGCGTTGACGTATCTTTGGAAGACTCTTCACCTGCAGTTCTATCATTAGCTAAAGATTTTGGTGCCGGACGAGCACTCAATAAAGAAGACAATGTTGCTCTGGTAATCGTTTGTGTTCCGCCTGATGTTGCAGCAGAAACAATTTCTTCTGCAATAAAGAGATTTCCTGAAGCCGTAGTTACAGATGTTGCCAGTGTGAAATCCAGCATTCTTACTGAAGTAACAGCTAGTGGTGCAGAGTTATCCCACTATGTTGGTTCACACCCAATGGCAGGTCGCGAAAAAGGGGGAGCACTCTCCGGTAGGCCTGATCTTTTCGTTGGTCGACCTTGGGTGATTACCGTAGAGGAAAATACCTCATCTCAAGCAGTGAACGTCGTTGAGCAGCTAGCTCTAGATCTTGGAGCAACTCCAATACGTATGACTGCTCAAGAGCATGATCATGCTGTTGCACTGATTTCTCATGCACCACAGGTCATCTCCAGTTTGCTAGCAGCGAGACTGTCGGTTGCTGATGATTCTGATTTAGCATTAGCCGGTCAAGGGGTAAGAGACACCACAAGAATTGCAGCAAGCGATCCTAAGCTTTGGTTACAAATACTTTCAGCTAATGCAACCGAGCTGTTGCCGGTTCTAAAAGATTTTGAAACAGATCTAGCAACAGTTATCCATTCACTGGAACAAGTTGATTCTTTAGGTTCTTTAGCGAAACTTGGTAAAGCGCTTGAAGCTGGTAACCAAGGCATCGCAAGACTGCCAGGTAAGCATGGTTCTAGGAATACTTCTTACGCTTCCATCGTCGTGATGATTGATGACAAGCCAGGTGAACTTGCTAGGTTACTAAACGAAATTGGTTCAGCTGGTTTGAACATTGAAGATCTGAAACTAGATCACGCTACCGGAGCTCAGGTTGGTTTAGTTGAGCTATCGGTGTTACCTGGCATTGAAGGTAAATTGGTGGAAACCTTGAAGTCAAATGGTTGGCGTCTGGCGGGCTAAATGCAAATTATTGCAATTGATGGTCCAGCAGGTTCAGGTAAATCCAGCGTAAGCAAAGCTGTTGCCAAGGCTTTAGGTTTCGGCTACCTCGATACTGGAGCTGCCTATCGAGCACTTACCTGGGCAGTGTTAAACAGTGGGCTTGATGTTGCAAACTCAACAGCAGAAGAAATAGCCCAGAACTTTGCTTATTCAATCTCCCTAGAACCAGAGAATTACTGGGTCAAAGTAGGGGATTTGGACCTAACCTATGAGATTCGCTTAGCGTCAGTCGGAGAAGCGGTTAGCCAGTTCGCTAGCTTGCCGCAGGTGCGTGAGTACATGCACCTACTGACCAAAGACCTCGTAATCTCCTCAGGTTTGACTGGGGTAGTAGTTGAGGGGCGAGATATCACGACCGTGGTGTTCCCTGAAGCCCAAAAAAGAATTCTGCTAACTGCCAGCGAAGAAGTTAGACTTGGAAGACGTTCCGCAGAACTTCCTGAAGGCACATCGATTGCCGATCAAGTTACCAAACGCGACCAAAATGACTCTAAAGTTGTTGATTTTCTTGTGCCCGCGGCTGGTGTTCATTTAGTGGACTCAACGGAATTAGATTTTGATTCAACTGTCAAGGCGATTATCGCTTTGATTGCTAAAGATTAGGTAGAGGTAAACATGGATGAGCAGGATTTTGACGCGGAAGCGGTTGATCCAGAGTTTCTCGAACGCCTAAATTCGCTATCTTCTGAAGAAGAAGAGGCTCGAGTACGAGCACTGCGTGTTGGTCTTGAAGACTATGAACTAGACGAAGAAGACATTCAGGTTCTAGAGGAGATGGGTATTGCCGAAGGCAAACCTATTCTTATGCCAGCACTACCTGTTTTGGCTATCGTGGGTCGCCCTAACGTAGGTAAGTCAGCCCTAGTAAACCGAATCATCGGTAGACGCGAAGCCGTGGTTGAAGACAAGCCGGGAGTTACCCGAGACCGAGTGTCTTATAAAGCTGAATGGAATGGTCGTAAGTACACATTGGTTGATACCGGTGGCTGGGAACCAGATGCCAAAGGAATCGACAAGTCTGTTGCAATTCAAGCTGAAATAGCAGTTGAACTTGCTGATGCTGTTCTGTTCGTAGTTGATGCAACTGTCGGTCCAACTGCAACTGATGAACGTGTAGTCAAAATGCTAAGAGCAAGCAAGAAGCCAGTTCTTTTACTTGCTAACAAAGTTGATGATGAAAGAGGTGAAGCAGAGGCTGCTTCACTCTGGTCTCTAGGTTTAGGGGAGCCACATCCAGTATCAGCTTTGCATGGTCGAGGTGTAGCAGATGTTCTAGATAAGGTCATGAATGTACTTCCTGAAATATCTGCTGTCGCTAAGCAAGAATTCGGTGGTCCTAGAAGAATTGCAATCATTGGCCGCCCTAACGTAGGTAAATCATCGCTACTTAATAAAGCAGTTGGCTCTGAACGAGCCGTTGTGAACGATCTTGCTGGAACAACTAGAGATCCAATCGATGAGCAGGTTGAATTAGGTGGCAAAGTTTGGCGCTTCATCGATACCGCCGGTATCAGAAGAAGAATCCATTTGGCTCAGGGTGCGGATTTCTATGCATCACTTCGAACTGCTGCTGCACTTGAAAGAGCTGAAGTTGCTGTTGTTGTTTTAGATGTGACCGAGAAGATATCTGAAGGTGACATTCGTATCGTTGACATGGCCTTAGAGTCGGGTCGAGCAATCGTTCTTGCTTTCAATAAGTGGGACACCTTGGATGAAGATAGACGCGAATACCTGGAACGAGAAATTGAACAGGATTTAGCTCACGTTGATTGGGCACCAAGAGTTAACATCTCAGCTAAAACTGGTCGTCACTTGGAAAAGCTAGTTCCTGCATTGGAAGTTGCTCTTGATTCTTGGGACACTCGCATTCCAACAGGAAAGCTAAACGCGTTCATTCAAGAATTGGCGATGGAGTTCCCACATCCAGTTCGCGGAGGTAAGCAACCTCGCATTCTCTTTGCTACTCAGGCCAGCACCAGACCACCTAAGTTTGTTCTCTTCACAACTGGATTCTTAGATCCTGGATACCGCAGATTTATTGTTAGAAGACTGCGTGAAACCTACGGTTTCGAAGGATCTCCGGTTGAAATTGGCATGCGAGTAAGAGAAAAACGTAAGCGTTAATTTTGCCTTCAAGACAGCAGTGGCTTGAAATCCCGCTAGCCCTTCTGGCAAAACAAAACTAGAATCAGGTAATCATGGCAGAGAGCAATCTACAACTAAGTGACCGGGTCCTTACCTGGCCCAACGCTCTTAGTGGCTTGCGTTTGTTGCTGGTGCCAGTGTTTTTATGGTTGATTCTGATTGATCAAAACCTTCTTGCATTTGCCGTTCTCGCTTTTTCTAGCTTCACCGATTGGCTTGATGGCTTCTTAGCTAGAAAACTCAATCAAATGTCGAGGCTGGGTCAGCTTTTAGATCCTGCCGCTGACAGGCTGTTTATCCTTGCTTCCCTCATTGGGCTTGCGATGACAGAGAAGGTGCCATGGTGGTTAGTTGTTGTAGTTGTTGCTAGAGATCTCCTATTGTTCTTCACCTTGCCGTTCTTGGCTCAAGTTGGGCACGGGCCGCTGCCTGTAAATTACACCGGTAAGGCTGGAACCTTTGCTCTCCTGTATGCCTTCCCACTGCTTCTTTTACCTGAGGTCTTGCCTGAACAAGCTGCGGTCATCGTCTATCCAATCGCCTGGGCTTTTGCCTTCTGGGGCATCTGGCTCTACTGGTGGACCTGTGGTCTCTATTTACTTCAGGTTTATAACATCAGGAAATCAGCTAGGTCTTCCTCGGGTATTCTTTTAAGCGAAGAGGAGCGAAATTGAACGAGTTAGCTAATGGCCCAGCATCAGGTTCTGGTGACGAAACTGAGTCAACTCGTAAATTCGACGAAAACCTTCTCGATACAGAACAAGACTCTCTTTCTGATGAAGAACAAACCGCTGTTGAAGCACTGCCTTCAGGCAATGCCCTTCTAATAGTTCGACGCGGACCTAATAAAGGTGCCAGATTCTTACTTGATGCAGACTTAGTTACAGTTGGCAGGCACCCAAATGCAGATATCTTCCTCGACGACGTAACAGTTTCAAGAAGACATGCAGAAATATCTAGAAGCGCAGGAATCTTTACCGTAAAGGATCTCGCTTCACTAAACGGTACATACCTTGCTGGTGCAAGAGTGGAATCTGCTGTTCTTGTAAACAGCGGTGAGCTTCAGGTTGGAAAGTATCACTTCACTTTTTACGCTTCTAAGAAAGACAGCTAGGAATAAGTCATGGCTGTTAACGAAGCAACGAGTTTATTTGCACCTAGACCAGGTAAATTGCACACCATTGGTCGTGTAATTGAAATACTTAAGTCTGATTTTCCAGATTTGTCTCCATCGAAGATCCGTTTTTTAGAAGAACAGGGTTTAGTAAATCCACTAAGAACAGATGCGGGTTATCGCAAATACTCTGAGGCTCATGTTAATCGGGTAAAACTGATTCTTGAATTGCAAAGAGATAAGTTCTTACCGCTAAAAGTCATTCGTTCATATCTGGATGACCTAGATGCCGGCAAGCAGCCATCACTTCCGACTGGAACAAGACGACCAAGCGTGAATAGACAGTTTTCTAAGCTTGAACTTATTGCTGAATCAGGTATCAATGAAACTTTGCTAGCTGAAGCTCAAGCAAACGCATTGATTGGGGTTGACCCATTCGAATACAGCGACATCGAAATCGCCAGATCTTTGATGCAGCTCCAGCGTTTCGGTATTTCAGCCAGACATTTGCGTGGCATCAAGACAGCAGCTGATCGTGACCTTGGTTTGATTCAAGGTGTTGTAGCTAGCGTTAAAAAGCAACGCGATCCAGCAGCCAAGTCCCGTGCCGCAGCCTATGCAGCCGAGATTGAAGCTCAATTTGCCAATATTCGATCTGAGTTAATCCGCTCAGTTATCGACAAAATTGACTAACGCGACACGCCGAAGATGAATATTAACTGCCCTTAGTCGTAGGTAGCAGCAAGAATTAAGAAAAGGTTCAAGGTCAACTTGAACTTTATGAATATTGAGAGGAGGCCAGCATGGACTCAGCACAACCAGAAAACGTTGAACCGACCACTGAAACTGGCCGAATCGACCTAAGTAAAGCAAGCGATTTTGCCTACCTGCAGGATGATTTATTCGCAGTCTCACAACCTTGGCATGACCCAAACGTTGGCTACCGTGGAACTTCTGCGGCAGGAGCAGCCGGTATTAGCTATCGTCAACTTGATTACTGGGATAGAACAGCTTTAGTGCAACCAAGCGTCAGGGGAGCATCTGGTTCAGGAACTCAGAGGCTTTACTCTTTCCGCGACATTTTGGTTTTGAAGCTAGTTAAGAACTTCTTAGACGCTGGCGTATCTTTGCAGCAGATCCGAATCGCTATCAAAGAATTACGTGCTGCTGGAATTAGCGACCTGGCTAAAATCACTCTGTTCTCTGATGGAGCAAAGGTTTACCTATTCACATCAGCTGATGAAATTATTGACTTGATGGACAAGGGCCAAGGAGTCTTCGGTATTTCAGTTGGCAAGGTACTAGATGAAGTGGAAGCAACACTTGCTCACATCGACCCTAGCCACGTTGAAGAGATGGACGAACTAACCCTGCGCCGACTAAACAAAAAAGCTGTTTAGTTAGTCTTCTTCCTTATCGGTTAGAGATTTAATCTGTTTCTCAGTCATGGTCTGACGTAAAACTTCATTGAACTTATCTTGGTACTCCGCTGAAACTGGAACACTTGTCACCAACTCAACCCGCTCACCTTTGGCCTTGACGTTATCTTCAGAAGCGTGCTTAGACTTTGCTCGCTTGGTCTCAGTTGAATCGTGAGTTCGCTTGGAAAACCTGTTTTTATTATTTGATCGCCCAGATTGTTCAATTTGTCTAAGGTCTTCTGAGGCAAAAGAATTAGAAACCTGCTCTAACAATTCATCAAATTGAGCTGCTAGCTTAGCAGCGCTTTGACCTGGCCAAGAGTGAATTGAACGTCCAGCACCTTGAGCCTGTTGGATAGCTGACTTCTCTTCTATCGGTGTGCTGATAAGGGATTGACCGTAGAGTTCTTCGAGTTCATTCACCCGATATTGATGCTCAGCAACGCTCGGCCTAAGCCTGTTAATAAGGATTCCAAATAAGCTCACCTGACGATTAACTTGCCTTCTAACTTCTTGAAGGGCTTTCATCGCGGACTCGATGGCCAGAACTGAATTTATGGATGGTTCAGCTACCAATAGAACTCGATCGCTAGCCACCCAAGCCATGCGGGTTAAGGCGTTGATGTTAGGTGGAGTGTCGATTAGAACTAGGTCGTAATCTTTCTCGATTCGTGAAAGGGCCTGCTCTAGGTTCCAAAGCGATCTGAAGGTTGGGTTGGTGCTGTTTCTAGCGGTAAGCCTTGAGTGGCCAACCATAATGTCTAGGCGTCCAGTCTGTCCCTTAGCCCAAGATGACGCTACAATTGCTTTGAACACAGCGCCGTGTCGGGGCTTCTTGATTACTTCGGCCGCTGAATTATCAAAATCCCCAACCGCACCTAATCCATTGCTGACGTTGCACTGTGGGTCTAGATCGATCACCAGTGTGCGTAGGCCTTTAGACATGGCGGCAGAGGCAAGTCCCAGGGTAACCGTGGTCTTACCAACTCCGCCCTTCAGGGCGCTAATGCTTAATACATGCACCCGATAAGGCTACCTTTTGATTGACGTGCACACCGCTATTTGTTCGCTTGACTGCAGGAACGGAACCCATGTTCAAGAAGATTTTGGTTGCCAACCGTGGCGAAATCGCCATCCGCGCATTCCGTGCTGCCTATGAGCTAGGAGCAAAGACTGTCGCGGTCTTTGCCTATGAAGACCGCAATTCATCTCATCGACTAAAAGCGGATGAGGCATACCAAATTGGAGCTTTAGGTCACCCGGTTCGTGCCTACCTAGATGTAACAGAGATCATCAGAGTTGCTAAAGAATGTGGCGCTGATGCGATTTATCCAGGTTATGGCTTTCTAAGCGAGAACCCAGAACTTGCAGAAGCAGCCGCCGCCAATGGAATTACTTTTATCGGCCCTGGTTCTCATGTTCTTGAACTTGCTGGTAACAAGGTAAACGCAAAAGAGGCAGCTATGGCTGCTGGTGTTCCAGTTCTAAAATCCTCTAGACAATCAGATGATGTTGAACTTTTGATTTCTGATTCTAAAGAAATCGGCTTTCCACTATTTGTAAAGGCCGTTGCTGGTGGTGGCGGTAGGGGCATGCGCCGTGTTGCCAAGCTTGATGAACTCTCTGGCGCAATTGGCGAAGCTATGCGCGAGGCTCAATCAGCTTTTGGTGACGCCAGAGTTTTCTTAGAGCAAGCGGTCCTTCGCCCTAGACACATCGAAGTTCAGATTCTTGCTGATAGCCAAGGCAATGTTGTTCACCTTTTTGAACGTGACTGTTCTGTGCAAAGAAGAAACCAAAAGGTTGTTGAAATTGCACCTGCGCCAAATATCGATGAAACTTTACGTCAAGCGCTATACAAAGATGCTGTTTCTTTTGCTAAAGAAATCGGCTATGTAAACGCAGGAACTGTCGAGTTCCTGATTGATACCGTTGGTGATAACTTCGGTAAGCACGTCTTTATTGAAATGAACCCTCGTATTCAGGTTGAGCACACCGTTACCGAAGAGATTACTGAAATTGATTTAGTCCAATCACAGATGCGGATTGCAGCAGGGGAGTCACTAGTAGATCTTGGTCTTACCCAAGACAAGATCGAGATGCATGGCTTTGCTATTCAATGTCGTATCACCACAGAAGACCCAAGCGCAGGCTTTAGACCAGACACCGGAAAGATAACCACCTACCGTTCTCCAGGTGGAGCTGGTATCAGATTAGATGGTGGAACTGCTTCAACAGGTAGCGAAATCAGCCCGCACTTCGATTCACTTTTGGTAAAGCTAATTACTCGTGGTCGCGATTTGAAATCTGCAGTTAGCCGTGCTCAACGAGCACTAGCGGAATTCCGCATTAGAGGAGTCGCCACCAATATTGCCTTCTTGCAAGGTGTGCTTGGGGATGCAAGTTTTGCAGCAGGGGATTTGAGCACAGCGTTTATTGATGAGCGACCAGAACTTCTTAGCGCATACCCATCTCAAGACCGTGGCACCAAGATTTTGAACTGGCTAGCAGATGTCACAGTGAACCAACCACATGGCGCAAGAGGTAACTTAGTTTCTCCTGCCAACAAACTTCCAAAACTAGATCTAACTGTGCCTGCCCCTGCAGGCTCTAGACAGGCTTTGCAAGAACTAGGCCCAGTGGCTTTTGCTAAAGCGTTGCGAGAGCAAAAGGCTGTTGCAATAACTGACACAACATTCCGCGATGCTCACCAATCACTGCTTGCAACAAGAGTGCGTTCAAGAGACTTAGTTCAAGTTGCGCCTTATCAAGCAAGAGTGCTCAGTAAATTATTCTCTGTTGAGGCATGGGGTGGAGCAACCTACGATGTTGCACTTAGATTCCTAGGTGAAGACCCTTGGGCAAGACTTACTGCTTTGCGTGAGGCAATGCCAAACATTTGTATCCAGATGCTGCTGCGTGGACAGAACACTGTTGGTTATACGCCTTATCCAGTTGAGGTCACTGACGCATTCGTGGCTGAAGCAGCTGCAAGTGGCGTTGACATCTTTAGAATCTTTGATGCTCTAAACGATGTTGACCAGATGATTCCTGCGATAAATGCAGTTCTAAAAACTAAGACTGCTGTTGCAGAAGTTGCCATTTGCTATACCGGTGATTTGTTAGATCCTAAAGAAGATCTATACACACTTGATTACTATCTAGATCTTGCTGGCTCGATAGTGGCAGCTGGTGCGCACATCCTTGCAATCAAGGACATGGCAGGACTTCTTCGACCACAAGCAGCTGCAAAGTTAGTGACCGCTCTTCGCGAGAAGTTTGACTTGCCAGTTCATCTACACACGCATGACACTGCAGGTGGTCAGCTTGCAACACTGATGGCTGCCATTGATGCTGGGGTGGACGCAGTTGATGTTGCTTCTGCTCCGATGGCTGGAACAACTTCACAACCTTCAGCATCGGCACTAGTTGCAGCTCTTGAACACACTGAAAGAGATTCAGGCATCACTCCTGGTGAGATGACAACTCTGGAACCATATTGGGAAGCTGTTCGAAATGTTTATGCTCCATTTGAATCTGGACTTCGTGGACCAACTGGTCGTGTTTATAAGCATGAAATTCCAGGTGGGCAGCTATCGAACCTCAGACAGCAAGCAATCGCTCTTGGTCTTGGCAACCAGTTCGAACGAGTTGAAGACATGTATGCCGCTGCCAATGAGATTTTAGGAAGACCTCCTAAGGTAACTCCATCATCTAAAGTCGTTGGAGATTTGGCTTTGCACCTGGTAGCAGTAAATGCTGATCCAGCGGAATTTGCTAAAAACCCGCAGAACTATGACATCCCTGATTCAGTGGTTGGCTTCATGGCTGGGGAACTTGGAGATTTGCCAGGTGGCTGGCCTGAACCTTTCAGAACCAAGGTGCTTCAAGGTAAGAACCCTAAGTTTGGACTAACACCAGTTTCAGATGCTGATTTAGAGAACTTGAGATCTGTTGATGAAAAGGTTAGACGCAGTACCCTAAACAGGTTGCTCTTTGCTGGCCCAACTGCTGAATTTGAGAAGACCAGAGCAATTTACGGCAACCTCGATCCGGTTGACACTTTGGACTATCTATACGGACTTGAGCAAGGTCAAGAGCATGTAGTTGAAATTGCTAAGGGTGTTCGCATTTTTGTAGGTCTTGAAGCAATCGGAAGCCCAGACACTAAGGGTTTCAGAACCGTCATGGCGACTCTAAATGGTCAGCTAAGACCTATCAATGTTCGCGATCGCAAGATAGCCACAGCGGTAGTCTCAGCCGAGAAAGCTAACTTGGCCAACCCGGCTGAAGTGGCAGCTCCATTTGCTGGAGTGGTTACCCTTCAGGTTGTCGAAGGTACACCAGTTGCGCTTGGCCAGCCGGTAGCAACAATTGAGGCCATGAAGATGGAAGCCACGATAACTGCCAATACAGCGGGAATTGTTAGGCGTTTAGCCATAACCAAGACCCAATCTGTGGAGTCAGGGGACCTGATTCTCGTAGTCGAAGCGCAGTAGCGAATAGACTTACCAGAGCATAAAAGGTTCGGCTTGGCGATTATTCAAGCCTGAGAGACATAAGGATTTAGCAGTGACTGACAAAGCAGAACGTGGATTTTCACGTCGCCGCAACAAAGAAGAGCAAGTGGCGGCTGAGTTGACTGAGAGTGTCTTGGATGCAGGAACTGTTGACCTAACTCCTTCAACTTCTTCAATCAAAGTTGTCACTGAATCAACTTCTATCGTGGCTACAGGTGGAGCATCTGAAACTGACTCTCTTGCTAATTCACAAGCTGGTTACTCTCGCAGAGACAGCCTGCGTGGTGATGCCTTTGATCAACCAGAACCTGCTGCCATGCTTACAGCTGATCGACTTATCGATGTCTCAGCAAAGAACAGACAAGCACCAGAGACTGGTTTTAGACGTTTCCTTTACTTTCTATCCCTAAAGTCCATCAACTTGGGAGATAACCTTCGAGTTCGTGAACGCAAAGCTACGGATGCTCGAATCAGCACAGTTCTTGAAGGTGGCGCAAAGTTTGTTCCAGTGCTTACTCGTAAGGGTGGTGTCGGTAAAACAACTGTTACCACTTTGCTAGGTATGGCTATGGCTCTAGTTAGAGAAGATCGCGTTATAGCAATTGATGCTAACCCTGACCGTGGAACTCTTGCTGAGCGAGTAAGCAAGTCAACTAGGTTCACTGTTCGCGATGTCGTCAACCGTGCAGCAGCTGTTGATGGATTTAGTGATTTCACAACAATGGTTTCAAGAGATGCAACCAGATTGCACGTTTTAGCATCCGACAGCGATCCAATGCTCTCAGAAGCTTTTGACGAAGGTGACTACAACGTAGTAGCAGACATGGCTGCTCGTTATTACACAGTTATTTTGACTGACTGTGGAACAGGTATCGTCCACTCTGTTATGCGACCAACTCTGCAGCGAGCAAACGGTTTAGTAATTGTTTCAGGTGGATCTGTTGATGAGGCTCGTCTTGCATCAGAGACGCTGACTTGGCTTGAAGCTAATGGCTACGGTGACCTTGTTCGTCAATCAGTTGTTGCTCTAAACACTGCAACACAGGGAACTAACCTCGTGAAACTTGATGAAATTGAAGCCCACTTCAAATCTCGTGTTCGTGCCGTTGTTAAGATTCCTTATGACCCAGCTCTTGCTGCTGGTTCTGTTATCAAATTTGATCAATTACACAAGAACACCAGAGAAGCAGCTAGAGAACTAGCGGCACTTGTCATTGAAGGTTTGGCTAAGTCCAAGTACTAAATGGCTGTTCGTGAAATACGCCTTTACGGTGACCCCGTACTAAAAACTTCCTGCGACTTAGTCGCTGCATTTGATCATAAAACTGAGGCAATTGTTGCTGATCTCTTGGAAACAACTCAGCTGCCTGGTCGAGCTGGGGTAGCGGCACCACAAATTGGAATTTCACTTCGCATCTTTAGCTATCACGTGAATTCAGTTGCTGGTTATCTAATCAATCCAGAAAAATTAGAACTTAGCGGTGAACCAGAACTTCTCGAAGAGGGATGTCTGTCAGTACCTGGACTTTGGCATAAAGTTCTTCGCTATCCGATAGCTTCACTATCTGGATATCAATTAGATGGTTCATACGCAACAATTGCTGGTGAGGGTTTACTAGCGCAAGCACTGCAGCATGAGTATGACCATCTAGATGGACTACTTTATTTAGACAGACTAAGCCCTGAAGAACGCAAAGAAGCGATGAAGACTCTGCGCCAAACCGATTGGTTTATGCGTTAGATCTTGTAATCACCAATGTTGTGACAGGTTGACTTAGCACTATCTGCATAGATGTCATCAATTAGCTGAGAATAGTCATCGACCACTACGGACCTCTTGATCTTGAGTGATGGAGTCAAATGCCCACTCTTCTCAGTTAGATCCTGCGGTAATAAAGCAAACTTTCTAATTGACTCCGCAGTTGAGAACTGTGAGTTAACACCTTCGATTGCCTTAGAGACTTCAGTTAGCACTGCTGAGTTAGAAATGGCCTGTTCAACAGTTAGCTTGTCTTTGATGCCGCTGTTCTCTAGCCAAATAGGAAGCATTTCTTCATCAATTGAAATAAGCACTGAAACGAAAGGCTTTGCATCACCAATGACAACAGCCTGGCTGATTAGCGGGTTGGCGCGAAGTGGATCTTCAAGAAGTGCTGGAGCAACGTTCTTTCCACCAGCAGTAATAATTAGTTCCTTCTTGCGACCTGTGATAGCTAAGAAGCCATCTTCATCAAGAGCACCGATGTCACCAGTTTTAAACCAGTCTCCTTCGAAGGTTGACTTGGTTGCTTGCTTGTTGTTCCAGTAACCCTTTAGAACATTAGTTCCGCGAAGCCAGATCTCACCGTCATCGGCAATCTTCACACCACAACCAGGTAGTGGGAAACCAACCTTGCCAATCTTGACGTTGTTTGGGCGACCAATAGTTACCGGTGCGGTAGTTTCGGTGAGTCCATATCCTTCAAGAACAATTAGACCAATGGCACGGTAGAAGTGACCGAGTCTTGCTCCTAGTGGACCACCACCGCTGATTGCATACTTGACACGGCCACCCATAGCAGCACGAAGCTTCTTGTAAACAAGAGCGTCAAATACTTTGTGCTTCAGGTTCAATCCAAAGCTAGGACCCTTCTTGGTATCCAGTGCCATTGACCAAGCAATTGCAGTTTCAGCAGCTGCATGGAAGATCTTTCCTTTGCCGCCGGCTTCAGCGCGCTGCTCTGCTGAGTTGTAAACCTTCTCGAAGACTCGAGGAACTGCAAGAAGGAAAGTTGGGTGGAAGCTCTGCATTGCAGGAGCAACACTCTTGGCATCTGGTTGGTGACCAACTTGAACACCACCAGCGATACAAAGAACTGAAACGAATCTTGCAAAAACGTGAGCCATCGGCAGGAACAAAATAGTTGAACCACCAGGGCAAACAACTTCCGGCAGAACCGCTTGCGCGTTTCTAGATAGATCAACGAAACCTTGGTGCAACAGTTCACAACCCTTAGGTTGACCAGTTGTTCCAGAAGTGTAAATAATTGTTGCCAAGTCTTGAAGGCCAGCTGATGTTCGTCTTGCTTCTAGAACTTCGTCAGAGATTTTAGTTCCGAGATCAACAAGGTCACTTAGATCGCTCTTGTCAAAAGTCCAAGTCTTTTTTACTTCAGGCAAAGACTTCTTTACTGTCTTGAATAAGCTAAGAAGTTCTTCGTCTTCAAAGATTCCTGCGATAGCACCAGAGTCACTAAGAATCCATTCGATTTGGCTCGGAGCAGAACTTTCGTAAATTGGAACAGATACTGCACCAGCGAACCAAAGAGCGAAGTCACACAAAGCCCATTCATATCTGGTGTGGCTCATGATGCCAACGCGTTGACCAGGTTCAATACCGGAAGCTATGAATCCCTTAGCTAACGCTCGTACTTCTGCAAGATATTCAGCAGCAGTAACATCAACCCAGACACCTGGTTCGACTTGCTTTGACATCAAAGGAAGCTTTGGGTCTTTATTCACCCTGTCAATAAACAAATCAGTGATATTCGTTTTTGGGTCAGAAACAACGACTAATGGGATTTCATTGATTTTCAAAACAGCCTCCAGTTGGGATACGTTCAAATGAAACTTTTGATAACTCTACCTTCCTCAAGGCCCATAATTCACCTAATCTCCCTAGTCGCCAAGCGGTTCTAGGCTATAAACTTACGAGGTTAGTCGTCGCAGAACACTTAGAAGGAAACCCATGAATACGGTCGGAATCGACATCGGAGGCACCAAGATTGCTGGTGCCTTGGTTAGCCCGACCGGAGCAATCCTCAAGGAACTAAAAGTTCCTACTCCTGCTCAGGACTCAGAAGCTCTTTTCCAAGCTGTTATTGAGATGGTGACAGAGCTTAGAACTGGTGAGCAGGTTGACTCTGTTGGCGTTGCTGCTGCTGGATTTATCGATGCAGACCAGTCAACAGTTGTCTATGCTCCTAACCTAAGCTGGCGAAACGAGCCACTAAAGGCAAAACTTGAAGAAAAACTAGGGCTACCTGTCGTCATTGAGAATGATGCCAATGCTGCTGGCTGGGCTGAATACCGCTTTGGTGCAGGACGCGGCAGCAAGCATATGTTGATGTTGACCGTTGGAACAGGCGTTGGCGGGGCAATTGTTGCCAACGGGGAGCTCTTTAGAGGCGGATTTGGTATCGGGGCAGAGCTAGGTCACATGCGTTTTATTGCTGATGGCAAAATTTGCGGTTGTGGTCAAAAAGGCTGTTTAGAGCAATATGGCTCAGGAACAGCGCTTTTGAACTCGGCAAAAGAGTTGGTAGCTGGTGGTGCTGCCTCTGCATCGAGACTGATCGAGCTAGCCAAAGCAGCGGGCGATTTGACTGGCACTGAGGTCTATCAGGCTATTCAAGAAGGGGATGAGGCAGCTCTATCACTCCTTTCTGATTTAGGCACAAACTTAGGAGTAGCAATCGCTTCTTTGGTAGCGGTTCTGGACCCTGAAGTTGTTGTTATTGGTGGTGGGGTCAGTGCTGCTGGTGAATTGCTACTAGATCCAATCCGTAAGGCTTACCTCGAACACCTACCAGCGAGAGGTTTCAGACCTGAATTGAAGTTGGTCGCAGCTCAGTTGGTCAACGATGCTGGGGTAGTTGGAGCAGCAGACCTTGCCAGAGTGCACACTTCGGGCAGATAAACTTATAGTTCAACTAGTTTTAGCCAGGATTGGAGGTGCACCATGTGGTATTTCCTACTTAAAAACATTGTTCTAGGACCAGTTCTAAAAGTCTTGTTCCGACCTTGGGTTAGAGGATCAGAAAAGATTCCTACCGATGGTGCCGCGATATTGGCAAGTAACCACCTTTCCTTTTCAGATTCAATCTTTTTGCCACTGATGCTTCGCCGCCCAGTGGTATTTCTTGCCAAGAGCGAATACTTCACCGGCAAAGGAATAAAGGGAACTCTAAGTCGCTGGTTCTTCAAAGGCACTGGTCAACTACCTATTGACCGCAGTGGTGGTAAAGCATCTGAAGCTGCACTAAACACTGGTTTAGGTGTTTTAGGGCAGGGTCAACTGCTTGGAATTTATCCTGAAGGAACCAGATCTCCAGATGGACGTTTATTCCGAGGACGAACCGGTATCGCCCGTATGGTTTTGGAAGCTAAAGTTCCAGTATTTCCTGTTGCAATGATTGATACCGAAAAAGTTCAACCTATTGGTCGAAGATTTCCACGCATTAGACGCATCGGTGTTGTGGTTGGCGAACCACTAGATTTTTCAAGATTTACTGGCATGGAAGGTGACCGCTTAGTGCTTCGAGCAGTGACTGATGAAATTCTGTATGAACTAATGAAGCTAAGCGGGCAGGAATACAACGACGTATACGCCTCAACTCTCAGAGATAAACGTCGCTAAAAACCCACCCAAGAAAAAGGACACAAAAGAATTGGCTTCATACGAGCAAGTAGTTCAAGCAGATCCAGCCGTTATCAAAGGCTTGGATAATTTCCGCAACCTTGTAGCAGCTCAACAACCAACCTGGCCTGATGCTGATGAACTTGAGCAGGTTCGTCAGACGCTAGCTAAATATCCACCATTAGTTTTTGCTGGTGAAGTGGATATCTTGAAAGACCGCATTTCTCAAGCAGCTGCCGGTAAAGCCTTCTTGCTTCAAGGTGGAGATTGTGCTGAAACGTTTGCAGATGCAACAGCTGATCGTATTCGTAACAGAGTCAAGACTTTGCTGCAGATGGCAGTTGTGCTCACCTACGGTGCTTCTATGCCAGTTATCAAAATGGGCCGTATGGCTGGACAGTTTGCAAAGCCTCGTTCATCGGATAGTGAGACACGTGAAGAACTTACCCTTCCTGCTTACCGCGGTGATGCAGTTAATGGTTATGACTTCACCAGTGAATCCAGAACTCCAGATCCAAAGCGTTTGTTGCAGGCGTACAACACCTCAGCGTCAACTTTGAATCTGATCAGAGCTTTCACCATGGGTGGTTTTGCTGATCTTCGTTCAGTGCACGAATGGAACAAAGGTTTTACCGATAACCCTGCTAACTCTCGATATGAAGTAATGGCTCGAGAAATTGACAAAGCAATTAAATTCATGGCAGCCTGCGGAGCAAA
>Ga0209088_10001093_pt1 | contig 17950 bp, 19 predicted proteins | sample S_140625_EF_Meta_FD_187324 | JGI IMG/M metagenome (GOLD analysis project Ga0209088, IMG submission 187324) | Freshwater microbial communities from Lake Simoncouche, Canada to study carbon cycling - S_140625_EF_MetaG (SPAdes) (version 2) | ecosystem: Environmental > Aquatic > Freshwater > Lake ... | reverse complement strand
CCAGGAGAATGATGTCGTGATTGGCAAGGTTGTGAACATGCGGAGCGACCCCCACGGATACCTCTACCGTGATCTCTCGACCACCCATAAGAACTCGGAACCTGCCCGTATTGACGGGGTGTGGCAAGATAAGAACTCGGACGGGTATCCGTTCGTGAAGGTCAGGGTTGTTGCCGAGCGCACTCCCCAGATCGGTGATAAGTTCGCTTCCCGTGCTGGGCAGAAGGGAACGTGCGGAATGATTCTGGACGAGTGTGATATGCCCTTCACGGCTTCGGGTCTGCGTCCCGATATCATCATGAACCCTCACGCCATCCCCTCTCGCATGACAATCGCCCAGCTGCTGGAGACGATGTACAGCCGTATCGGCGTGCGAACAGGTAATCTGGGTGACGGCACGCCCTACTCCCATCTTGGAATAGAAGATCTCAAGGTTCACATGACCAACCTCGGTCTCCATCCTTACGGTAATGAGATCATGTACAATGGTCAGACCGGTGAGATGATGGAGGTAGAAATCTTCCTGGGAACCACGCATTACCAGCGTCTCAAGCACATGGTCATTGACAAGTGCCATTCCCGTGGCCGTGGTCCGATTGTCTCGCTCACTCGCCAGCCGTGCGAGGGTCGGGCACGGGACGGTGGACTGCGTGTAGGCGAAATGGAGCGTGACTGTTTCATCTCGCATGGTGCAGCGGTATTCACCAAGGAGCGACTGATGGATGTCAGTGATCCGTTCAGTGCTGGGGTTTGCACTGGCTGCGGGTCTCTCGCTACAATCAATGAGAAGGATCGTCTCTATGAGTGTAGGTCGTGTGGTGCCAAGGCTGGTCTGGAAGACAAGACCATTCCTTATGCGGTCAAGTTGTGGCTACAGGAGTTGGAGGCGATGCACATCTCGCCTAGAATGATTTCGCCCGCTTAGTCTGGCGACGATTATGACGGCGCCGACGTCCCGCCACCTTTTTGGTCTGACGACGGCGGCGGCCGCCAGGTTTTGGCGGTCCGGACACGAGGGCCACAAGACCATTGACAGCATCGCCAAGGGTTGCATCGGATGTGGACAGCGGAGGGGCAGACCGCAGAGCTGCCAGGGACGCACGGCGGCGACGAGTCGGGGGGATAGAGAAGGCCGCACGGACTTCAGGTTTCAGTTCACGCTTCATGGAATCCAGCTCGGCATCCAGGATAGCAATGGCCTCACGCTCCTTTTCCCGATCTGCCATGAACTCCTTGAGCTTGGAGTCTGTGACCAGGGGCTTAATCGCCTCCCAGATCGTCTTGCCATCGAGCGACAGAAGGTTTTTTCCACCCTGAATGAGCTTCTCACGCAGGATGTAGACGATGTAGACGCAGAATAGAGCCACACCCGTCTGACCCGCAATCACTCCACTTCCAGCCGCAACCTGAGCAGAGAATTCTAGGGCAGTCAGGGTGTTGGTGAACAACGTCCCAAAGGTAGGCATGGCAGCAGAAACGTTGATGAGTCCGTTGACGACGGCAGTTCGTAGACCCTCGTTGACTCCTACGATCACCGCCCCAGCCGCCGACGCCCATTTGAGAGCTGCTACAATATCCACCGGCTTAGCCTCTGCCTCTGCACTCTTTGCATCAATGGCCGACGCCATATCGGTGGTGATCTTGTCGACCGTGGTGGCTCCACGACGGCACTGCGTAGTAAAGAACTTTGCGATCGCATCTCCTAGTTCACGGAACCCACCGCCGACCTTCCGACCACGCCGCCGGCGTCCGCCCGTTGCCCCTGTCTCTGGAACACCGAGACCCACCACGGCTTCGGACATGACATCCGCCAGCTCAGGGTCGCATCCTCCCTTGTAGACTTCTGAGATTGTCGTTAGAACTTCATCCGCAGACGCAGGGACTCCCGCCTTTGCTGCCGAACCGTACTTGTGTAGCAGGGTCACCAACCACTCTGGCCGATTCCCTGATGGAAGTTCAATACCCTTGGATTTGGCCATATCGATGAGAGCGGCCACCGCCGACTGACCAGAAGAAGACATTATTCATACCCGAGAACAAAATTAATCAAGAAGAGATGGTGTATACATAATTTGAACCGCTGGCACCATCAAAGGCTACAAATGAAAGCTTGTTCTGACTGCTAATGACTGGCGAAGTCCTTATAGTTCCTGGAGTAGTATACTGAAACAGATTGGGTCCAGCCGTATTGAACGCAACTGGCATGGACGAGGACGGAGGGGTAGGATAGCGATACACCGCAGTGGGGGCACATACATAAAGAGACCCCCCGCCGTCAATGACTGGAGTTATGTTGCTTAGAACATTACTCTCAAAGGATCTCCAGAAACTACCTACGTTTCCTCCCGACGAATCAATGTATGCTCCAGGAACACCGAGGAATCCGCCGGCAGCATACAGGATCCCGCTTGTTGTCGTGAAATACAGCCAAGTCGTGGCTTGGACATCAGTGAATAACAAGGGAGATGACTGGAGGGTTCCTATTCCAGACAAGGTTACAATTGTATCTGCTCCTCCTCCAAATCGGGTAGGTGTCTTGTTGATTATGTATATGCTATTTGACGCAAATGTTGCCAATAGATTGCCTGATAGGAACGGAGCATTGCATATCGGCAGCGTCCCAGTTGGATATGTCCAATATTTAAATCCAGTTGTTGCGCTGTAGGATACCATGTTTCCTCCCAGGGTTCCGGCGAATACAGATACGCCATCGGTGACCAACGAACTCGAGAACTGATCACCTGGTAGAGTATTGCTCCACATTGGATTCCACGATGTAGTGTCAAGGGCAAGTATAGTGTTGCCGTAGGCAGCGATAAGCAGGGATTGAGTATCAAGAAATAATGGAGCTCCCGCAATTTGCTGGGTCAGATTGCTGCTGTATCGGACATTTCCAACTTGGTCTATAACGTTCAATCGTCTGGAATCAGTGATGAAAGCTACTAGACCTGTGAAGGAAACAACGACAGGCGTAGACACTGTAGTTCTCTGGGGGTATTGGTAGAGAGGTGTTGGGAATCTTGTGCCACCAGAGGTGTTAAGAACATTGAGAGTCCCAGACCGTGTCATGAAATAGAGGTATCCCTGCGGCCCAAACGACATTGGAAAGGAAGATGTTTGAAAGGAAAGGTCTCGGATAGATGTTAACCTAGTAGTTACTCGCAGGGATGACAACACCCCTGTGCTGACAAACAATTTTGTAGATTGTGAGGTTGGTGTTTCCACGGGGTAGATTGGGGGAACTGGTGTAGGTGGTGGAACAGGGACAACAGGATTGACTCGAGAAGGTGGAATCGTAGGACACAGGATGGTAACAGTATTGATACACGAATACCGAACTTGTCCAGGTCCATCTCCAGGAGATGGGCGTTTTACTGCAACTTTTTGTGGGTAAGCGAACGACCAATACTCGGTAGGATTGAACGGCACTACCGATTTCTTACAGTATCCTGGAGCTGGGAGACCACAGTTCGGGAAAAACGGCGATGGAATAGTAGCCGCAATCGGGGACCGGACAAATATGTTGAATGCTACCTTTGTGAAGAGCTGGGCGCCAAACGAATTTAGGCTTGTAATATACAGATCTCCCTGTGGATCCACTGCGATTTGGTTGGGATTGATGAACTGGTAGTCCTGGGCAAAACTTGATACCGTGTTACTACCTCCACCTGCAATAAGGATACTTGTATTTTTAACGATGTTATACAGATACACTCCTGGAAAGGCTGATCTGGGCTGGGTATACAGAATATCGGTTGGTGTCAATACCGCAAGGCTAGATATTCTGCTTTCTGGAGATGCAGCAGTCGCAGACTGAAGGGTGTTTTGCCCAGACGTGAAATCAAAGTAGTAAATATTTCCAGTGTAACTGTCTGCCGTATAAATGCGTGTTTCATCTTCACTCAGAACAAGTCCAGTAAAAATTGAGTTCGAACCGGGTGGTTGCTGAAAAACTAGATTTACTTGTCCCTGGCCGTAATTGTCTACGGTAGAGATCGCATTGCCGTTTGCACTAATGAAATATACAGTGTTCTGCGAATTAATAGCCACTCCACCGGTATTTGAACCGAACGCTTGAATGTTCCTTGTATTTTCAACCGATCCCAGAGCGATACGAAGAAACTTTCCATCTGAGGGTGCACTCAGAAAGAGATACTTCCCCGCTGGATCAGTTGTTAAGGACGTAATCGTTCCACTCAGAGTCCCAGTATACCCTGTCACAGTTACCCGAGTTACACTACCTGAACTCTCGTCATATTTGTAGACACGGCCATTCGACGTTCCGAAATAAAAGTTGTTCCAGTAATATCCGAATCCAAATGACGATGGGGCTAGACACATGGCTGAAATCTTGTCGCCGTTTAGAGCCGTCTGTAGATTCAGTGAATACTCGACGGTGGCTCCGCTCATTATACTGGACATGGAGAATTACACGTAGGGCTTCACGAGAAGTAGTGATATGGCATCGTGGATGACGGCTCCCCAGTAGGCTTCATACCACGACCTCTCGAATCCCAGAATCATGACCGCAATCACGACAATCGAACGCAGGAACGTATTAATCAGCACGTTCGACGTTGGAACGAAGAAGATGTCCATTTCAGTCTAGCGAAGAAAAAAATATTGGAAAGGCGAACGCAGTCTGGTAGGGGAAACCCGCCGTGGCGATGTCCCGAGAAAAAAATAATGTCCGTTAGGAGCATAACAAACAATGGGAGGCGGACTTATGCAGCTCGTCTCGTATGGTGCGCAGGACATCTACATCTCCGGCAACCCCCAGATTACCTTCTGGAAGGTGCTCTACAAGCGCCACACCAACTTCGCCATGGAGGCGATTGAGGTGACGTTCAACGGCCAGGCCGACTTCGGCCGCCGTGTCACGGCTGTCATCAGCCGCAACGCCGACCTGATGTACCGCACGTACATCCAGGTGACGCTGCCCCAGATTGCGCTGTCGATCGTAAACACCCGCTTCCGCTGGCTCAACTACGTCGGCCACCGCCTGATCAAGCAGGTCGAGATCGAGATCGGCGGATCGCGCATTGACCGCCAGTACGGCGACTGGATGCAGATCTGGACGCAGCTGACGCAGCCCGTCGGCACCCAGGTGTCGTTCGACGACATGGTGGGCAACTCCGCCGACCTCGTGCTGCTGAAGGACGCCGCCGGTGTAGCCCTGGACGCCACGTGCGCCGCCTCGGAGGCCACCAACTCGTGCTTGTCCCGTGCCGGCTGCCCGCTCAAGACGCTGTACATCCCCCTCCAGTTCTGGTACTGCCGCAACCCCGGCCTGGCCATCCCGCTGATCGCCCTCCAGTACCACGAGGTGCGCATCAACGTCGAGTTCGAGCAGAACTACAACTGCTGCTACGCCGAGGTTGCGTCGGCAACGCCCACGAGCACCCAGCCGGTGTCCACTGGCACGATCAACCTGGGCAACGGTGTCACGGCCGTCTCCCAGCTCCAGCTGGTTGCCGCCTCGCTGTACATTGACTACGTCTACCTCGACACGGAGGAGCGCCGCCGCTTCGCCCAGCAGTCGCACGAGTACCTGATTGACCAGCTCCAGTTCACGGGCGACGAGACGGTCACCGCCTCCTCGAACAAGATCCAGATGAACTTTAACCACCCGGTTAAGGAGCTGATCTGGGTAGTCCAGCGTGACTCGTTCGTTGACTGCAACGCCCCCCCGACGCCGTGGATCCAGGAGGCGTACGGCCAGCAGCCGTTCAACTACTCCGACGACTGGTCGACGGAGGGCATCGTGACGGCGGTCCTGGGCCGCGGCGCCCTGGCCACCAACGGCACCGGTGGCGGCATCCCATCGGTCTCACTCTCCTCGGGTGTGGGCTCTGGTGTGGGCACGGCGGCAGGCACGACATTCCCTTACCTGCCCGGCCTGGGCCTCGCCTCGGGTGCTGGCCTCACGACGGGCTCGCAGATCTACGATGGCTCGTCGAGCCAGGGAGACCAGTTCTTTGAGGGCACCACGAACTACCTGCTCGCCAAGGTCATCCTCGCCTCGAACGTCAAGTGCGAGGGCAAGAACCCTGTGGAGGTTGCCAAGGTGCAGCTCAACGGCCAGGACCGCTTCGACGAGCGCGAGGGCCGCTACTTCGACAAGGTGCAGCCGTGGCAGCACCACTCGCGCACGCCGTCGGTGGGTGTCAACGTCTACTCGTTTGCCCTGAAGCCCGAGGAGCACCAGCCCAGCGGCACGTGCAACTTCTCGCGCATTGACAAGGCGACGCTCAACCTGACGCTGTCGGTGAACACCGTCCAGTCGGCGCGCACGGCCAAGGTCCGCATCTACGCCGTCAACTACAACGTGCTCCGCGTCATGTCCGGCATGGGCGGCCTGGCCTACTCCAACTAAACAGTTACACGGTGGTGTTACTGTGTGGTTGTTTGTGATAATAAATAAATAACGGTCCTGGGAACAGGGCTCAATATAGGCTGTAGACGCAGTATGTATTGAGAGAATCATGGATGAAACGGCAGTGAATCATTCCAATAGATGGCGGCGGAATTCAACACTGATAAGTGCTTGTTATGGTGGTATCCAAAGTTTCCAACATGGACTGCACACGGAACCAGGACCCCTGCGATCATCGCATGTATATTCGCATCCAGCCATCCGTGACGAAGAATACTATTAGACTTTTCAAGTTCCTCGACATACTCACGAACAAGTGGACGTTTCCAGAGTGCAAGGCTGGAAACGTGGAAATTATTGTAGGGAGCTATACCAGTATACTTTCCATTTCGTGTGAACCCAGACGATTCAAGGCCCGCCATGTTCACCACAAGCCCCCTATCTTGCATGAATTTTACAGTGAAATCAAAAAGACCCTGCTGAGACTGACCTTCATTAAAGAGTGAACGGTATACGTAATCGTGCGATATCATCTCATCTACCCCTGCCCCTGTAATAAGAGGTGATACAAAGTAGGAATCGTCGTCCAGTCGCATATAGTGTGTATACTGCTGTAGCTCAGGGCGGCTCTGTAGGACCCCCGAAAAGAAGCGGCACATCATGAGATAACCATAATTCCGACCAGTGGCTGGATTATACTTGTCTTCATGTCCCTTAAAATCAATCTGGATAAATGTCGCCGGTGGGAGGTAGTCAAACTCTTTCTGGGTAAAATCTTCGTGGTATACGTAGATATCCTTGGTCGGAAAGATAGACCTGGCAATTCGCATAGACGCCCGAAGGATATCAAGTTTACTACAGAAGGGTTCACACCCAATGTGTCTAGCAGCTGGAGAAGCAAGGTATACAATACACCACGACATTTTATTACCAACCATCATTTTATCTACCAGTAACATCCGCCCTCAACAAGGTGACAATTTGCTGGCTTGTCGCTATCTAGAGGAAACCTCCAGTAAGGATTCCGTAGCTTCTGTATAGTCGGATTATCCGCCCACCGACTTCCGAGAATCCCGAAAAATAATTGAAGTCCTCCTCCAACATACACCGCACTTGAACCAAGTTTCGTATAGATAAAGTCGCAGATAGGCATCCCAAATCCCCCGCAGCTTACCAGCGCTGTATCAAACTTGAACGTTTCATGAACCTCTCGAACACGCCTCTCAAAATCTTCCATGTGCACGTGCCACGAGCGACCGTCGGAACTCCCACCGTTCTGCTGCGGGGGTTTCAGGACAAAAAACTCACAGTTCTCAAAAATAGGTTTGGAAAACACCGAACTCATCATTTTGAGCTGTCGTTGGACCGTATCGTAATGACTGCTTATAATCAGCACTCTCTTATTCCGAATAGGGGTATATTGTGGGTGGTCAACGTAATAAAAAAACTCAAGAGATTGAGCTGGAATATACTTGTGGGATTGTGCGGGATCTATCATACGACGCATATCCCGAGCCTGATCGTACATACCTCCCTCCTCCCATATCCCTAGAAGATTACAGTTGTCCACCGACGTCTTGTATCGGTCTACATACAGACTAAAATCCTGCTGTGAATTGAATTTTATCCCCGCAACATTTAACATCGCATGTACAAGTCCACTGTCGATAGCCTGGTTTGACAACCCCTTTCCACAAAGAAGGGTTTCATTCCCGCTTAAACGGCCAATAAAATATGGCTTATCTCCATTTATCAAAGCATTCGCAAGTTCAAACCCCTTCACACGTGTCACTGCCATTTGTGTAATAAGATTTACTTTCTCTAACCATATTTATCGTCGTCTTAGCCAGGGAAGTCGCAGTGTCGAAGCACGGGGCTTTATTACTGGAACATAGAAGCCTATGTGTTTCTTACCGTTATTCCCTTGAAAATGTAGATTGTTCAGTTTCACTACTCCACCGGACACAAGATGGGCATATACTTTATTTTCTACAACGACCAGGTTCTTTATACCGTCTCTCAACAAAAACGTGTTGGATCCATGAAACCCAAGAGTGGCGTTGATATTGTCGTCGTATGTTGAACCGTCCTCCTGTCTGTCCAGAAGATTGTGGATAGGTAGTTCCTTTGAAAGAAGGTAGTACAGTGTCATATCACATATCCCCCCGTTCTTCCTCTGTTGTTGGTGATACTCGATCTTGGGCTGAATCAAGTGAAATTTAGTTTTTGTAACGTAAATATCCTTGCATAGCTGTATGAACGCATCTAAGAAGGGAATTGTGAGGCAGGACGTCGCAATATTTCCCGCCATTTTTACTGGATCGTCCCATTCAAGACGAGGATAGGTGTATGCGGTGACGTTTTCCCTAAAGAGGGTATCAACATGGTCAAGAAGAATACAGTCACTATCCAGATGGACACAGGTTGAAACGCCATTACGAACCATCCATTCGCGTAAGTAGAACATACGTGAAAAACATATGAGCTCTATATCTCTAGGGTTCGTAGAATAGTTCACGAAATGTCTCTGAAACTCATCGAGAGCGGGAGACCCGAGTGTAGATATATCTACATGCTCAATTCCTTCCATGATATTTGACTGGTCGCCGAGCAAGACTATGCGACTTGATCGCTGACGGGCATAAGACACTATCTTGTATAGATATTCCTGATTCCCAATGTGTATAAATACAATCGGAATGGGCATTTATATATTTAGACACTAAGATCTAAACTATTAAAATGTTTGAAGTGTCAAAGGATGCAATGCGGCCGTATATCCAGGAGTTTCTAGACATATACAAGGACCGCCCAATCCTTGATAACCAAGGAGGAATGAAGGCTCCTCACTGTTTCTGGGTATGGTTTCTGCTAAAGCAGCTTGATCCCGAGGTCGTCATTGAAAGCGGGATTTGGTATGGAATGAGTACATGGCTAATTGAGAAGGCGTGTCCGAAGGCGGTTATCATTGCTATTGATCCGAACCTGACGGTTCGTAAGTATATCAGTAACCGTGCCCATTACACTACAGCCGATTTCAGTACGCACGACTGGTCATCTATGCTAGGGCGAGATCGGTGCAAAAATACTGTCGCATTCATAGATGATCATCAGAACAACTATGAACGGCTAAAGCATGGATTTGCACATGGAATTGGACATATGATTTTTGAGGACAACTACCCTACAACCCACGGAGACGTTCTGTCTCTCAAGAAGATTCTATCGAACAACTATCACGTATTCGATGTGAACGGCAGGAAGTGGACGGAGGAGATACCCAAATTCTACCAGGATCACGTTAAGAATATGTGTGACTATTTTGAGTGCCCGCCGCCGTTTCTAGATACCCCGATTACTCGTTGGGGTGACACGTTTGCTGAGCATAATTGCGGGGAGGCAATCTTTACGGAGGTTGAGCCTGGAATGGAGATTTTTAAGGAGGATCAGCTGAACTATACGTTTATGGGGTATGCAAGGCTGAAGAATTAGTTCTGCTCAAAGACTACAGTTTCAAACGTTTCTTCTAGAAATGTCTTATCCAGCCCTGCCTTAACACGTGCAACCACGAGAGAGTCAGTAGCTTCAAATACGTCTAAGAATCGTAGGAGTAGATGGTATTCGGTACGATGTGCGAAATCATGAATCATAATGATGGCATCTGGATATTTTAGACAGCACTGTATTCCACAAGCAACCCTGAACCGCCCATCTATCAGAATTAGATCTGGATGACCAACATCTGCAGTGCTATAATTTCTCCAGAGGGGCTTGGAGGACTCGCCGATTGGGTGTCCGTAATCTCCAGTTTTTCCGATATTTACCCACTGGACATCTGCTCGTGGGCAAAGCGTCTGTACCTTCTGTTGGAACGCATGATCGCTCTCAACTGAAATAATTGACTGGATGTTCGGAAACTTACAGGCAAGACACGTAGACCCCCCCGATCCAAATTCTGCATAATGAGTTGACCTCGACATGAATTTTGACACCATACTGATTTCTGAAGATGTCATTGAGGGCTGCATCTTTATACTTACATCCTTCACATTTGTAAATCGTAACTACCTATACACATTATCGTCCGAGAACAGTGTGTCTGCCAGTGCGAGCAGTACCGAGTCTGTATGAAACTTCATTATAATAAAGTTATCGGGCGGCATCACTAACGCCTTTGACGGGTCGTCAATCACAAAGTGAAAGTCTCCGTTGGTGTTCCTGATATGAACATCAACGCAGCCTCGTATGCATGTTAAGAGTTGTGTAGTGTTCCGATGACCATGATGTCCTCTCTCGGTATCCCCGGGAACACCGTATATATAGAAGACCCTCCGTATGGGAAACGGAACCAATTCAAGAACCGCCAGTGTTCCTCTAGCGGTAGTTCCATGGGTAGGTATTGTAAGCAGATACGGGTTTACAACCATGATACTTAGCTTAATTATAAATGATACATCTAAACGATGTCCGTTCATACAATTCTCAATATGAAGCTGGTTTTGTAGAGGATACACTGAGTGTTCTGCGAAGTGGTCAGTATATCCTTGGCCCGGCAGTTAAGGAGTTTGAAGAGAAGGTAGCGAGGTATATCGGTGTTTCTCACTGTGCGGGTGTTTCTTCGGGAACATCGGCTCTCGAGGTAATGTTCGAATGCCTAAACCTTACCGAAAACGACGAGATCGTAATTCAGGCAAACGCCTATATTGCGTGTGCGTTTGGAGCCATTCGGTCAAAGGCTTCACTCTGTATTATAGACTGTGAACCAGACGGAACGTTCAGTATTGATAATCTAGTGAACGCCATTACACCTAAGACACGTGCGGTTCTTGTAGTCCATCTTTACGGAGACTGCTGTGATATGGAACGTCTCGCAGACATTTGTTCTACACGTAATATTCTTCTCGTTGAAGACTGTGCCCAGTCCTTTGGATCAGAGTATGCAGGGAAAAAACTGGGATCATTTGGTTATGCATCCTGTCACAGTTTCTATCCTACCAAAAATCTGGGAGCGCTTGGTGATGCAGGTGCTATATGTACGAACGACCCCGTTCTATTTGAACGTATTCTTAAAGTCCGTAATCTAGGATCAACAAAAAAATACTATCATTCGGTGATGGGAACAAACGCACGTCTAGATACCTTACAAGCATATTACCTCCTGCGTAAGTTTCCCGATCTTGATGGGTCAATCGATGCGAAGAGGCAGATTGCGTCGGTATACCAGACAGAGCTGAATGCTACACATCTAAAGAATCCAGACCCCCGTGTGAAGTCGTCTTACCATCTCTACGTCATCGTTGTAAAGAATCGTGATAGGTTCGTTGATTACATGAAAATGAACGATATTGAGACAATTATTCACTATCCAATCCCATTCTACAAAAGCGAGGCGTTTTCTCACTACAACCAACTATCATTTCCAAACGCTGAGTTATTGTCTCACAGTATTGTGTCTATTCCTATTCACCCACTGCTTACAGGGGACCAGGTTCGTAAAATCGTATTAAAGACAAATGAATTCGTTATACAATGAAACATATTACAGCTCTTTCTGACTCAAAATACCTTATCTACGGCGTTGCTCTCCTAGAGTCATTGAAGAATACATCGTCAATTCCTATAACTGTCCACTACTTCTGTATTGATCAATCGTCCTATGATGTGCTCACACGTATGGCTCTGCCGAACGTTGCAGTATACCATCCATCTACACTGTTCAATAATCAGAACGGACAGCTGTGCCACCTCAAGAGTACAAACTTTCAGTACCTTTGTTGGTCTCTCGCATCGGTATTTACGCACTACATTATGAAGACAGTGGATTGCGATTCTGTGACGTATATTGACAGCGATATATACTTTCATATGGACATCTCGGTCCTCTTCGATAAATTCGGGACAAAGGACTGTGGTATTTTTCGCCACAGGTTTCTTGAAGAGTATGAGGACTCTCCGTATGGAAAATTCAATGTAGGCGTGGTATACTTCAAGAACTCTAAGCTAGGTCGAGAATTACTGTCTTGGTGGGCAGATGCAGTGCTCTACCAGAGGTACCCACAATACGCAACCTGTGGAGACCAAAAATACCTAGACCTGTTTCCGCGAATCTGTGGAAAAGAGAACATCTACATTGATGAGGGAATTGGACATGGAGCCCCGTGGAATTGGCAGGTATATGACCTAACCAATATATCGTCCGGCACAATCACATGGAAAAATCAGGTCCAGCCCCTGGTGTTCACGCATTTTTCCAAGTTTGTCTATGACCTACAGAAGAACACGTTTGAATGCACCAATGTGAACGTATACCATCCGTATACCAACTATAATAAAATTTACGAGAACAAGGCACTCTACGATATACATGAAGCGTATTTTAATTCGCTTAAACATGCGAACATAAGTATAACAAACAATGGTTAAAATTGCCGTTGGAATGATTGTGTTTGAAGGGGACTATGTCCTACGTGAATGTCTTGATCAGTTGTATCCCCACGTTGATCAAATCCTTGTTGCAGAGGGACCTGTTCTTTTTTGGCAGAAGCACGGAAGGACTACATCCGAAGACCGCACAAACGAAATTCTATCGTCCTATCCAGATCCCGACAACAAACTGATTGTTGTGCACGGTAAGTTTCAGGAGAAGGATGACCAGTCCAATGCATACATGAAGTATATCCGGGACGATATTGATTACTTGTGGATGGTTGATTCAGATGAGGTATACAAGACCGCCGACATCCTTACGATCAAGTCCATGCTGGAGAAGGAATGGCCTACAAGCGTTGGAATGCAGAGCTGCAGCTTTTATGGGGGCTTTAATCGGTATCTAACAGGGTTTGAACTGAATACTGATAACTTTCTACGCATATTTCGCTATACAAAAGGATCTACTTGGTTGACTCATCGTCCACCTACGATTAGGTACCCTACAGATATACCTAGGAAGCACATCAACAGCGACACGTTATTCAAGACGTACGGTGTTCAGATGTATCATTATTCCTACGTATTTCCTCATCAGGTCTATAAGAAGACAGCGTATTATAAGACGTTTGTAAAGGGCGGAACAATTGAGAACTACTTTGTGAATGTATATCTTCGGTGGGTTGCTGGATCACCCGAAGAACGTCAGTCAATTGAACAGAATTACCATGGTGTACATGAATGGGTTCCGTCACGTCGTGGACCGTGTTTTACCGAGACGTTCAGACTGGGTCATCCAGAGGCAATCGTTAAGAATATGGACAGGCTTCAGCAGGTCTTCGGTGAACAGTTCCAAACCTATTTTCGGAAGTAGACGTCTACTCATATAAATGGAAACACTGCCAGAGCAATGGAAACACTCGGATTTACCCCAGAAGCAGCTTGGTCTAAACATGCACCAGCTGGCGAATCAATCGTCTTACCCGGAGCATTGGACGTCATTCCTTACTTTGATTCGGAAGGTAGATACTACGAACCATACGTTATACGATATTGGGTGCGGAGTTGGATCTACCTACAAGCTCCTCCTGGACAATAAAGTATCGGTGAAGTATGTTGGTCTAGATTTTTCCGATGCAATGATTGAGACCGCAAAGAAGACTTGGAATTATCCCGAATTTTATGTCCGAGATTTCTACAACACAGAATTTGATTTTAGTAATCAAATACTCTACTGCAATGGACTACTCGATATTCTACCAGACGGTCTGGCGGCTCTCACAAAGCTACTTACGTTCAAATCCAATTACGTCTTTCTGAATCGCCTAAACTTTGGACACGAAGGTGTGGAAACATATGTAGCCTATGAAACTATACGCTGTATCAGATACACATTTGATTACGAGAAATTTATGGATGTTGTGCGCAAACACAACTATACTCTAACGCATGACGGTAGTTGCATTCTCCTGAAGAAGGCAAACTAGTCTGCGAAGACCATCGTGAAATTCAATCTCCTGTTTCCAACCCAGAGCCTTGATTTTTTCACAGCAGATGTAATATCGTTTATCGTTGAACGGCCTGTCATCGATATATGTTATCCATTTGTTCAGGTCGTCACCAGGCTTGATTTGCTTTATAAGCATGGTGGCTATGTCCATCACCGTGAACTCGTCCGTCTCTACGCACCCGATATTGTATATCTCTCCGTTAACACCCTTCTCAAAGAGGGTGACAAATGCATTTGCGACATCGTGTACATGAAGAAACCCACGGACATTCGCACCTGTTCCCTGTATAGTCACAGGCTTGTCGTTTAACAGTTGGGTTATGAAGAGCGGGATAAGCTTCTCGGGATATTGATTCGGTCCATACACATTGTTGCAGCGAACAATCACAACGGGAAGCTGGAATGAACACACGTATGAAGATACAATAAGCTCAGCTCCGGCCTTTGTAGCCGCATATGGGTTTGTTGGGAATAGTAGGGACTGCTCGGTCTTCTTAGACTCGTGCACAGACAGGGATGATTCTCCGTACACCTCGTCGGTTGACATATGTATCATCTTCTTGACCCCGCCGTATTTACGAATGCTTTCAATCAAAACGTGCGTGCCAACTATGTTGTCTCGCGTATAATGGATCGAGTGCTCAAATGAGTTCTGCACATGACTCTGAGCAGCAAAGTGGACAACGTAGTCTACCGCATGATCTGCAAGGATATGGAAAATGAAGTCTGGGTTGGTAATGTCGCACTTTATGAAAACATACTGCGAGCTTTCCCGTATGTCCTTATCGATATTGGTTAGACTGGCAGAGTAATACATTGCGTCTACGTTTACAATACGGATATTGGGATACTTTCGAAAAAAGACGTTAATAAAATTTGATCCGATAAATCCGCACCCTCCGGTAACAAGAAGGGTTCCTGACATTGTATTAGTTCACGATGATTGTTAAAATGTCTTACCAAATAGTATGAATATCCTTGTTAAATTTCCAACCCGAGGACGACCAGAAAGGTTTATAAAGGCATTCAGAGGGTATATCGACCTTGCATCAAACAAGAGTCTGCTGACATTTCTGATTTCTTTGGATCACGATGATCATACGGCGACCCCCGCATTTATCGAAACTGTGCGAGGCATGCATCCGAATATTCTTGTCCACGTTGGGATGTCTAAAAACAAGATCCATGCCATTAACCGTGATATGGATAAGGCTCCGCCGTTTGATATTTTGCTATTGGCTTCCGACGATATGGTCCCCGAAGTCCAGGCCTATGATGATACGATACGAAACACAATGGCACTCCATTTCCCGGATACAGATGGCGTCCTCTGGTTTAACGATGGAATCAAAGGTCCCGAATTGAATACCCTCTGTATACTAGGAAAGAAATACTACGATCGGTTCGGCTACATCTATTACCCAGGATACAAATCGTTCTTCTGTGATAATGAGTTCATGGACACTGCCAGGTCTCTGAAACGGCAAATATACTTTGACGTTATTCTTATACGCCATATGCATCTTATCCGTGATGCATCTCTTGAGGACGATACGTATAGGAGGAATGGTAACCAGACGTTTTATGAGAATGATAACAAACTATATGAGTCTAGGAAAAACCCAGGGAAGCGCCTTATCACGAAACAGATTGGCTTCGTCGGACAGTCGTTCCAGTTTTAGACAATTGACAGGGATCTATTTTTATGAGTTGTTTAACCCAAAAAAATAGACGCTTGTGAGCGCTGTTTTATGTTTTAGGTGCTGGGATCACTCCATTCGTCCCAACGTTTAGGCCTTGAGAAAATGCACCTTCAGGAACGACTGGAGGTTCAGGTAGGTGACCGTGTCCGTGTCCTTGACCTTCAGCAGGCGGGACAGAACGCCGTCGGGGATGATGCGGCGCTTGTTGGAGGGGTCAAAGCACGAGTTCTCCTTGACGTAGGTGGACACGAACTTCGTGACCTCCGTCTGCGAGCGCTGGGAGCCCGCCGGGAGCTTCATGAAGCTGCACAGCTCCGTCGAGAGGCCACGGGGCTTCAGGAAGGCGTTCTTGGAGCGGCGCAGCTCCCACGCCGTCTTCTCCTCGGGCGTCATGTCGGCGACGTCCTTCTTGACACGGCGCTTCTTGCCAGCCTCCTTGACCTGCTTGGCCGAGGCCTTGGCGGCCAGGAGCGTGTCGGCGATGATCTCCTTCAGCTCGTTGGCGACACGGGTGCGCACCTCACGCAGGCGATCCACGATGCCAGCGATCGAAGCGGGGGCAGCGGCCTCCGTCGTCGTCGGGACCGCTACCTCGGGGGCAGCGACCGTCGGGACAACGACCTCCGTCTTGGCGGCAGGCGCCTTGCGGGCAGCCTTGACCTTGGGCTCAGCGGCCGGGGCCGTGGCAGCAGCCGCAGCGACGGCAGGGGCGGGCGCAGGCGCAGCGGCCTTCGCAGCCTTGGGGGCAGCAACCTTCTTCACGGTCTTCGGGGCCTCGGTGCTCATGTTTGAGTTAGACTGAGACGGCTTTGCGGACATTTCTAACGCGGTTATGTATATACTCCCGTCCGACGGCGTAAATAGGTATGGAGATGAAAATATGAGAAAAGATTCTTACGAGACTGTTTTTATATTCATTCATGTTTGGTCGATGAAAGCTTGCATTCAAACAGGTTACGAACCAACAAGCTTCGGTTTACCTCCCGGTTCCATGCGTTAGGACCCACAATGTCGAAACGTTTGAACATAATATGATTAGTGGTCAAGCGTTGAATAGGACTGCAAGTAACCTTGTCTCGAATATAGAATTCTGCACTCCAGATATCGCTCTTTAGTAAGTGCTTCTCATCAAACAGTGAGTTCATCATAAAATCAATATCCGCTACGTATGGGCCATCATCAAGCGGCCACATTCCAATTGCTGTAAAGTCTTCGCTTGTCGTATCATAAACTCGCAGGTTATTACCTGAATATCTCACAGGGGAATTTTGGTTGATATCTGTATACTCTAGATTGAGCATAACAAATGAGTTGTGGCGAATATACTCTACTAATTCATCAATGATATTATCCTCTGTGGTACAAAATACGTCATCCTGTAGAAAAGCAACATACTTATAACCATCCTCTTTCATACGCTGAAATGTAGTATATAGACTCTGGGTATAACTAATATCGGTGTATCTCAGAATAGTCTTCTTTTCAATGTTTTTGAAATATTTAAACTCGCTGACGGTGTTTATGTATGAATCGGGCGAGTTATGAAAGACGAAATAGTTGTTATCTAGTTTATTTCGGAATCGAATATCAGAAGGATCCCTGTTATGAAACTCACATAGTTCTACCCTGTTATCTGAATAGGTCTGCGTATACGAGCAGATCATTTGTTAGTGAAGGGTTAAGTCACTTAAATTCTTTCTAGCGTAAGAGTGTGGAGGGTGGGTCGCCGAGACCCTTTCCAATTTTGAGGGTTGAAAATTTAGTGAAAATTTGTGTGTTCACTGCCTTACCTAAACTGCTATGCGTAGAACGAAATCGTTCTAGACATAACTGGTCATTTATTGCGAAAAGGGGTATTTAATGCGCTTTTTTATCCTGGCCGAAAAGTTGCAGAAACCCTTGAAACCTTAAAAGTCTATCTAGGGGGGGGGGGGG
>Ga0209088_10001089_pt1 | contig 17974 bp, 16 predicted proteins | sample S_140625_EF_Meta_FD_187324 | JGI IMG/M metagenome (GOLD analysis project Ga0209088, IMG submission 187324) | Freshwater microbial communities from Lake Simoncouche, Canada to study carbon cycling - S_140625_EF_MetaG (SPAdes) (version 2) | ecosystem: Environmental > Aquatic > Freshwater > Lake ... | reverse complement strand
TGCCGGCGCGATCACCGACGACACCCGCATCCGCGCCGCCCTGCCCACCATCACCGACCTGAGCGGCAAGGGTGCCCGCGTGCTGCTGGCGGCCCACTTCGGCCGTCCCAAGGGCCAGGTGAACGAAGCGATGCGCCTCACCGCCGTGGCGGCCCGCCTCAGCGAGCTGCTGGGTACCCCCGTGGCCAAGACCGACAGCTGCATCGGCCCCGACGCCGAAGCCAAGGTGGCGGCGCTCGCCGATGGCGACGTGGTGCTGCTGGAGAACGTGCGCTTCTTCGCCGAGGAGGAAAAGAACGATCCCGCCTTCGCCGAGAAGCTGGCGGCCCTGGCCGACGTTTATGTGAACGATGCCTTCGGCGCCGCCCACCGCGCCCACGCCTCCACCGAGGGCGTGACTAAGTTCCTGCGCCCCAGCGTGGCCGGCTACCTGATGGAGAAGGAACTCCAGTACCTGCAGGGCGCCATCGATGAGCCCAAGCGCCCCCTGGCGGCGATCGTGGGCGGCTCCAAGGTGAGCAGCAAGATCGGCGTGCTCGAGGCCCTGATCGACAAGTGCGACAAGATCCTGGTGGGCGGCGGCATGATCTTCACCTTCTACAAAGCCCGCGGCCTGGCGGTGGGCAAGAGCCTGGTGGAGGAGGACAAACTCGAGCTGGCGCGCGAATTGGAGGTCAAGGCGGCCGCCAAGGGCGTGCAGTTCCTGCTGCCCACCGATGTGGTGCTGGCCGACAACTTCGCCCCTGATGCCAACAGTCAGGTCGCCAAGGTGGAGGAAATCCCTGACGGCTGGATGGGCCTCGACATCGGCCCCGATTCCGTCAAGGTCTTCCAGGAGGCCCTGGCCGACTGCCAGACCGTGATCTGGAATGGGCCCATGGGCGTGTTCGAGTTCGAGGCGTTCGCCGCCGGAACCAACGCCATCGCCACCACCCTGGCCGATCTGAGCGCCAAGGGCTGCACCACGATCATCGGCGGCGGTGACTCGGTGGCCGCCGTGGAAAAGGCCGGTTTGGCCGACCGCATGAGCCACATCTCCACCGGCGGCGGCGCCAGCCTCGAGCTGCTCGAAGGCAAGGTGCTACCCGGCGTGGCGGCGCTGGACGAAGCCTGATCGGGCCCGTGGCCTCTTTGGGCTGAGCCCGAAAGGTCCTTTCCCAATCCTTCCAGGACTCCCGCAAGGGAGTCTTTTTCTTTGCCCCGAGGCTGAAAACGGATCAGCCGTCGTGATCAGAGCTCAGGCACCGCGGCCGTAGGCCACCACACAAGCCGCGTTGAGCACATGGGCGCCTAGGCCCCGGACCGGGCGCCCATCCAGCAGCCCGAGCTGGCATTCCCCGACCCCGCGCTGGGTCTTGGGGCCGTTGGTGTAGTTGAAGGTGATGCGGCCATTGGGCAAGGCCTCCACCGAGGCGAAGTTGAGCCAGATAGGCGTGCCTGGCACCTCGATGGCGGTCTGACGCAGGGCCAGGGCTCCATTGACGGCCTCGGTGATGACACCTCCCGATGCCAGCCCCTCCACCGACCAGGTGGCCGGAGTGGCCTGGTACCAGCCCCAGCCCCACGGGCGCCCCACCCAGTAACCACCGAGCAACCAGGCGGGGTGCAACTCCGCAAAGCCATAGGCGGCGGCCGGAGCCAGGGGGAGGCCCGACACAGCCCGAGGGCGGGCCTGGGCCGGCAGGGTCGTCACAAGAACCGCGAGCAACGCCACGCCAGGCCAGCGAGTCATCCACGCCCTGAGGGCCCATGGGTTGGCCAAACGCAGCATGGGGAAGGGGTCGGGAGAGCGGTCGTGGACAAGGCGCCGATTGTGCCAGACAAGGGCGTCCTCCGCTCCACCGGCCAGAAGGGGGCCAGCCATGAAGGAGCACCAATCGGGTTGACCTCCGCGTCCCAAGAGACCGCAGAATGCCCTTGATCGTGCCCACGGGCATCTCCCTTCCCTACCGCTCCCTGTCCATGTCGCTCTTTAGGGGCCTTGTCCCCGCCGCCCTACTGGGCTCGGCCACGCTGTTCATGGCAGCACCGGGTCGGGCTGTCGTGTACTGCAACACCGCAGGGCTTCCCCAGGGCTGTGTGGTGCGACGGCCCGTTGCCGCTCCTGGTGCTGCGGTGGTGGGCCCCGTGGTGAACCCATCCCCGGGGGTCGGTTATGGCGCCCCAGGGGTCGGAGTGCGGCCCGCGGCAGGCCCCGGTGTCGGCCCCAACCTCGGCGGCCCGGTGAACCGGAGGGGGCTGCGTTGACCCTGACAACCATGCACCGTTCTGCCCTTCTCTTGGCCCTGAGCCTCAGCGCCGCCCTCGCCCCTGGCCTGGTGGGCACCCCTGCCAGGGCCGCCATGACCCTCGACCAGGCCTGCGCCAAATTCAGTGGCAAGGTCAACGCCGCCGTAGCCAGCGGGGATATGGCCAAGGCCCGCAAGATTTATGCCGAAGGCGGCAAGCGGGTGGCCACCCACTTCAACGGCGCAACCTGCCCCAACGTGAAGGCGCCCTAAGGAGAGCCAGCCTCCCTGATGCAGCGTGCCGCAAGGGAGACTGATCAGCCATTGCTGATATCCTCACGAGGCGGAAATGCTGAACGGGCCCTCGGCAAAGCTCAGGCCAACGTCCCCCTGGTGCCTGAAGCGCAAAGGCCGATGCCATCGTTAATCCCCAGCAGGGCCCATCTCCCCCTTCGCTCTGCGGCCTTGCACCTGCGATCGCTGATTCCCCGGCCCCTAGCTGCCCGAATTCGGGCCGTGGGCATGCGACAGGGTGGGAGCAAACTCGGTCTGGCTCTGCTCGCCGGCCTCAGCATCGGCCTGAATCTCCAGCCGGCCGTGGCGGTTGAGGTGCTGCAGCTGCGCCTCCCCCTCCTCGAGGACACCCTCTCGGCCCGGGTGTCGGAACTGGCCAGCCCCGAAGCCCTCTGGGCCGGCAACAGCGACCTGGCCGAATTGAACCGGGCCACCGATGGCAACTTCGCCGCGGCCATCGGGGATCTGGTCAACTACCCCATGCCCCAGCAGGACTACCAAACCAGTCCGATGGTGCAGCAGGTGGAGGTGCTGCTCAAGCAACTGATCGAGGTGGATCCGGGCGAAAGGGGAATCATGGATCCCGAGCCCGTCCGCTCGGCCCTGGTCCGGCTGAAGGCCTCAGGCCAGAGGGCCACCCTGCTGGGCCTGCTGCGGGAGATTCCAGGCCGCAAGGTCACCATCCGGCTGGATCGGGCCGTGCCCCTGCTGCGACGGATCGAACGACAACAGCGGGAGGTGGATCGGTTGGTGCTCACCTATCCGAAGCTGCCCCCAGCCAAAGCGGCCTCCCTGGGACGGGGCCCCATGCCGATCCAGACCCGGGTCAGCACGATCCCGGAGCCCTACACCAACGAGCCGCTGGAGGTCACCGTGGTGCGGCCCACCGGGACTCCCACCCTGCCGGCGGTGGTGATCTCCCACGGTCTGTGGGATTCCCCCGCCAGCTTCCTTGGCTGGGCCCAGCACCTCGCCAGCCATGGCGCGCCGGTGTTTTTGCCCCGGCACCCCGGCAGCGACATCAGCCAACAGGCCGACATGCTCGCCGGCAAAGCCCCGCCACCGGATCCGAAGGAATTTCTGCGGCGTCCCTTCGACGTGCGGGCCGTGCTCGATGCCCTCGATGCCGGCACCCTACCGGGGGGCGAAGGGGTACTGGCCCGTCAGGTGACCTTCATCGGGCATTCCTGGGGGGGCACCACCGCCCTGCAGCTCGCCGGCGCCCGCAGCCTGCCCACCGCCCTCTGGAAGGACTGCGCCATCGCCAACAGTCCCCTGCGCAACATCAGCTGGGTGCTCCAGTGCAGTTTCCTGTCGGCCACCACGGAAACCTCCCTGGCCGATCCCCGCATCGTGCGGGTGGCGGCCGTGAGTCCACCCCAGGGCCTGGTGTTTGCTGCGGGCCTGGTGGATCTGAAGGTGCCCGTGCTGCTGGTCAGTGGCAGCCGCGATTTTGTGGTGCCCACCCGGCCGGAAGCCCTGCTGCCCTACGGGGCCTACCCGCGGGGCCCCAATGACCTGGTGCTGGTGGAAGGGGGCACCCACTTCAACCTGCCCGCCGACGCCAGCAGCAACGGTGGCCCCCTGCGGGCCCTGCTGCTGCGCTGGGCCCGTGGTCGGGAGATCACCCCCACCAGCGAAGTGAGCGATCCCCAGGGCCTGCCGATGCGGCTCATCCCCCTGGCCGGGGCCCAGGGGAGGTGATCCGAGGTGCTGGGTTAGAGTTGAACTGCCGAAGTTTTGATCCGGCGACCCAGCCCACCAGAGCGATCTTCCCAATGACGATTCGCGTGCAGTCCTCCCATTTCGTGGTGGAGCAACTTGAAGACGGTTGGATGATCGAAGCCCAGCACGTCACCAAGGACAACAAGGGGGACTGGTTGGCCGACCACGACGAATTGGTGGAACTGGCAAATCTCCTGAATCAGGCCCTGAAGAGCTAAACCAGGCGGGGCCTGAGCCCCCGGCCGCTGGGGGCCAAGGGCTCAGGGCTTGATGCCGCTCAGCGCAACGGCACGGGGCCCACCGGCTGGCCGGGGTGGTCCCAGCCCTCCCGTGCCCCGGGCGTTCCCGCCCCACGGCCGCCCTTGCGCTGGCTCCAATCCGGAACCGGAATGCCGTTGCGCTCGTAGACCTGGCGCAAAGCATCGCGATGCTGCTGCCGTTGGGTCTGGAGCGCGTCGCGCTCCTGGCGCATACAGGTGCGCAGGCCATCGCCATTGGGGGCGGCGCTGATGCAGCGCTCGCCCTGCTGAAGAATCGCGATGCGGGCCCGGTGGTCCTGGGCGGCCAGGGAACGGGTTTCAGGGAACAGCTTCTGCTTCTGGGCCTCCGTGAGGCGGGGTCCTTCGCCCTTGGGCTTCAGGGGAGCACTGGACTGGGCCTGGACGGCGGTTCCCAGCCCCAGCACCAGAGCTGCGGCGATGAGCGGACGTTGCCAGGGAGTGAAGCGGGCCATGGAGAAACGAACTGTGGAGCTGGGTACCCGGCCATGGTGGGCAGCGGATGCCCCCGTTCTGTGACCGAAGCCGGAGCCATCTGTGACTGGATGTGACCGGCCGCCCAAGCAGCGTCAGTCGCCCAAGGCCGAAGGAGGCTGGCCCGGAGCCGGAGAGGGCAAGGAGCGGCCCGTGAGCGCCACCCCGAAGCCCCCCGCAGCCTCCAGCCGGCGAAGGTCGCCGCCGTGCTGGCGGGCAATGCGATCGGCGATGGCCAACCCCAGTCCGCAATGGCCTTGACCACCCCGGGCGGCATCCAGCCGCTGAAAAGGCTCCAGGGCGATCGGCCAGGCCTCCGCGGCGATGCCGGCCCCGCCATCCCACACCTCGATCACGAAACCGTGCGGATCCGGGGCGGCAGCGTGCAAAACAACCCGTAGCGGTGGCGTCCCGTAGTGAAGGGCGTTCTCCAGCAGGTTGCCCACCGCCCGGGCCAGGGCCGTGGGCCGCACCCGGCGCTCCAGGGGCTGGAGCTCGAGAACCAGGGGCACCGTCCCCGCCAGGGCGGCGACCTCGGCCAGCAGGTCGTGGAGGGGCACGGGGAGCGGCGGCTCGGCCTGCTCGGCACCGGCGAACAGCAGGAACTGCTGGGTGATCCGCTCCAGGGCGTTCAGGTCGGCGTCGCTGCGGTGGCGATCCGTCTCCGTCAGACCATGGGCGGAGGCGGCCAGATCGAGGCGCAGCCGCAGGCGGGTGATCGGGGAGCGCAGGTCGTGGGCCATGCCGGCCAGCATGGTGGCCCGTTCCCGCCCGCTCCGCTCCAGGCGCTCCACCATCCCGTTGAAGCGGGCGGTGAGGCTGCGCACCGCCGCACTGCCCCCGGCCGGCAGGGGGAGGGTGCCGAGCTGGTCGAAACGCACCTCAGCCAGGGCCTGCTCCAGCCGCCCCAGGGGGCGTTGAACCTCTAGGGCGAGGTACACCAGACCGGCACCCAGGCCACCGCTCGCCAGGGCCAGCCCCAGCAGCAACGGATCGGGAGGCCAGCCCGGCAGCGGCGGCAGGGGGGCAAATAACCACACGGTCTCGAGGGGCGTGGCCTCCGGTGGGCCGCCTTCACTCAGGGAAGCCATCCGCACCCACACACCGCGGGGGCCCTGACGGGCCGGCCGCACCATGGGGCAGGGGCCGAGGCGGAGGCAGAGCTGCCGCTGCAGATCCAGCGCCTGACGGCGCAGCAGGGGATCCGGGCCGCTGGAGGAGAGCAGAACCCCACCCAGATCCCTCCGGGAGGCCACCGGCTCGGGATCGGCTCCCACCGCCAGCCGCAGGCCGCCGATCTCCGCGAGAGCGGCGGGGGTGAAGCGCTCCAGGGCCACCTCCGCCAGCAGCACCTTGGTCGCCACATCCGCCCCCAGCTCCTGCTGCCGCTGCTCCACCAAACGCCGACCCACCAGCAGCTGGAGCAGGGCCAGCACCAGGGCGCCGAGGCCCAGGGCCATCAGCCCGTAAGCCAGGGCCCGGGCGACCGCCTGAGCGCCAGGTCGGACGGAGCCCACGGACTCAGCCACGGCGGGGTTGGCCATCGGGAATGAACACGTAGCCGTAGCCCCACACGGTCTGGACGTAGCGGGGGCGGCCGGGATCGGGTTCGATCAGCCGCCGCAGCCGCGACACCTGCACATCCATACTGCGGCCGTCGGTCTCGCTGTCGGGCCCGCGGGCCAGCTCAATCAGCCGATCCCGTGACAAGGGCCGGTGCGGATGGGCCGCGAAGACCTCCAGCAGGGCATATTCGCCGCCGGTGATGGCCACCTCCACCCCGGCCCGCTCCAAGCGGCGGCCCTCCGGATCGAGCCTGCAGTCGCCGAAGAGGATTGGCTCGGCGCCGGGGCGGGGCGATCCCGGCGGCGTGGGCTGGCGGCGGCGCAGCACCGCCTCGATCCGGGCGGTGAGCTCGCGGGGCAGAAACGGCTTGGCCAGGTAGTCGTCGGCGCCCTGCTCCAGCCCGATGATCCGATCCACACCATCGGCGCGGGCCGAGAGCAACAGCACCGGCAGGTCGTCGCCGTCGTCGCGAAGGCGCCGCAGCAGGCTGAGGCCATCGCTGCCCGGCAGCATCAGATCGAGCACCAACAGATCGGGCCGCTCGCCGCCCAGGTGCCCCTCAAGGCGTGCCCTGAGCTGCTCGCCATCGACGAGGGCGCGCACGGCGTAGCCCTGGTCGGTGAGATAGCCCGCCAGCATGCTGCGCAGCTCGGGGTCGTCATCGACAACCCAGATGCGTCGAAGGCGGGCCATGGGGGCCTGGGGGGCGATCAGGGATTGAGGGCCCGTCGATCCGACACCACCCGCACCCGCTTGGTGGCGCTCACCACCCCCTGGGGATGGACCAGCAGCACGGCCCAGGTCTGGGATCCGGGGGTCTGGGGGGCCCGCACGGTCTTGAACAGCCCCCCGCCACCGAGGGCACCGAGCTCCACCGGAGGGCTTTCCATTGCGGCCACCTGTTGGGACGAGATGGCGGCGATCCCGCCAGCCACCAGGGCGCCATCCAGGGGGTCGTCCACGATCAGATCCACGTCGTAGCGCTGGCCGGTGAGCACCGCATCGGGAATCTGCAGCACCACCGGCAGAGCCTTCTCCCCACTGCGCAACAACGACGACTCGGCCAGCAGGGTCTGGCCGGTGAGATGGCGGCCGTCGCTCTGGAGCACCAGGGTCTGCTGGGCATCGAGGCGGTAGGTGCTGCCCCCCTGCACGCGGGTGCCGCTCACCTGCAGAGTCACGGTGCCCCGGCCGTCGTTGAGGGGGGTGCCGACCCGCACCCGCCACGTGGCATCCGGGAACTGCTGCCGCAGCAGCTGGCGGCGCTGGCGCAGCTGGCCGGGATCCAGGCCAGGGCCGGGGTTGAGCAGGGCGGCGAGGGACGCATCATCGCGAGCATTGAGGGCGCTCTCCAGGGCCTGGAGCAACACAGGCGATGGGACCGGAGTGCCCTGGGCCACCGCACCGGGGGGAAGAAGGGGACTGGCCGCCTGGGGCATCGCCGCCCGGGCGGGGGCGCCAAGGATCAGGATCTGAACCCCGAAACCGGCCATCAATCCAGCCAGCAGCACGGCGGAACGGGGGCGGGAAGGCGGGCGGCAGGGCATCGGAACGGGCTGGGGGAAGGGAAGGGAACCGGAACGGAGGCGCCGGACGGCGCGGCGGTGGCCGGATCGGGCCTGGTGCTGCCTTTTAAGTTAGGCGCGCTTGTCGCCGCCACCATGCCCACGCTCCTGATCGCCGCCAGCGGCACGGGTGGCCACCTCTTCCCCGCCCTGGCTGTGGCCGATGCCCTCCCCCCAGGCTGGCGGGTGCTGTGGGTGGGGGTGCCGGACCGGCTCGAAACCGAACTGGTGCCGAGCCGCTACCCCTTGCACACGGTGCGGGCCGGTGGCCTGCAGGGGAAAGGGCTGCGCAAGCTCACCAACCTGGGCCAACTCATCCTGGCCGCCCGGCCGATCCGCCGGCTGATCCGTCGCGAACGGGTGGATGCCGTGTTCAGCAGCGGCGGCTACATCGCGGCTCCCGCCATTTTGGCCGCCCGCTGGTGTGGCGTCCCCGTGGTGCTGCACGAAAGCAACGCGGTGCCCGGCAAGGTGACCCGCCTGCTTGGGCGCCTCTGCAGCCACGTGGCGGTGGGCCTGCCGGAAGCGGCCGAGCGCCTGCCCCGCTGTCAGCCCATGGTGACCGGCACCCCCGTGCGCCAGGCCTTCCTGGAGCCCGCACCCCTGCCGGCCTGGGTGCCAACGGGCCCTGGGCCCCTGGTGCTGGTGATGGGGGGCAGCCAGGGGGCCGTGGGCCTCAACCGCATGGTGCGCCCCCTGATCCCGGAGCTGGCCGCCGCCGGCTGCCGGGTGGTGCATCTCACCGGCAGCAACGACCCCGAAGCCGGGCACTTCAACCTCGCCGGTGTGGTGGAACGCCCGTTCAGCGATGAGCTGCCGGGCCTGCTCCAGCACGCCGACCTGGCGATCAGCCGCGCCGGCGCCGGCAGCCTCAGCGAACTGGCGGTGGCGGGCACCCCCACGATCCTGGTGCCCTACCCGGCAGCCGCCGACCACCACCAGGATGCCAATGCCGCCGCCGCCGCCGCCGAGGGAGCGGCGGTGATCGTCTGGCAGCACGGGGCGGGAGAGCCGGCCCTGGCCCAGGCGGTCTGGCGACTGCTGGGACCGCGGCTGCGTCAAACCGATGCGACCGCCGATCCCCTCGTGGAGCTGCACCAGGGCATGGAACGGCTGGCCGTTCGCGACGCCGACCGCCGCCTGGCCGGCCTCATCGAGGCGCTGGTGAAGGGGCCGGGACCCCTTCCTGCCGCAGGGCCCTGAGCAACCGCCGGTTGCCGCCCCGATCCAGTAGGGCGATCCGCAGCCAGCCCTCCCCCAGGCCCTCAAACGAACGGCAATCCCGCACCAGGATCCGGTGGCGCTCCTGCAGGGCCAGCCGCAGCGGCTCCAGCGCCAGCGGCTGGCCGGCCAGCTCCCCCCGCACCAACAGAAAGTTGGTGGCGGAGGGGAGCGGCACGATCCCGTCCAGCGCCCGCAGCCCCGCTGCCAGCCAGGGGCCCTCGCCCGCCACCCACCCCTGCACCCTCGCCAGCCAGGACTCCAGGGCGCGGCGATCGCCGAGCAGGGACTCGCCCGCCAGGGCCGCCAGCCCGTTGACGGGCCAAGGATCGCGCCAGGAGGCCCAGCGGGCTAGCCGCTCCGGGGAGGCCAGGGCGTAGCCCAGCCGCAGGCCAGCGATGGCGAACAGCTTGGTGAGGCTGCGGATCACCACCAGGTTGGGGTGGCGCTGCAGCAGCGGGATCAGCGACTCGGCCTCGCCACCGCTCACGAGGGGAAGGAAGGCCTCATCCACCACCACCAGGGCGAAGCGCGGCAGCAGCAGCTCCAGGGAGGCCCGGCTCCAGAGCTGGCCGGTGGGGTTATGGGGGTTGGTGATCCAGAGGGTGCCGGCCGGTTCGTCGGGGGAGTTGGCGAAAGCGGCAACGTCGCGGCAGGCCTCGTCTCGCTCTGAGGCACTGAGGGGGAAGGGCTGGGGGAAGGCGCCATCCCAGTGCATCGGCAGAGGCAGCGGCCGCCAGATACCGCCCCAACAGGCCAGGGCGCGGCGGTAGTCCGCGAAACCGGGGTTGGGCAGAAGGCTGACGCCGGCGGCGGCGGCATCGCGGGCCGCCCAGGTGAACAGCTCGGCGGCGCCATTGCCCGGCAGCACGGCGGCGGGATCGAGGCCATGGTGGGCGGCGATCACCTGCCGCAGGGCCCCGTAGGACCGGTCGGGATAATCGCGCAGCAGGGAGGAGGCCGCCGGATGGGCACCGGGAACCCCGAGCGCCGCCAGCCCAGAGACCAGGGGCCCCAGGGCGCTGAGCGGGCTCGGCAGAGCGCCAGCGCCACCCAGCGCCCGCCGCAACGCCCGCCCCAGGCTGGCGGGCGGACCAAAGGGAACGAGTGAGGCGCTGGCCTCCAGCAGCTGCTCCGGCCGGCAGCCCAGCCGCCGGGCGATGGCGATGCGGTTGCCGCCGTGGGGGTCGGCGGCCGGGGGCCCGGCCATCGGCGGCGAGGTCCGCAGGGGGCATCAGAATTACCACGGGTCGCCCCGTCGCCGTGCATCGGCCAACCCACGGCCGGGTGCGGCTGGGCAAGGAACGCCAGGTGCGGCTGGCCCTGGCCTGGCTGCTGGCCCGGATCCACGGCGGGCCCTGGTCGAGCCCTACCAGCTTTGGCGCTACGACGCGGGCGCCCGGCCACCGCGGGAGGCTCGGCGGCTGGGCGCCAGCCACAGCGCCGGCCGACAGCCTGGGCCGCCGCAGCCCGGCAACGCCTACAACGGTTGAACAGCGTCGGCGGATCGATAGTCATGGGTCGCCCAGGTTCACCGGCCGGCGGCAAGCCGATCAACGGATGGGGCCCGCGGACCATGGCCCGTTGGTCCCACGGGGCCCAGGCACTGCTGCTGGCCGCCGCCCTGGTCCCGCTACTGCCCCCTGCGGGGGCCCAGGCCGCCTCCGGCGACGACCTGATCCGTTTGCTGCAGCGCAAGGGATGCCCGGGATGCCGACTGCAGGACGCTGACCTGGTGCAGGCGGATCTGCGGGACAGCGACCTGCGCAACGCCCACCTGCAACGGGCCAACCTCAGCCAGGCGCGCCTCGATGGTGCCGTGCTCAGGGGAGCCGATCTGCGGTTCACCAGCCTGCAGGGGGCCTCCCTGAGGGGCGCCGATCTGCGCGGCGCCCTCCTGGAAGGCACGGATCTCCGCCACAGCGATCTGAGCGCGGCCCAGCTGGATGTCGGGGCGCTGGAGCGCAGCCACTGGGCGGGCGCCATCGGCATTCAGCCGAGCAAGCTCAGCTACGCCCAGCTCCACAACGCCGGGGTCAAGGCGGCCGAGGAGGGACGCTTTCCCGAGGCGGAAACCTTCTTCAGCCAGGCGATCCAGCGCCAGCCCCAAGCCCCGGTGAGCTGGGTGGCCCGGGGCATCAGCCGCCAGGAGCAGGGCCAAACCCAACTGGCCGCCCAGGACCTCAACCACGCAGCAGCCCTGCTGGAGCAGGGAGGCGATATCAAGGGAGCCCAGGATCTGCGCAAAGCCGCCAGCAGCATTACCAAACCGGATGCCAAACCCCAAAGCGGCAATGGCTTCGGCGGCCAGGTGCTGCAGGGAGCCGCTGCCCTCGCAGGCGCCCTGGCCCCCCTCGCGGTCAAGTTCCTGGTGCCGTTGGCGTTCTGATCAGGCGGGTCAGGGCGTCAGTAGGGGGACTGGCCGGCGCTGGTGCCGAGGAAACGACGCGTATCTCGCGTGCTGGGCTGATAGCCATAGCCCCAGCTGCCGCCCTGGCTGTCATTAATGATCCGGGGGGTGACCATGATCACCAGTTCGCGCTTCTCGCGATCGTTGGCAGAGCCACGGAAAAATTGCCCAATAATTGGGATATCTCCAAGGATGGGCCACTTCGAGACAATGGCACGATCAAAATCAGAGATAACTCCAGTAAGGATCAGTGTTTGACCATCACGAACACGGACAACCCCCGTGTCAAGTCGACGAACCCTGAGAATGCTAATCGGAGGACACTGAGCGCCAGCGCTGACCTCCTTTTCTACGGCCGAGATGCTTGGAGAAAGGGAAAAAGTAACAAAGCCATTATCATCAATTTTCTGCACTCTGGCCCCCAACACCAAGCCCGCTGTTGACACGCTGCTTATTGTGCAGCTGGTCGTCCCGGCAGTTCCGGAAACAGTTGATTCAACATTCGTAGGGACGTTTATACCCACCCTGACAACACCTTCATTGCCACGCTTGCGACCGATTGGAGAATCGATATCCTCAAACGACGAAGAGAAGAGGGTGGAGCCCGAACCACTAGAACCGCCACCAGCACTCTTTGACTCTTCCCGCAGCACAGTTGGATCCTCTTGAAGTATGAGCGTAGGACTAGCCAAAACCTTAGAGTTTTCGGCAAGAATACGGGCCTGAAAGAAGTCAAAGAAATTATTCTTCGGGTAATTACTTGGACTACCAGCTACTCCTGGGTTCGCCTCTCCCGTATAACCAGCCAATGGGATTCCAGGCAAAAGTGGCCTGTCGAGGGAGCCCTGAACAGCAGACGCCCCAAGAACAGATCCAAAATTTGCGGCTAAAGTCCCGTTGTCGTTGACGATAAAGTTGTTTCCCCATCGAATGGCAAAACTATTATAAAGGTCGGCATTATTTGAAAGATTTACATCCAGTATCTTAACCGACAGGGCAACTTGGCGCTGGCGAAGATCAAGCTGCCGCAAGTATTGCTCGCCAACAGCAACCAGACGCGGATCGCCAACCAAAGTGATGGTCGACAATCGAGTATCCGTGGTTGCCCGAAGTCCTACGAGAGGTCCATTCGTGGCCCCATAGGTCTCAACCTTGGTTGTGCTGCTGGAAGTCGTGGTTGAGGCGGCTGGGCTTCCAACTGGGGCTGACGTGGATGAGACACCTTCTGACACCGCCGTGGTTACTGTATTGGTCTTGGTAACTTGGGCTCCAAGGTTGGCAAGATAATCAGCCGCCGCATTAGCGCCGACTTGATTGAGCCGATACACCTTCGAGAGCTGAGCGCCAAAGGTCTTACCCAGCACATTCGTTCCCACTAGAAGGGTGGTGCCTTCGAGCTTGCCCTGTAAGCCGGCCGCCATCAGGGAAGAATTCACCGCCCGGCCAAAGCTTTCGTCGCGGAAGGCAATCGAGATCCGGCGGTCCTGGGGTGCCGTCGATGCCGTTGCAGTTTGGGGGGTGGAAGCACCGCCGGACTGGCTGGAGTTACTTTCCTGGTCATTCACGAACACCAGCCCATAGCCACCGAGCTTGGCAAGCAGCTTCAGCACCTGCTGCACCGGAGCATTGCTGAGGGTCATGCTGACCGGCGGCCCACTCACATTCACAAAACCCGAGTTAGCCATCAACATCGATCCCACCGCCATATCCCCCACCGGGGGTGCCACCGCCCGGGGCTGCAGCGGCGGCACCATGTCCGGCTGGGGCACCCGGCCAGGGATCGTGAGATCGCGGCTGAAGGTCTGCTGCGAAGCCTGGGGCGCCGCGGCGAAGGTGAGGATCAGGTTGTTGCCGTCGGCACTCACCAGGGGGCGCCCCAGGGGAAAGCCGGGCACGGGGGCAACCTGAATGTCGTACTGGCTGCCAACCCCCGAGAGGCTGATCGACTGGAGGCCAGCCTCCGGCAGCGACAGCGTCTGGGATCCGCGGCGCAGGCCGGTCGGCGTGGCCACGTAGAGACGGCCGAGCCAGGTGGAGCCGCTGCTGCTCTGTTGGAGCTGGGGTCCGGCTCCAACGCCGCTGATCACCACATCCACGGCGTCGCTGCGACGATCCACCCGCAGTTCCAACGGGGCGGTACGGGCCGAGATCGGAATCGTGCGCGGTGAGGTCTGGCTTGGGCCGGCCCCCCCTAACTGGACCTGGGCCTGCGCTGGAGCGCCATCCAGGCCCGAAGCGCACACCAGACTGACGGCCAGGCCAGCGGTACAGATCGGCGAAACGGTTCGGAACACGGATCGGGAGGCGCGAAGGGCAGGGATGGGAGGCACGGAATTCAGCGGGCTGGGGCGGTGGTCGGCGGGGCCGGGGTTGGGGGAGGGGTCGGTGGCGTGGTGGATGGGGTGGGGGGTGCTCCCGGACGGGGGGCGGCCGGCGGCGGGGCCACGATCCCGGGCTGTCCGGCGGCGGCCGCCCCAGCAGGGGGTGCGGCGGGAGCCTCACGGCCATAAAGCTTGAGCTGGAGCTTCATCAGCACGGGCTGCTCCTTGGACTGCGGCGCTCCGGGGGCAGAGCCATCCGTCTTGTTGGCGGCCTGGAGCACGAGATCGCTCTGCACCACGAGCACGTTGAGGAGTTCAATCCGATGCAGGAAATTCACCAGGGCCGGGTAAGGCCCCCTGGCATTGAGCAGGATCGTGGTGGCGCGCAGTCCCTTGATCTCGCTGTTCCCCGCGGTGGGGGGCTGGCCCGGCTGACCGGGTTGACCAGCCGGGGCCCCGGCAGGCGCCTGGCCTGGTGCTCCCGGGGCCGCCGCTCCGCCCGGGGCTCCGGGAGCACCAGGCTTGGCCGGCGTGGTGGGCGGCTGGGGCTGGAACAGATCGAGCTGCACCCCCGCGAGCTTGGCTTCGCGGTCCACCATCGCCATGAAGGTGGAGAGATCGCCGTTACCGCTCACGATCTCGAACAGTTTCGCCTGCAGGGCCTGGGTTTTCTCCTCAGCGGTATCCAGGGCCTGCAGCTGCATGCGGCTGCGGGCCACCTGATCGCGAAGGGCTTCCAGCTCGGCGAAACGCTTCATGTCGCGCTGCAGGGCCAGCCACTGGGGCAGGACGGCCGTGGCCAGCACCAGGAAGGCCAGGAGGCCACCGACGGCGATGGGCAGACCCAGCCAGAAGCGCCGCAGCCAGACACCGGAAAGCTGGGATCCACCCTCCTGAAGATTGGTCATGGCATCAACCCCTCGGAACGAAGCAGGTTGAGACGCCTCGCCATCCCCTCGGAGCCCAGTTGCTGCAGCAGGGCCAGCTGCCCCTGGGCATCGAGGTTGGCAAAGGGAGCCCGGATTTCAAAGGCCAGGGGGCCCGCCTCCGGTGTTGGCTCCGCCCCGTTGCCGCTGCGGGGGGTGGCCTGGGCCTGGGACGGCTGACGCTCAACCTTGGTGAGCTGCACCGCCTTGGCGTCAAAGAAAGCCAGGCCCTGGAGCCGCAGCTGGAACGCATTGATGCGCACCAGGGCGAGGGGGTCGAAGGCCTGGCCCTTGATCACCAGATCACCGGTTGCATCCACCGAGAGCAGCTGCACACCCTCGGGGGTGTTGAGCTGCAAAGCGGTGAGCAGGGCTGAGGATGTGCGCCCCGAGGTGAGCGCCTTGGCGAGCACCTGGTTGGTGGTCTGGATGGCCCTCAGTTTCTGGTTGCGGCTGTCGATCTCGGCTTGCAGTTGGGCGGCCTGGCTTTCAAACTGCTCGAGCTGGCCCATCTTGCTGCGCACCAGGGTGCTCTGCAGCAGCAGCACAGCCCAGATCCCCAGCATGCTGCCCAGAAGGCTCAGGCCGATCAGAGCACCCCGCTGCAGCAGGGACCGCCGCTGAACCAGGGTGGCGGAAAGGGCTTCCTGGCCGAGGGCGGCTCGCCGCTCCCTCAGCAGGTCGAGCACCAGGGCACCCTGGGCCTGCCCGTTGATCCGGGCGGGGGTTGTCATGGGTCCACCTCAGCAACGGCGAGACCTTCGATCACCAGGGAGTCGAAGGGCGTGGAAGGGAGGATCTCCGGCTGCACCCCCAGCCGTTGGGCCAAGGCACCGGCCTCCGCCATCGACGCCACCAACAGCAGCCGCACGGAGCGGACCTCGGGATCGGTGCGGCGATAGAAGGCAACGCTCCGGGCCACCGCCTCCACCAGCTGGTTGCCTTCGGCGGCGACGACGCGATCGAAACGGGGGATGCCATCGCGCACCATCAGCAGGCGGGTGGCGGAGGTTCCGGGGCTGAGCAGCACCACCAGTTCCCGGTTGGACACCCCCACCAGATGGGCACGCAGGGCAAGGAACTCACAGGACTGGGCCGGGGCCAGCCGCTCCAGCCGGGCGCCTGCATGGCTGAACACCTGGATCCAGGCATCCACCACCGGGCGGGAACTGGCGGCCAACATGGCCCTGGAACCGGAATCGGGGATGGGCTTGATATCAATCACAGCCTCACTGAGCGGGAAGGGAAGCCGCAGGGAAGCGGGATCGAGTTCACGAACGGCCTGAAGGGGATCGTCCGGAACCGCGCAGCCAGCCGGCCATTCGATCACCCGCCAGGTCGCCGCGGCAGGGGGAAGGGCCGCCATCACGAAGGCTTCCATCAGGTAGTCACGCACCATCAGGTCGCCGATCAGGTCGCCGATGGGTTCCAGCTCCAGGGGCATCCCATCGCGACAGGTGAGGGGCGGAAGAGGAGCCTCGAAACGGATGCTTCCAGGACTGCCATCGGAGAGCACCTGCCCCTGAAGCCGATCATCGTGGAGCTCAAGGAGCAATTGGCGAGGGAACAGACGGGCCTGCAACGGCCGGATCCTGTCCTGCAGATCCTCAATGAGACTGGCAATCTCCAACGCCAATTATTCGTTTAGCCCCAATCTATTGGAGATTCAGCGCCGTTTCCCCGTCCTGTCGCCAGATCGCAAGCTGATACCAGGCCCATTTTAAGTGGCTGATCGCCAAGGCAACCCCGAACCCACCGCCTCCGCCAGGGATGCCAGGCCATGGCGATCGAGCTGGTCGATCAATCCCTCCAGGATCTCCGGCACCAAGGAAGGCCCTTCGTAGATCCAACCCGTATAAATCTGTACCAAAGAGGCGCCGGCCGTGATCCGCTCCCAGGCGGCCTCCGGTCCATCAATTCCCCCCACACCCACCAGGGGCAGGGCCGGCCCCGCCGTGGCCCGAAGCCGCCGCAACACCTCCAGGGCCCGCTGCCGCAGCGGCCGCCCGCTCAGCCCCCCCGCCTCCTCCTCCAGCAAACGGCCCGTGGCCGCCAGCCGGCGCTGGCCCAGTCCGAGCCGATCCTGACTGGTGTTCACCGCGATCACCCCCGCCAGGCCCTCTTGATAGGCGAGACGGGCAATCGCATCGATCGCGTCGTCCTCGAGGTCGGGGGCGATCTTCACCAGCAGGGGCGGGCAGGCCGGCAGACGCCGGAGCCGCTCCACCAACCGGCGCAGTTGGCTTTCCTCCTGCAGCTCCCGCAGGCCCGGCGTGTTGGGGGAACTGACATTCACCACGGCGTAATCCGCCAAGGGGGCCAGCAGTTCCAGGGAGGAGGCGTAATCGTCGGGAGCCAGCTGCAGGGAGGCCGTGCGCGATTTGCCGAGGTTGAGGCCCAGCACCGCCGGCCGCTGACCCGGTGGCGGCAGCTTCTGACGCTCGAGGATGCGACGCACCGCCCGGGCCCCCTCATTGTTGAACCCCATGCGGTTGAGGGCAGCCCGCTCGGCCGCCAGGCGAAACAGCCGCGGCCTGGGATTGCCGCTCTGGGCTTCCCAGGTCACCGTGCCCAGCTCGGCGAAGCCGAAGCCGAAGCGGTCCCACAGGCCCGCGGCCACACCGTTCTTGTCGAAGCCGGCGGCCAGACCCACCGGATTGGCGAAGCGGCAACCAAAGAGGGTCTGCTGGAGCCGTGGATCACGGCGCTGGAGCTCCAGGGCCAGCCCCTGCAGCGTGTCCCGCACCACAGGCCAGTCGCGGCGCAGGGAGGTTTCTTGGAGGATCCCGAGGCTGATCCGACTCAACTGCTCGGCGTCGGCGCCCTCATCGGTGCGGAGCAGCGGCTCCACGAAGCGGCGGTAAAGGCCGCCGGTCGCTCCTGAACGCAGCGGGGGGGGGGATGGATCACTCACCATGGCGCGACGATCGTCACTCCGGCTGCGCCAATCCTCCCGCGCCACGGTC
>Ga0209088_10001088_pt1 | contig 17976 bp, 18 predicted proteins | sample S_140625_EF_Meta_FD_187324 | JGI IMG/M metagenome (GOLD analysis project Ga0209088, IMG submission 187324) | Freshwater microbial communities from Lake Simoncouche, Canada to study carbon cycling - S_140625_EF_MetaG (SPAdes) (version 2) | ecosystem: Environmental > Aquatic > Freshwater > Lake ... | reverse complement strand
ATAAAGCCTTACGCCTGGTTGCCCGTAGGCTCTTACAATAAGGCCCTCTTGAATGCCGCCCGGAAAGGTAGCCGAACCGGCGATGGCAACTCCGCCGGGGAAATTAGCTACCCCAGTAAATTTTGAACTCCCGTTGACCGTAAAGTTTTCGGAAAGACTCGTACTAGTGTTAATCCCTACTCTTCCAGTGATATCGTTGTCAACATAAAGCCTTACGCCTGGTTGCCCGTAGGCTCTTACAATAAGGCCCTCTTGAATGCCGCCCGGAAAGGTAGCCGAACCGGCGATGGCAACTCCGCCGGGGAAATTAGCTACCCCAGTAAATTTTGAAGTCCCGTTGACCGTAAAGTTTTCGGAAAGACTCGTACTAGTGTTAATCCCTACTCTTCCAACGGTATCGTTTTCAACAAAAAGCCTTACGCTTGGTTGCGAGGAGGCTCTTACAATAAGGCCGCTGTCCAGTCCGCCCGAAAAAGAAATTCCTCCGGGAAAAGAAGAAAGCCCACTAGCGCTAAAAGTTCCGGTGACAGCTGTGTTTCCGGTGATAGTTGTGGCTCCGGTGATAGTTGTGGCTCCGGTGATAGTTGTGGCTCCGACTACTTGAAACGGGACGGTAGGCGCGGCCGTGTTAACACCAACTCGGTTATTGGCCGCATCCACGACAAATGTACCTGAATCTACAACAAGATTGTTGCCGATAGTTTCGTTTCCAGTGATACTCGAGTTCCCAGAGATGGCTGTGGCTCCGGAAAGGTTTATTGTGGCTCCGGTGATAGCTGTGGTTCCGGTAATGGTTGTGGCTCCGTTGAGGCTTATTGTGTTTCCGGTGATAGCCGTGGTCCCGATGATGGTTGCGGCTCCGTTAATAGCTGTGGTTCCGGTAATGGTTGTGGCTCCGAGAATGGCTGTGGTTCCGACTACATCAAACGGAATTGTTGGGGTTGTTTTGTTGATCCCAACTCGGTTAAGAGATGCGTTCACAACAAGTACGTCTGAATCTACAGTAAGGCTTCCGCCGATAGTCGTACTATCGGAGATGGCTGTGGTTCCGGTAATAGTTGTGGCTCCGGTAATGGCTGTGGTTCCAGTAATGGTTGTGGCTCCGAGAATGGCTGTGGTTCCGACTACTTGGAACGGAATGGAGGGCGCGGCCGTGTTAACACCAACCCGGTTATTGGCTGCATCTACAACAAGTGTATTTGAGTCTACAGCTAATCCGCCAGAAATTCTAGAATCTCCAACCACATCAAGCGCTACGCTGGGGGTGGTGCCAATGCCAACTCGATTGGTGCTAGCGTCTACAACGAGCGTATTCGAGTCAACTGTTAGACCCTCAGAAACTGCGATCGGCCCAAAAAATGCGGAAGCATTGCTAGATCCCCCGGCAGTCCCAACCTGAAAAGTTCCGCCCACATGAAGTAAACTCGATGGGGAGGCTACGCCCACGCCGACTCGGCCAGACCCCCCACCATTTGCCTGGCAATACAACAAGTGTTCAAGTGCAACTCCCTCGACCCTAAAATCAGAATTATTCCCACTGGTATTAATTGTGACTGGTCCGTCTAAATTCGAAACTCCTCCTGTGGCGATGGTAAGAGAGGGAATGCTCCCCGCAACAGTTGCAATTGCGGTGGGGGTAACTTTTTTACCGGAGACAACTGTAGCGCCAACAGCAACGCCATCGGTGCTTAGTAATATGGCCGAGATAGAATTTACCGGGCTGGGTGATATACTTAGTACGCTATAGGTTCCAGCTTGAGCAATATACAGGGCTTGACCGACCGCCACCCAGGCCGTTTCTTGTAAAAAGAATGTAACCACTGCTCCCGCAGCGGGTTGAACAAAGGAGGCGGTTAGAGTTGAAAATGCATTTATTCCGTTAGCCCCAATAGTCCCGTTAATACCCGGAAGACCCTGAGGTCCTTGGGGCCCGGCTTGTCCAACAACAAGTGTATTGCAATCGCAGCTCATTTAGTTCTCCTTTATGCAGTTTTAAGTATAACAATTCGTAAAGTCATTGCGCTTCCATTTGAAATTGCACCAGCACCAGGATTATGAACACGCACTGTTACTGTATTGGATGCCGATACAAAACCAACAAAAATAAGTTTTGCAGCGGAACTTCCCGTCCTTGCTTCTAAACAAGTAACAAAAAGAGGATCATTAATTAAAGCGCCAGTAACAGTAAAAGTAAAATCCGTATAAGAGTTTGTAGCAAAATTGCTACTACTAGGAATTGTCTGAATAGAGCTAATCAAAGCAATGGGCAATTTTCCGGTGATATTTGGAAGAGTGATTGTCTTATTGCCTCCGTTTGCTGATCCAACAAGAATTGTCCTTGTTGAATCTCCTCCCAACTCAATCGACCCAGTGCCTCTAGTATTTATTGATCCCCCGCCCTCCGATGTATTTATTGATCCACCAGGGTTTCCGTTTAAGCCTCTGCAATCAATTGTTCCGCCATCTGCTCCTGTTAAGCTTTCCCCAGATAAAAGTAGTGAGCCTCCGTTGCCTCCGTTTTCATTAGCTGTTTCTTCCGAGGTTGAGCCATCACCACCACTTAAATCAATAGAGCCAGCATTTCCAGCGATACTCCATTCAGTATCAGTTCCTCCAGACATATCAATAAAGCCGCCAGTTCCGTCTTGATTAGATGTATTTACATTTGGTAGCTGTGATGTAAGAGCAATCGTTCCGCTTGCGTTGGGAAGGGTGATAGTCTGGTCGTCTCCACTTGCCGAGCCAACGAGGGTCGTCCTGTTTCCAGTTCCGCCAAGCTCAATAGAGCCAGTACCTCTTGTGTCTATCGAACCACCGCCATTTGAGGTATTTATTGATCCGCCGTTACCGTCTCCCCCCCCAAAAGTATTGATTGAACCGCCCTGATATCCACCAGTTCCGCAATTCGTATTTATTGAACCACCAAGGTTAGCGCCATCACCAGAAGTATTGATTGAACCACCGCCATTTGAGGTATTTATTGATCCGCCACTAGTATCCCCACCAGAAGTATTTATTGAGCCACCCCCATAACCAGAGTTGGAGCCCCTTGTGTCGATTGAGCCACCGGCACCATCGCTTCCTGTTGTGTTAATGTAGCCACCATTAGAGCCACCATTAGTTGCCGATGTGTCTATGTACCCACCTGATTGACCGCTTGCATCCCCGCTTGTGTTAATATAGCCACCGCCGTTTGAGGTATTGATTAATCCACCTGGCCCTTGATTACCACCCGAAGTATTAATTGAACCGCCACTGCCATCACCCCCTCCCATAGTGTTGATAGAGCCTCCACTATTAGAAGTGTTGATTGATCCACCTGGCCCTTCATTACCACCCGAAGTATTGATTGAACCGCCAGCAGCACCATTAAGTCCAAAAGTGTTGATTGAACCCCCTTCATTTGAAGTGTTGATTGATCCACCTGGCCCTTCATCACCACCAGAAGTGTTAATATTCCCACCTTCTCCTCCGCCTCCTCCTGTGGTATTAATCGACCCCCCAGGGCTATTATTAGCTGCGTTTGTGGCTATCGCACCGCCAGTATATCCATTGTAAGCTGATGTATTAATTGATCCCCCCGTTGCTCCATCATTATCACCGGAGGTATTAATTGAGCCACCAGTTCCAACTTTGTTTCTTGTGTCGATTGTTCCGCCGAGTGGAAGAATTAAAGGGTTGGTAATAACTGCCGCTTCGACTTCTGCCATAACTTCTGCAATAAGTTGTGCTGGTGGAGGAGCAGTATTAGCCCCGGCTGTCCCGCAATCGCAATCTCGGGCGTAGTTATCGGGATTAGGAAAACTCATCGCAGTGATTATGCCTGTCTATAATTATGAGTCAAGCAATCCCTACTTGAGAGCTGACCAGTTATCCCGCCATTTGCAGTTAGGCTCCATATAAATGGATTTTGTGCGGGGAAGCTTTTCCCTTGGTATAATAAACATGGCGTCCAGAGTTGTATGTAAAAAAATAAAGGCGTCACAATCTCCCTTGGTGTATAACCTTTTCTCCATATGGCCAAAACCAGGTCCCCGGATAGCAAAAAACTTTAATTTTCTCCTCTGGCAGTCATCGCTTCCACCCGTGGTTTTAACTTGGACGCGTACCAGCTTGCCTTTCCAATCTGTAACCAAGTCATACCCATCGTCATAGATGGGTAGGCTTACAAGAAAGCCTTGCTCCATTAACTTGGTGGAAACCTTCTGTACGCCTATTGCCCCTAGTCTAATGTTATTACTCACAACCAGCTCCTTGCGAGTATTGTACCAAGGGGTCGACGCTTGCGATAGACCCCATCCCCATCTCTACTTCCATCGTCGTTTGTATTGCCCTCTATCGTTACAGCCCATTTCCCTTCGACTTTTTCGAGGATACCCGTATGAGCCACGCGTTTAAGACTTTGAAAATAAATCCCAAAGGCATCGGCTCGATCTGGCTTCTTTCCGCGACCTCTGTCCCATGTAGGACTTTTAACGAAATCTGGGCTCCAAGCAGATCTCGGGTACGGGTTGTCTTTCTTGCCGAACGCTTCATCGCCTATGTATACCACCCAAGCCGCGCACCAGGGAGCCCTTGTTCCTTCTAGCCCTACTGAGGCTAGGATCTTGTCCACCAGGGGCCCGGAGTTCCCCCGCTCTTCTTTCCACCCGATTGTATCTCGGGCAACTTCCATAAGTCTTTCCACTCTTGCTCCTCGCGTCGGTAGGATTCCCTGAGCAATTCCCTCTCCGGAACCCAGCAAAGATAAAGACGCCAAAGCCAGCGCATAGATTATCCGCATAACAAGGCGAAAGCCAGGACGAGCCCGAGGAACACGGCGATCAAAAGAGTCGCCCGAGTCTGCCCGCCTAACTCCCGCCAATCGTCTCCCAAGGTATTGTTATCTATGTAGTCATCAAGAAATTTAAACTCTAGATTGATTATTAGCCAAGCTAATGACACCGCAAAGAAAAGTTTAACTGCCGAAAAAAGCACTACGTGTAGGGCGCCAAGATCCACAACACCCGCACCGGGGGAAATATTCTGAAGGATAGGGCCTAAAGCAAGAAATAAAACCACGCTACATGCCAAGGCCCCAAGACCTTGTGCGTTGTCTTTTAACCACTTTTTCACTTAAAAGAGTTTAAGAATAGGAAACAGATTACGCAAGGCCAAAAATGCGGGCAGCAAGAGCATACCACCGATACCAATCAAACGCCATTTCCATAATAGACCGACCGATTGGCTGTACTTGGCTTCAAGGTACTCAAGCCTTTCGGCCATCTCCGAACGTTCTTTGAAGTTTTTGTCGACCTGAGATTGAAGCTTTAGTATCTGGTCTTTGGTATTGTCGAGCTCATCGGCTACAGGTTTGCAAGCTGGAATAGAACGGGCTATGGATTGCGCTTTCAATACGGAAGCAGTCGTGGCCTGAAGAGTCAACGAGCCAGACGAACTATACTTCGTGGAGGCACAGGAAGACAGAGCAAGGCAGAAGGTTAATAGAAGGATAAATTGCATAAAATATCTAACTCGAATAAGCATATGTTGCGGTGATCCCAGAAGAACTTCCTGGGGCCAAAGGAGTCCAAGTGCCGGTCCCTAACTCTGAAGTATTTTGAGCCACGTTACCAATGATGGAAGCATTGATATACCAAATGCCGTCGCTGAAGAAAATAGAGCAAGGAGTCCCGGCTGTCTTGGTGAAACTACTGGTGTTATTGTTTCTTGTATATGTCCCGTTTGCTTCGGAGTACGACCCGTTTGAAACTGTAATTTGATTAATAAAGGAGGCTGGCATAGTTCCAAACTCAACCTTCATATCTTTAATGGTGTGGGAAGCAGCCGCCCCTAAGCTCCCGTACACAGCAAAAGAATTAAATGAATAGGAAGTGGGGGATGCATCGACCGTAGTAATTTGGGCATTAGGCAGCTTCGACACTATTCTAAGAGAAGATCCTTCCCTTTTAATTCTTATTGATATTGGATAATAAGTATTAATAGATAGAGAGGACGAGGCAACGCCCGTTTGAAGTCCCGTGTAAACATTCGCGGTGGTATTTATAAGAGAGTTAGAAGAATTTGGATTTCTCCTGAAAATACCACCATAAGCAATAGACTTCCCAAACTGAAAGGCGTACCCGCTGGCGGGGAAATAAATGACAGATGCTGTTCCTTGATTTAGATAGGTTGGTTGGTTGGCAACATAGTCATTATTGACTGCTGGATACGTAAACCCACCAGTTATATACGGTGGAATATTAAAAACTCCGAATCGAATATTATTAGCAATAGATGAAGTAGTTGTTACTTTGTAATCAAACGTTATCTTTAACGTCTCCCCGTTTTGAAGAACTCGATTGGGGGGAGGAATTCGGGTCCACCCATTTACGTCCTCTAATCCGGCAACGCTACCCCCTTCGGAATCAACCCGCATAATAGGGGGAAACCCACCAGAACCACCACCAGCTCCAGGACCCGTTTTCTCAAACACCCCGTGCCCGTATACTCCGCCATAAATTTTTTCTCCAATTTCGTAGGCTCTTCCAGTATACGGCGAGTATTGATCTTTTGCCGCCTCAAACGCAACAATAAGTAGTCCGGTTGAGGTTATTTGTTGTGACAATATGCCCGGCGTGAGTGATACGCTACCCGTACCTGGGGTAGAAAAAAATTGTCGTGTTGTAAAAGTATAAGCACCTTCCCCCTCATAAATAAAATTATCTTGGTACAGTGTTAGGGGCGATTTGCTCCTAGCTGAATTGGCAAGGTTGATGCCTAAACCTAATTTAGGCATATGAATTAACCGGCTTTATAAGCAATAACTTTTCCGGAAGTAAGATCGTAGCTGGTGAACGGTCCGTAAATAATCGTGCCAGCAGTAAGAGTAATCCCGGAGGCGCCGGCAAGGTTGCCGACGGTTGAATTCAATGCCGTAAGACTGGCAAAAATTGTATCAGTAATAATCTGAATAGCCGCAAAATTGCCGTCGACAGCGGTGGTGTCGTCAGTAAAGACAAACCCACGCTGGCCGAGAGATACGAGCCCGGCATCTGTAGGAGTAACGCTGGTAGCTAAATTTTCGTCAAAAAAAGTTGGCATAATTTTTTCTCCTTAATTTGGAATCATCCATCCGTTACCAAAACATTTTGCTCTTAAAACAGTATATGGATTTGTTCCAGTAACAAATTGTTGTGTAATATAAGCTGAAATAGTTTCTCCTCCTATTACACTTGCTTTTCCGTATGGTTGGCTAACTCCACCGCCAGTAATCCAATATTGACCGGAAACTTGAACGGTCTGGTCAGCATCATCTAATTGTATCTCATTTGAAACTTTATTGAATTCGGAATTGCTATTATTTTTGACAATCCGTATTCTTGGTTGAGTAGTACCACTCATAACACCTGATTGAGTTACGTTTGTAAATAATATTGAAAAATATTGTACAAGAAGTCTATATCCAGAAGGAACAGTATACAAATCTTGTTTGGTTCCAACCGGACCCAAAAGATTCAAATCAGAAGTTGATTCAAAATAAACTGCACTTTGGGTGGAAGGATTTATTCCGGCTAAAGCCCCAATATCGGATGGACGTAAAGTATTTAAAATTTGAGTGCTAAAAATAGAAACAACTTGCGAAGCTAAAACCCTATCTGTAGTTGCTACTGATGAGGCAAAAAAAGGTTGACGAATTGAGTCCATAAAGTTCTACTATTGTGTGGGTTTATTTCCGTTTGTCAACTATGTTTGCCAAAAATCTTTGACCAAAAGAATTCGGCAAATGTAGAAATCATAAAAGTCATGACTGCTACGACTCCATAACCCATGTGGATATGCTTCTCAACCTTACCAATTCGACGGTCGTGTTTATCGCGGTCTTCGAGCAAAGAATCAAGCTTCTCGTCCATGCGGGCGGTACGCTCAAGAAGGGTAATTAGATGGTCATTTTCCATGGCTAAATATCCTATCCAGGGTGGGGTATAACCGTGATTTCATCTTATTGGCAGTATAGCTCTCAACACCCAGCAAAGGCAAGAATAGCTCGAAACACATTTCGAACGATTCCCGCTCATAGCAGGCTTTTGGCCTGGCCGGTTTCTTGCCGGCGTCAAGATCCTGAAGATCGTTCCAGGCTTGCTTGACAACCGCCAAGATGAGCTTATCCACGGCTTTACGCCATTTCGTTCGACGACATTCCTTTTTCAACGGCTTGAACCATACCCATATCTTCCTCAGGCATTTCAACTTCAACTTCGACTTCTTTGTCTGGAGAAACTGCTACACCTTCAACTGCTGTGAGATACATGGTTGGTCCTTTAAAATAGCCGCTGGCCATGAAGTCGAATGCATCGCCTTCTTTTACACCTTCTGGAGGTGTAAAGCCTTTGGGTACGGGAAATGAGATATTGTCCATAAGGTTTGTCTTTCTTGAAAGAGTATGGTTCCCCGGGGGATAGAACCCCGGGGAACCAATTAATTATTAACTACCTTCGGCAGGTAAGTTCAGATTTTTAATCAGGGCCAAGATAGTATTGACCTTGGTTGCAATCTGAGCGGTTGTCGCTGTGCCTGTGTTCAGATCGGCGAGAGACGTTGTGGCGTCTGCAAGCGTAGATCCAGTGGTGTTCCACTCGGGGCCTTTATTCAAGACTCCGCGAACTTGCGCAGCAAGAACCTTATTCTGCGTTGCTGTTTGAAGAGGGAAAGCCATGTTAATGGTCTCCTTTCTTCAATTAGCTAACGTAGTCAAGGCTGATGGTAGGCCGTGTATGCAGAACGACGTAGCCGTACTGCGGGAACACGGGCCGAGCGCCACTTGCCAGCACCCCGCGGAAGTATCCGACATTTCCGTCCGGATTAAACTGCCGATCAAGGATGTTGACCCACTTGAACTCACCGCGGTAATTCTGAGCGTTGAAGCCCATTTTGTTACCAACGGCGATCGGGCTGGGAACCACGGAGCGCATAACATCTTGATGGAAGATGTAGCTGACTTCGTAGCTAGCCGTCTCGTAAGTGGGGTTGATGTTGTATGCGACTCCACGTCCACTTCCAGCCAGTAATTCCCTACGGAACGGGAACACGCGGATGAGCTTATTGGGGCTCGAGCTAACCACGTTAAACCGAGGAGGATACGGGTCGATGGAGTGGTAGAAACCACCGTAAGAACGCTCAATGCCGAGAGGCGTGAGCAATTCATTCGGTTTGGCATACCGATAATCCTGGCGAATGTCGGCATTCAACCGGATCAGGTTTTCGCTGGTTTCGGCACCGCAGATGAGCATGAACACGGGGGCTCCGTTTTCACGGCCCATGGCTTGCGTGCCCGCGCCGTCGCGGATCAACTTCATGTACAACCGTTTCAGGATACCTTGTGTCAGCTGGCTCTGAGGCAGAACATTAGCATTGAATGCTCCAGAGTTAGCAGTTCCAGTTCCGGTCGTAACCGCACCGTAAACACCGAGAACGTCGTTGATCAACGAAGTAGTGCCGGTGCTATAAGAGTTCACGCCAGTCGAAGTGATCGGAAGAATACCGATTGTCGAGGCGCTGGGGATTACAAGGTTACCTTCAGCTGCAACCTGTTCGGTGTACAACTGCCGATAGCGATCCTGCCAAACCAAGGAGGTCGACTCAGAGAGGACGTCCATGATGTTGGAGAGCTGTTCTTTACGTTTAACCGCAAAGCGCAAGTCTTCGAGCGCGATGTCGGGGGAATCAACCGAGGCCCATTTCAGGCTGTACTGGCGGAGCTTTTGGCCCCAAGATACGCCGGTCAAAGGCTTAGGCAGAGCGTTTCCAGCCGTCGACGTGGGTGAGCTCGAGGACACGGGAACCGAAGCTGACGAACCGCCAGTCATGGTCTGGGTGTAGGGGTTAAATCCGGTGTAGGTCTGGTCGATCGGATTCGATCCGAGAACGCGCCATCCAGCACCAGCATCTCCGTTGATATCGCCAACGGCATAACCGCCAGCGGTGGTATCAGCAATGCTGCTCGAGGGGTAAAAACGTTCGAACGTGACCGAACTGATCACATCGCCCATTTCCTCGGGGAATTGTTCCTGTTTAGTGAGTTTGAGCCAGGCGGAAGTATCAACGGTCCGGCGATAAATCTCCGGTCCGATACGCCCAGCTTCTTTAACGAGCAACTGCTCGATAGAGTAAGTAGTAGCCATAGTAGTAGTATTTTCCTTTCAACCTTCCCCTTGCTCGCACAAAGGGTCGGTTATGATTTATAGTAAGTACGCCAGCCTCTATCGAAGCTATCCGTTCTCACTACGACTCAAAACTTTTCCCTGGCGGCATCCCAGAGCTTTTAATGCCCGAATTCTGCTAGACCGTCTCAATCTTTATAGGTCTTGTTCAGTAAGGATCTCAATCTTTATACCTGTGCTGAACTAGTTAAAAGTATCAACCGGATGGAACGTGTCAATAGCTTTTAACAAATTTATTTCATACCTCGTTCAAGGGCTTCTACAAAACTAACATCGGATGGAACTTCTACTCCACCTCCCTTTGCTCCTCCGGAGGAAGGAATGGTAGAACGAAGCTCTTTAGTCAGCTTTTCTAGTTCAGAGATACGTGTCTGAGTCTTGGCCACGTAATCTTGAAATACGTTCATAACCACAGGCATAGCCGCGGCATTAAAGGTCAACTTAGCTTTAGCCCTAGGATCAAGCTCAGTGTTTTCAATGTGCATAGCTTGCTGTTGGATATTTTGCAACGCACTATTCCATGCCTCGTTACCTTCAATAGGACGGAGTAGTGGATTTTCCTTCTGGATATTACTCCATTCGGACTCATAGGCTGTTTTAATTTCATTTTCCATTCGACTCTGATAAGCCTGCTGTTCCTTTTGCTCTTCAGCCTGGATCATCTGCAAAACGGTATTCACATCCTTGGTCAACACCTCGCGACGTTCAAATACTTTTTGCAACTCTTCAGCACGATTGCGGATGGCTAGAGAATCAACTGGGTCAAGAGCGCTGGTGGCCTCCTTTAACAAAGCCCTGCGTTTTGCGCTATCTGGTTCTACCATAGCAGCATAAATATTCCGAGGATCAACTCCCTCGTAAAGCTTGCTGATCTCAGAAACTTCTTTTTGGATGTTGTTTAGGGGTTCAGTTACAGCTTGTTTATATTCCTTTGTAGACTCCAGCCTCGAGAATTTTAACTCGCTCTCGTATTCATCGCGCTCTTGTTTGAGCTGATTCAATTGATTTTGTAAGTCAATCTGCTCAACCGAGTTGGTGGGAGCCTCTGAAACTTTTCCTTCTAGTTCTTTGAGTTTTGTACGGGCTTCACGCAAATCTTTGGTCAAACGAGCCCAAGCAGTCTGCGCTTCGGGTTTGAGATTCTCGGGAGCTTTGACATCCAAATCATCCGAAACAGCCTCGGTCTTCGTGACTTCTTCCTGTCCAGTCATCCGCTTGGTTAAGATATCCAGAGGATTAGTGGTAGAAGAAGCGTCAGTCTTGGCTACCTCAACAGATTTTGTGGTTTCCGCGGGGGCCGTCACGGCGGTCGCAACGGGAGACTCCGCTACTGGGGCTTTATTTAGAGCTTCAAATCCGGCGTCGAATGCGTCTGCGAAACTAACATTCTCTGGAGCTGTTGATGTGGGTTCTGCGGTGGCTGTTTCACTCATAGTTTATTTTCCTTATTACTGGTTTGTTTCGTCTATTTTGGTTTCCCAAGGTTCCGGCAAGTTTGAAGGCTCGCCTGGTTCTTCTGACAGATTTGATAGCACACGGATTGCTTCAAAATAACCTTCTCTTCTCGCATTTAAAGTTGCATTCCAGTCGATAAAATCGACATTCGGAGGAGGAAGAGTTGCGGACGGAGTGCCAAGATTTAACAATACTCGAATTAAGGAGTCACCGGCTTCTGATTTGCAGAAGGCTTTCCAAGCGTTCTTAAGATCGGTTCTTTTATTCCAATCGTTTAACGTCATGCTTTTGGCGCGTTGGGTGTACTCATCGCAGTACGAAGATTAGCTGCGGCTTGCGCGTCTTGTAAAGCTAATTTTTGTTTTAACTCTGCTTCTTTAAAACGCGCGTCAAGCTGTGCTTTCTCCTGCTTGAGTTGCATGTCAAGTTGATGCTCCTGCATTTTCATCTGCATCTGGGGCGAGATACCTTGCACTTGGCCTTGTTCTAAAGCGGCTTGCTGTTGTTGCTCGTTTGCTGCCCGAATATCCTGCTCAACGTCGCGTTGTAAATTCACTACGGCTTCGCGTAAAAGATTCATCGCCAGTTTTGCTTGACCAATTTCTTGTTGTTTTGTTTTGTCATCAACAATCTTAACGAGATGCTCGTTTGAATGCTCGTACACCATGGTGAGGAACATCATAGTCGCTTGTTTATCCTGGAGCTGATTGTTTTGTACGGCCTGAACAATCGGTTGAGTTTCTTTCAAATGTACGGCTAAGTGAATTGCATGATTCTCATTCGGCATAACAGTAACTTTTCTGCCAGCTTGCATTGCGCCATTCTCAAGCTCCGCAATCTTAGCATCGGCCGGAATACGATTTTTAACATTTGGATTAGGGAGATAACGGTCAACCTGATCGTAACCAACGCGAGCGGCTACGCGATCACGGATGGCATTAACCTGGCCGAGTTCGTCAAATCTCGGTAGCATCTGCATGAACTCATTGAACGCCGACAGGCGGGCCGCGGGAGATCCAAGCCCAACTGCCTTTACGGCATCCACGTCATAAACAGCTTTAACCGCTTCCCATGGAACGCCACGTTCCTCAAGTCTGCTACGGAATTTTTTAGCTTCGGCAGATCCTTCTTCTCCCGGAACCCACGTATCGCGCTGGAGCCGCCTAAACTGTTCGCGCAGCAAACGTCCCCACGGAACATAAAACAAATTCATCGAATTAGTAGTGAGAATTGCTTCGTTCGCAACTTGTGCTTCTACCTCAGTTGCGGTGCGGGCTTGCCCAGTAGGAGCATTCATTTGAGTCCGGTACGAGCCAGTATTGCTCTGGCGAACCATTGCCATCTCGTTCACAATTGGCTGTACATTTGCAGCCAAATTTGGATACTGAGTCTGAACAACATTCAACCCGGGGGGAAGGAAAGAAAGAGGTCCAGAATAAGCCATTGTCATTTTAGACACATCCTCGGCACTCTGCGGTTGCAGAAGAACTGAAGTCTGCAACATGGCTCCATCCGCCATGGCGCAACGCAAGCGATTGGTCATCTGAATGTGTGGGAAAATCTTATAACCTAAACCACGGATAGAATGATAAAGACCGTTACCTACGCCGTAAGTAAAGATATGGAAGGCTTCTGAAGCAGATTTAAATCTATGAAGTTTTTTAAATAAGAAATCTCCGGAACCATCGCGACGACCAATGGCATGCGAGTAACTTCCATCGAATTCTCTCACGTAGTAATGAACGACATGGACTTCTTTAGCCCGAACGTGAGCAAAATAAAGATCATTTGCTTTTAACTGTCTTTGTAACTCTTCCCAATTAAGGCCATCGGTGGGGAAGGTTGTGGTAGCATCACGAATTGCTTTTCTAACTTCATCTACATTCCAACCAGCTTGTTCCGCAATCTTTGGATTTTCAATATATTGGAACAATTCGTGAACCAAAAAAATCCTTCGAATACAGGCAATTTCAACTTTATCTTCCGTAGCGGGAGTGCCGCGAGGAATAAAGAAATCACCAATTGGGCAAACAGTCCACTGCCAGTTTCGCTCATCTTCAAAATACGCAATGCCCAGACCTTGCGACACAAAATAATACGCGAGCAACTGCTCTTTAAAATAAAAGCTAGGCCAATCTTTTGTGATAAGGCGCGTAAATTCTTCCGCGATTATAGATGCATACTCTTCCCGCTGGCTTTCATCACCAAATCGGGTTTTGATATTGACCAGCCGATCAACAGAAGTTACCAAATCATTATAGGATGTTAGGGCTTTTTCTAGATCTGCCGCGGCTTCACCGAAGTTCAGATTGGCTCTATAACTTTGGCCAAGTCTACGAAGAACAACTGGATCATACGGAGCGGCTCCGTCAAACATATCCATAATACGAGCACGATCGCGGGCTGCTTGTTCGTCGGCTAAATACAATTGTTTATAAACGGAAAAAACTCCGTTATGGTCGCTAATCCTGGTTTTAGGTGGTTTTCCGCTTTCGGACAGCGTTAAAAGATCGTCACCGGGAACGGAATTCGTATTGTATTTGGGTTCCACAAGTCTGAGTAGTATGGGGGAAGCCAATATTCCTGTCAATCATCCTTTTCAAGAAGTAAGGAAGGACGATTCAGATACGGCTTCGTCTAGTTTCTTGGCTTGGGTCTGCCACGAAGACCTAAGCTTTCCCCCGACAAGAGAACCGGCCGTTATACCAAGCTTCTGCCTGGCCAAATCAAGGCCAAGGAAGAAGGCATCCGCCAAGTCGGGGGATTTGCCGAGGCGTAATTTATAGTCTCTTTTAGGCTCAACTGTTACTTTTCCGCCTGCGGTAGTGTTGTATTTCCTGCCGGTCATCTCCTTCGCAAGATCTGGCACAATCCCCCTTAATTGCCCCGATCTCATATATTCCACACCGGAAAACCAAAGTTCAGTAACTCGATTGGTATATTTATCAAGCCCTCGAATAGGGTTGGTTATGCTGACCGGAAGTACTGAGGCTTTCTCGCCGAATTTGATTCGCAAGATTCGGTTTGACCATATCTCAGATAAAATGTCACAAAAGGGATCTCCTGCTCCGGTGGCGTCGACAGCCAATCTTTCGGGGGGCACGCCGGACTCTTGGCAGACTCGCATAACTTCTTTAGCAATCTGAAAGTTGCGAGGCTCTGCTTTAGTTACGTCTTCGCGAAGATTGTGAAATTTGTGGAGTGCAACCGCCGGCCCAGACTCTTCGGTTTGGCCGTACTTAAGAATAGCCAATACGGATCTATCTCCTCCATTTGTAAACGCAGGATCAAATCCGGCTAGGTAAAGAGGAGGCTGAGACCATCTTGGCTCTTTAGTTACATCATACTTCCTGAAGTCTGCTTCTGAATATATACCTTCCTCTGCTCCGACAGGCGCGGGGAAGCTACGTATGAATCGCCAGAAAGAAAGAGAGTTCTCGCCTTCGTTATCAATTGCGTACTTAACTTGCTTGGAGGTTAGCAAAAAAGGCCATTTGTCGTCGTGCTCAATATTCGGAGTTTTTAATCCGTCAAGGTGAATACACTTTCCCGTCTTTGTTTCCCATTCTTCTGCGTCGACTGTAATTGAATTCCACCCGTCTTTCGGCGTAGAGAATACTCCAAACGGATCGTATTGGGAGTTGAAGTTCCCTAAGGCAACGCATTGGAACTGGGGATTTGCATTAAGATTGGAAATGGCTTCAAACACGGAATTAGTTACGTCCGTCGCTTCGTCAATAATCAAAAACACTCTTTTGTTTTTCAATCCGATAAGTTTTGCTGTCGCTTCTTTTTCTTTGTCTGGACTCGAAGGAACCAGGGTAATCGACGAACGATCCGATGCTTCGCCCGATTCGGACGCGTCCAGAACAATCTTACCCATCGAGTCAACTAACTTGCCTGGTAACCCTGGAACTTGCATATACCGCTCACGAATTGATCCCCATAAACGTTTACGGGCTTCTCGAACGCTGGTCGTGGTAACCAGCACTAAAGTTTCGTGCGGGGCGCAAAGCCAATTTACAAGACCCCACATGGCCATAGTCGATGTTTTTGCGGAAGACTTCGGGCCGGAAATAGCTAAATAGTTTTCTTCGCAGGCTCGCTCAATCATCCAGTCGGCCCAAGGATGCCAGTGAAAACCATTTTTGCTTTTTGTTTTATGGTAGGGCCATAAAAGATTTACTACGTTTTTAAAATGCTGGGCTTTACCCAAACCTCCGTCTTCAGGCTTCAATCCCATTTTGAAAGCCAATAATTCGATGTCGAGGTCTCCAGCTCCATCTGGCCAGGACTTTCCATATTTTTCTATAGGCAAGGGACTACTCTGCATAATCACTTGACAGTTGTCAATTTGAGTTCACTCTACCCAGCACGATGAACATACCCCTAAAAAATGAACAGTTGTACAAAAGGCAAAGTCGGAGAGCGTGAGTGGCGCGACGTCCTCAAGGCGAAGGGCTTCGAAGCGCGCCGTGGTCGGCAGTTTTCCGGCAGTCCGGAATCGCCCGACGTTGTCAGCAACCTCCCATTTCACTTTGAAGTCAAGCGGGTTGAGGCCCTCAACATTAACAAAGCTATGGAACAGGCCAAACGAGACAGTGGCAAGAGTGTGCCAGTGGTGGCCCATAGAAAAAACAAGTGCGCGTGGCTTGTTACGATGGCTGCGGAAGATTGGCTTGAACTAGTTCGTGAAAAGCATTCAGACGCTTGTTCAACTCCGCCCGTGGCAGGAGAAATCAAAAAGTATTATACTTCAGGCAATTCAGAACCACTCGATCGCGCTGGATTGCTCTGATACTGGAACGGGAAAAACTGTTACGGCTTGTGCTGTAGCAAAAGAACTTGGCTTTGAATTTGCCGTAATAGCTCCCAAAATCGTACTTCCAGCTTGGAGAAGTTGGTGTAGCACTTTTGGGCTACATCCAAAATTTGTGCTCAACTATGAAAAGCTACGGACAGGTAATACAGAATTCATAACTAAACTGGCGAGCAAGCAATGGAATTGGAAGCATAAGGGAAAAGATTTCCTTTATATATTTGACGAGGTCCATCGTTGCAAGAGTTACAAGTCTCAAAACGGAGCAATGCTCGAGGCTGCGGCTGGATCGAACGTTCTCATGCTGTCTGCTACCGCCGCGGGAAGTCCTATGGATATGCGTTTTACTGGGCGACTTCTCGGGCTTCACAACGGGGTAGATTACTTTAGATGGCTCCACAAAAACGGTGTGGTCAAAGCTCCGTGGGGTGGCATGACATTTCGTGGCGGAAAGCGTGTGCTAACCGATATTCACTCCAAGATATTTCCAGCTAAAGGCGTTCGTATTCGGATCAGTGAACTTGGGGATGCGTTTCCGAGTAACCAGGTAAACGCCGAGGTGCTGGACATCTCTCCAAAGATTGGTGAGTTATACCAGAAAGTTGAAGAGGAGATTCTGGAATTAAAAGACCGGTCTCGTACTGACGCAGATCCAGAGAATCCTCTCACTAAACGTTTACGCATGAGGCAGGAAATTGAACTGCTTCGAGTTCCTGTGATTACGGAAATGGCGGAGGAGTTTATCGAGGAAGGCAAAAGCGTTGTGTGCTTTGTAAACTTTAGACAAACGCTTGACGCCATAGGGGAGAGAATGAAAAAGCACAAACCAGTTTATATTCTTGGCGATCAAACAACCGACCAAAGAGAGTCGGCAATTGCTTCTTTCCAAGCAAACAAGTCACACTTAATCATCTGCCAAATCGCGGCTGGAGGTGTGGGCGTAAGTCTTCACGATCTTCATGGAAGGCCAAGAGTTTCCTTGATTAGCCCGACGTACTCTGCTGTTGATCTCAAGCAAGCTCTCGGTCGTATTCACCGCACGGGAGCTAAAACTCCCGCGCTACAATACATCCTATTCGCCGCTAACTCGGTTGAGGAGGAAGTAAGTAAATCAGTAAAAGCAAAACTTCGAAATATTGATTTGCTGAACGACGGCGATTTACTCACTCACAATTAGCACTTGACGATTACGTTTTTAGAGTCACAATCCACGGCACGCTGATGGATACACAACACGCAAGATATAGTCCTAGTACCCTAAAGAGCCGAGAACTGTGCCCAGGCTACGAACCTAAACGGGATGGGGAAGTTCACATAGTTACCCAACGCGGTACCGCTATGCATTACGCATGTGAGGTGTCTGACTTTTCAAAATTAAACGCTGACGAAACCAAGTTGGTTATGAAATGCTTGGATTACATTGAGCGTTTGCGAGCGGAGTTATCTACCGATGCTTGATCTAAAGGAAATTAAGCTAGAAGTTTTTGATCAATGGGGTTTTGT
>Ga0209088_10001085_pt1 | contig 18028 bp, 5 predicted proteins | sample S_140625_EF_Meta_FD_187324 | JGI IMG/M metagenome (GOLD analysis project Ga0209088, IMG submission 187324) | Freshwater microbial communities from Lake Simoncouche, Canada to study carbon cycling - S_140625_EF_MetaG (SPAdes) (version 2) | ecosystem: Environmental > Aquatic > Freshwater > Lake ... | reverse complement strand
TGGGAATAAGAAATAGTATGAACCAGCGGTTACTGCTCTTTCAGTTCCACCATAGAATACATCAGTTGCTGCTGCATCTATGATATATTTTACATCACGTGAACAACTTGCTTCGTTATAATAAACACCACTCCAAGAAGAACTAACATAAGCAATAGTTTCAGCTGCTATAAAGTTTTTATTCTTTCTTAATAAATCAAATGATGCCGATACTGCTGATGATGCTGTTACGAATTGTGTATTTTGTGCAACTTTTTGAGCTATTCTACTTGCGTAAATAATACCATCTAAAGTTTGTCCTAATTGTCCAACTCCATCACCATCTCCTAATAAAGTTGCCTTTGAAGGATATTTGTAATAGAAATCACCACTCATTACACTTCTTTCATTACCACCATATAAGATATCAGTTGCTACACCATCTAAGATATAACCAACATCTCTCTTACACTTCTCTTTATTGTATTCAAATGAACTCCAGCTAGCAGTTAAGTAAGCCATTGTTTCATTTTGTATGAATAATCTATTGTTTCTTAATAATTCAACCGATGCTGATACTGATTGAGATGCAGTTACAAATGTTGTATTTGTAATTACATTCTTAGCCGTACCACCTGCAAAATCAATTGCGTTCAATGTTGAATCTAATTGAGAACCAGTAGCTTGTGATGGATATTTGAAATAATATTGTCCAGCAGTTGCACTTCTTTGATTTCCACCATAAAGAATATCAGTTGCTACTGCATCTATGATTAATCCTACATCTCTCTTACATTTAGTTTCAATATATGATAACCCACTCCAAGAAGAAGATACAAATGCTATTGTTTCTGCCTGAATGAATGGTTTATTATTCTTTAATGCCGTATAAACTGCCGATGCCGTTGCTGATGCAGTTACAAACAATGTATTAACAATTATTTTCTCTGCCAATTGCCCAGCATACTTAATACCTTCTAATGTTTCATCTAATTGTGAACCAGTTGCCGCTGATGGATATAAGAAATAGTAGCTACCAGCTTTGATAGTTCTTTCATTACCACCATATAAAATATCAGTTGCTACATTATCTAAAATGTATTTAACATCTCTACTACAACTCAAATCATTGTAAAGGAATGATACATCTGAATTAGAACCAGTCACCCAAGATGAACTAATATATGCAACTGTCTCAGCTGCTATAAATGATTTATTGGAATTTAATAATTCCCAAGCAGTTCTTCTTTCAATAGATGCCGTTACATACTCAACATTTTGAAGTACTTTTTGTGCCACTTTACTTGCGAAGAATAAACCATCTAAAGTTTGATTCAATTGAGTTCCAGTTGCTTGTGATGCTGATTCAAAATAGTATTTACCATTTACAATAGATGCCGATGCTACTCCAAATAACATATCTTCTAATGCTCCACTAATAATCAATCCTACATCTCTCTTACACTTAGATTCATCATAACTAAATGATGATGTACTCCAAGAAGAACTTATATAAGCAATTGTTTCGTTTTGAATGAATCCTATATTTTGTTTTAATAAATTATAAGCGTAATAAACATTAGATGCAGTTGATGGTGTTGTATAATTCACAGGACTTCCTGCTACACCAACTCCATTTGCTACAATATTAGTTACTATTGAAATAGATGCTGATATTAATGATGCCTCATATGCTGTTCCAACTTCCGAACCAGTTATGTATTGATTCGATGTTGTAAACTTAATACTTTGAGATGTATTTGATACTAATGTAGGAATTGCACCTAATCCATTTTCAACTATATTAGTTACAACTGCAAATGATGAACTAATTCTATTAACTTCATATGCCGATGCTGATATTGATGATGTTGTTTGATTAAATGCCGTTACTTTAATATTATTAAATGTATTAGATACTACCAATGGAGTTTGTATTGTATTACCAATAACAATTTGTTCCATTAATCTTCTAGCATAATCAATTGCCGCAGTTGTTTCAACTACTTGCTCCGATTCAGTTGCTAAAGATGGGTATTTATAGTAGAACTCGCCAGCTTTATAGCTTCGTAAGTTACCACCATATTTGAAATCAGTAATTACTGCATCAATAATATAACCAACATCACGTCTACATTTAGTTTGGTCATAATATAAGTAAGGATACTTAACGTTTACAAATGCTACAACTTCGTTTTGAACAAATTCTTTGTTGTTCTTTAATAATGTGTAAATTGTTGCTACATTTGCTGCTGGTAATGAGTAAGATGAACCAGTCACCAATCCCATTGATATGCCTTTAGCGTAAATCACACCATCTAATGTTGGTTGTAATTCAGAAGTAGTTGCGTTTGATGGATATCTATAATAGTAATCCCCAGCTACCAAACTTCTTTCATTTCCACCATATAATAAATCGGTAGAAACTGCATCTATAATATATCCAATATCTCTCTTACAAGTTGTTTCATTATATGAGAATTCACTCCAAGAAGAACTTACATATGCAATTGATTCAGATTGAATGAATTGTTTGTTAGCTCTTAATGCTACATACGATGATGATGCTATTAATGATGATGATATATGCTGTAATGTTGTATTTTGGACAACCTTTTCGGTTATACCACTAGCGTATCTAATTGCAGTTAGAGTTTGGTCTAATTGAGAAGATGTTGCTAATGATGGTATCAATGCGTAAAACTGCCCATTTAAGAATGAACCGGAATTACCACCATGTAAAATATCATAAGCTGCTCCATCAATAATATATCCCAAATCACGTCTACATTTAGTTTCGTTATAATTAAACGTACTCCAAGATGAACTCATATATGCTATCGTTTCATCTATAATCATATTCTTATTACCTAATAATAAATTATAAGCTGATGTTATCTTTGGATTAGTATTTGGAGTTAAATTAGGTGCTACATAAGTTTGTGAACCAGTACCATTTAAGATAATATTAGATACTACTGCAAATGATGATGATATTAGTTTAGCCTGTAATCTCTGTGCCCCACTGCCACTAATAATTTGTGGAGTGTTTGTTACTTTAATACTTGCTGATGTATTTGATACAAAAGTTGTGTATGTTTGGTTTTCAATTATATTAGTAACAATTCCATATAAATCGCCCACTCTATTTCTTTCGTATGTGCCGCCATTTATAGATGGTGCAACTGTAGATGTTATAGATTGTACTTTAATACTTCCAGATGTGTTATCTGAAATTGATGCGGTTACATTTACACCATTCTTTATGATATTAATTACACTACCAAATGATGAACTAATACTTGATGTATATGATGTATAACTAACACTTCCACCAAAAGTTTGATTAGTTGAACTTATATGTAATAAAGTTGGAGTTGCTAATTGGAAACCATAATCATAATTTCTTGCCAATGAATCAGGTGTACCAAATTGACCATAGTTAATAATATCTCTTACTAAATTAAAAGATGATGTTACCAAATCAGCGTAAGTACTTCCACCATTTATTGATGATGTAGTTAGATTTAATCCAGTTACTTTGATTGCTGCTTTTGTATTTAATAATTTTGTTGGAGATACAGCCACACCACCTTTAATAATATCAGTTACAATTGAAAATGAGGAACTAATCTTACTTATTTCAGTTGTACTAACACTTATTGATGAAGTGTATTGATTTGTATTGGTTGCTTTAATATTAGCTGATGTGTTATCTTTAATAACCGGCTTTTTTAATACAATATTTTGTGCTACTTTTTTAGATACTGCTTTAGCGTATTCTATACCAGATACAGTTTCTAAAAGTTGGGCCGATGTTGTTGCTTTGTTTGGATATCTAAAGTAGTAATCTCCAGAAGTTATACTTCTTTGATTTCCACCATAGAATAAATCCGTTGCTACACCATCTACAATATATCCAACATCACGTCTACATTTTTCTCTTAAATATGTTAAGTAAGGGAAGAATGCATCTATGTATTGAATTGTTTCATTTTGTATAAATGCTCTATTTTGTTTTAATAAACCTACTGCTGATTTTACATAATCAGTTGGTTGTACTAATTGTATATTACTTATTAAAGTTTGTGATAATCCAGCTGCATATTGTACACCATCTATTGTTGGTCCTTTTTGTGCATCAGTTGATGGTGATATTGAGCTTGTTACAGTTGCTGCCGATGGATATAAGTAATAGTACTCACCAGCTTTAGAACTTCTCTCATTTCCACCATATAATAAATCAGTTGCTACGTTATCAATGATGTAAGCAACATCTCTACTACAACTTGCTTCGTTATAGAAGAATCCACCCACACCACTCCAAGAAGAAGATAGATAAGAAATAGTTTCTCTTTGAATTAATTGTTTATTGTTTATTAATAATTCATATCCAGTCTTTTCAGATTGAGTAGGTTTTTGTAATAAAATATTTGATACAATCTTTTGTGAAATTCCTTTAGCATATTTAACACCATCCAAAGTTTGTCCTAATTGTCCTAAAGCATCACCATCACCATCTACTGTTGCCAATGAAGGATATAAGTAATAGTATTCACCAGCTCTTGCAGATGATTCGTTACCACCATATAAAATATCAGTTGCTACTGCATCTATAATATACCCAACATCACGTCTACATTTAGCTTCGTTGTATTCAAAGAAACTCCATGCTGAGTTTAAGAATCCAATAGTTTCGGTTTGTATAAGGTCTTTATTATCAATTAACAAATCATATGCAATTTGTGCCGATTCTGATGGACTAACAAATGATAAATTTCTAAGTATTTGTTGAGTTAATCCCTTAGCGTGTTTAATACCGCTTAATGTTGGACCCAATTGAGTTGTAGTTGCCGTAGATGGTTCGTAATAATAATATCTACCAGCTTCGTAACTTCTCTCATTTCCACCATAAACAATATCAGTTGCCACCGCATCTAAGATATAACCAACATCTCTCTTACAAGTTGTTTCATTATAGTAGAATCCAGTCCAACTAGCAGATACATATGCAATTACTTCATTTGCTATAAAGTTCCTATTACTTACAATAAGGTCTTTAGCTTGTAATTTATTTTGAGATACTTTTTGGAATTGTTGATTTCTTAATAACTTATCTGCTAAGTTTTTAGCGTAAGTTACACCAGTCACAGTTTCTTTTAATTGAGAACCAGTTGCTGCTGATGGATATTTGTAATAAAATACTCCGGCAGTTATTGTTCTTTCGTTACCACCCCATTTAACATCAGTTGCAATTGCATCTAAGATATAACCAACATCTCTCTTACAAGTTGTTTCGTTATATTGTTTAGTACTCCAAGAAGAACTAATATATGCAATAGTTTCGTTTTGAATAAATGCTTTATTATTAATTAATAAATCATAAGCCGTATTTGTTTGTGTTGTTGGTAAACTAAATTGAGTATTTAAAATTACTTTTTGTGCTAATTTACTTGCGTAGAATATACCATCTAAAGTTTGATTTAATTGTGCACCTTGCGCTTGCGATGGGTACTCATAATAGTACTTAGCACTTACTACCGATGCTGAATTTGAATTGAACACTAAATCTTCAGCTGCTCCACTTACAATTAAACCAATATCACGTCTACATTTAGCTTCATCGTAAGATGCCGTACTCCAAGAAGAACTTAAATAAGCAATTGTTTCATCCTGTATAAATGATATATTGTTCTTTAAAATTCCATAAGCTATCCATCTATTATCATTACTAACCGCAGTTGTGTAAGATGATGTTGGTAACGATAATGTATTTAACGTTGAACCAGTACCATTTGCAATCACATTAGTAACTATTGATATTGATTGTGATAATAATGTTGCTTCAGTAGAAGTTGCTACGGCTGATTGTGATATGTATTGTGCCGTATTTGTTACTTTAGTATTATAAAAAGTATTTGAAATTGAAATTGGTAATGAACCAGTTCCGTTTTGTAATATGTTTATAACAGTATTGAATGATGATGTAATACTATTAATTCTAGAACCAGTAACATTAATTGAAGATGAATATTGATTAGTTGTTGTTAATTTAACTAAACCATTTACATTTTTAATTAATGAAGGTAATGAGCCAGTTCCGTTTTCAACAACATCCAATACAACATCAAATGCCGAATTTGCATTTGTTAAATATGTTGATGCGATTGATGCGGTTGTAATATATTGTACACTATCAGTTCTCTTAATTGAAGATGAAGCGTTAGTAAATATTGATGGGATTGAACCAGTACCATTTGCTATAATATCCAATACAATATCAAATCCAGTACCAACTTTATTAATATCAGTTGTTATTGGAGTTATTGATGATGTACTTTGAGTATATACCAATTCATTTGCTATTACACTATTTGAAAGTGATTTAGCGTATCCAATTCCTTCTAATGTTTGTGATAATTGAGAACCAGTTGCTGCTGATGGGTATAGATAATAGAATTCTCCAGCTTCTGCACTTCTTTCATTTCCACCATAAAGAATATCAGTTGCTACTGCATCTACAATATAACCCACATCTCTCTTACAAGTTGCTTCGTTATAAGTTATAGTATCTAAGTTAGCGTTTATCTTAGCTATTGTTTGGTTTTGTATCCAAAGTTTGTTATCTACTAATAAATCATATGCAGTTTGTTTAGAAATTGATGCAGTTTGAAATGCGTTATTTGCTAACACTTCCAATACTAAACCTTTAGCGTATTTAATACCAGTTAATGTAGGTGCTAATTGAGCTCCAGTAGCCGTTGATGGATATTTGTAATAATACTCACCAGCTTGTCTACTTCTTTCATTCCCACCATATACTAAATCAGTTTTAACCGCATCTAATATATAACCAACATCTCTCTTACACTTAGATTCATTGTAATCAAAATCTCTCCAAGAAGAAGATACATATGCTACAACTTCCTCTGCTATAAATGTTCTATTGTTATCAATTGTTGTTCTAGCATCTAATTTTTGTTGAGATACTGAAACTAATGTATTTCCTTTAACAATTTTCTCTGCTATATTTTTTGCATATCTTACACCATCCAATGTTTGGTCTAATTGATATCCAGTAGCTTGTGATGGATATAAATAATAGAATTCACCAGCTTTAGAACTTCTTTCATTACCACCATAGAAAATATCAGTTGCTACCGCATCTAAGATATATCCTACATCTCTTTTGCAAGTTGCTTCGTTATAAAAATACGGGTCAGAAGTGTTATCACCAATAGTCCAAGAAGAACTAATGTATGCAACTACTTCATTTGCTATCAATCCTTTGTTATTAATTAATAAATCTTTAGCGTAGTATGATTCGTTTGATGCTGGTACAAATGTTGTATTAACTACAATTTTCTTAGCCAATCTCTTAGCGTAATTGATACCATCTAATGTTTGGTTCAATTGAGTTGTTTCAGCTTGTGATGGGTATAAGTAATAAAACTTGCCATTCATCAATGATGCCGAATTTGCGTTGAACAATAAATCTTCGGCTGCGCCACTTACAATTAATCCTACATCTCTCTTACATTTTGTTTCATCATATGAAGCCGTACTCCAAGAAGATGATAAGTAAGCAATTGTTTCATTTTGTATAAATGTAATGTTTGCTTTTAAGTTAGCGTATGCATTTAATACATTTGTATTTGAGGATGGTGTTGTATATGGAATCAATGTTGCCATTGAACCAGTTCCGTTTTCAACTATACCAGTTACAATATCAAATAAAGTACCAATTGTATTTGCTTCAGTAGAAGTTGCTGTTGTTCCAGAAGTTGGAGCTGCACCAAATCTTATATTTGCTGTTGTGTTTTCTAATAATGTAGGGATTACTGATGTTCCATTTTCAATGATATCTAAAATCGTATTAAATGAAGATGTTACTAATCCCGCTTTTGATGATGCATCATTGCCAGTTGTATATTGAGTTCCACCAGTTACTTTTACTAAAGAATTTGCATTAGTAACTAAACTAACCATTGAACCAGTACCATTTTCAATAATATCTAATACAATATTAAATGAAGATGTTGTACTACTAATTAAAGATGAACTAATTGTAGTTCCTGTTGTTGGTACGAATGTTGTTACCTTTGTTGTACCAATTGCATTAGTTACAATAGTTGGTATTGAACCAGTTCCACTTTCAACAATATCTAAAATGATATCAAATGAACTACTTAATAAATTTTTATCAGATTGGTCAACACTAATAGAAGAAGTAATTTGAGTTCCACTAATTCTACCAACACCTTTATTTGTAGAAGATATAATTGTTGGAATAACACCCACACCTTTATCTATAATATTAATTACATTTCCAAAAGATGAAGATACTATTGTTTTATCGGAAGATATTACATCTTTGTTAGCTATATATTGTTCTTCGGTTGTTGCTCTAATTCCTGCTAAAGTATTTTCTACTAAAGTTGGATATGCAATACTACCACTACTAATAATATTTGTAACAATATCAAATCCATCTTCAATAGCCTTACCACCAATTGCAATTAATTTAGTTAATTCTTTTGCAAAGTTAATTGCATCTATTGTTTCAGTTGATTGCGAATCGGTTGCTTGCGATGGATATTTGTAATAGAACTCACCAGATTGTAAACTTCTTTCATTACCACCATATACCAAATCAGTTAATACACCATCAACAATAAATCTTACATCTCTGAAACATTTATCTACTTTATAATTTAAGTTAGGGTATGTATCTGAAATATATTCAATTGTATTTTGTTGTATAAACGTTGTATTAGCTTTTACCAATTCTCTAGCATCTAAAACAGCTTGAGTTGGAGAAACTAATGTTTTATTTAATACAATATTTTGTGCCAATCTACGTGCGTAATTTACACCAGTTATTGTTGGGTCTAATTGTTGAGTTGCAGTAGGTTCACCACCAACAGTTGCTGCCGATGGGAATAAGAAATAATATTGCCCAGCTATTGTGGTTCTTTCGTTACCACCATATACCAAGTCAGTTCTTACTGCATCTAAAATGTATCCTACATCTCTCTTACACTTTTGTTCGTTGTATTGAACACCACTCCAAGAAGAACTTACATATTCAACAACTTCACTAGCTATTAATGATTTGTTTAAAGATAATAAATTACTTGCTCTTAAAGTATTTGTGTTAGCTGCAACAAATGTTGTATTTGCTACCACTTTTTGTGCTAATCTACTTGCGTAATTTATTGCATCAGTAGTTTGTTGTAATTGAGTATCAGTTGCTTCAGATGGATATAAATAATAGTATCTACCTGCTTCAATTGTTCTCTCATTTCCACCATAAACAATATCAGTTCTAACGGCATCAATGATATATCCAACATCCCTTCTACACTTAGCTTCATTATAGTCAAATGAACCCCAAGAAGAACTCATATAAGCGATTGTTTCGTTTTGTATGAATACTTTGTTGTTCTTAAGTAAAGTGTCCGCATTTTGATTGTTATACGCTGATGCGGTGAATGGAATATTTTGTATTAATTTTTGAGCTAATCTACTAGCATAATTAATACCATCTAAAGTTTGATTCAATTGAGAATCAGTTGCTTGTGATGGGAATTCATAATAAAATTCACCATTTACAATAGATGCTGAATTGGAATTGAATATTAAATCTTCAGCTGCTCCACTAATAATTAAACCTACATCTCTTTTACACTTAACTTCATCATATTCAAATCCAGCCCAAGAAGAACTTAGATACGCAATTGTTTCGTTTTGTATAAATGGAATATTTTGTTTTAATATTTGATAAGCTGCTTTAGCATTTGCCGTAGTTAAAGATGATGTATATAATCCTTTAACAGGAGAAGAACCACCCTTAATTATATTTGTTACAATAGCAATTGATGAAGATACAAATGATACATTTTCTAAACTTCCACTATAAGATGCGGAAATATATTGTGATGTATTTGTTACTTTAATATTACTTGCCAATGATGAAGTTAATATAGGAACTACACTCAATCCACCACTTATAATAGTTGCAATAGTACTCATTGAAGAACTAATCAAAGTTCCAACAGAACCAGTTGCTGCTGATGATGATACAAATTGTGTATTTGTTACTACAATACTAGCACTTAAACTAGATGTAATTGGATTTAATTTTGTCAATCCACCAGCTATAACATTCATTACATATGCAAATGATGAACTAATACTTGCCGTTTCTACATTTGTTGCTGCCGTTGCACTTGTTTGAGCTATATTAGTTACTTTAATTAAACCATCTAATGATGAAGTTAATTTAGGTTCTACTGAAATTCCATTATCTATAATATTTGTAACTATTCCAAAATTTCTATCTATTGTATTAATTTCATTTGGAGTTACATAATTATTTGTAGTTTGGATATCACTTGTTACGTTAGCCGGTTCACTCTTTCCCCAATTAAATGAAGTATTTAAAGCTAATACAGACGGAATTGCTGATAATCCTCCTTTAATAATTCCTTCAACAATTGAAAATGAACTACTAATTAAAGCCTTTTCAGTTGCCGTTCCACTAAATGAAGATGTTACATTACTACTACCACTTACTACTTTAAAATTCTTTTCATCATTGTAAACAATTCTAGGTGTTTCAAGTATAGTATTTTTAACAATAAAATCACCTATGATTTTTGCATATCTAACTCCACCAATTGTTTCTTTCTTTTGAATTGATGTTGCTATTGATGGATAGTTATAATAATTTCTACCAGATACAACACCTCTTTCGTTTCCACCATATAATAAATCAGTTGCAACACTATCAATTATATAACCAACATCACGTCTACATTTAGTTTGATTATATTTTAATTGTGGATATGCTACATTAATAAATTGAATTGTTTCGTTTTGAATTAATTCTTTATTAGCTTTCAATAAATTATATCCAGCTTGTGCAGTAGATGATGCGGTTTGGAATGTTTTATTTTTAATTAAAGCATCAACTATACCACCCGCATATTTTATACCAGTTAAAGTTTGTTCTAATTGTGCAGTTGAAGATGGCACACCAGCTACAGTTGCTGCCGATGGATATAGATAATAAAATCTAGCTGCAGTTATTACTCTTTCATTTCCGCCATAAAGAGTATCCGTTGCTACCGCATCTAAAATATACCCAACATCTCTTTTACATTTTTCTTCGTTATAATAAAATCCATCATCACCACTCCAAGAAGAACTTATAAATGCTATTGTTTCATTTTGTACAAATTGTCTATTTGCTAAAATACAATCAGCTATTGCTTCTTTGTTAGAATCAGGAGTTTCTAAAGTTCTATTACTTAATAATTTTTGAGTTAATCCTAACGCATATTTAACAGCAGATGTTGTTGGCTCTTTTTGTGTTGTTGTTGCTGATGATGGGTATATGTAATAATAAAGTGCGCTTCTTATACTTTCTTCATTGCCACCATATAAAAGGTCTTTAGATACACCATCTATAATATAACCAATATCTCTCTTACAAGTTTCTTCGTTATAATCCAAATCAGACCAAGAAGAATTTACAAATCTTACTACTTCATCTTTTATAAGTTCTTTATTTCCTATTAATAAATCGTAAGCATTTATTTTATCAACATCAGTACTTGCTATTGATGAACTATATATTGTTTCAGGATATGTTAGTGTATTAGCTATTAAATATCTAGGTGTTGCTGATGAATTAACTATATTCAACTTGCCGCCCATTACACTATTATTATCCGCCACATAATATAAAGTATTTGGTGCATCATATGGTACAGTAAATGTTATTGTACCAGTACTATCACCATTATTTACAACACCTTTATTATAATCATATGTAATACCAATATCTGCTATTTGTGCAGTTCTAATCCAAAAAGGATAAAATACCCCGCCAAAATCTTCAGTAGCATCTACATTAAATTTATAAGTTTCACCTCTAAATAAAGTTAGCGTTGGATTTAATGAAGAACTAACATCATCAAATTTAAATCCAATACTACCACTATTAACTATTGTATAGATTCTTTGATGATTTTCAGGTATTGGTAATATATTACTACCAGTTCCATTTTGTAAAACATTATATACAATACCAAATGAAGCGCTTACAGATTGTCTTAAAGAAAATGATGATGAAACACCAGTTGTAAATTGCTCAATGTTTCCTAATTTAATACTTGAACTATTATTTGGAATTAAAGCAGGTACTACTGATAATCCATTTTTTAAAATATTAATAACATTAGCAAATGATGAACTTACACTTCCTGTTAAATAATTTGTTATAGTTACAGCAGATGCGGTTTGTGCATATTGAGTTACTTTTATCGCATCTTCGTTATTTGATTTGAATGCAAAAGAACCAGTACCATTTGCTAATATACTTAATAAAGCTGCATATGAACCACTTATTTTTAATAAATCGCCATCCGATGCGGATATAGATGATGTTATTTGTTCGGCTCCTAAAATATTATAAGGAGATTCAAATCCATAACCTTTATTAGAGCTTTGTGCTAATAACGTTGGGAAGTTTGATGTGCCATTTTCTACAATTGCAGCAACCAATTTATAATCAGCTGATATTTCCGATGCAGCTGTTGTTGATAATGTAGTTCCAGCTGATACTCTACTTTGTGTATATAATGCTGGTGATGTTAAACGAATACCCTCATCAGTATTTAATTTTGTTATCGTAGGTAATCCATCTTCCAATCCTTTATTTAATACATCAACAATTACAGACCAAGTTGCTCTTACAGAATCTCTAGCTGCTGTATTGCCACCACTACCAGATATAAAACGAGAACCACTAGCATACATACCATACAAACCAAACGAAATGTTTGAGTTGTTTAGTGTAGCGTGTCCACCATTGTTTACTCTAATAGCATAATACGAAAAGTTATTAAAGAAAGATACCAGCTGAATGAATCCTCTACCATTTACCAAACATCCCACACCATTTGGAGAAATTTGCGTATAGGCATCCAATACCATTGAAGCCAACGGAGAGTCTGGGTCTATTACATCACCATTAACATAAAGGCCACCACCACCCGGCGGAATATCTTCGTAAAGTTCGGTGAATGAATTCTCTTGGTTAGAAATCTGCGAGCAGTTCTGAACATATGGTGAGGTTGTAATAAATGCACCAGGTTGGAAAGCCACACCAAAACCTTTTTCAGGATTTATTTGGTCTGGATATAATCTCAATCCTCCCATCGTTACCTCTGCTATATAACATCCACTATTAACCCAGAAAAGGTCTTCGGTAGGATTCTTAGCGTTAATTTTGGTAATACGCAAACCAGCACCCCATACGGTTGTATTCTTAGGAAGTATTACAGGATTATCCTCTAAATAAGTTCCCGCTTGAACCTTAATTACATATCCATTATATATTGAACCAGTATCAAAACCATATCTACCATCGTAGCCCGGAGTTGATAATGCAGCTGCTCTCTTAATTGTACGAAGTGGATATTGAATACTTCTACCATCATTACTATCATCTCCATCGGTAGAAGATACATATAGTGTAGGTAAGTTAGTACCGAAATCTTTTGCAAGAATACCAGCATATCTTTGTGTATCTACTGATTCAGATGCAAATGATGCTGTTCCAGAAAATAAAGTTTGTGCTCCTAATTGGAATAATCCATCAACAGTAAATGAACCTGTAACAAATACAGAACCAGTTATTTCATTTTTTGAACCAGTATCGTTTCCTAAAAAGAAACTCTGAGATACAAAAAGAGACCCACTAATAATGACATCTCTACCTACACTAAGGTCTTGCCCTACTGAAAATGAACTAGTAATGTTTTGCTGTTCTTCAATTTGTTTACGTGGTATTAGTCTTGCCATTATACTATTTCTGCGATTTTACCTCTTATTTCAAAATCCGTTGCTGATACTTCTTTTGGTAAACGAGTTATATCTGCAACAAATGTAACTATTATATTATTTCCGTCAACATTCACTTCGTATCTATTTTGTGGTTGTTTTACTCCATATAAATAGATATCAATGTAATCTTTTATATTATCAACAGTCAAAATATCTACAATAAATCTTTTATTATTTAAATTTAATGTAAAATATATATTATCTGTCACCAATATTGATGATGGTTTAAACTCATATGTGAAAGTTTCTTTGTTGACCTGTAATACAAATTCTTTAAACCCAAGTCTATCTCTTAGTTTTTGAGTTGTATCTACTAATATGTTTGGAACTTTTCTTCCCATCTTAATTAAATTTTTCCAAGTCTCCGTTTATTTTAATTTCATCAGTTTCCTCCAATGAATATATATCTCCAAATCTATCAAATTCAGGAAAATTACTTCTCTTAAATCTAAGATAAAAAATATTACCTTCATTTTCAAATAAATAATCCCTTTGAGATATAAATAATCCATTTATAAAAACATCGAATCTCGCATCGGGTTTTCTAAGGCCTTCAAGTTTAGGAAATATAGTTTTAACTCTAACATTATCAACTTTGTATATCCAATATAATGGATGTTGTAAATCATGAGGCTCCAAAAAATATTCATTTGGTTCATTTACCTCTTTCATAATATTTTTAAGTTGTCTTATGTTCATATTATAATTGTTCAAATTTTCCTGTAACTTCTATTTCATCATTTGCTTCCAATGGAAATGATAAGCCGCCAAATACAAAAGTTATTTCATTTGTTGTATTATTAAATGTGTACTGATAATTTGCATTAAATACACCATTAACATAATTTCCCGGAGAAATAAAATCTCCGTTTATATAAACTCTAAACCAATTTTGAGTATCGAATGTACCTATTAATTCTGATGGTAATGTTGGTTTTCTTACATTTGTAAGTTTTATAGTTGTTGCATTTACAAACTCTGCCGTTTGTACACTCTTTAATCCTATAAAGTTTACTACTTGTGCATATTCATTATACAAAGATGCTCCAGAAAAACCAGCTCCACTTAAATCAGTTTCAACACCAAATTGAACTCTTTTAGGTGACATTGTTTTTTTAATAGTTGGTTTATCATTATATTTTTCAGGTAAAAGATATGCATTAACAACCATAGTAAATGTTGTACGAATAACTCTTTCAGAACCCTGTCCTACTTCTTGAGCAGTATCAAAGGAATCCAAAGATGTTTTAAAACGATATCCGTTTTCAATACCCCAGTATCTATCAGTAGCATATTGAAATGCTTCTACAATTTTATTCATATGTTCTGTAAATGATGTCCAAATCATTACCTCATATGTTATAGTTACATATGCGGGTACAGCTACACTATAATTTTCAAATGCAGCTCCAGCAACACCACTTTGTAAAGTAAATCTTTCGTATCTATTTTTTTGTGTATATTTTCTTACAGCAGGTAATGTTAAATGTTCTTTAAAATGTTGTAGTGCTGAATTTCTTTCTATTGTGTTTCTTTTAAACATCACCAATGGTATTTGTATTCTACCTCTTTGGTCTTTTAAATACCCATCTTTTCTAGCACCTTTCCATCTTTCTGCATTACCATATATTAATGGAACTTTAACAACGTTTTCATTTTCTACCAAATCAGGTATAATAACGTTTGACATATAATCAGCAATGGTAGTATCAACATCAATCAGAGATACTCCTTTAACGTATTCTTTATCTATTGGAAGCTGTTTGGCTCTATTTGTTTCTCTTTTATCCATTATACTATTCTCATTTCAGTTTGAATTGCGCTTCTTCTAGTCATAAACGTACTACATACAATTGAAAATTTTTCTTCATTTCCAGTTCTACCACCAATCAATTGGTCTTCATTTACATTATCAACTTCAAAATATGCATCATTATGATAAATAATATCACCAACTTCAGGATAAAATCCAGCATCTTCTAAGCTAAATCGATTAAAACGAAATTCTACAGTTTGTGCAGTATCAGGTCCAAATCCTTCGTAATTCGATTGAGTACCATCTCTTTGAATTATTGCATTACAATTAACACCTTGAAAAAATGTTTTATTTAAAGATTCTCCATAAAGATTTGTTTTACTTTCCTCTATGACAAGTTTATATAATACTACGGCCGTTGTAATAACCGCATCTACTAATTCTCTTGAAATACCTTCAAAGAATTTTATATCTCTTGTTAAAGTAAATCTTGCCATATTATCCTATATAAATTGCTAATGGAACTTTTCTCAACATTTCTTGGTGTTGATTTGCCTCTGTATTTCTATTATCAAATTGTTTTGTTCTGCTCAATTCTTCCAATGTTTCTCTTAATTGAGTCATTAGATTTTCTTTTTCGGTTGTTGCTTCACTTCTAAGTGCAGCCCCATCTAAACTAATTTCAGAACCAGGAATAGGAATTTGTGAATATTTTTCTCTAACCGCTCCCAATAATTCTTTAACTAAAGCTAAGCAATATTTTCTAATCCATTGCTTACCCACATCATTGATACCACCATATTCCATAAAACTATATGGTATATCGGAATAATCAGATATTACATTTGAAGTTACAGTAGTTGAGTTTTCAGTAAATTCATCTCTTACAAAATAATCAAAATACAATTTACCATAAAGATTTACGTTTTGAGAAGTTGGCATTGGAAAAATTCTCAACTTACCATTTACAATATTAAAAGTAAATGCTGATTTTCTAAACTGGTCATTGAATTCAATAGCTTGGATACGAAGTAAATCTTCAAATACAGGCATCAATACAAATTGTGCTGCTGGGGAATATGAACCAAATCCAAATTCATCAATTAGATTTAAAGTACCTTGTCCAGAAACTGAATATGGGTCAAAGAATCTATTGATTGCTGGAACAGGTTCATGAAATACTTTTACAATTTCAATACGTTTACCACTTTCACTAACTGCCCCAAATAAAGAGTCTATATCGTAATCTTGCTTTCCTGCTATTAATTGTATGTGTCCTTTTTTAATATCAGTATTACCACCTACACCAGATAAAGTACCATATGCATCTGATATTGCGATTAAGTTGGGTAAATTAGAACCTTGTACCAATTTACTCGTTAAATTTGTTGATTTAGATTTACCTTTAAGAGAATCCAAATTATTACGAATATTAAATTGATTTACTTGAGCGCCGTATTCAGATGCAGCTTCTTCAAAGCATGCATAGAAGTTTTCATCAATTAGTTCCACATTTTGTATTGGGTATCCCAACCTTCTAGCGCACCATAGTGCTACTCTCGGAGCTTCCTCTTGGAAATTGTAATCATCATCGTATATCCCAAAGGGAGTTTGACCCGGAAAGAATGAAGATGAACCCGGATATATTAATGTTTCTAATGCCATTATAAGTACTTTTTTTAATCGTTACCTATAAATATTAAGAATCAAAAGAATAGTGTTTGGTGGGGATTATAATCCATATGTTCCCCTAACCACATTAAAGTTTTGTGTAATTTCAGCTGCCGATAATGCTTTGCTGTAAACTCTCATTTGGTAAAATACAGGTTGATTTGCCGTAATTGAACTATTCATTCTATCAGCAGGACCTATACCAGTATTAACATGTCTTGCTCCAAAATATAATTCGGATGTAGCAAAAAGAGTTTGAATTGAAACAGTGTCTGTTGTTCCAACTTGTACACCATTTAGATATAAACTATGTTGTGTACCATTAATAACAAAAGTCCAATGTCTTATTGAATTACTTGCAGTTATAGTTTCTGTGGTTTGACCACCCGGTTTACCATAACTTATAATTGTTGATGATGGCATATATGCTAAATATCCTCTGCCACCACTCCAAAAATCATTTCCCCAAATCGTTCCCCAAAATGATGTTGGATTAAACGATGCTACAACTTCAACCGTTAATGTACTGGAAGGAATATTATATGGAACACTAATAAAATCCACGCCGCCACTATTTGTTGTGTTATTTAATTTTATTCCACCACCATTGTTTGATACATAAGTTGCTGAACCTGATATTATTGCGTTATATCCATTTCCACTTTCATCTATCCAAGTTGTTCCAGATGAGGGTGCGGTAAATAA
>Ga0209088_10001083_pt1 | contig 18034 bp, 12 predicted proteins | sample S_140625_EF_Meta_FD_187324 | JGI IMG/M metagenome (GOLD analysis project Ga0209088, IMG submission 187324) | Freshwater microbial communities from Lake Simoncouche, Canada to study carbon cycling - S_140625_EF_MetaG (SPAdes) (version 2) | ecosystem: Environmental > Aquatic > Freshwater > Lake ... | reverse complement strand
TCGATTTCTCACGACCGCGTTCCCACAAGCTTTGGGCACCACGATGGCCATACGGCAACTCTTTCGCGGCTCTTTTCGCCAGTTAAGTTTAAGTTGGGTGCCACTTTGAGTCCCTCCTTCACGACGGATGGCCAGAAACTCCGGCCGACGACGAAGAATGCGCGCCCGAGGCAGGCGCCGATCACGCCCCGGTGTGGCGGGCGTAGTGGCGCTCCACACCTTTGGGCAGAAGGCGACGACGACCACGCGCACGACGACGCGCGATCAAGGCACGCCCTCCCTTAGTTTTCATGCGAGCCCGGAAGCCAAATTGGCGTTTCCGGGTCCGCTTGGAGGGGTTGTATGTCGGTTTCATTACAGATAAGGAATAAGACTCAAATCGTGCCGAGGAAACCGATTGGAGTCAACCCGCTCTTCCTAATACTTTTAGAAATTCATCCACCTCCGCCGCAGTATTCGAAACGTGAGGTGAGACTCTACAAAGCATTTTTCCCTCGTGCTCCCTCCTCCAAGAGACCCGGATTCGTGCCGCTTCCATCCGCTTCATCCCATCTCCCCATCCCCCAGACGGCTCTCGCAAGCTTGTGATCGGACGCACCTCCTCCGCCCCTCCATAAATCGAAAAACCGCCCACCCTCGCCCCCTCCCGTATCCGCTGCGCTAACCCCAGCACATACTCGCTCGTATTCTCTCTTCCCAAACGATCCAACAATTCAAGCGAAGCTCTCATCCCATCAATCCCAGGTAAATTTAAACTCCCCGGCTCATATCTTCTTCCCCCTTCTTCCATCACCATCTTGGGTTGAGCCAAAAAATCTGGGCTCACCACATTCCATGACCCCACCAACGGTGGGGATAACCGATCCCACACTCTCCGCCTGACCATGAAGACTCCCGCCCCTACAGGTCCCAGCATCCATTTGTGCGCATCCGCAGCCAAAAAATCCGCTTCTGCCCAATCCGTAGGGAGTACCCCTAAGGTCTGAATTCCATCCAAACAAAGCAAAATCTTGCGCGCCCTCAACTCCGGCCCAATCACCGCTAAATCTGGAACCAAACCACTTAAGTAGTGCGCGGTCGCTAACGTTACCATTTTAGTTCGAATCGTAATCTTAGGCAAAAGAGTCTCCCACCGAATTTTCTCCCCAGGACGACGATCGATCGGAACAGGCCTTACCCCACGCCGTGCCAGATCAACCCAAGGATATACGTTCGCAGGATAATCCAGTGGGTCATAAATAACCTCATCACCCTCTTTCCAATCCAAACCCAGCGCCACCAGCCCCAATCCTAGCGCCGTAGGCCCCAGCAACGAAACTTCATCCCATTCACAACCTAGGAATCGAGCTGCTATCTCCCGTGTTTTTTTCACCCGCCGCCAAACTTCATCCCCCTCCTGCCTGCCCAGTGCCGCCTCCGCGCCCCACTCCTCCATCGCCTGCTGGGCCGGCCCGCTAATTGGCGCCACCGCCGCATGGGCTAGAAAAATTCCCTCTCGAGTTGATGGAAAAAGCCTCCCTCGATCGTCCCCACCGAGAGGCAAACCGCCGTCCTTCTTCAGTCGCTCAACTCCACATTCCAGTACGCCAAATCCAAAAAGTGCCGCCAAGTTTCAGGCCCGTTTCGCGAAATTTGCACATTCAGAAAGGTGCGCAATTTGGGCCTCTTCGGCTTACGAATCAGCTTCATCGAGGCCTGCGGCGGACGCCGATTCCCCTTCCGCGTGTTGCACGGGATGCAAGAGCACACCACATTTTCCCACGTTGTCGTCCCCCCATGATCCCGCGGAATCACATGATCCAAATTGAGGTCCCGCCGATCTTTCAACTCCCCACAATATTGGCAGGTGTAAGAATCTCGCTCGAAAATATTCTGACGCGTCAACTTGACCTCTTTTTTCGGAATCCGGTCAAACAGCATTAAAACAATCACCCGGGGGATCCGAATCCGAAAGCGAATCGTCCGTACCGCATCTTCACCTTCATAATCCTGACTCAGCTCGCGCCATCGCTGAAAATCGAAAGTTCGGAAATCATCCCCCGCCCCATTCCCCTCTACCACCTGCGCATGCCCCATGTACAGCAAGCTGAAGGCCCGCCGAACCGAACAGATGTGCACCGCTTGCCAAAAGCGATTTAAGACCAAAACTCCCTGCGGGGTGGCTAAATCCATAACCTTATTTCTAGACGGAGAAAAGTTATCGTCAACGGGGCTGATTTTCTCTTGCCCCAACCCCTGTTTCAACGCCTAATTCCACCCTGTATTCATGAAGCTCTTTCAATGGATTGTTCTTCTCGCCTGCCTGACCTGGGCCACTCCAGCCCTAGTCCACTCCGCCGCCTCTCCCCAAGACGATTACCTGCAGATCTATGTCATGATTCAAGAAGGAGATAAACTTACCGCTGGTGGCCAAAACTCCCAAGGCCGCGAAAAGTACGAGACTGCTGTCCAACGCCTAGAAAAGTTAAAGAACGAAAACCCGGAGTGGGAACCCACCATCGTCAAATATCGGATCAAATACCTCAACGAAAAGCTCGATGCCCTCAAATCAGCGAAAGATCCTGCCCCAACAGCAAAACCTGCTCCAACCTCTTCCCCAGCACCTACGACTCAAAAACCTGCCCCCTCCGAGCCGAAAAGCGAAATCCCGCCGGCACCAGCTCCCACCTCCTCCCCCGCACCCGTTGTTTCAGACGACCCCTCAGCCCTTCGCCAAAAAATCATCAGTCTCTCAGGAGACCTAGAGTCGGCACGCACCGAGCTCCGCCAAGCCAAAAGCGAACTCGATGCCGCAGTGGCTGACAAAAAACAACTCCAAGAAAAACTTTCCGCCACTCCCTCCCCAGATGCCAATCTGGCCAAACTCCAGGACGAGAACACCTCTCTTCGCGGCAAGCTGACCGCTGCGGAGGAAAGTCTCAAGAAAGCTGCCGGTGGTGAAATCGCGGGCGAAATGACCTCTCTTCGAGGCCAAGTCGATCAGCTCGAAAAGAAGCTCGCCGAGGCAAACAACAAGTCCGCAGAGCTAGCTCGTGCTAATGAGGAATACAAAACCAAGATCGCCAGCCTGACGGCTCAACTCCAGCAGGCCGGCCCCTCAGGCAAATCCGATACCGCCCTAGCCAAGGAGAATGTAATGCTACGCTCAATTCTAGACCGCCAACTCAAGGAGCAGGCCCGCCGCGAAGCCGCCCGTCGTCTAGTTTTGGATGAATTTAAGAATCTCGCCGTTTCGACCGATGCTCTCAAAACTCAAATGGAGGTCCTTAGCTCTCCCCTCGTGGCACTGACAGAGGAAGAGCAGGGCATGCTCAAGTTCTCAGCTCCCACTCTTGTTGCCCCAGAGCCCGCAGCACCCGCCCCTACCCCCACCCTCGCCAGTGCCGCAGAAAAGCCCGCGGGTCCTGAAACTTTTTCTGAGAAGCCTCGTATCCCCGATGAGTTTAAGGAGACAGCCGCCCAAGCCACATCTCTTTATAATGAGAAAAAGTTTGATGAAGCCGCTGCAGCCTACGAAAAAATCTTGGTGAAGTACCCACAATCGATTTATGCACTTTCCAATCTGGGAGTCGTCAGATTCCAGCAGCAAAAATACCCTGAAGCAGAAAAAGCTCTCCGCGAGGCCATCCGCGTCGCACCCAGCGATGCATTCTCCCACTCCGTCCTCGGAATCGCTTTGGTCCAACAAGAAAAATACGACGATGCGATCCAAATCCTAAGCCGTGCAGTGGCTCTCGACCCTTCCGATGCAAAAACCCGAAATTACTTAGGCATCTCCTCATCCCGAAAAGGCCTTCAAGAAGCCGCAGAGCAGGAGTGCCGAAAAGCCATCGAGCTGGATGAAGGTTACGGGGATGCCCACTTCAACCTAGCCGTGATTTATGCCACCCAGACTCCCCCAGCCAAAGAGCTGGCCAAACGTCACTATAGCCGGGCCCTCGAACTTGGAGTTCCTAAGGATTCGGAGCTCGAAAAGCTGATTAACTAACTTTCCCTTGCTGCCCAGGCAGGGAGCCGAATCTCCACCTTGGTCCCTTTTCCAGGTTTCGTTTGGATTCGTAATGTTCCCCCATGCGCCTCAACAGTTCGTCGGACTAGAGCCATGCCTAACCCGGTTCCCCCTGGACGCCCTGACAAAAATGGCTCAAATAACCGGTCTGCTACCTCTTTTTTCATCCCCTTCCCAGAGTCCTCCACCACAAAAATCACCTCATCCCCTCGCTGCATAGCGCCCAACGTTAACGTTCCTCCCCCATTCATCGCCTCTTGCGCATTTAAGACGAGATTCAGAACCGCCTGCTCAAGTTGAGATCGATCCCCCCGAATTCGAATCGCCTCATTCTTTGGGAAATGTAAGTTCAGCAGGATTTTGGCGGCAGATAGCTTGATCCGAACCAGTAACGCCACCTCCTCCATAATATCTTTTGCATTCACCTCCCCCATTTGAGGATCTGCTGATCGCGCTAAATTTAAAACCCGATCTAAAATTCCGTTCATCTGCCCCAGTTTATTCTCGATCAACTGCAGATCCCGCTTCTGCTCATGGCTAGGTTGAAATCCTCGAATCGCCGTATGCCAGAGCATTCGAATCACCGCCAACGGATTTCTCACCTCATGTGCCACTTCAGCCGCCAACATCCCTAAGGAGGAAAGCCTCTCCCGATGCCGTAACTCCTCTTCCGTTTGACCCAGCCTCACCGCCAATTTGGTTCTCTGCAAAGCCGCTGCCGCTAACCCCGCCAACCCCTGAAACAGGCGCGTCTCCGCATCCGAAAACCGGCGTGATCTCCTCGTTCCCACACACAAGACCCCCAACGCGCCTTGTTTTTCCGCCAGAGGCACCGCTAAGAAAGATAAGATTCCCTCCTTTTGCATCAGTGCCGTATGCGGATCTTGAGGGTTTTTGGCAATCTGGCTCACCGCCCATGGTTTTTGCCTGCGGACGACAAAACCCAACCCCGTCTCATCAGCGTTAAGAGAAGGTTGCATCTGATAACGCTTGGACCCCCCCTCACAAACCTCTAATCGAAGAGTGCCAGTCTTCACATCAAACAAGAAAAGGGACGCCAGATGGGCCCCACATAACCGTGCCCCTTCTGCAGTTACTTTCCCCAAGATTGCAGATGAAGTCTCCTCAGCTCCAATTGCCGCTCCCACCCCTGCTAAAGCGGCCGCTCGTTCCCCCTCCTCTTGGGTGCCCGCTACTTTCCACGCTAACTCCAGCCACCGAGAAGCCTCGTTCGCCAAAACAGCCAGCTCCTGCTCTTGTCCTGCGAGAAAAAAGTTTTTCTTTTTCGTTCCGATCGCGATCACCCCCAACAAGCTTTCCCCCTCGCTTAACGGTGCCGCCATTTCACTCCCCCCCTTTCCCAAACCTCCAGCCGTCTTATGCAAATCAGCCCGGGCCGCTGCACCCCGACTCGCGACCCACCCCACAACACCTTGGCCCAAGGCCACACGCTTCGCTCGAGATTCCGCCCCGACTCCCACCGCCATATCGACCTCCAAATCACCAAGATTTGGGTTGAAGAGATACAAAGCCGCCCGCTCAACCCGAAACCGCTTTCGAGCTATTTCTAAAACCTTCCGAACAAGTTTTCGAGGATCTGTTAGATCCATAGGCCGAATCCCAAGTGCACTTGGATTGATCCTCACTGGCTAATCACACCCTTAAGCCTTTGAAAAACACGATTGAGTCGATTCTCATCACATGCCGGTTCCCCTAAACTCTCCACAATGACGAACGTATCCCATGCCGCCCCTTTTTCCGTCGTAATCCTTGCACCTGAGATCTGCATCCCCTCGTCCGCAATCGCACGCGTCAATGCAAACAACAATCCCACTCGATCTGGTGCATCGACATGAATCAGGGTTCGCCCCGGTTCGCTGCTCTGATCCAGCCTGAGGCTGGACGGAAACTCTGCCTCCCCTAATGATTTTTGCCATAAGGCGGGTCCGACTTGGGCAATTCTCTCTGTCAAATGATCCTCTGTGCCCTCCAGGGCCTCCGTCAGGCTTTTCTCAAATGTTTCACGATCGACAGGATGACTCACTGCCTCCATCCGCTCGTTGCAGACTCGAAACGTGTCCACGACAACATCATCCCGCCGCGTAAATATATTCGCGCTAAGAATATTCAGCCCCGCCAGCGCAAAACTTCCTGCAATCTTGCTAAAGAGCCTCTCTCGATTCCATGTCACAACCAGCACTTCCGTATGCCCTTCCTCGGGCTGATCCAACCACTTCACAAGGGGCACCAGAGCATCCGAACCTGAAACTTGCCGCTCCATAAACTCATGAACCGCCTGCAAGTGGCGCAGCACAAGGTCGGCAGGACACATCCGTAAATAGGCCGGCCCCATTCTTTCTAAATGCTCGCTAGCTTCTTCCGGCGTGAACTCCCGCGATAAAACCTCCCGAACCTCCTCCCTTCGCTTGGCCTGCTTCTCCTCCTCTGCCTTGAGAAACTCTTCCTCACCCGCCAACATTTCCCTGGTCTTGCGATAAAGATTCCAAACCAAAAGCTCACGCCACCCAGACCAATTATTCTTTCCCGCGACCGCTCTGACATCCGCAGCCGATATCAACATCAGAAGGTCTAACTTCTCTGGGTCTTGTACAAGCCGTGCCAACTCCCGAATGGTCTCAGGTTCATCCAGATTCTTTCGCGCAAAAGCACTGAGCGTCATATGGTGATCCACTAAAAAGGTCATCAGACGCAATTCTCTTCCCCAAAAGCCGAAACGCCGCGCCACCTGGGCCGCGTTAGCAGCCCCCAACTCCTCATGATTTCGCGTCAGCTCCGCCTTCCCTGTGTCGTGCAAAAGCACCGCCAAAGCAAGAATCTCAGGAACTTCCACCCTTGCATATAACTCAGCATACTTCCTCAAATCCGGCTCTTTCGAACCTAGCATTGCATCCAACTGCTCTAAACAGACTAAGGTGTGCTCATCCGCAGTGTAGCGGTGAAAGAACTCGTGCTGAACCAGGCAAGTCAATGGAGCAAACTCGGGAATCATTCGTCCAAGCACCTCGCTTTCATGCATTGCCCTTAGAATCCGCCCCACCTTTCCTTTTTGCTTCAAAATATGAAGGAAGGTCTCCTGAACGTCTTTTTGTTGCACCAGCGAGTCGGTCAATAAAGCAAAATTTGCGCGAATTAACGCTTTGAGCTCTGCCCCGGGAACTGAACCCTGATCCTGTAATATTCGAAAAACGCGAATCATCCGAGCGGGATCCTCCGCAAACACCCCCGCATGTTCAGCCTGTAACTCCGCCCCATTGAGTAAGAACCCGTCCGTCGCCCTCCTCGCCCCCCTCCAACCCGCAAAAAAAGACCAAAAGCCCCGAGGCTTTCCCAACCTTTGCTGACAGAGTCGCGTGGCCGTAGAATTACACAAAAGATGCAACGTGCGCATCTGCCCATACACTTCCCTCATCAACGCCTCACTTTTTCGGAGAATGTTAGGCTGCGGATAACCCATCGCCTCGGCCAACTCTCCCTGACGACGCAACGTCAACACATCCCCTGGTCCGCCCTGCCCTTCATGCAGCCACTCCCGCACCATCATGAGAAAGGCGAAGGCTTGTTCTACCTGCCTGGCTTCAGCTTCACCCAACCACCCCCGTTCCACCAGCTTCTCTAAAGTATTCCCTTCCCCACAAACCTTACCTACCCAACGTAAATTATGGAAATCTCGCAGCCCGCCCACACCCGATTTTAAATTGGGCTCCTGCACGAAAACAGTTCCCCCCTCTTTTGCATGCCTCGACTGCTGATTCTCCAATCTCCAGGAGAGATACTTTTCAACCTCATTCTCCAAGCCGCGCCGCTGAAACTCAGCTTGAAACTTTTCCCACAGCAGACTCGATCCCGCCAAATAACGTGCGTCGAAAAGAGCCGTCTTAATCATTGGCTCCGATTCAGATCGATCCATCGTCTCTCCGATCGTTCGACAAGCGTGACCCACTTTGAAACCCAGATCCCAAAGTACATAAAGTACTTTTTTTACAACTTCCTCGGCCACTCCTGATTGCGAGCCCTCTCGAATAAATATTAAATCCAAGTCACTTGCAGGACTCATCTCTTCCCGCCCAAATCCACCTACCGCACCCAACACCAGCTGATCCCTAGCCTTGTCCCCTCCCGCCCGGATCCATAACTCTTGAAGAAGAGCGGAATAAAGTGACGCTCGCTGGTGAGATACATCTAGACCTGAGCCTCCCGCTCGGATCTGTTGAGCCAACTGGGCGGACTCCGCTCCTAGGAAGACCCGAACCGCCTCTCGTAACTCCTCCGTTTTTTCAACGGCTACCCCCGCAAGGGCTTGCCTGACCCGAGCTCGCAACTCCTGTTGGCTTGCCCCTGCTCGAAGAGGCGCCGCCACCAGGGAAGGAGCACCAAGGTCCTGCATTATTCGAGAGGTTGATCCGTCGCCGAATCGAGAATTTTGAAGTCCTCTACATTGGCCGCAGGATCAACTTTAAAGCTAAAGGCCCCCGAACAACGCCTCTGGAGCTGGATCAGAAGCTCGTCGTCCTCTGTTCGCAACCGATGCAGAACACCAGGATGTACCAATACTTTGATCTCATGCACATTCGGATGCGTACGCAAAGCGCGACTTATCTCACGCTGAATTTCCACGCTCATCGTTTCAAAGGATTTCACCATCCCTTTGCCACGACAACCAGGACACTCCATATACACCGCTTTGCGAATGCTTTCCTGCACCCTCTGCCGGGTCATCTCGAGAAGCCCTAACGGAGAGATCGGCAAGGTATGGGTTCGCGCCCGATCTCTTCGCAAACAATCTTTGAATTTCTCGTACACGGCCAGCTGATCTCGCCGAGCCCGCATATCGATAAAGTCGATCACGATAATTCCACCTAAATTCCGCAAGCGCAGTTGCCGTGCGATCTCCTCAGCTGCTTCCAGATTCGTGCGCCGAATCGTATCGTCATGATCTTTTCCCCCGCGAGATTTTCCCGTGTTCACATCAATCGAGACAAGGGCTTCCGTCTCGTCGATGACGAGGGAGGCTCCAGACTTCAACCAAACCTGCCGCCGCAGCGCGCTCTCGATTTGCCGATTCACGCCAAACGCCTCAAAGAGGGGCTCTGCCGCCAAATGACGCTTCACTTTTCGTAGAGATCTTTTTGAAATAGCTCCCACCAAATCCCGAACTCTTTTTTCTGCATCTTCATTATCCACTAATACTTCGTCGACCTCCTCAGTCAGGAAGTCTCGAACCGATCTCTCCACTAAGTCGGGCTCTTCCAATAGGACCGCGGGCGCCTGCTTGGTTTTCATTCCCTCCTCTACTTTCCTCCACTGCTCCAACAGGAGTGCCAAATCTCGCACGAAATACCGCGCCTGTAGCCCTTCCCCGTTCGTTCGTAAAATCACCCCCATTCCCTCTGGAACATCCAGCTCTTGGAGAATCTTTCGCAAGCGCTTCCGCTCCTCCGGATCTTCGATCTTTCGAGAAACTCCACTCATCTCCCCAAATGGCATCAACACGAGATACCGACCGGGCAAACTCAGATTCGTGGTCACCCGAGCCCCTTTGGTGCCAATCGGCCCCTTGTTCACTTGGACGATCACCTCCGCCCCCGGAGGATACAGCCGGGGAATGTCATTGCTCGTGATTCGGGGTTGCCGTCCTCGGCCACCTTTTCTCTCAATCGCTTCAATCTGCTCATCCATCGCCGCAGGTACCGCATCCCAAAAATGGAGAAATCCATTTTTCTCAAGACCGATATCCACAAAGAGAGCCTTGAGGGAGGGCTCCACATTGTGAACCCTTGCCTTGTAAATACTGCCAGAGATGCTGCGATCTCCTTCACGCTCAATCGAGAACTCCTCCACCACTCCCCCCTCTAAAAGAGCGACTCTCTTTTCTAACGGCTCGACGGAAAGGAGAAGGCTTCGCCTCTCCTCTTTCTGTTTCATTCCTAAGATTCGTTTAATCGTTTCTAGTATCATATCGTTTCCTTTCTCGCGACTTGGCCTTGGGTCTTAGCCCAAATGCCGTTGTCGCCATACGCTTTGCATCAATCCCATCGCGGCCATACACACAGCCAAGAAGGTTCCTCCGTAACTGACAAAGGGCAGGGGAATGCCGGTGATGGGTACCACCTTGATTGTCATTCCCACGTTGATGAAAAAATGTGTGAAAAGCATTCCCAGAACACCCCCGGCTAAAAGCCTGCCCGTAAAGTCTGATGCCCTCCACCCAATCCACGCAATACAAAGAAGCAGCCCAGCCTCCCCCAAAATGAGCGCCGCCCCACCCAGAAAGCCCCACTCCTCGCCCAAAACAGAAAAGATAAAATCATTGTAGGCAATGTTCTTAGGTAAGAATCCATAGAGATTCTGATCCCCGTGCAGATATCCCTTCCCTGAAAACCCTCCCGAACCGATTGCAATGATCGATTGCCGAATCGTCCACCCCGCCCCCAGCGGATCAAGGTTGGGATCGAAAAAGGTTCGAATTCGATTGTTCTGATAGGTCTTTAAAAAAGGCAGCTCCTTGCCCAAGTGACCTACGTAAAAATAGATCGCTAGGACCCCCGCAAGTCCTAACCCCGCAGGAATTAAGAGATATCGCAACCGTGTCCCCCCCACAAAGAGAAGCCCAAAGCACATCGGAAGAAACACTGCAGCAGAACCTAAATCGGGTTGTCGCAAAATCAGAAAAACCGGAATGAGAGCCAAGCCCACCAAAGCGAGAACAGTACTAAATTTTTCCATGCGCTCCCTCAAGGTCACCATCAAAGCACAAGCCCCAGCTAAAAAGGCCAGCTTCATCACCTCGGCAGGCTGAAAACCAACAGGTCCGATACGAATCCAGCTCTTGGCTCCGTTCACCTCTCTTCCAAATAGCAACACCAGCAAAAGCAAAAGCAACCCTCCCCCAAACCAAAACCACCCTTGATCCACCCAGCGATGATAATCTGCCAATGTAAAAACAAAAAAACATACCAGACCTAACCCGACCCAAGCCGCCTGCTGCACTGCTGCATGCCGAAGGTCCGCTGCTTCACTGGTGTGAGTCGCGCTATAAATAACCAACACGCCGAAAAGGCAAAGCCCCAACATGAGCAATAAACTGGGCCAATGAATTCCTCTCCAAGCTCGTTTGACTTTCATCGTCGCCTCAATCCGCGGCTTGCGCCACCGCCAAAGCCTTCATCCATCCAGTTGAAGAATCCGCCCAATCCACCCGTGTCATCATCCCCTGTGGGTCCCCCGCCAGGAGTATACGAGCCGTCCGATGCTGTTACCCCGTGAAAATGTCCTACTACCGGAGCCTGATACACCAGCGCAGGAGGAACGCCTTTTTCCATTTCAAACAGCTTAAAAAGGATTTCGGAAGCTAACGGAGCGCAAGTCGATCCACCGGAGACTCCCCCCTCGACAATCACGATCACCACGTACTTGGGTTCTTTGAGCGGAGCAAATCCGGTAAACCATGTTCGCGTATCTTTGACCGTGCTCCCACCAATCATCGTTACAAATTGTGCCGAGCCCGTTTTCCCAGCGACTTCGATATCTTTCACCGCCGCATTTTTCCCCGTTCCCTCCGTGACCACCGCACGCAATCCCTCCCGCACTGCGGCAAGATTCTCTGGCTTCACACCTAAATCTCCCCTCTTCACCGCAACGGGGTACTCCTTCGTGGCCTTTGTCCCCTTTTCCGTTGTTCGTCCCACTCCCTGAACTAAGCGTGGTTGGTACACCGTTCCCCCATTCGCAACCGCCGAAACCATGACCGCCATTTGAAGAGGGGTCACCCGCACGTACCCCTGCCCAATCGAAGTATTTGCAGTATGACCGTCACTCCACCTTTCGACAGCAGGCGGAGTCGGTCGCGGGACTTTTTGCCCTTCCGCTACCCACTTCTCAATTTTTTCTTTATATGATTTCTTTCTTTGAGCCATTCGATTTTCCATCCACTCCCTTCCAGGCATCGTCCCGGGGTCCTCCCCCGAAAGTGCCGACTCCCCGTCCTTTCTCAGCAAAAGTCTCTCACCAAAGCCGATGCGTCTTCCCATCTCACTGATCGACTCGATTCCCGTTCGTACCCCGAGCTGATAGAAAAACGTATTGCACGACATCGCTAAGCCACGCTTTAAGGAAATACTTCCTTGCCCATCGGGATTCCAGTCGTGCCACGTCCGCCCCGCCATTTCAATCGAGCCGGGGCTATTAATGACCGTTGTGGGAGTAAATTTCGCGGCAGGATTTTCCAACGCTGCTAGCGCCGTCAAAGTCTTAAATGTTGAGCCAGGTGCATACGCCCCCAAGGCGCGATTCAGCATCGGCTTGGTCTCCGCGGTCATCAACTGCTTCCAATCGGTCGACTTTCCCGTACCGCCCGGCACAAAACTGTTTGGATCAAAATTAGGCACCGAACACATCGCTAAAAGATCGCCCGTGTTGGGATCCATCACGACACAAGCTCCCCGCCCGACTCGGCGCATCACCCCCTCCACAATCGTCTGAACCCGAGCATCCAGGGTCAAATACACATTATGCCCAGGGACAGGCGCCTGATATCCCTGCTCCTCCATGATAAAACCTAAATTATTTTTCTTAAGAATTTTTCCTCCTGGCACTCCCTCCAGATCCATTTCAAATCCTTTTTCGATTCCCTCCTTGCCAATCACCTCCGGCTGGAACGTTTCCAACGTTTGCTCCTCAGGTGCTCCCACAAATCCCATCACATGTGCAGCCAAAGCTCCGTAAGGATACCAGCGCACGGGCCGCGCCGCCTCCTGCACCCCTGGAATTCGCGGATCCCTCTCCGCCATCCGGGAAAGGGTCGCAAAATCGATCTGGGTCGCCAGCTGAAACGGGGTGTTGGGTCGCTGCTGGCTATGCTTCCGCAACTCATCCACTTCAAAGTTTGGCACGATCCCCAAATTCCGGAGGGGTTCTGTGGAGGTCTCCGCCACAATTTTCGCGATATCCACCTGCTTCTGTTTTCTTTTCTTATCGCCTACGCCCACCTCCACCATCGTCATCGGAAGTCGACCTCGATGGGCACGCGCGTAATTCCCAATCAGCTCACGTACATACAAATCAACGTCATATCGAGCCCGGTTTTCCGCCAGAGGCAGCCCATTGCGGTCAAGAATCAAGCCCCGCGGTGGAGACAAAAGAATTGGAATCGTAGTTTGCTGAAGCAATGTCTGGGCGTGTTTTTGGCCTTCCACAACCTGCACGACAAAAAGCCTCTGCAATAAAATCAGGGCGGCTAAAGCTACGACGATCATCGCCGCACTCATGCGCTTCGGCAGGTTGGCTTGAGGGCGAACCAGCAACATTACCTTCTCCTCCCCAGGCCACCGACCCGAGCCCGCTCGCCTTGCGGCTTCAGCCAGATGCCCAAAAGAACTGCAACCAGTCCGTTCATTGTTCCTGCAATCACCAGAGCCACGCTCAGCGAAAATGGCCAAGCCCAGGCTCGGACTTCCCAGCAGTGCAAAAAGCGGTCCCACGCGAAAAATCCTACTGCCGCCAAAATCGATCCTACCACCTGCTCCCCCCACGATGAACCCACCCACCACCCCCTTTGGGTTTGGACTAATATTCCCACCACACCCAACACCAATGCGTGATGCCCCAACGCAGAAAATGTGGCGAAATCCCAAAAAAGCCCCATCCCCAGCGCCCAAAGACATAACACTGGAACCGATAGGGTTAGCCCCGCTTGAATAACAACAGCCCCCATCAAATTGGTTCCAAGAGCCGTTACCCCATGCCAATCCGGGCCCGCAGCCCTTATCAACCACGCTCCCAGCCCAAGTAAAATAAAGCGAACAAAGTTTGTGTTCATTTCTTGGCTGGAGCCCCCCCCGTTAAAATAAACAACTCTCTCAAATCATTTAAATCTGCAGCAGGTGCAACCTTCCCTTCTCGGTAAAGGCCCGAATTTTTTTCCGCTGTCAACGGGGGGGCCTCACTCACCGTTCCAACCAAAAGATTCGGAGGAAATGTTCCCCCCAATCCTGTGGTTAACACTCTCTCCCCCACTTCAAACTTTGCCTCCCTCGTGACAAAGGTCATTTTGCACACAGGGGAGCCCCCATTTAATGGAGTGTCCCCAAGCAAAATTCCCCTAGCTCCAGACGCCTCAGTAAAAACACTCACTTTGCAGTTTTCATCTGAGATCAACATCACTCGAGTGGTGGTTCGGCCTACTGTACCCGTTTTTCCGATTACCCCACGGGGAGTTACGACGGGCTGATCTTGTGCCAAATTCGGGTCATCATTCCATCCTCGGTCTACCAGAACAGAGTTCCACCAGTTGGATGCATCCCTTTCCACGACCCGGCATGCCAAAAGTCGATACGACTGCTGATCCCGAAAAGCCAACATTTCGCGGAATCGATCGTTTTCCGTTCGCAAATAATCCACCTGCCGAATCTCGGTTTGGAGACGGACGTTTTCTGCCCGTAAGTTTCGATTTTCCTCATCCAATGAATCCGCCCGCCGCAGACTTTGCCTAAATTCTCCGAGACGAACTTTGCCATCGCTCCATGTTCGGGCAATGGGAGAAATTGTTTCTATAGTTACGCGCTCGGTCCGACGGGAACTGACAGGCGCAAAAAAGATTACTGCCCCGCCCGCCACAACGGCGAGTCCCGCACCGACCCAAACCCACTTCCGCGACATTTTTTATTTTTTTTCGAAACGGTCTCTTCAGGAGGCGGTTACCCGCGACCATCCGAGGTTGTTAGTTTCGTTAAAAACTCCAGTTCATCCAGCACTTTTCCTGTGCCTTCCACAACAGCGCTGAGCGGGTCTTCCGCTACATGGATTGGCAACCCTGTTTCCTCACTCAAAAGTCGGTCAAATCCTCGTAACAAAGCTCCCCCTCCAGCCAGTACTACCCCACGTTCTACCAAGTCGCTTGATAGCTCAGGTGGGCATCTCTCCAAAGTCAGCCGAACACTTTCGAGGATAATCTGAACTGGCTCCAGCAAAGCCTCCCGCACCTCTTGGGATGTAATCGTCAAAGTTTTCGGCAACCCTGCCACCAAATCTCGCCCCCGTACCTCCATTGAAATTTCTTTCTCCATCGGATAAACAGACCCGATTTTTACTTTAATGTCCTCTGCTGTTCTCTCACCAATCATCATATTATAAGCTCTTTTTAAGTAGTTCATGATCGCCTCATCCAGTTCGTCACCAGCCACGCGAACGCTTCGGCTAAAAACAATCCCGCCTAATGAAATGATCGCCATCTCCGTCGTTCCACCCCCGATATCGATGATCATGTTGCCCGAAGCATCTTGTACCGGCAGACCCACACCAATCGCTGCGGCTAATGGCTCCTCAATCAAACGCACGCTCCGCGCCCCGGCATGCGCCGCCGATTCACAAACCGCACGCCGCTCTACCTCGGTGATTCCCGAAGGCACAGCGATCACCAAGCGAGGCCTAGGCCTCCAGCGGTTCTGAGATTTGGAAGCCTTCTCAATAAAGCACTTCAACATTGCCTCGGTAACTTCAAAATCACTGATGACCCCATCTTTGAGAGGGCGCACTGCAATAATCGATCCCGGAGTCCTACCTAACATTCTCTTCGCCTCATCCCCCACTGCGAGCACCCGCCTAGAGGCCTGATCCATCGCAACCACTGAGGGTTCACGTAGTACTACCCCCTTACCACGAACGTAAACAAGGGTGTTGGCCGTGCCTAGGTCCACACCCATGTCGTTCTCTAGAAAAGGGAAAAGCTTACTCAACATAAACAAGTAAAAAGTCTCCACTTTGTTCTCCTTTTCGTCAATCCCCAAAAGGGTGCTTTTTTGACCTCGCCACTATCAATGACCCCAACCCAATGTATGGATAGTCCATGAATTTACCCGAACAGGTCGGCGTTATGGTCCTACCCCAGACCGTTTTCTTTCCTCACCACCTTCTCCCCCTTCATATCTTTGAGCCGCGCTACCAAACTATGCTACGACAAGCCCTTGAAGGCTCTCGCATGTTCGCCGTCGCCAGCGAACTCCACCCTGTCGCCAAACCTCCTCAAGTGGCCGGCCTCGGCCTCATTCGCTCTTGTGTTCAACAACCCGATGGAACCTCAAATCTCGTACTCCAAGGATTAACCCGAGTCCGCCTCCAGCACTTTCTTCAAACCACCCCATTCCTCATCGCGTCCCCTGAACCAGTCGAAGATCCCGAACCCACTACCCCAACATCTCTCGTTACCCGAGAAGCTTTAGTCGCAAAAATTCTCGAGAAAGTTGAGCGAATTGATAACCCGATGGGCCCACCCCTCGATGATGTTAAAAATTTTATCCGTCACCTCGAAGACCAGCACGCATTTGTCGACTTGATTGCTGGCTGTTTTGTGCGAGATCCTAAGACACGCCAGTCCCTCCTACAAACCGCTCCCATCACCGACCGACTCCGCCTGCTCCTCCAAATTCTCTAGTCAGACTATCGCTTGAAAACTAATACTTTGTTTGACAACACTCTCTTGTATGTTACTTTTAGGATATGAAAGTAGAAACACTAACCAGCAACACTTTAGAAGCAAATTGTTGGTTCTATCTAGAGGCTAATTCCAAATAAAAAAGGTACTAATTTTATGCCAATGACCCCCACCGCCTCAGACGTAACCAGCAATTTTCGCCCTCCCGCGAGACGGGCTGTCCCTTGGAAAAATACCCCCCTTGTGGTCGGCACCATCTCTACCGCTTCAGGCCTCTCCCATCTCATTGAAGCCCCCGAAGGGATCGACCTTGTGGAAGTCCGCCTCGACCTGCTCCTTTCTAAAGGGGTCTCTCCCGACAAGATTCAAGAAGCAATGTCCAACCGCTCAGTCCCTACTCTTCTCACCCTACGAACTCGAGATGAAGGCGGCTCCTTTAACTGGCGCTCCCGACAAAGGGTTCTTTTCTTCTTAAAGTTCATCCCCTTTGCCGATGTGGTGGACCTAGAGCTCATCAATCTTCCACGCCTAAGCCGCGTCTTACGAATGGTCCGCCGAACAAAAAGAGACCTCATCGTCTCTTCCCACTCGCTCAAACGAAAGCTGACAACACTGCGCCTTCGTCGCCTTCTTTCCCAATTTCGCAAAACACGAGCACGCCTATACAAAATCGTCGGCTTGGCTCGTCGGAAGCGTGATCTCCTCACTTTGGCTGAACCCCTCCTCAACCAATCCCATATGCGACTTGCGATCATGGCTTCCGGCCCACTGGCCACCGCATCCCGACTCTCCCTACCCGCTCTAGGCTCCCGCTTGCTTTACGTCCACTTGGATGAGCCCGCTGCCCCCGGCCAACCAAGCCACAAAACCACCTTCGCTATCTCCGATTTAAAATCCAACTTTTCGCCCAAAGGGGCGTAATCTTACTTCAAGAAACACTGCGCTTGGGCCGAAGGGCGCCGGGGACCGAATTCTCCACCTTCCCTGAGCTTGTCGACACAACGGGAAAGCCCCCCGCTCCAGAACCCCCCCTGCCAATAAACCCCACCAACAATCCGTGTAGCCCCAAGAAAATAAAAAGAATCGCAACTCCTCCCGACCCCTTCTGCGCCCTATTCAAACGTACCGCCATCGCTCCCCTCTCCTTTCCCTTCAACTCCTCAATCGCTTTCAATCTCTTTTCTAACTCTACCCCCAGTTGTGCCCGCTCTACCCTCCACTCTTCCATTTGACGCAACCTCTCTTGCTTCTTTCCTTCCACCTCCCGCCGGCGGGAGTCCGATGCCCCCTCCTGCAGATCGACCCCCTGTGCCGATTCCCGATCCAACTGCGCCATCTTCGCTTCTACCTGCTGAAGTCGATCCCGTATTGGCCAGGTCGACTCCACCCCAACCTCCCCCATCCCATCGGCTGGAAACTCAACCCCCAGCGGCACCGCTGCCAAACCATAAATGGCAGCTGCCACCAAAAATCCTAAATTTAAAAATTGAAAACCCGCTACACGAGCTACGCTCCGCCTTGCTGGAAGTGGCCCACGCAGAAAAAAAAGTCCCAATAAAAAGAAGGGCGCTAACCTCACC
>Ga0209088_10001081_pt1 | contig 18043 bp, 12 predicted proteins | sample S_140625_EF_Meta_FD_187324 | JGI IMG/M metagenome (GOLD analysis project Ga0209088, IMG submission 187324) | Freshwater microbial communities from Lake Simoncouche, Canada to study carbon cycling - S_140625_EF_MetaG (SPAdes) (version 2) | ecosystem: Environmental > Aquatic > Freshwater > Lake ... | reverse complement strand
TTCCTCGGTTATAAGGTTTGTAGTAAACTGCGAAAGCGGTTTCACAGTAAGACAAGTTTGGCGTGAAAGCGGTTTCTTAGCAATTCCAGAAGCCCCTTTCATCTCAACCGTTACCAAAAAGTAATCATTCTTAACCAGCTTTAGGGCTGACACTTGAATAAAGAGATAGAAGAGGTTGGCCGTGAAAACCCAGACCAGGATCCGCGCAACTGTTGCCAGTTTGGCTCTAATAACAGTGCTATTCAGCGCTGTCAGCGCTGATGCGACCTCCCCTCGAACAGCAGCCCCTGTGAAGGAGCGCGTCCTTTGGACTCAGTCATTCAATGAGAAGGCGGGCACCAAAGTAGATCCTAAGATTTGGACCTATAACACCGGTGCGGGAGGCTGGGGAAACAACGAGCAACAGTATTACACCAGCAAGGCGGCTAACATCTCAACCGATGGCAAAGGCAGCCTCGTTATCAGCGCTATAAAACTTGATCCAGATGACCCAAAAAACTCTTACATCACAAACTGGTGTATCGATTGCGTTTACTCAAGTGCCAGGGTTATGACTCAAGGAAAAATTGGTTTCAAATATGGAAGCATTTCAGCAAGAATTCAAACTCCTGAAGGTGTTGGCATGTGGCCAGCTTTCTGGATGCTAGGAGCACCTCGTTCAAGCTGTGATGGTTGGCCTTCATGTGGTGAGATTGACATCGTTGAAGCCAGAGGTTCAGCTCCATATACTTCAGTTGCTACTTTGCATGGCCCAAACTACTCAGGTGGTTCAGGGCTCACCCACTATTACTATGCCGGCAACACTCCTCTGACCGCAGGCTTCCACGTTTATCGAGTCGACTGGTTACAGAACTCAATTAAGTTCTATGTTGACAACAACTATGTTGGTGGCGAAACAAAGAGCTCAGTTGCGCCTAACGACTGGGTATTCAACGCAGAGTTTTACTTGATCATGAACCTAGCTACCGGAGGTAACTTCGATGGCGGTCAGCTTGATGAAACCATTCAAAAAGCTGAAATGAAGATTGACTGGATCAGATACACCACATACAAAGGTGTTGGAAAACTAATCAAGCACTAACGAAGTTCTAAGTCATCGAGGGTGATCGCTGTTAGATATTTATAGCCGGCATCCTCGATTACTTTTTGTGCTCCAGTGTCTCTATCAACAACAGTTGCAACGGCAACAATGATTGCACCTGCTTCTTCAAGTGCTTTGGCAGCAGTTAAAGGTGAACCACCTGTTGTTGAAGTGTCTTCAACAACAACTACTCTCTTACCCTTAACATCAGGTCCTTCAACCTGTCTCCCCATACCGTGAGCTTTAGCTTGCTTACGAACCACAAAAGCATCAATGTTTCTTCCACGTCCAGCAGCCTGATGCATGACAGCAGTTGCAACTGGATCTGCACCCATAGTCAAACCACCAATAGCGTCAAAAGATGTAATTCCGTTTTGATCCAAGAGATCAAGCATGACCTGGCCAATCAACACTGCAGCTTCATGATGCAGGGTGGCTCTTCTGAGGTCAACATAGTAATCAGCTTCAATACCGCTGGATAAAGTCACCCTGCCGTGAACAACAGCAAGTTCCTTAATTAGTTCAATCAGGCGGTGCTTAGCAGCAGAAGTATCAGTCATGTCTTAAGTTTAAGTAATGCGCATAGCAACTCATAACGTTAACTCAATTAGAACCCGTGTCGGTCGTGTAATCGACTGGATGCAGAGAGCAGACATAGATGTTTTGGCTATGCAAGAGATCAAGTGCAAGCCTGAACAGTTCCCTATGCAGGCCTTTACTGATGCTGGCTACCACGTTGTCCTGCATGGTCTCAACCAATGGAACGGTGTTGCCTTTGCAAGCAAGATGCCCGCTGAGGATGTTGAAATAGGTTTTGCTGATATGCCTGGCTTTGGTCCTGAACTAGCTCAAGAAGCAAGAGCCATAGGAGCCACTTTCAATGATGTGAGACTTTGGTCGCTATACATTCCGAATGGAAGAACTCTTGAAGATCCGCACTACCAATACAAACTTGAATGGTTGGACCGACTAGCAGCAGCAACAGCTGAATGGTTAGAACATGACCCTGACCAAGCATTAGCTCTAATGGGTGATTTCAACATTGCACCGTTAGATAAGGATGTTTGGGACATGAACGACTTCATCGGTTCAACACATGTCTCTGAACCTGAAAGACAAGCCTTCGAAGCATTTGAACAAATCGGTCTCACCGATGTTGTTAGACCTCTATTCCCTGATGGTTATACCTATTGGGATTACCAACAACTTAGATTCCCAAGAGATGAAGGTATGCGCATTGACTTCATTCTTGGATCAGGAGCTTTCAGTGAAAGAGTAACCTCAGCAGAAATAGTTCGGGACGAACGCAAAGGTGAAGGTCCTAGTGATCACGTACCTGTTGTTGTTGAGATTGACTAGTGGAATTTAGTTTCACAGGGATCATGATTGAATGGCGCGGACCCGCGCCTTTTTATTACATAACAATACCTGCGGATGTCTGTGTTGAGATAAAAGCTGCAGCCAAGGTTCTGAGTTACGGCTGGGGAGTAATTCCAGTTACTTCAACTATCGGTAAAACAACTTTCACAACATCGCTATTTCCTAAAGATGGTGGCTATTTACTACCGGTCAAGAATGCAGTTCGTCTTCCAGAGAAACTAGAACTAGGTATGCAAGTGAAAGTGGAACTTAGTCTTTAGCTAAGAAAGCTTTACGTTGCTTCTCTGAATACTTCTCAATTGCATATCTCAGCATTGTTCTTGGCATAGTGGCCCTATGTTTCAAGAGGAACGCGGTGAGCAGATCTTGATCTCGTTTCCCTACTTCTCTGAGCATCCACCCCGCTGCCTTGTGAATAAGGTGATGGTCATCAGTTAGAGCTTCTTTAGCCATGGCTAGCGTTGGACCGAACTTACCTATTCGAATTAGGGGGAAAGTTAGGATTATGGATGCTCTTCTTTCCCACAAGTTATCTGACTTGGCTAGTGATCTTAGAAACGGAGCGCCGTAGCCTAGGTGTCTTGAGAGTATCTCTCCCATGTATGGAGCACTAGCGTCAATCAGGTCCCAGTTGTTGACCTTGTTTGTCTTGACTAGCAACAACCAGAACTCGAAAAGTTGAATACGTTCAGCATCATCCTTAGCTTTTGAATACTGGTGATTCAAGATAACTAGAGCAGTAAGACGTTCCTCGTGATACTTAGAGTTCGCTAAAGTCGCCAACTCTTCTTGAGGCAGATCCTTGTACTTCTTCGCGATTGCCCTGGTATCAGGGACTGTTACGCCAAGAAATAAATCACCAGCACCATAGGAGTCTTCGCCAAAAACTTTCGTCTTAGCAGAGCCGATGGCCCACTCTTTTGAAGCCATAGCTCTTAGATCTTTTCTAAGATTTTGTAGCTGGCTCAATTAGCTAAGGTTCCCTATAACCACTAGTGAGTCACCTGCAACAGGCACAAACTCACTGGTCTTAGAAGGATTCAGAACAACTCCGGTTGAACCTTCTATCCCAGTTCCTGAAGCAAGACGATAACCAATAGCGGATTCACCATGGTTACGAGCAACAGCTACCAGCTCAGCAAATGAAACCGACTTACCTAGAGCTGCATAATCGCTGATGTCTCTAACGTTCAGGGTTGCACCCTTAGCATCGAATAGGTCTTCGAATACTGGAGCAAGAGCAGGGTTCTCGCTGATCTGAGCAATAAGAAGTGCTGCGAGTGAATCGCTAACCACTAGATCATCAACAGCAGCAACACGAGCAAGCTCTGATTTTCTTGAGTCAAGAATTTCAGCAACAAGCCTGGTTGGCTCAACACCATTGCCATCAGCTTTGAACAACTGGTTCATCTGCAACATGGTCAACATAGTCTGAGCATCAGCTTCAGATTCACTAATTGCATTACGGTAACCAAGAACAATAATCTCGTCGTACTGCTTATCCTTAGCAGCTGCAATAAGGTCATCGAGGTCCCCTGTGACAGATGCGTGAGTGACGTTGATCTCACCAAAGCTGAGATTCGCTAGCTCTGCAGGATCAACATACCTAGCCTGAGCAACAATGTGAACAGATGAGCCTGTAGGTAAGAACTGAGCTAGTTCAGTAAGTACTGTTCTTCCCATTGAAGACCAACCAATAATCAAAAGGTGTTCTGCTGCTTCTGGACGCTTAGCTAAAGGAGTTACCTTGCTCTTAGCAATGTCTTCTCTAACACCGGTGTAAACAACCTTGTCATCATCTTCAGCTATAGCGATGATCTTCATGCCAGCACTAATCACAGTGTCTTGAGCAGGGTTCACCAATGAAGAACCATCAGCATTTAGTAAACCGATTACAGATGCTTCATTGAAAGCAAGAATTGCATCTGCATATGTTTTACCTACTAGAGCTGGAACATCAGAGAAGTAAATCTCATCACCATCAAAATCAAGAAGATCTAAAACAACAGCAGCTAGCCCTGGTCTTCTTGAAGCTTGAGCAGTAACACGTGCAATGATCTCGTGTGAACGAACAGTAATAACTTGGCCGTTGGTTGCAGTTGTTAGAGCTTCACCAGTATTAGCATCATCAATCTCGGTGATTATCCTGATACTGGTATTTGGGTTTACTGCTTTGATAGCAAGAACAGTTGAGACAACATTTGCATCGCCTGTTTCATCGCTATCTAAAACGATGATTGATTTAGCATTAGCAATGTTGGTGCGCTTTAGATCTTCAGGGTTAGTCACATCCCCTGTTCGAGTAACAACCTTTAGCTTTCCTAGATCTTTAGCTCTTGCTTCAATTTCATCTTCCATGTAATCACGAGTGTGATTACTGAAAATAACAACTCTTGCCTTACGAACATTTGAATTAGCGATAGCTAGTTCTTTCAAGATTGGGTAAATACGGTTAGACCAACCAAGAATCAGAGTGTGGTTGTTATCAACAATTGGGCTCTTACCCTTCCGAAGACGATCAAAGGTTCTGGTAATAGCCCCAACGATAAAACCGGTAACGCTACCGCCAAGAGCAACTGTGCAAGCCCAGGTTAGGAACCCAAGAATACGTTCAGCCCAGGTAGCCTCTCCGCCCTTACCAAACAACGTCGCAAAAGACCCCCAGAAGGTTTCAAAGTTGAACTCGATAGCGGTATCAGGACGAGTAATGAATGGAAGAGCAAAGAGAATCGACTTGATCAGAACCAACAGGATGGAGAAGATCACCATCAGCACCAGCATCCAGGTAACAAACATCCCGCTCTTAGCAATGGAGTTATCGAAGCTGTATCGGAATTTAGCCATTAGTGATGGCTTAGCTGGAGTTGAAATAGTCGGCTCGCCTTGGGCACCCTGGCCGTAGCTGCGTTCTTCTTTAGTGGTCATAGTTGTTCATTTTACCGAACGCTACCTAATCCCTATAAGAGATGTTCCCCCTTGCGAACCCTTACTTATCGCGCCAAACCTCCACAGCGTTTGGCTTCTTAGGACGCTTACCAGAGGGAAGGGAAATAGTTCCAGAATCCCCAACCGCAAAGACTCTTGCTCCTGGTTGTGTTGAGGCTAACCGTTCAACAAGGTTCTCTAGTTCTGTAACTCTGCTCTTTAGTTCAACTGCTTGGTTCTCAAGATCCATGATTCTCTTGATGGCGACTAGAGAAACACCTTCACTGGAGAGCTTGGCGACTTCAACCAACTGAGTGACGTTACGAAGGGTATATCTTCTACTCTGACCGATGGTTCTTGACGGTTTTACTAAACCCATGCGGTCATACTGTCTCAGAGTTTGCGGATGCATGCGAGCTAGTTCACTGGCAGCTGCAATAGTCAGTATCGGTGCATCAGGGTCGATATTATTCATTAGAGCAACCCTGCCCTGTTATGAAGATCTTGTCTTGGATCTTCTTTAGGTAATAGCTCATCAAATTCTTGTAATGCCTTAGCTGCTTTATCTGAAACATGTGCTGGAACAAGAATTTCAACTTTGGCTAATAGGTCACCATCACCTTTAGCTGATGAAACACCTTTACCTTTAACTTTTAGAACTCTGCCGTTAGGAGTGTTAGGTGAGACTTTTAGTTTCACTGGATCGCCACCAAGAGTAGGAACTGAAATAGTTGCACCTAAAACAGCTTCAGCAAAAGTGATAGGAACAGTAACTCGAAGGTTATTGCCATCACGACTAAATACTGGATGTGGTTTCACAGTGACAGTAATAATCAGATCACCGTTAGGTCCACCATTAGGAGAAGGTTGTCCTTTTCCACGCAACTTAATCTTCTGACCATCTAAAACACCGGCAGGGATCTTTGCATTGATTGTTGCCATGCCTTGGTATTCCAATTTGATGGTTGTTCCGTTTACAGAATCAATAAAAGGAATAGAAGTGCTAGCAGAGAGGTCTGAACCTGGCACTGGTCCACCGAAACCACCAAAGCCACCACGACCACCAAATAGATTTGCAAAGACATCTTCAAAGCCTTGTGATGATTGTCCCTGTCCACCAGGGGCTGTGAATCTAGCTCCACCGCCCATAGCTCTGAACTGGTCGTATTCTCTTCTGGTTTCTTTATCTGAAAGAACTGAATACGCTTCAGAGATTTCTTTGAACTTAGCTTCAGCTTTAGCATCACCTGCATTTGAATCAGGATGATATTTTCTAGCTAGCTTTCGATAGACCTTCTTTAGATCTGCTTCAGCAACATTCTTCTCGACGCCAAGCACCTTATAGAAGTCTTTCTCTAACCAATCTTGACTTGCCATGAATTATTACTTCTCTTCTGGAATGAAAACTGCAACCATAGCTGGACGAATTAGGCGATCACCTAGTTTGTATCCTTGCGAGATAACATCTGCAATTACATTCTCTGTCACATCAGCCGAAGGTGTCTGCACCAAAGCGTTGTGTAATTCAGGATCAAACTTCTCACCCTTGGCACCAAAGACTTCAAGACCAAACTTGTCACCACCATTACGGAGTTTGTTTAGAACTGCCGCAAAAGGAGAACCCTCCAAATCACCGTGAGATTCAGCAAGCGACAGGTCATCAAAAGCAGGTAGGAAAGCCCTAATAACCTCGGCAATAGCCGCATTGCGAGAGACATCTCTATCTCTTTCAACACGTGCCTTGAAGTTCACAAACTCAGCCTGAAGCCTCTGCAGATCGTTTAGTAACTCAGCCTCTTTACTGATAGGACCAGTTTCTTCAACTAGATCCTGGAACTCAGCATCGATAGGGTCCTGAGGTAGGTCAGCACCCTCAGGTGCTGACTCGTTCTCATCGGACATTACTTCTTCTCTTCTTCGTCAACAACTTCAGCGTCAACAACATCTTCATCAGATGCAGGTGCTGCTTCAGCTTCTGCTTCTTGAGAAGCAGCTGCGTAGATAGCTTCACCTAGCTTGGTCTGTGACTCAGTTAGCTTCTCGATGGCTGACTTCACAGCATCAAAGTCTTCACCTGCAAGAGCAGTCTTCAGAGCATCAACATCTGCTTGAACATCAGTCTTTACTTCTTCTGAAAGTTTCTGATCGTTGTCCTTGATTAACTTCTCGATTTGATATGCCATCTGCTCACCCTGGTTACGAGTGTCAGCTTCTTCACGACGCTTCTTATCTTCAGCAGCGTGCTCTTCAGCATCCTTAACCATTCGCTCGATGTCTTCCTTCGACAATGAGGAACCACCGGTAATAGTCATCGACTGTTCCTTGTTAGTTCCCTTGTCTTTAGCAGAGACGTGAACGATACCGTTAGCGTCAATGTCGAAAGTAACTTCGATCTGAGGAATACCTCTTGGTGCTGGAGCGATACCGGTTAGTTCAAAGTTTCCTAGTGACTTGTTATCTTTAGTGAAATCTCTTTCACCCTGGAATACCTGAATAGAAACTGCAGGTTGATTATCATCAGCCGTTGTAAAAACTTCTGATCTCTTAGTTGGAATAGCAGTGTTACGTTCAATCAACTTAGTCATAATTCCACCCTTGGTTTCAATACCAAGAGCAAGAGGAGTTACGTCAATCAATAGAACATCTTTACGCTCACCTTTAAGTACTCCTGCTTGCAAAGATGCCCCAACAGCAACAACTTCATCTGGGTTCACTCCCTTGTTAGCATCCTTACCAGTAAGAGACTTAACAAGTTCAGCAACCTGAGGCATACGAGTTGATCCACCAACAAGAACTACGTGATCAATGTCAGCAACTTTTACGCCAGCTTCTTTGATTACATCGTTGAACGGCTTACGAGTTCTTTCCAACAAATCGTTGGTTAGTTGTTCAAACTGTGCACGAGTGATTGCTTCATCCAAGTTTGCTGGACCATTCTCGGTTAGAGATAGGTAAGGCAACTGAACGTTAGTTGTCATTGACTGTGAAAGTTCTTTCTTAGCTTGCTCAGCCGCTTCCTTTAGACGTTGCAATGCAATCTTGTCTTTAGAAACATCAACACCGGTTGTCTCTTTGAACTTCTTAACCAAGTGCTCAACAATTCTGTTGTCCCAGTCATCTCCACCAAGACGGTTATCTCCTGATGTTGCCTTTACCTGGATAGTTGAGAAGCCATCATCTTTACCAACTTCAAGAAGTGAAACATCGAAGGTTCCACCACCTAAGTCGAATACCAAGATCAGTTCGTCTTCTTTACCCTTGTCCAAACCATAAGCAAGAGCTGCAGCTGTTGGTTCGTTGATAATACGAAGAACGTTTAGACCTGCAATCTCACCAGCTTCTTTAGTTGCTTGACGCTCAGCGTCATTGAAGTATGCAGGAACAGTAATAACAGCATCAGTCACCGCTTCACCTAGGTAAGTCTCTGCATCACGCTTTAGCTTTCCTAAGATACGAGCTGAGATCTCCTGAGGGGTGTATTTCTTACCATCAACATCAAAGGCCCAGGTGGTACCCATGTGACGCTTCACAGAAGCAATAGTTCTGTCTACGTTTGTGACAGCCTGACGCTTAGCGGTTTCACCGACTAGCACCTCACCGTCTTTAGTGAATGCAACGATCGAAGGGGTGGTACGGAAACCTTCTGCGTTAGCGATAACTGTAGGCTCTCCACCTTCAAGAACGCTTACCGCGCTGTTGGTGGTGCCCAGGTCAATACCTACTGCACGTGCCATGTGTATGTTCTCCTTGTTTATTAGCTAAGTCTCAAAGTTGAGCCTTGTTGACTCAAGTTTCACAAATACCAATGGTTATGTCAAGTATTTTCAAGAAAAACTTGACAGAACAAGGCTCAAGTTCGCTGTCGGCTAATTGTTGTCAAAACTTAGTCAAGTAATAACCAGAAGAACCCTTAATACCCGCCAAACTTATGGCTATGACCTCAACAACTAAACCAATATCAAAGCACGCTACCTGGGCATGGATGCTCTGGGACTGGGCCGAGCAGCCTTACCCAACAATCATCCAGACCTTCATCTTCGCTACCTATATAACAAGTAGCTCCTTCACCACAAACGGTGATGTTGACTCCCTAGCCACCCAACTGGGTTGGGCTGGATCTATTGCCGGCGTTTTAGTGTTTTGGCTAGCACCGATATTCGGTCGCCGCACAGACACCTCAGGTCACCGCAAGCGTTGGCTATTGATCAACTCAGGCATCTTGGTAGCTCTTATGGTTGCTTCATACTTTGTTGAACCAAGTCCTTCATTCTTCCTATTTGGTTTAGTCCTATACGCAGTTGGAAACGTCGTTCAAGAAACAGCGTTCATTAACTACTACGCGATGTTGAAGCAGGTAACAACAGAAAAGAACATGGCAAGAGTTTCTGGCATGGCTTGGGGTCTTGGCTATGTCGGTGGAATCATCTTGTTGCTAGGTTCCCTAGTGCTATGTTTCCTCCCTGGTCACCCGCTATACCCAACTGAAGAGGGTGCACTAAACATTCGCGTGATCTTCCTATTCGCAGCAGCTTGGATGGTTATCTTCACTATTCCTCTTATCCTCTTCGTACCTGAAGTTCCTAAGAGTGCTATCAGCGCAAAGCGTGAATCAATCATCGACAGCTACAAAGCTTTAGTTGCTCAAATTAGAAAACTAAGAAGAGACAACCCAGATGCTTTGAAGTTCTTACTAGCATCAGCTGTTTATCGAGATGGTCTTGCCGGTGTATTCACCTTCGGTGCAATTCTTGGATCTGTTGCATTCGGCTTTAGCCAAACAGGTGTAATCCTGTTTGGTGTTGCAGCCAACATTGTTTCTGGTTTAGGTGCATTCATTGGTGGTGCAATCGATAACAGAGTTGGCACTAAGCGAGTAATCGTAGTTTCACTTGCTGGAATGCTAGTTGCCGGAACAGGTGTATTTGCATTTGCGGGTATGGGTGCGATTACTTACTGGGTATTTGGTTTGGCACTATGTCTATTCGTAGGTCCTGCTCAAGCTTCATCAAGAACCTTCGTAGCTAGATTCGCTCCAGTGAACCGTGAAGGTGAGATCTTTGGTCTTTACCAAACAACAGGAAGAGCAGCATCATTCCTCTCTCCAACACTTTGGTCAATCTCACTCGTTCTAGCAACTCAAGCAGGCTTTGAAAACGCAACCGTATTCGGAATCATCGGAATCATGATAGTTCTTGCTGCTGGTCTGTTCTGGTTGCTAAGAGTGCATCCAGCACCAAAGGTTATTGACTAACTAGGTTAAAGATAAATAGCCCGTCATAAGACGGGCTATTTTCTTTTAACTAATTGTTGTTACTTACTCTTTACCGTCGTTGTAACAGCAGCACTCATTCCATAGTCGTTATCAACTGTGACTGAGACTGTGTATGTGAGGTTCTTAGTAAGTCCCGTGATCGTGTACGAACCTTTAATTAGGTTCGCTGCTACCGCTCCAGATTCCCAAGTGAAACCAGCAGGGCCAGTTACTGAGAAGTAGTAGTTAGCAATATTTGATCCACCGTTATTAGCTGGTGGTGCAAAATAAAGCTTCGCACTCTTGGCAAGACCCGTGGCAGTCAAGTTTCTAACTGCTGTCGGAGCTCCAACAACCTTCACTGAAGGACTGTTGGTTGCTAGAGAAGTGCCTACGCCGTTGATTGCGACTACTTTTGCAACATATGTTGTTCCGATGGTTAGACCAGAAATGTCGCAGCTTGTAGCATCTTGATCAACCTTGCAGGTCTTACCACCAGGAGTCAATGTAACTGCGTAACCGGTAATCGGTGAACCACCGTCGTCATCAGGCTCGGTCCATCCGATAGTTAGGATTCCAACACCCTGAGTCACTGTCACACCAGTTACTGGTGAGGCAACTCGACCGGGCGTTGCAACTATTTCAGCGGTTGAAACGCTTGGACCTATCAAGTTGTTTGATGTGACTCTAACAACCTGCGGTGTTCCGTTCTCAAGATCACTAACAACACAGGTCAGCAACTTAGCTGGAGTTACAGTACAAGCAACTTCATCATTGACATAAACGGTGTAGTTGATGATTGGAGTTCCACCATTTAGAGCAACTGCTGGAGGAGCGAAGCTAACAGTAATCATTCCATCACCAGGCTTTACCTTTAGCGCAACCGGAGCGCTTGGTGTACCTGCGATAAGAGTTGACGTCGAGAGCATCGGCTGGCTACTTCCGGCTTCGTTCACTGCGATAACACTGAATGTGTAGTTAGAACCATTTCTTAGATTCTCGATTACACACTGTGTGCTTGGTGCATTCGCAGTACAGATAGTTCCACCAGGAGTAGAAACAACTTTGTACTGTTGAATTGGAGTTCCACCGTTGAATCCAGGAATCCAAGACACCGTTGCCCTGCCAGCTGCGGCACTTACTACTACCGACTGAACTGGGCTTGGGATTGCTCTAGGTGTAACAGTTCCGTTAACTGATGCAGAAGGTGAATCTCCAACAGCGTTGGTTGCATAAACAGAAACAGAATATGGAACACCATTATCTAGATCAGCAATCGTGCAACCAAGGAAGCTTAGGTCCGTAATTTCACAACTGAAATCACCAGGAGCAAGGTCAACTCTGTAACTCAAGATTGGTGAACCATTGTCCTGAGAAGGCTTCCACTTAATGCTGATAGATCCGTTGCTTACAGTTGGAATAACTGCTGTTGGCGCAGTAGGAACGTTAGCTGGAATGACATTCTGAGCTGCTGACGCAGGTCCGTCACCGACGCCATTGGTTGCAACAACAGTGACTGTGTATGGGGTTCCGTTAGACAAACCACTAATCAAACAACTTCTAGCATCCCCGCTGTTCTGGACACAAGTGATAACAGAACCACCAGCACCAGTTGGCGAAGCACTAACTGTGTACTTAGTAATAGTTGCGCCACCAGAATCAACTGGAGCATTCCAAGTAACAGAAACCCCACCATTTAGAGGAGTCAGCTTCACGCCCACCGGAGCACCAGGAGCAGATCTAGGTGTAGTCGAGATTGCATTAGATGAAGCTGACGTTCCAGCTTCGTTAACTGCGGTAACTGTAATTGACTGAATCGCACCGTTAGTAAGACCAGTGATAGTACAAGTCGTATTTGCTACCGAAGACCCGTTGACAGTTGTGAAACCATCTACCTGACAGGTTTGACCTGACGGCATGGCCTTCGCAATGTAACGAATGATTGGAGAACCATTGTTGTCCGCGTTTGTCGAAATCGCACGCCACTTCACAACCAAACTTTGATTCTGAGGATCAACTGAAACTAGTGTTGGGGCGTTTGGAACACCTCGAGGAGTTGTCGTTCCTGCAACCGCGGATTCAGGTCCAGCGCCAGCTCCGTTGGAAGCTGAGACCTTTATTGAATACTTAGAGCCATTTGTAAGACCCTTAATCAAACAGCTTGTAGCAGTTGATGGTGCTGAACAGCTAAACACGTTAGTGCTCAAGGTGGCAGTCGCAACATAACCTGTGATGTCTGACCCACCATTTGAAGTTGGGGCAGCCCACGAAACTAGCACCTGACCGTCATCCGCGACTGCGGCCACAGAGTTAGGAGCACCAGGGTTAGTAAATGGCATTGAAGAGATGCTTGAGCTTGATGCTCCAGTACCCGCAGCGTTAACTGCAACAACAGTAACGCTGTAGTTGGTACCCGGAGTTAAGTTCAAGAAGTCACAGTATGTTCCAGTACTTATACAAGTAACGCCAGCACCAGGTGTTGCTGTAGCCAGATAAGACGTAATCGAAGAGCCACCGTCTGACAACGGAGCAGCCCAACTGACTCTGATAGTCGAAGCTCCAGGGGTCAAAGTAACCTGAACAGGTTTCGATGGAACTGTTCTTGGAGTCACGTTAGATGAAGAAGCTGCCTCAGAGCTACCAGCATTATTTGTCGCAACAACATCAACTACGTATGTTGAGCCATTTACTAGACCGCTGAACGTACATGTTCTCGTCGACGCATTTGTTGTACAAGTGTCACCAGTTGATCTAACTGTTGCAATGTAGCCAGTGATGGCAGTTCCACCATCGTAAGACGGCACTGCCCATGTAGCAGTTATTCCTCCATTAACTGGAGTAACAGAGATGTTTCTAGGAGCGCTTGCAATTGTTGCTGGAACACCGTTGTAAGAAGCAGAAGCTGAACCTGTACCAGCAGAGTTGGTTGCAGTAACAGTAAATGCATACGTAGTTCCGTTATCCAAACCTGTGACTGTACAAAACAGTACGGCGCCAGCAGTACTACAAGAGTTACCACCAGGCGAAGCAACAACCGTATAGCTACTTACAGAAGCACCACCAGTAGCTGAAGGTGCACGCCACCTAACAAGAACGCTGTTAGATCCAGGTTCAGTTGCGCTAATGGTTGGCTTACCTGGAATCGTGACTGGAGAACCCGTAACTGTTGAACTCGAAACCGAATCCCCCGCTGGGTTACTTGCAACAACAGTAATGCTGTAAACACTTCCGTTACTCAAGCCAAGTAAGCTACACGAAGTAGCAGGCGCAATAGCAGTACAAGTCACACTTCCTGGTTGAGCAGTAACTGTGTAGGACGTAACGGGAGATCCACCGTTACTGCCTGGCGCTCTCCAACTCACACCAAGTTGTCTGTCACCAGGAGTAATAGAAACATTCGTTGGTGCAGCAGCAAGTGTCCTAGGCGTAATCAAACTTGAAGAAGTAGCGACCTCTCCACCGCCAGCATCATTGGTTGCATACACAGAAATCGAATACGCGGTTCCATTATTCAAAGGCGAGATAGTACAAGAGGTTCCAGTTCCAGAAGTGCTGCAAGAGTTCCCACCCGGCTGGGCCTCGACGTCGTACCTTGTAATCGAAGATCCATTATTTGTCGAAGTTGACCAGGTAACAGTGATCTGGCCATCCCCTGGAGAAATCGAAACAATACTAGGTGCAGCGGGAGACTTAAATGGCACGAATGATGCAGAGGTTTGACTTGATAGTCCTGGGCCTACTGCACTCACAGCTTTCACTGATGCTCTATAAGTAGTTCCATTAACCAAGCCTGAAATAGTGCAATTCAACGGCCCTGCGGTCCAGGTGCATGAGGAGCCGGTTGGAGAAATAGTAACTACGTAGCTCGTAATTGCACTGGAACCTGAGCTGGCAGGTGCAGCCCAGCCGACAGTTACAGAAGTGTCCGAAGGGCTCAAACCCGTTATTGTTGGTCGACTAGGGGAATCTCCATAGGTCAAGCCGTTCGATAGTATTGCTAGCCCACCAGAAGTGTTAACAGTGATATCGACAGTTCCGCCGACCGAAGATTCAGGGCTAAGGAATGTGAGTGAGTTTCCATCGGTGCTTTCAGTCCAATTGTCTACGTTAGCTGTGCCAACCGAGATTGATGTCACCCCCACTAGAAAGGTTCCAGAAATGGATACCGTAGCGCCGCCCGTCTTGGGAATTAGAGTCCTGTTAGCCCTTGTTACCGTTGGGGATTGTTTGAGAGCCTGCGCCCATTGATCCGTTAGAGCATTGTCATTTGAAACATCTTGCCTCTCAAGGAATCTGTTGTCCCCGATGCTGAATATCAATCCGTTAGTTGTTAAGGCGTACATTCGACCCCAACCAATATATGACGGCTCTCCCGGAACCGAACCTTGGTAGAAAGCTCCTTCCAAGCTTGCTAACGTTCCTGTAGGAAGGCTGTAATTCAATTGAGTGTACTCAGGGATTAGAGTAGGGCTTCGTCTTATGGGTATCGTGAAGTTCTGTCTCCAGTTTATGCTTCGCACACTGTAGCCGACAGTCCAAGGATACACTTCGTTATTTGTGAATCCGGAATACATAGCAGCGCCTGCTGGGACCGTATCAGTAGCCCAATCCCCCGTAGAGAACCACGCCAAGTTTGTATTTGCAGAATCATAAGTACCGTAGGTGGAATAGCACACGGGAGCAGGTGAAGAGCCGACATCCTGCTGGACTCCACAAATAGGTTCTCTTGGCGTGTCTTGACGAATATTAATAGAAAGCCAATTTGTCTTTGTGCCTACCTGTACAAATCTGGACGTGTCGTATCTGCTAATACAAATAGCTGTGCCGTTACTTCGAACACCACACATAGCAAAGAGAAACGATCCTTGAGTGACCCCGTAGCTGACAGAAGAAGTGATGGCTGTTCCATTTAGGCGGACGGAAAAGTCCTTCCAAGTTAATCCAAGGCCAGCATTTATTTGGTTGAAGCCTTGCCCCGTATTAATCCATAGCTGATCGTCTATCTTAATTGCCTCAATAGCGCCTAACTTAATGGTTGCACTAGTAGGCACAGTCATGGCCGTAAAAAATCTAGGTAATGAAATAGCGCCATCTGCTCCACCACCCGGGAGAATTTGATTTACTGAATTATCGCCCCAACACCAAAGACCGCTAGTTTGCACCCCGCACGTATTGGCGTTCCCCACGCTGTAGGAATACCATGACTTACCAAAAGATTTCACTTTGACTGGTTGCTGGCTATCGTTTGTCGTACCATCGCCAAGTTGCCCATTTGAATTCTTTCCCCAACACCATAGTTCTCCGATGGTGTTTTTTGCACAGACGTGAGTGGTACCTACTTCAACGGCAACCCAGTTAGTCGCCGCTCCTACTTGAATTGGGCCGACTGCCGTTCCTGCAGCTGGATCCCCCTTAGTCGGATCCCATGCGACACCTCGAGTTCCTTCGGCTTTGCCCCAACACCAAATGGTGCCATTGGTAGCAAGAGCACAAGTTGTACCTGAACCTGGGGAGCTGATGCTTGACCATCTAGCTGGAAGGTTGGGTATAGATGTGACCGCACTTGCTGGAGCTGCAGATAACAAGACCGGAAGGCTTCCTGCAAGCAATGTGACGGTTGCTAGAAGGGTCTGGGCTATTTTTTTGATACGCATGGATGTGCTTTCTTAGTTTTTTAGGCGACTGGGACTTTTACAACAACTGGATCGGATGAACCTTTAGCGTTGTTGGCGATTATTGAGATTGTGTAATTGGTTGCGTTAGCTAAGCCGGTCAAAGTTACGTTCTTTATTTTTGCCTTAACTGTTTTGGTAATAGTTTTCTTACCCGTGGCTTTTGCTGTGATTGTGTAAGTCTTTATGGCTGACTTTCCATCAAATAGTGGTACTCCCCAGGTAACTCTTGCTTGACCAATCGCAGGTGACTTAGCGGTGACAGAAGTTACTGGCATTGGTGCAGAGTTTTTTACCTGGACTCTAATTGTTTTCACTGATGCGGCGCCTGCGGACTTAATTGTGTAAACACCAGATCTAGATGCGCAGACCTTCAAAGTTAGCTTGCCCCTTGAGTTGGTGTTACCAGAGAGTATCGGCTTACATTTAGCCGCTGGTGCGCCTTTAGGTGCAACGATCGTGATTCTTACTGGTGGCTTTGAAGCTGCTCTGTGGAAGAACGCACCACCTATTTCCGCGTCATTGATGCTTACGTTGATAGGAATAAGTTGATTCACTTCACCAGTAACAACAGGGGTATCAACGGCAACCCAAGGCATGTAATCAAGCTCTGCGCGAGTTGTGGCTTTGTTCAAAGTGACTGTTTGTTGTTGAGTGATGACAGTGTCATCGTAGGTAATTGTGGCCTCAGTATCATCAGGGAAGTACCCGTAAATCACAAAGTTTCCGTTGATGTCTGTCTTACCTGAGTAAGGCCCTACCTGTGAAACAAATGAGAAACCATTAGAGACTTCAGTGGATTCGATGTTGGTTCCACCTTCGTAGTCAATGATTGGGCGACCGTACTTGTTACAAACTGTTTTGTCGGCGTAGTGACCATCAGTTACGTACTCATCCCACTCATTTATGTAGCTTGTGTTAATCCAGACCTGGATGGTCTTAGTTTCGATGCAGCCATAAGCACCATAGACAGGTGTCGGTTGAGGAATAGATACCTCAGCACCAATTACAGGTAACCCGTTTGGCAGAACAACTCGAACAGTGTGCGCGCTTATTTCAGTAGGAGGAAGTCTTAGTACAGTTCGATCAAAACCAAGTGTCGTTCTCCAACTTCCAGAAACAAGAGCCCCATCAGCTGTCAAGGCATCTTTGATTGTGACGTCAACCTGACCTGCTGGAACGCTTGGGAAGTCATTTACCCCGTCATCGGTTAGGCCATATGTTCTAGATGACCAAGCGGAGTTATCAACCATGCGCCAAGTTATTTTTCCACCCTTGACTGGCTTTCCATTAGCGTCCACCACAGTTACTCGGGAGGGCTTAGCCCCTTTTGTAGTAACAAACATCGAATCGCTAAAAGTTGATTTGTCTGGAGCAAGAGCCGCAACCCTAACCCACATAGCACTGGCTGATTTCAACCCAGTTAGGTTCATTCCTTGGTAGGAGTCAACATTCTGTAAAACAAGTTCTTTCCAAGATTCAGCGTTGTCTGTGCTGATCCCAAGAACCCAACCAACAGCACCGTCGTAAGAATCCCAGGACAATCTGATGGTGTTTGTAGTTCTTGATAACAGGGAGAGGCCGGTAGGCGATTCAAGTGATGAAGGATCTACTTCAGGATCTGTATTCGCCCATTCGGTGCATTGGAATTCTCCATTTTCATCTACTCCCCAAGTGATGCAATCTGTAGCGGCTATCGCTTGCTGATTAGCAAGCCCCCCCCCGCTGTTATAG
>Ga0209088_10001076_pt1 | contig 18060 bp, 18 predicted proteins | sample S_140625_EF_Meta_FD_187324 | JGI IMG/M metagenome (GOLD analysis project Ga0209088, IMG submission 187324) | Freshwater microbial communities from Lake Simoncouche, Canada to study carbon cycling - S_140625_EF_MetaG (SPAdes) (version 2) | ecosystem: Environmental > Aquatic > Freshwater > Lake ... | reverse complement strand
GCTCCTGGATGTGGCCGATCGGGGGGCAGAAGAGGGTGGGTCCGTTCCATTGCTTCACCGTGAGCAGGGTGATCTCCAGCTCAAAGCGCAGGAACTCCTCCACGATCACCCGCGCCCCGCTGCCCCGTGCGCCCGCCAGGGCCGCTTCCCAGGCTGCCGCAATCCCCTCCGGGCCCTCCACCACGCTCTGGCCCTTGCCGGAGGAGCTCATCACCGGTTTCACCACCACCGGCCACCCCAGCGGTGTGGCGGCGGCGGCCAACGCGCTGGCACTCTCCGCGTAGGCGAAGCGGGCGGTGCGCAGGCCCAGGGGCCCGGCGGCCCGATCCCGGATCCGGTCGCGGTTCATCGTCACCGCCGTGGCGCGGGCCGTGGGGATCACGGTGATGCCCTCGGCCTCCAGCTCCGCTAGGGCATCCACGGCCAAGGCCTCGATCTCGGGGATCACCAGATCGGGCCGGTGGCGGCGCACAACCGCCTTGAGGGCCTCAGGATCGGCCATGGCCACCACCTCGGCGGTGTGGGCCACCTGCATGGCGGGGGCATCGGGGTAGCGATCCACCGCGATCACCCGGCAGCCGAGCCTTTGGGCGGCGATGGCCACCTCCTTGCCGAGCTCGCCGCTGCCCAGCAGCATCAAGGTGCGGGGTAGGAGCGCCGTTTCGGGACCCGCACCCACGCTGGTCCGTTGCAGCGTTGGTTCCTGCGATGGAAGTACCACAGATCGGCGCCCAAACCCCCCCGATCCTGCCGCGTGAAGGAGCCGGCTGCTCGCCTAACCTGATGGGCCAATGCCTGGGGAAGCCTTACCGATGGGTGCAATGGCCTTGCTGCCCCTGGGATTGAGCACGGCGGGAGAGGCCACCGAAGCCCTCCCCTTCGGCCTTTCGATGGGGGATTTGCAGACCTGGACCCTGGTGTACCTGGGCCTGTCGTCCCTGGCCTTTGTGGTGGTGTGGGTATTGGGTTATTTGCGCCGCCGCTGATCCCCCAGCGGGAATCCCCAGGGTCGTCCCCTCTTCAGTCCGGCGTGTTGAGCAGGGTGAGCTGCCGTTCCGGGGATTCCTCGCTCACGAAACCGTAGGCCTCGAACACGGCCGGATCGGCGTGATTGATGTGGGACCCATCCGCTTCCCGCTCCAACCAGAAGCCTTCGGCGGCCATGCGACGCATCAGGGCAGCGGCTTCCTCAAAGCGGGCCGCCATGGCATCAAGGCTGGCGCAGTCCGCCGTTAGGCCCGTTTCTTTCCAGGTGAAGTAGGCCATCCTGTTCCCGTGGCGAGGCTCACCGAAGTTTAGGCAGGGTGATGGGATCCACTCGGCGTGGTTCATCAGCCCTGCAGCAGGGCCTGATCTTGGCCCTCGAGCGGCGGGTTCGCCCGCCCTTCAGGGCCGCAGCAGCAACCCCAGCACCACCAGCACCAGGCTGGTTCCCCACAGCCCAAGCACCACGCCCTGCTCGGGAGTGCCACCCAGTTCGAAATGGTGATGCAGCGGCGCCATGCGGAACAGGCGCCGCCCCTTGCCGGTGTCGTCCTTGGTGGCCTTGTACACCCACACCTGCAGGATTACTGACAGCGATTCAGCCAGAAACACCCCGCCCATGAGCAGCAGGGGCCAGAGGCTGTTGCTCAGCAGGGCCACGGCGGTGAGGGATGCGCCCATGGCCAGGGATCCCGTGTCCCCCATGAACACCCGTGCCGGGTGGCGGTTCTGGCTCAGAAAGCCCAGCCAGCAGCCGGCCATCGCCGCGCAGAAGGCGGCCAGGGAGGGGTCACCGCCGTTCCCCCGCAACATCAGCTGCAGCGCCATGCCGGTGAACACCACGGCCCCGCAGCCGCCGGCCAGGCCATCGAGGCCATCGGTGAGGTTGGTGGCGTTGCTCTCGGCCAGGAACACGAAGAGGCCCAGGGGCCAGATCAGCAGACCCACCGGCAGCAGCCAGCCGAAGGGCAGGGAGATGGCTGCCGGATCGCCTCCCCCCATCCAGCCGCCCAGGCCGGCCCAGAGAAGAAACAGCAGGCCCGCTCCGCCTTGCAGCAGCAGCTTGCCGCGGGGCGTGAGGCCCGTGTTGGTGCGCTTGGTAAGGCTGCGCCAGTCGTCGAAGGCGCCGATGGCTAGATAGGCCAGGGTGACGGCCGCGATGGCCAGCAGGCGGGGATCGCCGGGGCTGGTGAGGCCGCCTACCAGAACGCCAACGGGCACCACCAGCAGACCGCCCATGGTGGGGGTGCCCGCCTTGCTGTGATGTCCTTGGGGACCTTCCTCGCGGATCACCTGCCCCAGCTTGAGTTGGCGCAGCTTGGGCACACCCCAGCGGGCCACAGCCGCGCTCACCACGGCTGCCACCACGAGGGGCACCGTGAGGGCTGAATTGGCCACAAGGCCATCACTGGCCAGGCAGGCCATCAGCGCCAACAGCGCAAGCAGTGAGGCGGAGATCCTGCCGTCGTTGAGGAGCATGGGGCTGGTACCGATTCAGTCCTCCCAGTCTTCCTCGGACTGTTCGTCGGGCTGGTTGTAATCCTCCTTCTCGCCCATCAGCGCCGAGAGCTCCTCCTCTTCCACTGTGCTCACGTCGGTGCCGGCGGTCTCCTCGTCGGCCACCAGTCGGCCGCTGGCCTCCAGCAGGCTGAGCAGGTCGGGTTCATCCCGCAGGGGCAGCACCGGTGCCGGTTCGTCGCGCCGGTAGCGGGTGAGGGAGGGATTGATCGTGTCGAGGATGCTCATGCCGGGGGGCTGGGGTGGGGGAGCGGTTGGGCGCGGGATCGCAGGCTCCGCCTGGATCAGGGGTCGTGGTGCGCCAGCTTTGGGGTCGTGCCCGTTCGGATTGCCATTCCTGCCGTCCTTCCGGAGGTCCGCAGGCCCGGGTCGGGGGAGTCGGGAGGCTTAAGGCGCCGTTGATGACGGCCCGCCGCTGGAGCGAGCTGGTGCGGAGAGTCTGAATCGGCCTGGGCTGATCCCATCATGGGGTGATGGATCAATCTACCCTCCTGCCTCCCTAGGGCTATGGCCAACTTTTCCACCAAGCTCCAGCAGATTGGACTGCTGTGGTTCCTGGCCCTCGGACTGAGCGCTGCCCTGGTGGGCGCAGGGCGCCATTGGCCCGATCCCCTGACGCTGGCCTCTGGGCCCATCTGGACGCTGTTACTGCTTCCCCCCCTCGCCGTGGCTCTGTGGCTGCTGGGGGGCTGGTCCTTCCCCCCTGCCGGCCAGGGGGGACAATCGGTGGCACCAACACAGGAGCAGCAGCGATGACGGCGACGGCACAGGGCGGCGCGCCGCGGGCCAAGAAGGTGGTGCTCGCCTATTCCGGCGGTGTCGACACCAGTGTCTGCATCCCCTATCTCCTGCAGGAGTGGGGTGTGGACGAGGTGATCACCTTCGCCGCGGACCTGGGCCAGGGGGATGAACTCGAGCCGATCCGCCGCAAGGCCCTCGATGCCGGTGCCAGCCAGTCGATCGTGGGCGACCTGATCGAACCGTTCATCACCGAGTTCGCCTTTCCCGCCATCCGCGCCAACGCTCTTTACGAGGGCCGCTACCCCCTCTCCACCGCCCTGGCCCGGCCCCTGATTGCCCGGCGCCTGGTGGAGGTGGCCCGCGAGGTGGGTGCCGATGCCGTGGCCCACGGCTGCACCGGCAAAGGCAACGACCAGGTTCGGTTCGATGTGGCCATCGGCGCCCTAGCTCCCGAACTCAAGGTGCTGGCCCCGGCCCGGGAATGGGGCATGAGCCGGGAGGAAACGATCGCCTACGGGGAGCGCTGCGGCATTCCGGTGCCCGTCACCAAGAAGTCCCCCTATTCGATCGACCTGAACCTGTTGGGCCGCAGCATCGAGGCTGGAGTCCTGGAGGATCCCAACGTGGAGCCGCCCGAGGAGGTGTACGCGATGACCACCTCGGTGGACGCTGCCCCGGCCGAGCCCCAGATCGTGGAGATCCACTTCGAAGCCGGCAATCCCGTGGCCATCGATGGCCAGCGGCTCGATCCGGTGAGCCTGGTGCGGCGCGCCAATGAGCTGGCCGGCAGCCATGGTTTCGGCCGGCTCGACGTGATCGAGAACCGGGTGGTGGGGATCAAGAGCCGCGAGATCTACGAAACGCCGGGTCTGCTGCTGCTCATCCGCGCCCACCAGGATCTCGAGTCGCTCACCCTCGCCGCCGACGTGCAGCGCTACAAGCGGCAGATCGAGGCCAGCTGGGCCGATCTGGTGTACCAAGGACTCTGGTTTGGGCCCCTCAAGCAGGCCCTCGATGCCTTCATCGATCGCACCCAGGCCAACGTCAATGGCAGCGTGCGCGTCAAGCTTCACAAGGGGAATGCCACCGTGGTTGGGCGCAGCAGCGCCTCCGACAGCCTCTATGTGAGCGACATGGCGACCTACGGCAGCGACGACCGTTTCGACCACCGGGCCGCCGAGGGCTTCATTTACGTCTGGGGTCTGCCGACCCGGCTCTGGTCGGCTCGGCACCGCTGAGGTCGCCGCTGCGATCTGCGGCTTCCACACGCTGTTTCAGGGTGGTGCGCATGGCCGGAGGCAGCAGGCCCCGAGGACGCATCGGCAGCGGGTCGTTTTCGGATCCCGGGGCGATCGCCAGCAGACGTTTGCGGAGGGCCCGGTTCTCCCCCTCGAGGCTGTGCTGGTGATCTAGCACCTGCTGCAGCCGACCCTGGAATTTCCGCTCGAAAATGGTGGGGAGTTCCTGGAGCATCTCCTGCAGGGCGGCCACCTCCTCCTGGATGTCCGCTAGCTCACGTTCAAGTCGGCGGTTGGCTGAGGCCAGGGTTGGCTCCGGGCTCGCGGCCGAGGGAACCTTGCCTGTGCCCACGGCGGGGCGCTGGGGATCTCCACCACCACCGGTTGCGGTCCCGGCTGCGCTGTCCGCCATGGGAACCAGGTGGAGCGGGTGTCCGAGGGAGCGGGGGGGTGGGGGAGGGATCCGGAGCGGTTGGCCTATGCCTCCTGGGGTTCCGCGGTTGCTGGGGTTCATCGTCACTGGATACACCTCGGCAGCGCCGCCGGGATTAAGGGTTGAATTTTAGGTGAGTTGCCCTTTGCAGCGAAAAAGCCGCCGATCCGATTTCAACATCGGATCGGCGGCTCCTGGGGTGAGTTCCCTGCGGCTCCCGTAGGAGAACCCTATTCGGCGGTGCTGAGGGCCGGTTCGGTCGGGGCGATCACGGCTTCGCCGCTGCCGGTCGGCAGGGAGCGGGGCGCCGGCATCGGGCCGTCTTGCTTAACGGTGAGGTAGCGGATCACATCTTCCGAAAGCCGCATGGCTCGCTCCAGCGGAGCCACCTGCTGACCATCGCCATTGTGGTTGAGCTGGACGTAGATGCCCTCGCGGTGCTTGGCGATCGTGTAGGCCAGACGGCGCTTGCCACGCATCTGATTGTCGAGCACTTCGCCACCGGATTCAGTGACCAGATCCCGGTATTTGGTGACATGGCTTTCGACCTCTTCCTCCGGAATGTCCGGACGAAGGATGTACATCGTTTCGTAATAGGGCTGCGTCATGGTCGCCTGAAAGGGTGAGTCGCCAGGGTTGGCCTGGGGGAACCGCAGGGGCTGCCAGGCTTCGTGCCGGACAGCGACGGACCGCACAATCTATCGCAGTGCCCTCCCTTTGGTTCTGATCCCGTGTCTACGGCCCTGGGGCCGCCGGTTTCAGAACAGCTGCATGCGCACCGCCTCCGACACCGTGGGGATTTCGGCTTCCTTGCCCCGCAGGTTCTGGATCACGGCGAACAGCACCACCAGCAGGGCCCCCAGGAACACGGTGTTCTGGAGGGTATGCACCAGGAAGCTGCCTCCCAGGGGACCCAGCAGGGTGTTGAAGGCCAGGCTGAGCAGCACCAGCACGATGTCGATCAGGATCGCCTGGAGCACGTTGAAGCGGATCGGGTAGGGCACCTGGGGGTTCCGCACCACCGCCAGAAAGAGCACCAGGAAGAGCACCAGGCCGCCGAGAGGGATGTTCTCCTGCAGCTGCATCACCGGCAGGGCCGGAACAGCCAGCCAGCGCAACCAGGGCAACGGGCCGAAGAGGGCCTGGCCGAAGGGGATGGCGTCGCTCCAGGGGAGGAGATAGGCCAGGGCCCCCAGGAGCCGTTGCCAGAGGGGGGATTCCTGCATGGGCAGCGTGGCTGAATCACAGCGCGGTTTGCCTTCCAAGCTAGGAGGCTTGCAAATGCTCCAGCGCGGCCTGGCGCATCGTCGCCACGGGCACGGTGTCGTGGCCGCTCCAGAGGCGCAGGGCGGCCGCCCCCTGAGCCACAAGCATCTCCAGGCCATCCCAGGTGCGGCACCCCCTCGCCGATGTCCCCCGCAGCAGCGCCGTGGGGCGCGGCGTGTAGATCAGGTCGTAGACGCCGCAGCTCGGTCGCAGCCGATCCAGGGCCGCGGCGCTGAGCGGTGATCGGCTCGCGGCCATGGGGTCGCTGCTGGAGGCCATGCCCACCGGCGTGCAGTTCACCACCAGGTCGGCCTGGGCCAGGGCCTGCAGAAGAAGCTCCTCGTCCGGTGTGGTCCAGGCGAGGGGCTCCAGAGCAGGGAGCCAGCTCCGGCAGCCCTCCTGCAGGTCCGCCAGGGCGGTGGTATTGCGGCCCGCCACGGTGATCGAGCCAAAGCCCAGCAGCTCCAGGCCGGCCAGCACGGCGAGGGCGCTGCCACCGCAGCCCAGCACCACCGCCCGCTGCCCCTGCCAATCACCGTCGCGGAGCGGTGCCAGAAAGCCTTCGACATCGGTGTTGGTGCCCAGCCAGCCACCCTGGGGCCGCCGCACCAGGGTGTTCACGGCCCCCAGTCGCTGCGCCAGGGGACTCAGCTCGGCCACTAGGGCAGTCACGGCGCGCTTGTGGGGAATGGTCACGTTGAGACCGCGGCAGTCCAGGGCCTCCAGGGCCGGCACCACCGACGCCAGATCGGCGGCGGTCACCGGCAGGGCGAGATAAATCCAATCGATGCCGAGCTCCGCCAGGGCTGCGTTGTGGATCGCTGGTGACAGGGAGTGGTGCACCGGATCCCCCAGCACCCCCAGCAGGGCGGTGGACCCGCCGGGTCCGGTCCTGGCGGAGGCTGCAGTGGCGACAGGTGGCGTCGGGTCGGCAGGCATGGCGGATCAGGTCGGGCGTGTGGAGGGATGGGCAGGCCGCCAGGGGCGTGAATGGCATCGCAGGGCCCTGGGATCGAAGCCTGCGGCCGTTTTTGGAACTCCGCCAGGTCTGGGCTCGGCCCTGGTTTAGCCCCTGGAACCGTAGGTGGGCACTGGCTTTCTTGCCTTCACCGCCCTGGCTGCGGTTCGGGAACCACGCCTCGCCTCAGGGGAGGGGCCCTGCTGAAGATGCTCTCAGTCCGCATTTCTCCACTCCAGGAGTTGGTAACCATGGGAAAGGTCGTCGGTATTGACCTCGGCACCACAAACAGCTGCGTCGCCGTGATGGAGGGCGGCAAGCCCACGGTGATCGCCAACGCCGAAGGGTTCCGTACGACACCCTCGGTGGTGGCCTACACCAAGAACCAGGACAAGCTGGTGGGGCAGATCGCCAAGCGCCAGGCGGTCATGAATCCCGAGAACACGTTTTACTCGGTGAAGCGCTTCATCGGCCGCCGTGTCGATGAAGTGAATGAAGAATCGAAGGAGGTGAGCTACACCGTTGAGAAGGCCGGCGCCAATGTAAAGATCAAGTCGCCGGTGCTCAGCAAGCAGTTCGCCCCCGAGGAGATCTCGGCCGAAGTGCTTCGCAAGCTCGCCGAGGATGCCGGTAAGTACCTCGGTGAGACCGTCACCCAGGCGGTGATCACCGTTCCCGCCTATTTCAACGACTCCCAGCGCCAAGCCACCAAGGATGCCGGCAAGATCGCCGGCCTTGAGGTGCTGCGCATCATCAACGAGCCCACCGCCGCGGCCCTGGCCTATGGCCTCGACCGCAAGAGCAACGAGCGCATCCTGGTGTTCGACCTTGGCGGCGGCACCTTCGACGTGTCCGTGCTCGAGGTGGGCGATGGGGTGTTCGAGGTGCTCTCCACCTCCGGTGATACCCATCTCGGCGGCGACGACTTCGACAAGGTGATCGTTGATTACCTGGCCGACAACTTCAAGGCCAACGAGGGCATCGACCTCCGCCAGGACAAGCAGGCCCTGCAGCGCCTTACCGAGGCGGCCGAGAAGGCCAAGATCGAGCTCTCCAGCGCCACCCAGAGCGAGATCAACCTGCCGTTCATCACGGCCACGCCGGAAGGTCCCAAGCACCTCGACCTCACCCTCACCCGGGCCAAGTTCGAGGAGCTGGCTTCCAAGCTCATCGACCGCTGCCGCGTGCCGGTGGAGCAGGCCCTCAAGGACGCCAAGCTCTCCACCAGCGAGCTCGATGAGATCGTGATGGTGGGTGGTTCCACCCGCATCCCGGCGGTGCTGGAGCTGGTTAAGCGCGTCACCGGCAAGGATCCCAACCAAACGGTCAACCCCGACGAGGTGGTGGCCGTCGGCGCTGCCATCCAGGGCGGTGTCCTGGCCGGTGAGGTGAAGGACATCCTGCTGCTGGATGTCACCCCGCTCTCCCTCGGCGTGGAGACCCTGGGCGGCGTGATGACCAAGATGATCACTCGCAACACCACGATCCCCACCAAGAAAACGGAGACCTACTCCACCGCGGTGGATGGCCAGACCAACGTGGAGATCCACGTGCTCCAGGGTGAGCGCGAGATGGCGGGCGACAACAAGTCGTTGGGCACCTTCCGCCTCGATGGCATTCCCCCTTCCCCCCGCGGCGTGCCCCAGATCGAGGTCACCTTCGACATCGACGCCAACGGCATCCTCAGCGTGACTGCCAAGGACAAGGGCAGCGGCAAGGAGCAGAGCATCTCGATCACCGGCGCCTCCACCCTCTCCGACAACGAAGTGGACCGCATGGTGAAGGATGCCGAGTCCAACGCCGCGGCCGATAAGGAGAAGCGCGAGAAGATCGACGTCAAGAACCAGGCCGAAACCCTGATCTATCAGGCCGAGAAGCAACTTGGCGAACTCGGCGACAAGGTGGCTGCCGATGACAAGGCCAAGGTGGAAGGCTTCACCGTCGACCTCAAGGCCGCCGTCGAGAAGGACGACACCGATGCGATCAAGGCCACCCTGGAGCAACTCCAGCAGGCCCTTTATGCCGCCGGTGCCTCTGTGTATCAGCAGGCTGGAGCCGATGGTGCTTCCGCTGCCGGCGGGTCCGGTGGCAATGGCAACGGCGCTTCCGCCTCTGGAAGCTCCGCCGATGATGTGATCGACGCCGAATTCACCGAGAGCAAGTGAGCCGGGCCGGCTGGATCTGATCCGCCGCTTGCCCGTCCCCATTCACCCAGCCCCCCGCTAGGGGGGGCTTTTTTTTGTGTCCCTGTCCTTCCGGTGCGGTATCGGCCTGGCCCTGAGGGATGGCTTTGACCCCGATGGAGCCGCGATCAGGAGCCCTGGCCGCCGCCCTCGATCCAGCGCAGCGCCCAGTCCGCACTGGCCGGGGCCAGCAGCACGCCATTGCGATAGTGCCCGCTCAGCAACAGGAGCCCCGGCGCCACCTCCTCCAGTAGCGGAGCCGGTTGCCCCATGGGCCTGCAGCGCAGACCCTGCCAGCGGCGCCGTTCCTGGGCTGCCCCCAGCCAGGTCGGCGCAGCCCCGGTGAGCTCTCGCATGGTGGCCAGCCGCCCCGGTTCCGCCCGTAGGCCCGGCTCCAGCGTGGCTCCGAGCCAGAAGCGCCGGCCACCCGGGAGGTCGGGCCGGGGAATCAGGTTGATGCCTCCGTGGACCAAGGCTCCTGGCCAGTTCCAGGGGGTTTCCAGCTGGGACGACCGGCGGTCGTCGTCGGGAGCCCGTTCCAGCTCAAGGGCCTGTCCCAGCACCGGCTCCATCGGCTTCAGCACGTCAAGGGGTTTCAGAAGCGCCCCTGAGGCCACCCCCGCGCACACCAGCACCCATGCGGCCTCGACCACGCCCCCTGGCTCAAGGCGCACCCGCCAGCCGCCGCCGCGGGGTACGAGCGCCACCGCCCGACCGCTCTGGCGACAAAGCCCGGCCGCGATGCCATCGCTCAGGAGGGCGCGCAGGGCCAGGCCGGGATCCAGCTGCCCGTCAGCTTCCGAGAACAGGCCACCCACGGCGGCGGGCCCTGCCGGGCTGAGTTCCGCCAGGTTGTCCTGGCTCCAGAGTTCAAGGCCCATCCCTTGCCGTAGGGGGTCGCTCACCAGCGCCTTCTGCCGATCCAGTTCCGTCGGGTCGCTGGCCAACAGCAGCAGTCCGGGCCTCCAGGGGATCAGGTGGCCGCGTCCTGCCAGGGTCCGGCGCCACTGACCCCATAGGTCGAGGCTGTGCTGGCGTAACCGCCAGGCCCGACCCCGGCTGCGATGAAAAACCCGGGCCATCAGCACCCCCAGGGCCGCTTGGCTGCCGCTCAAGCTGGCATCGTCGCCGGATTCATCGTCGTCGCGATCGCCTGGATCCACGATCAACACCTGGTGGCCATGGCTCTGGAGCCACCAGGCTGCGGCCGTACCCACCAGGCCGGCCCCCACAACCACCACCGTGGAGGAGTTGCAGGGCTGATCGCCACCCCTTCCGGCTCGCTTCAGGTCCGGTTCGACCTTGGGTCCGGGGGGCTGGCCTGTCACGGCGAAGGGCCGCCGGCTCAGACCTGCTTCAGGGCCACCTTCACCTCCTCGGGCAGCAACTGGGCATAGAGGCCGAAGCCACTGGCCACTTTGATGTAGGCCCTGCGCAGAGCTTCGCCATCCTGCAGACGGGCCGCCTCATCGAGATCGGCCAGGGAGGCTTTCAGTTCATTGGCCCGTTGGGTGGCCTCGGCCCGCTCGGAGGGGAGCAGCAGCTTGTTGATGTAGAGCATCTCGCGACCCACCTCCTGCATGGGGCCGTGGATCAGGTTGCGGGTGAAGACCCAGTTGCGGGTGTTCACGAGGTTGGCCAAGTCGGGCAGTCGGTCGCGGGCCGAAAGGAAGCCTTCGGCCTGACGGGTGATGGCGCTGATCGCTTCGGGGGAGAGGGTGGCCGGAGTGCTCGCCCGGCCGCCGCTGCAGGCCGCCAAGGAAACGCTCAGCACCACGGCCAGGAGGAGGGCCGCCAGGCGGCGCAGGAGGCCCGGGCCCTCGAGGGCGGTAGCGGGGGCCGGGGCGACCGGACTGGCGGGGCGGACCATGGAATGGATTGTGGCAATGCCGCGACTGTACCCAGGCTGCCCCTGGCGGAAAAAGGCTTCTTAGCCGGTTGCAACAGCACCCTCACCCAGCCCCGCTACCGCCGCCCGGTGAGGGGCGGCGGTAGCGGGGTCCATCCGAAAGCGGATGGTTCGTCCTCCCAGGCGTGCCCAGATCACAATGGGGCGAGGTTGGAACTGGCCATGGGCACCCCTTCGGCGATCCTGCAACTGATCTGTGCCGATCGCCCCGGGCTAGTGAGTGAGCTCTCCGGCTGGGTGGCGGCCAACGGCGGCAACATCCGCCATGCCGATCACCACACCGATGCGGGGGCCGGCCTGTTTCTGAGCCGGATCGAATGGGATCTGGAGGGCTTCGGCCTGCCTCGGGCGGCGATTGCGCCCGCCACGACGGCCCTGGCGGCCCGGCTCGGTGGCGAGGGTCAGCTGCACTTCTCCGATGCCCTCCCGAAGGTGGCGATCTTCGTGAGCCGGCAGGACCACTGCCTGGTGGATCTCCTCTGGCGCACCCGCTCCGGCGAACTGCCGATGGAGGTGGCGTTGGTGGTGAGCAACCATCCCGACCTGGGCGGAGTGGCGGCCGGGTTCGACATTCCCTTTGTGCACCTGCCAGTGCGTGCTGCCAGCCGCGCCGAGGCCGAGGAGGCCCAGCTGGCGCTGTTGGCCGAGAACGGCATCGAGCTGGTGATCCTCGCCAAATACATGCAGGTGCTCAGTGCCGGCTTTCTGGAGCGCTTTCCGGCCGTCATCAACATCCACCACTCCTTCCTCCCCGCCTTCCAGGGTGCCCAGCCCTATCACCGGGCCTGGGAGCGGGGGGTGAAGTTGATCGGCGCCACCGCCCACTTCGTGACAGAGGAACTCGATGGCGGTCCGATCATCGAGCAAGCCACCATGACCGTGAGCCATCGCGATGAGGTGGAGGATCTGATCCGACTCGGCCGCGACACCGAAAGGCTTGCCCTGGCGCGGGCCGTGCGCCTGGTCCTGCGTCGCCAGGTGATGGTCTACCGGGGCCGTACCGCCGTTTTTGCCTGATCGACGCTTGCCGCGGTTCGGGCGGCGGAGTACGGCCAGCCCACCGGCCGCACACCGCCTGGTGCGATCCTGCAATCGGGCGGAGTTGGCCGCCATGGAATGCCCTGGACCGCTCCGGTTCCAACCTCTCCCACTGTTTCCACCCTCCACCGCACAGCCGACTTGTCCGCCCTTCTGCAAGCCCTTGATCGCCGGCTGCTGGCCGAGAGGCCTGCCGCGGCGGCCCCGCTGGGCTGGCGTTGTTTCCAGATCGGTGTGTTCCTCCTGGCCGCCAGTGCCTTTCTCGGTGGACTGTTCCTGCTGGTGGCCCTGATCCTCGGCAGCCGGGGCCGGCGCCCGCTGCTGGCTGGAGGGACGAACCGCGTGCTCCTGCTGGTGGCGGCCCTGATGGCGCTGGGCTGCTTCGGCGCCTACAGCGGCTGGCTGTCCTGGGTGGGCCTGGGCAACTGGCTGCCCTTCTTCTGGGCCTTCTGGGGTTTCCAGCCCTATCTCGCCACCGCCGCGGCCCGCCGTCGGGTGGCCCTGGTGTTGGTGGCCGCCACCGTGCCGGTGATCCTCACGGGGTTGGGCCAGCTCTGGTGGGGCTGGCACGGCCCCTTCCAGGCCTTCGGCGGCCTGGTGATCTGGCATCTCAAGCCCGGCGGCAACCCTCCTGGGCGCCTGGCCGGTCTGTTCGACTACGCCAACATCGCCGGCTCCTGGCTGGTCCTGGCCTGGCCCCTGCTGCTGGCGGCCCTGCTGCAGCCCCGCCTTGATCCCCGCCGCCGCGCCGTGGTGCTCCTGCTGGCCGTGGCGCTGGTGACCGCCGTGTTTCTCACCGATTCGCGCAATGCCTGGGGCGGTCTGCTGTTGGCCGTGCCCCTGGTGGCAGGACCGCTGAGCTGGGTCTGGCTGCTGCCCCTTTTGGCCCTGGCCGTGGCGGTGATTGCCGCCGCCAGCCTGGTGGGGGTTCCGGAGCTCATCCAGGCTCCGGCCCGGGCCGTGGTGCCGGAAGGGATCTGGGGCAGGCTCAGCGATCTCCATTACGCCGGTCAGCGGCCCCAGGAGATCACCCGGCTGGCCCAGTGGAAGGTTGCCTTTGGTTTGATCGCCGAGCGCCCCTGGCTGGGCTGGGGCGCTGCGGCCTTCAGCCTGGTCTATCCCCTGCGCACCGGCCACTGGCATGGCCATCCCCACAACCTGCCGATCGATCTGGCCCTGAGCCATGGCGTGCCCGTGGCACTGCTCCTGGTGGCGTTCGTTCTGGCGCTGCTGCTGCGGGCCCTGGGGCCCGGCCTGCTGCGGGGTGGGGTGTTCGATCGGGGCTGGTGGACCGCCGCCCTGGTGCTGGCGGCGCTCCATGCCACCGACATGCCCTTCTATGACAGTCGCATCAATGTGGCGGGCTGGGTTTTGTTGGCGGGCCTGCGGGCCATGGTGCGGCCGGAGGGTCCGCAGGGCCCGGTGGCCATGGAGGTCGGCGGAGCCTGAAGGCACGAAGGCTCGCAGCCGGGCGTTCGCACCCGGTGCTCCCGGTTCACCCCGCGCTGCCCTCCGATGGCGGTGGGATCGGGCTGGCACCTGCGGCCGTTTCCCCAGCGCCGTTGCGGTGCCGCCACAGGGTTGCGTTATCCAACGGGCCCTTCAGGTGCTGCCAGGGCAGGACCGTGCCCTCCTCCCAACGTCCATGCACCACCCCATCCCATGGCGGTGGCGGCGGCAGGCCGGGCGGTGCCGCGGCGATGGCCTCGGCCTCTCCGGATCGAACGGCCCGGTAGGCCTTTTTCCAGCCCCCGAGGCTGGTGTGTGAACCCCTGGCCGCGGCGATCACCGGCGCGAGCCGCCGGTCGCTGCGGGAGAGGAGGGCCTGGATCACGCTCCAGCCATAGCTCTCCGGCCGCAGCTCGATGCCCTTCGGGTTCAGGCGTCGGCCCAGCAGCTTCAGTCGTTGCTCGGCCTCTGGGCGCACCCCGTCCCATTGGAAGGGCGTGTGGGCCTTGGGCACGAAGGTGCTCACCCCCAGGGAAAGCCGCAGCCCCGGGGTGGCCTTCTTCAGGGCCAGCAGCAGGGAGGCGGTCGCTTCGATGTCGCCCTCCTCCTCGCTTGGTAGACCGGCCATCCCATAGAGCTTCAGGCCGCTGAGCCCCCCTTCGCGGGCGTAGCGGGCCGCCGCGTAGATCTCCTCGGTGGCGAGCTTCTTGTTCACCACCACCCGCATCCGCTCGCTGCCGCTCTCGATCGCAATCGTGAGCGATTTGCTGCCGCGCTTGGCCAGGATCCGCCCCAGCTGCGGGGTTACCGTGGCTGCCCGTACGGAACTTACGCTGAGGCGCACGCCCTCGAAGCGGTCGCCATCGAGCCAGGTCAGCAGATCGGCGAACTGGGGGTGCTGGGTCACCGAGGCGCCGAGCAGGCCGAGCCGCTGGGTGGCGGCCAGACCCACCTCCACCGCCGGGATCAGGCCATCCTCCAGGGAGGGGGTGCGGAAGGGGAGGGTGAGGTAGCTCGCCAGGCAGAAGCGGCACAGTTCCGGGCAACTGCGCACCACCTCCACCATGTGGATCGAGGGCCAGGCCGCCTCCGGGGAGATCACCGTGGAGTGGCTCAGGGTGTTGCCGCGCCAGGTCTGCTTGGCGATCCGCTCGGGAACGCCGGCCTCGGTGGGTTCGATGGCCAGCAGGGTTCCATCGCCGCTGTAGCGGGGCGCGTAGAGGGGCGGCACATACACCCCTTCCACCCGGGCCAGGCTGCGCAGCCGCTGGGCCCGGGGCTGTCCCCGGCAGGCCTGCAGCGCGTCCACAAAGGCCGGCAACAACGATTCACCGTCGCCGAGCAGCACGGCATCCAGGAACGGGGCCAGGGGTTCGGGATTGGCGGTGAGCACCGGACCGCCGCCGAACACGATCGGATCGTCGTCCCCCCGCTGGTGGTTCCAGAGCGGGATGCGCGCGTTCTCCAGGAGGTCGAGCAGCACCGGTCCATCCAGCTCCCAGCTCAGGGAGAGGCCGAACAGATCGGTCCCACCGCCCCTGCTCCGGTGCGGCGGGTCCCCCCGGTCGGTGAAGAGCCGTCGCACATCCACATCGGCGCGGCGGGCCAGGCTGGCCCACACCACCTGGAATCCCAGGCTGGTGATGCCCACCGCGTAGGTGCTGGGGAAGGCCAGCACCACCCGCAGGGCGTCCGCCGTGGGTCTGGCGGGCTCGAACAGCAGGGTTTCCTGGTCCAGGGGTTGAGGGCTGGGGCCTCCAGCGTGTCACCGCAGTGGCGCCTGGGTGTCTTCGGGTGCCCCTGGTCCATCTGGCTGGCTGTCGTGTCGCTCCTGCCTCAACCCCGAAACCAAGTTGCCAAGCTCAGGGGAGTGGAGCCCCAAAAGAAAGGCCCGGAGGTCGAACGACCACCGGGCTGGATGCCCACAGCTGGGCTCGTGATCGGGTCACACCATGGGCGTTGCCCTGGCCCGAACCGGACTCACTTGATGAGCAGGGCGCTCAGGGGGCCGATCAGGCCGGTGAGGGCGGAACTGGCGGTGGCTGGCGCGGGGGTGGCGCCCTTGGCGAAGGTGCTCAGCACCAGGTTGGCGGCGGTGTTGATCAGGGGCCACTTGTCACCGGCGATCGGCTTGATCACGGGCGAGGCGGTGTTCCAGAGGGCCTGGAAGCCGCCCATGGCAGCGACGGCTGCGGCCATATTGCCGCCCTTCACTTCACCCTCGCTCTTCTTGAGCAGATCGAGCACGGGGGTTACGGCCTGGCCGAGGGCTGCCTGGCCAGTGGCGGTAGCGGCGGTTTTGGCGGCCTCACCGGTGGTGGCGGCGGCATCCTTGGCGGCCTGGCCCACCTGGTCACCGGCCTGGCGGGCGGCTTCCTGGGTGCCGGAGCAACCGGTGATGGCCATGGCGGCCATGGCGGCAACGGCGATCGTGGAGCGACGGATGGCGCTGATCGGGCGCATGGAAGAACAAGCGGTGTTCGGCTTCCTTTTAGACGCGCTGGGCTCTGCGGCCTGCTTTGTGGGCATCTCGTTACAACCGATACAGATCCAGGCGCAGGCCTCACGCTGCTGGATCCGAGGTGGGGCTCCCCCCGGCGCGGGGGAGGGAGCGACCACAAAAAAAGGGAGCGTTGCCGCTCCCATGAGGATGTCCCGAGAATCTTCCGATTCCCCTATGGGTTCAGCCCAGCAGGGCCTTGAGGGGTCCGATCAGGCCGGTGAGGGCGGTGAGGGCGTTGTCCTTGGTGGGAGCGGTGTCGCCGCCGAAGGTCTTAAGCACCAGGTTCACGCCTGTGTCGATCAGGCCGTAGTTGTCACCGGCGGCCAGTTTCACCACGGGAGCTGCGGTATCCCAGAGGCCCTTGAACTTGGAGACGGTGCTGGTGGCGGCCGCGATGTTGTCGGCCTTCACCTCTTTCTCGGTGGCGTTCAGCACGTTCAGCACGGGAGTGAGAACGTTCTTGAGCTGTTCATTGCCGGTCACATCAGCGGCAGTCTTGGCGACCTGCACCACGGTGCGAGCCGCATTCTTGGCGTCGCTGGAGATGATGCCGTCGCAGGCAGCCAGGTTGATGGTCAGCATGAGCGCCAGACCCACTACCACCAGGCGGCGCAGGGGGGCCAGCCAGGTGCGCAGGGTCGTGATCCAGGAGGCAGTCATGGGAAATGGTCCGTTACGAAGGACATCGGGACCGTAGGCGGAGAATCGCTGATCGTCAGCAATCCATTCCGCATCGGCCGGCTAGCTCTTGCAACCCTGATCAGATCCTGACGACCATCACACCTCCGCCAGCATTTTTGCCTCGTCTTCACTGCTTACCACCCGGCCCTGATCTTCGAAGCCGCTGATCTGATCGAAGTTGAGGTAGCGGTAGAGTTCATCGGCCAGGGGGTCGATCTTGGCGGCGGCGATCGCCAGGTACTCCTCCTTGCTGGGAATGCGGCCCAGTTGGGCACACACCGCCGCCAGTTCGGCGCTGCCGAGATACACCTGGGCGCCGTTTCCGAGGCGGTTGTTGAAGTTGCGGGTGCTGGTGGAGAACACGGTGGTGTTGTCTTCCACCCGCGCCTGGTTGCCCATGCAGAGCGAGCAGCCCGGCATCTCCATGCGGGAGCCGGCCGCCTCAAAGGTGGCGTAGTAGCCCTCCTCCTTGAGTTTTTCCTCATCCATGCGGGTGGGTGGGCACACCCAGAGTTGGGCTTGGTTGGAACCCTGGCCCTCCAGCACCTTGGCGGCGGCTCGGTAGTGGCCGATGTTGGTCATGCAGGAGCCGATGAACACCTCATCGATCGGCTTGCCCGCCTCTTCGCTGAGCAGTTTGACGTTGTCGGGGTCGTTGGGGCAGGCCAGGATAGGCTCTTTGAGCTCATCGAGATTGATCTCGATCACGGCGGCGTACTCCGCGTCAGCGTCGGCCTCGAGCAGCACCGGATTGGCCAGCCAGGACTCCATCGCCTTGATGCGGCGGGCCAGGGTGCGGGCATCGCTATAGCCGCGGGCGATCATGTTCTTCATCAGCGCCACGTTGCTGCGCAGGTACTCGCTCACCGTTTCCACCGAGAGCTTGATTGTGCTGCCGGCGCAGGAGCGCTCGGCCGTGGCATCGGTGAGTTCAAAGGCCTGCTCCAGCTTGAGATCGGGCAATCCTTCGATCTCCATGATCCGGCCGGAGAAGATGTTCTTCTTGCCGGCCTTTTCCACCGTGAGCAGGCCCTGCTGGATCGCCACATAGGGAATCGCGTTCACCACATCGCGCAGGGTGACGCCCGGCTGCAGCGAACCGGAGAATTTCACCAGCACCGATTCGGGCATGTCGAGCGGCATGGCGCCGATGGCGGCG
>Ga0209088_10001075_pt1 | contig 18090 bp, 7 predicted proteins | sample S_140625_EF_Meta_FD_187324 | JGI IMG/M metagenome (GOLD analysis project Ga0209088, IMG submission 187324) | Freshwater microbial communities from Lake Simoncouche, Canada to study carbon cycling - S_140625_EF_MetaG (SPAdes) (version 2) | ecosystem: Environmental > Aquatic > Freshwater > Lake ... | reverse complement strand
CTCTCACCCTCAATGGCAGCACTTTAAAAAGTGTGCCGGGCAACAGCGTGATACTGGGCAATGCCAGCGTAGCCGACAACATCTTGTACCCAGTCGACACCACAGCGCCAAGCGTGGTCATTACCTCTTCAGCCACAAGCTTGAAAAGCGGCGAAACCAGTTTAATTTCTTTCACATTTTTAGAAGACCCAGACACGAGTTTTTCTTTGGCAGATATCACTGTCACTGGCGGCACATTGAATGCGCTAACAGGTCTTGGTGCCGTGCGTCGAAGCACCTTCACGCCTACCCTCAATCTGGGCAGCGGCACAGCCAGCATCACTGTGGCCAACTTGAGCTACACCGATGCTGCCGGTAATTTGGGCACAGCGGGTACCACCCCTAGCATCAGCATTGACACATTGGCGCCAACTCTCAGCGGCGTAGCATTGAGCAGCGCCACAGGTAGTCTCAACAATACACTGAACGCGGGTGACACTTTGAGTGTGACGGCCACTTTCAATGATGCCGTGTGGGTGAGCACCGACGGTGGCTCACCTACTTTGGCACTGCTGGTGGACAGCAGCACCGTGCAAGCTACGTATGTGTCTGGCTCTGGCACCAATGCTTTGGTGTTCAGCACCACCATCGTAAACGGTCAAACCGACATCGATGGCGTGGCAATTCCCATCAATGCTTTGACACTCAATGGCGCCACTGTGAAAGATGCCAATGGCAACGTCAGCAGCATTGTGTCGACGGCTGTGACCAGCAATGCCACTTACAAGGTGGACACCACAGGACCTACCGTTTCCGTCACCTCGGATGTTGCCGCCCTCAAGATAGGTTCCACAGCCTACATCACCTTCACTTTCTCTGAGGATCCAAGCACCAGCTTTGCGTGGGATGGTACATCGGGCGATGTGGTGGTAGCAGGCGGCAGTTTGAGTGGCATCAAAGGCACAGGCCTCACGCGCATTGCCGTGTTCACACCCACCATCAATCAAGGCAGTGGCACGGCAAGCGTTACGGTGACGGGCAACAGTTACCAAGATACGGCTGGTAACAATGGTGCTGCAGGCACCACACCCTCGCTCAATTTAGATACGCTGGCACCCATCATCACATCGCAGGAACTGACAGGCTCAACAGGTGGTTTGGTCAGTGGGTCAGACGCCACCATCAACAACTTGAATGCGGGGGACACGCTCAGTGCCGTCGTCACCTTCAACGACGTGATCACGGTCAACTCCTCGGGAGGTACGCCTTATTTAGCGCTCAACATAGGCGGCACGTCTGTTCAAGCTGGTTATGTGTCGGGTTCGGGCAGCAATGCTTTGGTGTTCACGGCCACCATTGCCAGCGGGCAAAACGACATCAATGGCGTGGCCATTGGCGCAGACGGCTTGAACCTCAATGGCGGATCTTTGAAAGATGCTTCGGGCAACAACAGCACCCTCACGTCCATCGCAGTCAGCGACAATGCACATTATTTGGTGGACACCCTCAGGCCCACAGTGTCCGTGAACAGCAGCACCAGCGCTTTGCTTTCGGGACAAACCGCCACCATCACCTTCACCTTCAGTGAAGACCCAGGCAGCAGCTTTGTGTGGAATGGCACCAGTGGCGATTTGCTGGTGACAGGTGGCACACTAAGCGCACTGAGCGCAACTGGCAATCCACTCACCCGCACTGCCGTCCTCACACCCACGTCTGGCGTGAACGCAGGCACTGCCAATGTAGCCATTGCCCTCAACAGCTACACCGATGCCGCTGGCAACATGGGCCTAGAAGCATCATCAGGCGTGACCGATAAATCGGCTGACATCAGTGTCAACACCACCACGACCACTTTGGTCAGCGTGGCTTTGCTCAGCGCTACGGGTATTCAAAACAGTTTGTTAAATCAAGGGGATGTGGTTTCGGTGGCCGTCAACTTTACGGAAGCCGTTTTCTTAAATGCCAATGCAGGAACGCCAAGCTTAGGCTTGACCATTGGCAGCACAGTGGTCAGCGCTCAATATGCCTATGGTGCTGGTACTTCACAGCTGGTTTTCAACTACACCATCTTGAATGGCCAAACAGATGTCAACGGCATCGCCATCAATGCCAACAGTCTGAGTTTGAATGGCAAAGTCCTAACCGATACAGCGGGCAACACACCCACACTGACCTTTGCAGCCGTGAGCGACAATACCAACTACTTGGTGGACACCACAGCGCCCACTTTGCTCAGCATTGCAAGCAGCAAGAACGTCTTTTTAAGTGGCGAGACCGCGGTCATTACTTTCACGTTCAGTGAAAACCCAGGCAGCACCTTTACATGGAACGGCAGTGCGGGCGATGTGACTTTGGTCAATGGCACCTTGACTGCCCTCACAGGTACCGGCCTGACCCGAAGCGCTACATTTTTACCCACACAGGGCTTAACAGGCGGCAATGCCACCATCACCGTCAGCAACAATTTGTACAGCGATTCGGCTGGTAATTTAGGAGTAGGCAACACGCTCGATGGCCTGTTGCTCAACACCACGCCAGCCACCTTGATGGATGTTCAGATTAGCAGTGCCACAGGCGTGCAAAACAATGCCCTCAATGCTGGCGATGTGGTAACAGTCACAGCCCATTTTTCTGAAGCTCAAACGCTCAACACAACATCAGGCTTGCCCACGGTGGCTTTGCAGATTGGAAGCAGCACAGTGAATGCCGCCTACGCCTCAGGCGCAGGCACCGCCAATTTGTTGTTCACCTACACCATTCAAGCGGGTCAGACCGATGTCAATGGCATTGCCATTGGGGCCAATGCCTTGTCATTGAACGGCAGTACTTTGCAAGACCCGCGCGCCAGCACCACCACATTGGTTGCCCCTGGCACAGCCGACAACAGCAGTTACACCGTAGATACAACAGCGCCCTCTTTAAGCATCACGTCCACTGTGGGCCAGCTCAAAATGGGCGAAACCGCTAACATCACGTTCACCTTCAGCGAAGACCCTGGTACCACTTTTGTATGGAATGGCAGCACTGGGGATGTGACACTTAGCAACGGCACCATGAGCGCCATCTCGGGCACGGGTACCACACGCACGGCGGTGTTCACACCTACACCTAGCTTGAATTCAGACACTGCCAGCATCTCTGTGGGCGCTGGTACCTACCAAGATGCTGCTGGAAACAATGGCAGTGCAGGTGGCACACCCAGCCTGACGTTGGACACGCTTGCACCCACCATCTCTTCCATTGCACTGAGCAGTTCAACTGGCATTCTGAATACTTACTTGAATGGGGGCGATACCGCCAACGTCAGCGTAAGCTTCAACGAAGTGGTTAATTTGAATCTGGCAATGGGATCGCCTACAGTGGCCTTGCTGGTCGGTAATAGCACCGTCCAGGCCACCTATCTGTCTGGCGCAGGCACTAACACGCTGGTTTTCACCACAACCATTGCAGCTGGGCAAAACGATGCCGATGGCATTGCCATTGCTCTGAACGCCCTAAGTTTGAATGGCGCCGTACTGACAGACGCTGCAGCAAACAAAGCCATCACAAGCGCAACGGCCGTCACCAGCAATTCGGCTTACATGGTGGACACCCTTGCACCTTCTGTGTCGTTGGCTTTCGATGTGGCCAGCCTCAAAGCAGGCGAAACCGCCACACTCACCATCACGGCCAACGACAAAACCGGCACCAGCTTCACGTGGAATGGTACTGCTGGTGATTTGACCGTCAGCGGCGGCACGCTCAGTGCCATCAGTCCTTTTGTTTTAAGTGGTGTCAACTATGTGAGCACCGCTACCTTCACACCTTCAGCGGGCAGCACCGTTGCGGGTGTGGTGTCCACCGCATCAGCGATCTACACCGATCTGGCTGGTAACCCAGGTCAAGTAGGTGCCAGCGTCAGCTTGTCGATTGACACCAGTGCGCCGACCCTGACCAACATGAACATCACAGGTGCGAGCGGCATTGTCAGCAACACCTTGAATGCAGGCGATGTGGTGCAGATCACGGCTACATTCAGTGAATCTGTGATTGTCAATACCAGTGGTGGAACACCCAAAGTTGCTTTGAATGTAGGCGGTTCTGCAGATTCTGCGTTTTATGTTTCAGGCTCTGGCACGACCGATTTGCTGTTCAACTACACGGTAGCACCTGGGCAAAATGATTCAAATGGCTTAAGCTACGCTGCCAACGCCTTGCTGCTCAACGGCGGCACCATCAAAGACAGCGCAGGCAACAGCGCTGTGATCACGGCTATAGCACGGCTCGACAATGCGGCTTATAAAGTAGACACCTCAGCACCAACAGTCGCTATTACAAGCAACACAACCCAGTTGTTGGTAGGTCAAACGGCCAACATCACCTTCACGTTCAGTGAGGATCCTGGTAGCAGCTTCACTTGGACCGGCACTGCGGGTGACGTCGCCGTTACAGGCGGCACATTGGGCGCCATCAGTGGCACTGGACTAACGCGTACCGCCGTCTTTACACCAACGTCCAATTTAGCAAGTGGCTCCGCCAGCATTACCGTGACCTCAGGCAGTTACCAAGACACGGCTGGCAATTTAGGTACGGCAGGTACATCGCCTAGTCTCAGCATTGACACCTTGGCACCCACAGTCACAGCCTCCGCAAACTCGAGCAGTTTGCTTGCGGGTGAAACCACACGGCTCTACTTCACATTCAGTGAAGACCCTGGCACCAGTTTCTCTTGGGATGGCATGGTAGGTGATTTGGTTGTCACAGGGGGCACCTTGGTACCCAGTACAGTGCCAAGTCAACAAATTGGCGTACTGCGCGGCTTTGATTTCACACCGACGGCCAATACCAACAACGGTAACGCCAGCATCACCATGAAAACCAACAGCTACCAAGACGCTGCTGGTAATTTGGGCGGTGTCAGCAACCCCATCACCATCACCTACGACACCCTTGCACCAAGCGTTTCGGTGACATCAAACTTAACAACTGTGGGCATGGGTCAAACTGCCAACATCACTTTCACGTTTTCTGAAGACCCTGGGGTCACCTTTGCATGGGATGGCACCACAGGCGATGTGGTCGTCACGCAAGGCACTTTGAGCGCGATCAGTGGTACAGGACTGACGCGCACAGCTGTGTTCACACCCTTTGCAGACACCCCCCTTGTTGCTGCAAGCATTACCGTGGCGGCAGGCAACTACACCGACACAGCAGGCAATGGGGGTCGTGCTGGCACATCGCCCACCCTGAACGTCAACACCTTCAAAAATGCCATTTACTTGAATGACATTGCCAACAACATTGGCGGTTATACCATCGAGGCACCCAATACCAGTGCCTACTTTGGTTTTGCCGTCAGCTTGGCCGGCGACTTCAACGGCGATGGCTATGGCGATGTGGTGATGGGCGCACCGCTCAACACCTTTACCGATACCGCGTTGCGTACTCAAGGTGGTGGTGTGGTTTTGTATGAAGGCGGCCAAAATACCAGCCTGGTACCCAAAGGTTATAGCGGCTCAGGCCAAGTCAATGGTCACTACTACACCTACAGCGTCAACAAAGGTTGGTTGGGCTTCTCAGTGGCTGGTGTGGGTGACATGAACAACGATGGGCTGGCCGATCTTTTGATTGGCATGCCGCAAGATGGGGCCAGCTCTAACCCCGGTGGCGCCTTCTTGGTTTATGGCAAAGCCAACTCAAGCACAGGCAGTTTGGCGGAGTACCAAAAGGACATTTCCGCATTGGGCACCACACCCGACGCACTCACCATAACCAGCACGTTTGACACAGCAGGATTTTCAGTCAGCAGCGCAGGCGATGTGAACGGCGATGGCTGGATCGACATGATCATCAGTGCGCACTTTCAAACAGTCAGCGGGCTTGTGGGCAACACTGGCAAAACCTATTTGGTATATGGCAGCGCGGCTTTGTCGGCTTTGCAAACCATTTCACTGGGCAACGTGGGTGGCAGTGTGCCGGGCTTTGTGATTTCGGGTTGGCAAGCAGGCGAGGAAAGTGGCACCTCGGTCAGCAGTGCGGGCGACTTCAATGGTGACGGCAAAGCCGACTTGTTGGTGAGTGCCTATTTCAATGACATCGCAGGTAGCCAAGCCGGTGCAACGTATGTCATCTTGGGCAAAACGGGCAACACTGCCGTCAATTTGGCCAACATCAAAAATAACTCAGGCGGCTTCGTGATTGTTGGAGAAAACGGCCAAGACATGAGCGGTGTTTCCGTCAGCACTGGTGGCGACATCAATGGCGATGGCTTGGGGGATATTCTGATTGGTGCAGTGATCAGTGGCAGTGCTAACGCCTATCGAGAAAGTGGCAAAACGTATGTCATCTTTGGCAGAAGCACCGCCAACGCCACCATCGACTTGGGTCAAATTGCCGCAGGCAATGGCGGCTTTGCCATTCTGTCCACCACTGCATTAGAGCAAAGCGGACACAGCGTGAGCAGCGCTGGCGATATCAATGGCGATGGTTTGGCTGACATCATCTTAGGTGCACCGTTTAGCCCAGTAGACGGCAGCGCCAGCACAGGTCGAAGTTTCGTGGTTTACGGCAAAGCCACCACCACCAATGTCAACTTGACCGATGTCACCAACAACCTAGGCGGTTTTGCCATCATTGGACAAGGCGCGCAAGACATGAGCGGCTTTTCTGTGGGTGCCGCGGGTGATTTGAACGGCGACGGCTTGGCTGATTTGATTGTGGGCGCACCCGGTTATGACGCTGCTCATGGTAGTGTTCAAACAGGTCGCTCCTACATCATCTTTGGAAGCAAGTCTGGCGCATTTGCCGCCGGCAGTGCAGTCGACAATATCGGCACCAGCGCCAATGACACGCTCATCTCTACCGGCACTCAAACTTTGGCGGGTGGCAGTTTTTCTGCAGGAACAGGCAATGACACTTTCATTGCCAATGGCGCAGATGTTTTACTGGGTGGCATGGGCAAAGACATCTTCACTGTCAATACCAGCATGATGACTGCCTTGCAAAATAAATTGGGTGCCGGTGGTAACACAAGCCAATTGGCCAAAATTGATGGTGGCGCTGGCATTGACACGCTTCGCATGGGTGGAACGGGCGGTTTAGGTTTTGATTTTTCTTTGGTCAGCAATACCAGCGCCGGCAACATTGAAGGCGCCAGCCGCATCAACAGCGTAGAGCGAATAGATTTGCGAACAGATACCGCAAGCAATCAAATCACACTCAGAGTGGCAGATGTACTCGACATGGCTGGCAGCAATTGGGCCAATTTAAATACGCTGGATACGCTAGGTGCTGGGGGATGGCAAAACGTGAGTACTGGCACATCTTTTAGCGCTGCGGGTGTGAAGTACCATCAAGTGGCCATCGATGGCACCAGCGTTGACAGAGTCAATACCAATGGCTGGACCTTGCAAACCACAGGCACCGTGAAAGATACCAACGCCGTTGTTTACGATGTGTATCTGGCCACTTCAAATGCACCCGCCATGATGCTGGTACAACAAGACATCGTTCGCTTTAGCATCCCTTGAATCAAGGCGTCGCTCTTTGCATCGACGCCTTCAACGCGGCATTGAGCGTGTCCAATGCATCAGCATAGTGTGCACGCGTGGTTTTGGACAAACCAGCTTTGACATTGGCTTTTTCCAACATACTGACCAACTGTCGTGCATTTTCTCGCATGATGCTGCGCGCGTCTGCAGGCCATGGGCCGGCGGGCTTCACCAACACATCGGCCATGCGGCGCAATTGCTCACGTTGCAAGTTACGGCGGATGAGGCTGGTCTCTTGACCCGTTTTGGCTTCGGCCCAAATAGCATCTTGCAAAGTGTCGTAGACATCGGACAAGCTCAAGGTTTCTTTGGGATCGTTGACCTTCATGCCCACCTCGGCCAAACGGGTGGCTACGGGGGGTGAATACACATGATCCAAAATTTCTTTTTGAACACCCGCAACCAAGCGAGCCACCGAAGTTTGCATGCTGCCATCTGCCTCGGTTCTCTCAAAACGATCGGTGGCCAAGCGCGCAATGAACTCAGGCTTGAACTTGAAGCTGTCGGTACCAAAGAAATCTTTGGTAATCAGTGCCAAGGCTTCTTTTTGCTTGACTGCGCTGACTGGTTCAAAGACGGCGTTTTTACTGCCTGCGCGCTCACGGCGAATGTGTACGCCGCCAATGTATTTGGCCGCCAGTGGCGCAACGCGATTCAGTTGACTGAAACCACTTCGAAAGCTGCGTGTTAGGCGCTCATAGCTGTCACCCGTGGCCAAGTTCATATTTTGCAAGCGGTCCCACAACTCACGCGAGAGTTTCATGCGCAGCTTGTAATAGGCCAATGGATCGGCACCCAAGTCAAAGCGATTGACCATGGGATCAACGCCGCCCATGCTGCCGTAGCCTGCATCTTCATCGGAGTCATATTGCAACTCTGGCTGGCTGGCCTTGGCCAAAATTTGTGCAAGTCCCTGAGCTTCTTGGCCAGGTGCAAACTGTTTGTAGCCAAACTCAATGGCCCAATAGTCATACGCGCCCAAAGTAGACATGACGTACTCGCCCTGCTTTTCGCCCTTGGGTGAGATGTTGTAGGGCGTGTAGTCCATCACCGAAGATGTCACGCCATTGATTTTGGTGAAGTTGGGATCTTGAATTTGTTTCAAGTCATACACCGTGGAGGCGCGGAAGTTATGACGCAATCCCAAGGTGTGACCCACCTCGTGCATGATCACATCTTTCAAATAGGCTTTGGCCAGCGCATCGGCTTCGGGGCTGTCTAACTCCATGCCTCTTGCTTCTAGCAAGTCCAGGGCATAGTGCAATTCTTGTGCGGCAGATTCTGCGTGATCGCACATCTCGCCATCGGCACCGCGAACACGACCCAAATCTTCAATGACTGTACGACGTGCACCGCGTGCAAACACATCGGACATGCCAATGTCGGCATCTAAAATTTCGCCAGTGCGCGGGTCGGCTTGTGAAGGGCCAATGGCAAAGCCTACATCGGCGCCGGTAAACCAGCGAATAGACGTGTGCTTAGCATCCATGTTGTTGAAGTCGTCCGTGGCTTGTTGTTGCTTCACCACCAAGGCGTTTTTAAAGCCAGCTTTCTCAAATGCTTTGTTCCATTCCAAAACACCTTGAGACACGGATTCACGGTATTTTTCAGGAATGTTTTTATCGAGCCAATAAACGATAGGCTCTTTGGGTTCAGACAAGGACTCAGTTGCATCTTTCTTTTCTAAGCGCCAACGTTTGAGAAAATGCGTTTTAGATTTGATGTTGAGGTCGGTGGTGTAGTCGGTGCGAGCGACCGTAAAAAAACCTACACGCTCGTCAGCCAAGCGAACTTGCATGGGCTCTGGCAATGGCATGAAACTGTAATAAAACGAAACAAACAGGCTGCGGGGATCGGGTGTGGTGCTAGGCGGTGAAGGGCTTGGCACCGGTGAAGGCGTCATGGGCGGCGCGGATAACTTAGGCACTGCAAAGTGTGCTTTGACTTCAAGCCCTGTCAAGGTGCTTGTGTTTTTCGTGGCAGAGAAAGATGTGTTGCGCGTATCCAAACTGAAAGGCATTCGATACGACGCTTCCAATCGTGTTTGATAACCTGGGATATCGGAGAACAACAATGCGTTGGCCTCAATCAAAATCGATTTTGTTTCAGGATCCGGAGCTGAGGCCATTGTGACACTGCTCATCAAACTGTCTGAAAACGATTCAGACACAAATTGCGCTTGGGGTGTACCTGCTTTAGCGAAGAACTGGGTGTTCTTCGCAATCAGCTGTATTTGATTGCCTATTTTTGTAAATTCAACTAACTTAGAACCACCCATTTGGCTACCGTAAAGACCACGCTCGCCTATGGACCGAGGAATGTTGTAGGAGAAGAAGAAGGGTTTGTCCAACTGACTGGGCAAAATTTCAAGCCATACTTTGTCGTCCTTTTGGTGCAAAGTAAAGAAGCCTGGCGTTGACTTGGCGTCTTTCAGAATGTCCTTCATTGGTCGCAAGGCACCAGGGGCTGCAGGCGGCGAAGCAGCAGCTGCCGTCGGCGTTGCTGAAGAAGGCGCTGTTGCTGGCGCAGTGGACGCGGCAGGTGGCGTTTGCGCCTGTGACGTATTGAAAGCCAGGAAACTTGTGCATGCAATGCTGATGAATGTGAGTTTGAAGCAGGGATTTTTCATTGCAATAAAGGCCAGTTGAGTTAGGGACAAGGTTTGTGTCCTCGCATGCTAATCATTCTAATGACTCACCGATTCGGGTAAATACCAGTTCCAACTGTTAGTGATCTCATGGAAATGCGCATTCGAAACGAAATCTTTCAATCACAGGGTTTGCGCTTGTCTTGCTTTGGTCAATCAACTCAGAAAATACATCACCTCATTGAAGCTCGGGCTGAAAACCAAGCTCACCCATTTGCCACAGCATAAAAGACTGCAAATCTGAGGTACGTTGCATCGCTTGATCTGCGCCAGAGCCAGAACCATGTCCAGCTTGATAGTCAAGGCGCAGCAGCACAGGTTGCTGACCTTTTTGCGCATCTGCAATTCGCGATGCAAATTTCAAACTCTGCCACACATCCACACGCGAATCGTTGACGCCATGCATCAGCATGGTAGCGGGATATCGCACGCCATCTTTAACCGCATGATAAGCACTGTTTCGCAGCAAAGCATGAAACTCAGCCTCTACTTTGACCGTGCCATATTCAGGAATATTGGCCACGCCATTAGCGCGCTGCTCTGAGCGGACCATGTCAAGCACAGGCACTGAAGGTACTGCTGCAACAAATAAATCTGGCCGCTCTGTGATGGCTCGACCTACAAAAATGCCACCCGCACTACCACCGTAGATACCCAACTTAGAAGCGCGTGTATAAGCATTTGCAATTAACCATTCAGCGGCCGCAATACCATCTTTCCATGTATTGAACTTGGTCGTCTTGTGACCCGCCATGTGCCACTCGCTTCCCAAAGCGCCACCTCCTCTAACATGCGCAAATGCATAAATGCCACCCCGCTCAACCCAAGTGATAACGCCAGCACTGCGACCTGGCTCCTCTGTGGTGCCATATGCACCATAGCCATACAAGATGGTGGGGTTCTGGCCATTGAGAACCGCATCGGCGCGCATGATGATGGACACCGGCACCTTGACACCGTCGTGGCTTGGCACCATCACTTCGCGCGCCACAATCTCAACTTTCTGAGCAGGTTCAACTGGCGGCGCCAAAAGGAGACGCACAAATTGCCCTGAGCTTGCCGAATAAACATAGCGGCGCAATGCTTGTGTCCAGCTGCTGATGGCGACGACCAATTCAGAGTGATCTGGACTGCTAATGACTGTGACATTACCCTGCAATGGCAAGACCACCCGTTGGGACACATCAGAACCACTTACACCATCGCTCATACCCGCTGGAAATTTAAGCAGAGAGGTGTTAACGCCTTCTCGTCGTGTCACGTACAAAGCATCCTTCGCCACGTTGATTGAACGAAGTACCCCCTCTGTTTCGGGTAGCAGCGTTTCTGCTTGTGCCAAATTCAAATCGGGCACTTTGAGCTTCAACACTTTAAAGCGTGGCGAATTCAATGCACTTCGCAAATACACAAAGCCATGCCCCATATCGACTTCACGGACATCATCAGATTGCTTGAATACTTCACGCCATTGCGCTTTGCCTGCCAAGACCTCTTCCATCTTGGCGACGTACATGGCCAATCGACGGTCTACGCCAAAGTACACCACCATGGCGGCCAAGTCTGATCCAGGCAGCTCAGTGATGCCGCCCGTGGCAAATGAAGGCAGATTGAGTTGCGGATACATCGATGCATTGAAAATCAAATGCTCGGGATTGGGCTGCTTCAAGTCCAAGTAATAACGACCTGTATCAGCAAAGCGCTCAGTAGATTTCAGAGTCTCGTAACCTGGACGCAAACGCGAGAAGAACAAACCTGATCCGTTCTCTCGCCAACTGACACCAGCAAATCGAATGCGATCAATGGGTGGCAGAACTTCTTTGCCTGTCGCGACATCAATCACATGCATGTTGCCAATTTCTGAGCCTGAAGAATGCAGGCCATAAGCCAAGAGCTTGCCATCAGGAGATGGATAAAAACTTTGAATGGCGTGAGGTTTGCCTTTTTCTTTGCCAATCGACTCTGGATCTATCAGCAATTTTTCTTCACCACTGACGCCATCGCGCCACACCAACTTGGCTTGCGACTGACCCTGGGGACGATTGAGATAAAACCAACGATTGTTTGCCGTTCTTTGAATACTTGAAACAACGGAGCCACCGACAGAGTCTTTTTCCTTCAAGGTGTTTAGAATAGTTTGACGCCCAGGCAAACGATTGAGGATGGTATCGGTCGCTTCAGCTTGGCCACGCATCCAACTCACCACTGCGGGGTCTTTCACTTGCTCGAGAAAGCGATAAGGGTCGTCCACTTGAGTGCCCCAGTGAACATCTTGAACATTTTGAGCAGGCAAAGGTGGGGGCAATTCAACGCCTGCGAATCGATAGGCAGAAGTTTGGGCATGACTCACCAATGCCAACAAAATGACCAGCAGCCCACCGAATGGGGAAAATTGACGCATGCCTCAAGCTCCTCAGAAATTGCTTGACATGATAAATAACCTATTGGGGCGAGCCAAGAATTACTTCCCCAAGGCGCTCAAAATCCGTGCCTCTAACTGCCCCGCCTCCTCGGTCCTGAACCCAGAATGCACAAACAACACTTGCCCCTCAGGACTGACCAGCATCGATGTAGGCATGGTTTTGATTGCCAAAATTTTCGCCGACAAACCTTGCGGGTCGTAGGCTATTGTGAATTGGGCTGGTGTATGCGCTAAAAATTTATCTGCATCAGCGCGCTTAGCATCGACATTCACCGCCACCACCTTCAAACCCTTTGACCCCAATCTGGCATGCAAGGCATTCATCCAGGGAAACGATTGCCGACATGGCCCACACCAGGACGCCCAATAGTCAATGTAAACAAACTGGCCCTTAGCCGACTGCACTTCCGCCAAACCCAATGCAGGCAGCGGTTTGCCTGCCTCTACCGCGTGAGCAGTGGTGGCTTGCAACATTAGGCTTAACAATGCAACTGCAAATAACTTCATTTTCACAGTGTTCAGTTTAATAGAAGACATGCGACAGATCTCGGTTTTTGTGTACTGCGTTCAACAACAAGGCTCATTAGCGCATGTGGACTTGATTGCTGCTGTCAATGGCCAGAAAATCAAACCCAGTGGCCTGCAAAAATGCCAGCCCTTCTTTTTCCTTCAGCATCGCGATGGTGCTGGTGCATCCCGCTACCACTGCAGCAGGTGCCGCCACGCTGACCGAGCGCCAGTATTGCACCGGCCATCCAGTCAATGGATTGAGCACATGACAATAGCGCTTGTCATCGATTTCAAAAAATCGCTCGTAGTCACCGCTGGTAGCCAAGCCGCCTTGAATCATCGGCAATGTCGCAACCACCTGGTCTTGGCGCCTAGGATCTTGAATACCAATCATCCACGGCTCGCCCGAAGGTTTAGCACCAAGGAATCGCATATCACCCGCCAAGTTCACATACCCACTGGACACGCCCTGCGCTTGCAATACCTGCGCAGCTCTGTCGGCCGCATACTCTTTGCCAAATCCACCCAAGTCAATTTCCATCCCTACGTCTGGCAAGGCAATGCTCTGATTTTGCAATACCACTTTGTACCAACCCATCTTGTTGCGCAATGCATCTAACTTTTCAGCAGCAGGTACTACCGCAGATTTGAAATCCCAAGCATGTCTAAGCACACCTGAAGTGATGTCAAACAAACCTTGAGTTTGCTCATGCAACTGTTCTGCGTAATGCAACAAGGCCCATGTTTCATCGTCACAAGCCACAGGCCCTAGCCCAGCATGCTGATTGATTTTGGCAACCATGGAGTCCGATGTATAGCGCGAATATTTTTTCTCAATGCGCAATACTTCAGCGATGGCTTTCTGAGCCAAGGCATATGCTTGCGCCTGATTCTTGACCGCCAATACCACCTCACACTCACTGCCCATGGCCCTGAATGGGTAACGCTGAACAGACAGATTTTTATCTGCACTAGACATTAAAAAGAATGTGTGATGCCCACTTGAATGCTGCGTGCGTAAAAAGGTGCAAGCCCTTGACTGCCAAGGCCATTGAATTTCCATGCAGCCTTTTGTCCGTATTGCTCTACTTTGAAATCCACCGCAGTGTCCACGCTTAATTGTCGTGTTACTTTAAGCCCCATGGTGACAGCACCAAATGCACTCAGTCGTTGGTCTTCAGAAAAATGCAAGGCGTTGGGTGGAGGACTTGTTGGAAACGGCGCAATGCGCGGATCAACTTCCACATAAAAGCGCGCTGCATTTTGTGAATACAAACGCAACTGCGGCGCCACACGCCACTCACTGCCCAAGCGTTGCACCCATTCAGCATCGATGGTGTGTGAACGGATGCCCCACGTGTCGGTGTAAAAACGATAAGCCAAACGGGACGTTCCGTTTAATGCTGCCACATGGTGATTCCATCGCGCCTGAAAAGTTTGATGTTCACGATCTGTGGGTCGCTCATCGTAAATTTTGTAGGGGTCAGAAAAATAACCCCGACCACTGTAATGGCCCAAGTTGAGTTGCACGATGTCGTTCATGCTGACCACTTGGGTGACACCCAATAGCCAATCGGAGCCCCTCTTTTTTTCGCTGGCAACAATTTGGTTGACTGGATTGATCACATCTCGCTGAATGGCAACACCTGCAGTCCATGTGGTGTTTTTGTCGTCGCTGGCTTGCGTTGCCAACAACGAAACCGCTCTAGAAATGTAATCATTTTCACCTGAATGGCTCAAACCAAGCGCCAATTTGCCATTGGGAAGGTAGCGAGTGAGTGACGTGTCAACGGCACGGCGGAAGTCTTGCAGTTTTGACAATGACTGGGTGTGGTATGCCGGTGATGCACCTGAGATACTGTCTGTCACAAGGGTTCCCGACAGAGACCATTCGCCATTCAATGGCAACAAGACACTGGTGGCTGTCGCTTTGACATGCACGCGATCGTCATAGGCTGAGGCACTCGATTGGCTGTCTGTCCATGCACCAGAACTGCCCGCATTGCTCGTGACTTGTTGACGTTCTTTGTAGTTCAGATATTTGAAACTTAGCGTACCTTTTTCAGGCGCCGTCTCGGCTTGAGCACTCAGCATGATGCAGGGCAATGTCATGGCCGCACCCAATAAGGCGGCACCCAACTCTGGCAACTTTGAGTTGTGTTTAATTACAGCCACAACCGCCCCCTCCTACCGCCGAACCACCTGACGAGGCTTCTTTGCTGGTGTAAGTGTGCTCTTTGTAACCGCGCTCTAACGGGTCATCGTCAAAAGTCATTTCGGGCAATGCCAGTGTGCCCTTCTGCCAAGCTTCCACCGGCTGAATCATCGAGCAGCCCTGCAAAGCCAAAATCGCTGTCAACGTCAAAACTCGGGCAAACATGCAAGCTTTCTGTTTCTAAAATGAAGGGGTTCAAATGAATCAGGTCAGAGTAACATTGATTTTAGAGGCATTGATCTGGAGGGGAGTGTTGGAGTGCGTTTTATTTGGCGGTTAATGACTTCTAACCTGCGCAATACAAACTCACACATCTGGCTTAGCTAAAGCAGGTAACATTTTATTCTTCACACCAAAAAAAAGCCGATGATAGAAATCAACGGCTTTTTAAGTTTGGCTGGCGGAATCGGAGAGATTCGAACTCTCGATGAGGCTCTACACCCCATACTCCCTTAGCAGGGGAGCACCTTCGGCCACTCGGTCACGATTCCAGCACACGGAAAATTATATCAGGCTTGGTCTAAATCAAAAGCCTTGTGCAAGGCGCGCACAGCCAATTCCATGTATTTCTCGTCAATTACAACCGAGGTTTTAATTTCAGACGTAGAAATCATCTGAATGTTGATGCCCTCCTCGCTCAAAGAGCGGAACATCTTGCTGGCAATGCCGACGTGGCTTCGCATGCCAATGCCCACGATAGACACTTTGCAAATTTTGGCGTCGCCAATGACCTCGGATGCGCCCAAAGCTGGAATCACTTTGTCTTTCAGCAGGTCCATGGTGCGCGCAAAGTCATTGCGATGCACTGTAAAACTGAAATCTGTTTTACCATCTTTGCTAAGGTTTTGAATGATCACATCCACTTCAATGTTGGCATCGGCGACAGCACCCAAAATTTGGTAAGCAATGCCAGGTTTGTCGGGTACGCCCAACACGGAAATTTTGGCTTCATCGCGGTTAAAGGCAATGCCTGAGACTACGGCTTGTTCCATTTTTTCGTCTTCCTCAAAAGTGATCAGGGTGCCAGACTTGGCTTCTTCATGAATGTCGATGTCCCAAGGGGTGAAGCTAGACAACACACGCATGGGTACTTTGTACTTACCCGCAAACTCAACCGAGCGAATTTGCAAAACTTTGGAACCGAGCGATGCCATTTCCAGCATCTCTTCAAAGCTCACTGTTTTCAACCGACGAGCCTCAGGCACCACACGGGGATCGGTGGTGTAAACGCCATCGACGTCGGTATAAATGAGGCACTCATCGGCCTTCATGGCAGCGGCCACGGCTACCGCAGAGGTGTCTGATCCACCACGGCCAAGTGTCGTGATGTTGCCATCAGGGTCAACCCCTTGAAAGCCAGTCACGATGACAACGCGGCCGGCAGCCAAATCTTTGCGAACGCGAACGTCATCAATCGACTCAATGCGGGCTTTGGTAAAAGCGCTGTTGGTCTTGATGGGCACTTGCCAGCCAGCATAGCTGACCGATGCCATCCCCTCAGACTGCAAAGCAATGGCCAGCAAGGCCGAAGACGCTTGCTCGCCTGTAGAGGCCAGCATGTCCAGTTCGCGGTCATAGGCCGTGTCTGTTTTTGCGGGTGCCAACTCCTTGGCCAAACCCAACAATCGATTGGTTTCGCCGCTCATGGCACTTGGCACCACCACCATTTGGTGGCCAGCCCGTGCCCATTTGGCGACGCGTTTGGCTACATTTCGAATGCGCTCAGTCGAGCCCATCGAAGTGCCGCCGTATTTGTGAACGATCAGTGCCATTTTGAAAAGTGATTTAAGGAAAATTTCAGCAAAACCCTGAGATTGTACTCGGGAGAACCCTGTATTGGAGCGGTTTTAGGTGCTGGCCTCAAGGTGTCCAGACCAAAACGGCACCTTCACGGCGCACATACCCCCGACCCACCTTCAGATGGAGTTGATGGCCTCGGGTGGTACAGACTGAAAGTTGCGAAAGCAGCTCGCTCAATTGCACCGTACTGGGGGTGGTCTGGTGCTGCACTTTCAGCCAATGACGCAACACCAATGACTGCCTAGCCAAGCTTAGGCCTTGAAGCGCCTTGATGCTGGGCGCGCCACTTTCCAAAACGCCCGTCAGATCGGCAGCAGCGACTTCGTCCAAGACTTCTTGAGCTTCAGCCGCGTGTGAAGCACTGCGGGTAAAAGTGTCTCTGAATTGCGGAAAAGTGCGTTCTAAAACTGGCAACAACTGCGCACGAATTCTGTTGCGAGTGAATTGCTCGTTTTGGTTGCTGGGGTCTTCGATCCAAGACATTTTTTCTTGCACCAAAAACTCCCGCAGTTCAGAACCAGCCCTCTTCAGCAAAGGCCGATGCCATTGCAGACCGTCGCGCGCCCATTGGGACGGCATGCTGGCCAGTCCTGGCAAACCTGCACCACGAGAAAGTGCAAGCAGCAAGGTTTCGACTTGATCGTCGGCATGCTGAGCCACCGCAATGTGTTTCACACCTTGCAAAGAGGGATGGGTATGAACAGCTTCACTCAAGGCGCTGTAACGCGCCCTTCTGGCTGCATCCTCTGGGCTTTGACCTAACTCATGCTTGGCGTTGACTTTGCATATGACGAGTGGCACTTTGAGTTGTTCACAGACTGTTTGGCATTGGCTTGAAAAGTCATCGGCCGCAGCTTGCAAACCATGGTGAATGTGAACGGCGCGAACATGACCTGGCCATTGCTTCACACAGGCCAACAACAAAGCCGTAGAGTCAGCACCCCCGCTAAACGCAACGGCCAAAGGTAGTTCAGGCTGAAAGCTGGTCGGA
>Ga0209088_10001072_pt1 | contig 18128 bp, 19 predicted proteins | sample S_140625_EF_Meta_FD_187324 | JGI IMG/M metagenome (GOLD analysis project Ga0209088, IMG submission 187324) | Freshwater microbial communities from Lake Simoncouche, Canada to study carbon cycling - S_140625_EF_MetaG (SPAdes) (version 2) | ecosystem: Environmental > Aquatic > Freshwater > Lake ... | reverse complement strand
TTTTGGAGACACCATGAGCCTCGCATTTGACATTGAGCTTGACACATGTGGCCTCAATTGCCCTTTGCCTATTTTGAAAGCCAAGAAATCACTGACAACCATGCAATCGGGGCAGGTGCTTAAAGTTATGTCTACAGACCCAGGTGCGCAACGTGACTTTGTAGCCTTTGCCAGACAAACAGGCAATGAGTTGCTTTTGCAAGAAACCGATGGCGATCGTTTTCTCATTTGGATGAAGCGACGTTGAAAAAAAAGCTTCAAAAAACTGAAGCTTTTTTGAAGATGGACTCAAAGCTCTTTTAGAGCTTCAATGTCTTGAGATAAGCCCTGAACGATTCGCCCACTTGCGGATGCTCTAAGGCCAACTCAACAGTAGCCTCTAAGAAGCCTTCTTTGCTGCCGCAATCGTATCGCTTGCCCTCGTATTGAAAAGCATAAACAGCTTCGCGAGATTTCAATCTGGCGATGGCGTCGGTGAGTTGAATCTCGCCGCCCACACCTGTGGGTTGGTTTCTAATTTCTTCGAAGATGCCTGGCGTGAGAATGTAACGGCCAGCAACGCCCATTCGCGACGGCGCTTTTTCTGGCGATGGTTTTTCGACAATTTGCTCAACACGAATCAATTGTTTGCCAGCTGATTCCCCAGCGACAATGCCGTAGCGTTTGACGTGGTCAAGCGGCACTTCTTGCACCGCCAAAATAGAGCGGCCTTGTTGCTCATAGGCCTTGACCATTTGCGCCAAGATGGAGGGGCCACCTTTGAGTCCCACCATGAGGTCGTCTGCCAGCAGAACGGCAAAAGGCTCTTGGCCTACCATGGCTTCTGCGCACAGCACGGCATGGCCTAAGCCCAAAGAACGGGGTTGGCGAACGTACGCACAAACCATGTCGTCGGGTTGCACAGAACGCACCAACTTCAAAAGCTCTTCTTTGTGCGCACTTTCTAGCTCGGTTTCCAGTTCATAGGCTGTGTCAAAGTGGTCTTCAATGGCGCGTTTGCTGCGGCCTGTGACAAAGATCATGTGACGAACGCCAGCCGAGTAAGCCTCTTCAACGGCATATTGAATGAGAGGCTTGTCAACGATAGGCAGCATCTCCTTGGGGGCGGCTTTGGTGGCAGGCAGGAACCGAGTTCCCAATCCGGCAACAGGGAACACTGCTTTTCTAATACTGGGTTGTGCGCTCATTTGAAGTTTCTTTTTAAGTTCAAATTAATTTATGACCAAATTACCACATTTGAGTGACGCCTGCATGTCAAGCTTTTGAAGATGCCGTATCTAACTGCAAAAGTTGAGCCTTCATTTTGCTCAAGTTGGCTTCAAAATCTGCGACGCGTTTGCGCTCTTGGTCGATCACTGCAGGCGGCGCTTTGGCCACAAAGGCTTCGTTGCTAAGCTTGCCATTGGCCTTGCCAATTTCGCTTTCTAAGCGTGTGACCTCTTTGCCTAGGCGAATTTTTTCTGCCGCCACATCGACTTCCATGAACAAGCACAAGCGCGCTTCGCCCACCACCGCAACGGGAGCTGCTGCGGCTGCTTTTGTCCAATCAGCTTCGCTGTCAAACACCTTGACTTCGTTCAACTTGGCCAATGCTTGCAGCACTGGGCCTGCTGCTTTCATGAACTCTGAATCGCCCAACACATACAAAGGCAACTTGGTAGCAGGTGAGACATTCATTTCGCCGCGCAAATTGCGGCACGCGTCGACCAGTGTTTTCAGCTTGACCACATGGGCTTCGGCGGGTTCGTCAATGCGCTCGGGTTGTGAAACAGGGTAGGCTGCGATGCTGACAGAAGGGCCCGCACGGCCTGCTACAGGCGCCACTTTTTGCCACAATTCTTCGGAAATAAAGGGTGTGATGGGGTGAACCAATCGCAGAATGGTTTCTAGGGTGCGAATGAGTGTGCGACGTGTGGCGCGCTGCTGTGATGCATCGCCCGTGTTAATTTGAACCTTGGCAATTTCCAAATACCAATCGCAGAACTCGTTCCAGACAAAGTCATAAATGACGTTGGCCACGTTGTCTAGGCGGTATTCGGCAAAGCCCTTGGCCACATCGGCCTCCACGCGCTGAATTTTGGAAGAAATCCAACGATCGGCTTGGCTGAAGCTCATGTAGCCATGGGCTGGGCCGCCCACAGCGCACTCGGCTTTGGTGTGCTCTTTCAGGCCGCAATCTTGGCCTTCACAGTTCATCAGCACAAAGCGTGTGGCGTTCCAAAGCTTGTTGCAAAAGTTGCGATAGCCTTCGCAGCGCTTGCTGTCAAAGTTGATGCTGCGGCCTAAGGAGGCCAAAGCGGCAAACGTGAAGCGCAACGCGTCAGCGCCGTAGGCGGGAATGCCTTCAGGAAATTCTTTTTGCGTGTTCTTGCGGACCTGCGGCGCAGTTTCGGGCTTGCGCAAACCTTGTGAACGTTTTTCAAGCAAAGGCTCTAAAGAAATACCGTCGATCAGGTCCACAGGGTCGAGCACATTGCCTTCTGACTTGCTCATCTTCTTGCCTTGGGCGTCGCGCACCAAGCCGTGAATGTAGACGTGTTTGAAAGGCACGCGACCCGTGAAGTGCGTGGTCATCATGATCATTCTGGCAACCCAGAAGAAGATGATGTCGTAGCCTGTGACCAATACCGATGAAGGCAAGTACAAGTCGTAGTCTTGAGTTTTGTGGGAGCCTGAAGCGGGGGCAGCCTCGGGCCAACCCATGGTGGAGAACGGCACCAACGCAGAGGAATACCAAGTGTCAAGGCGTCTTCATCGCGCTTGAGTTTTTTGCCGGGGCCTTTGGCATCGGCTTGCGCTTGCGCTTCAGCTTCTGACTTGGCTACATACACATGGCCTTCTTCGTCGTACCAAGCGGGAATTTGATGGCCCCACCAAAGCTGGCGAGAAATACACCAATCTTGAATGTTGTTCATCCACTGGTCGTACGTATTGACCCAGTTTTCGGGGACAAAATTCACTTGACCGGTGTGCACGGCATCAATGGCTTTTTGTGCAATGCTCTTGCCGGTGGGGTCTTGCGGGCTGACTTTGTTGACCGCCACAAACCACTGGTCTGTGAGCATCGGTTCCACCACTTGGCCTGTACGGGCGCAAATGGGCAGCATCAGTTTGTGCGGCTTGATTTCGATCAGCAAGCCTTGTGCTTCCAAATCTTTGATCACGGCCTTGCGGGCTACAAAGCGGTCCATGCCTTGGTAGGCTTTGGGGCCGTTTTCATTGACAGCGGCCGCCAATGTGAAGATGGTGATGAGGGGCAGGTTGTGACGCATGGAGCATGCGTAGTCGTTGGCATCGTGGGCGCCCGTGATTTTGACGCAACCGGAGCCAAATTCACGGTCAACAAAGTCGTCTGCAATGATGGGAATTTGGCGATCGCACAAAGGCAAATTCACTTTTTTGCCCACCAAATGTTTGTAGCGTTCGTCTTCGGGGTGAACAGCCAACGCGCCATCTGCCAGCATGGTTTCAGGGCGGGTGGTGGCAATGGTCATGCCTTTTTGCATCACGCCGTCAATGTGTTGGGGGCCGTCTGCAAACGGGTACAAGATGTAGTGCATCTTGCCATCGGCTTCGGTGTTTTCCACTTCCAAATCGGATACGGCGCTTTGTAGCACAGGGTCCCAGCTGACCAAACGTTTGCCGCGGTAAATGAGGCCTTGCTCGTACAACTTCACAAAGGTTTCTGACACCACTTTGGACAACTTGTCGTCCATGGTGAAGTACTCGCGCGTCCAGTCTACGCTGTCGCCCATACGGCGCATTTGCTGCGTGATGGTGTTGCCCGATTGCTCTTTCCATTCCCACACTTTGGACACAAAGTTTTTGCGTGCTTCAGCGGGTGTGGGGCCCATTTCGTGGCGGCTAATGCCTTGACCTTGCAGTTGACGCTCCACCACAATTTGCGTGGCAATGCCGGCGTGATCGGTGCCTGGAATCCAAACGGTGTTGAAGCCCATCATGCGGTGGTAGCGTGTGAGGCTGTCCATGATGGTTTGGTTGAAGGCGTGGCCCATGTGCAGCGTGCCTGTCACATTGGGGGGTGGCAGCTGGATGGCAAAGCTGGGCGCGTCTGCTTGAGGCGCCTGAGTGCCGCGGTGCCCTGCTACGCCATAGCCACGTTTTTCCCACTCAGGACCCCAATGGGCCTCAAGGGCAGCAGGCTCAAAAGACTTGGACAGGCTCTCAAGGCCGGGTTGCTGGATGGCGGGGGTGATCTCGTTGCTCATGGGCTGGGTATTTAGAGATTGCCAAGGGGCAATGTCAGGGATGGACTAAAGTTATGATTTTACTTGTAGTTCTTGCAAGTAAATGTGGTGACAAAAGGCACACATTTCAATAACATGGCAGAATGAAATCATTCAGGTGGAATATTGAAAAAAATGAACTTTTGAGGTTCGAGCGCGGCATTTCATTTGAGGCGGTGGTTGTGGCACTGGAAACGGGAGGCTTACTTGACCTGTTGGATCATCCGAATCCGGGGAAGTATCCGAAGCAAAGAATTTTGTTGGTAGTCATCATGAACTATGTTTATCTGGTGCCCTTCATTGAGGAAGAAGACCATTATTTTCTAAAAACGATGATTCCAAGTCGAAAAGCCACTCGCGACTATTTTCAGAAAGACCCAACATGAGTCAAATTGATGTCTATGAACTAGAAATTTTGAATGCCTTTGAATCAGGTCAACTGAAGTCGATTGCCTCAAAAAGCGAGTTGGCTAAATTCAAAGCTGCGGCAAGAGCCAGTGCCATCAAAGACAAGCGAGTGAATATTCGCTTGTCCTCCGTCGATCTCACCGATATTCAGGTGCGGGCAATGGAGGAGGGGGTGCCTTATCAAACTTTGATTACCAGCGTCTTGCACAAATATGTGAATGGAAAACTGGTAGAACGTTCACCGAAAAGTTCTAAACCAGACTCTACAAAGTCCTAATCCTTCATTGCAGTTTTAGATGGGTTTGATCATTTTTTTTGGCTTGCTGATTCAATGCAATCTCTGAGGATTGAAGCATCGCCAACTTGATTGGCCAGCAGCAAAATCAAGCGCATGTTGAGCTGCTCAGATTGTTCTGAGCTCAACCCTTCGTGTGCATTCAGCAGTTGCTCATAGAAGCCATCCGCGTCTTGCAAGTTCAGTTCTGTTTTCATCATGGTCAATCCGAATTGAATCAAAGGCACAAAGAAGTGGCTACCGCGGCAATCAAATCGCCGTTCACACTTTTGCCGGTGTCGGCCAAATAGCCATCAGGTCGAATCACGGCCCAACCGCCGGCAAGCACCTTGGCGCATGCACTTTTCAAATAGCCTTGCTTGTCCCAGATGTGTTCGCGTGCTTGTGCGCTGTCGCCTTTGGCAAGGACTTGCACACATCGAACAGGCAGGCCAGAAACGCTGAGCTCTTGAAGTCTTTTGAGGGATGCTTTGGTTTGCTCGCCAAACACCAAAATGAGCAAACGGCCGTCGGCCCATTGCAACAGGTCATTCAATGCGCCGGTTTTGCCGGCACGCCATTGAATCTTGACGTTTTGCACAGACGTTCCACCAGTCTCGCCGCAGACGCGTGAGCCGCGATAGGTGTTGGCCACAGCCATACGCCCAGTGTTGATCAGTGAGCGTGCGAAAGGAAATTGTTTGGCCAAGCTGATGGTGGCTTTTCTGAAGGCGCGCTCTACGCCATCCGCAGGCCGCAAAAATCGAGCTGTGCGGCGGGTCACTTTGACGTTCTCTTGAGCAGCTTCTAGCCGCTCGTCGTTGTAACTCTCAAGTACCGCTTCATCTGCGTGACCGCGCAACACGGCAGCCAATTTCCAAGCTAAATTGTCGGCATCAGCTACACCTGTATTGCCACCTCGTGCGCCAAAGGGGTTCACAATTTTTGCCGTGTCGCCCATGAAAAACACCCGACCCATGCGCAAGGTGGTGAGGCATTGGCTCTTGTAGGCGTAAGGACCAACCCACACAATGTCGACCTTGACGCTATTGCCAAATTGACGCTCTAAGCGCTCGCGCACCACATCTTCACGGCTGATGTAAGCGGCGTCTGCGTTGGGCTCCATTTGGTAATCAATGCGCCACACATCATCTGCCATCAGGTGTTGCCAGACCGCACGGTTTTCATTGAAGGGCGCTTCAATCCACGTATGGCGCTCGGTAGGCGGGTGTGTGTCAAAGCGCACATCGGCAATGCACCAACGGTCATCGCCTTTTTTGCTTTCCATGCCGACGCCAGTCCATGCGTGAAACGGGGTGTGCGATCCTGTTGCATCAATCACATGGTCGGCTTGAAGTTGGTAAGTGCCTTCGGGAGTTTCAATGCTGAGTGTTGCAAAGTCTTTGTTTTGCTTGAAGGATGTGACGCGCGATTGCCAGCGCAAATCGACAGACCCCAGTTCTTGAATCCGCTCTACCAAGTAGCCTTCAATGTAGAACTGTTGGATGTTGATAAAAGCGGGTTGCTGTGAAAGACTGAAATTGCTTTGTTGTTTGAGGTCAAAGTTGTAGACCTCATCATTGCCTGCAAAGGTCCGACCCACGCTCCATTGAATGCCTTTTTTGGCAATGCGATCGAATATGCCCAGTTTTTGAAAAATCTCCAGTGATTTTTGGGTGTAACAAATGCCGCGCGAGGAGGCGCCCTTAACTCCCACGGTGTTGTCTTCGTCCAAGAGAACCGCCTTGATGCCCAGGTTGGCCAAGCCGCAGGCCAATGTCAGACCTGAGATGCCGCCCCCCACAATGACCACCGCATGCCGCAAAGTTTTGTTTTGGACCAACTCTGGCGGTGTCACAAAAGCATATTCGGGCAGTGTGTAACCAGTGCCTTGAGTGAACTCATAGCCATTGGTGAATTGAACGTCTTGAAAGGAGGGGGTGTTCATGGTTTCAACGCATTCCTATTTTCACATTGCCAAAAACCGATTGCGCTTCACGAGGCAAGCAGCGCCAGTATTGTTCGCTGGCTTGCACCACGCCTCCCAATTCGGCAGCCGCTTGCCATGCCCAGCGGGGGTTGAACAAGAAGGCTCGGGCAAAGGCAATGAGGTTGGCATCTCCTCTTTGCAAAATAGCTTCTGCTTGTTGAGCCTCCGTGATCAAGCCCACTGCGATGGTGGGCAGGCCAGATTTGTCTTTGACTGTTTTGGCAAAGGGCACTTGGTATTCAGGGCCGATTGCAATTTTTTGTTGAGCCGAAACTCCGCCTGAGGAGATATGGACAAAGTTAGCACCTGCGCTACGAAGGCGCACAGACAAATCGGCCGTCTCATCAGGGTTCCAGCCGTCTTCGACCCAATCGGTGGCCGAGAGGCGAATGCCTAAAACACCATTGAACTTAGCCCGCACAGCGTCAAAAATTTCGCGAATAAATCGTGTGCGGTTTTCAAAAGAGCCCCCATAGGCATCGCTGCGCTTGTTTGAAATAGGCGATAAAAACTGGTGCAACAAATAGCCATGCGCTGCATGCAGTTCCACCATTTCAATGCCCATGTCTTGCGCACGCTCGGCTGTTTTCACAAAGGCATTTTTGATGCGATCAAGCCCCGCAGCATCTAATTCTGTGGGAGGCATTTCGGTGCTCAGATGTGGCAAAGCACTGGGCGCCAACGCTTGCCAGCCGCCATGTGCCGAATCGAGCAGTTGCCCCCCATGCCAAGGGGCAGCGCTTGAAGCTTTGCGGCCTGCATGGCTAATTTGAATGGCAACGGGCACGTGGGGCGCCAGTTTTCGAGCCCGACCTAATTTGTCTTGTAAAGCTTCGGCCGTAGCGTCATTCCACAAACCCAAACAGCCTGGGCTGATGCGTCCTTCTTCGGTGACGGCGGTGGCTTCTAGAATGACCAAGCCTGCGCCGCTGTTGAGCAAAGAGGTCCAGTGGGCCAAATGCCAATCGGTGGCTCGGCCGTGATCGGCTGAATACTGACACATCGGGGCAATCACGATGCGATTGGCCAACTTGAGGGGGCCGTTGGGGGCGGGGAGTTGGTACTCGGAAAAAAGAAGACTCATGATGGTTTGCTTTGAGTTGGCTGTCTTGAATACTTTGCGATGAAAATAGACACAATTTGAGGCTAATGCCTTTGCCTGCAAACTACTGTCACCTGCAAGATAATTGAGGCATTAAAGGATTTTGCACATGTTGCTTCTATTGTCTCCTGCTAAATCGTTGGATTACGACTCTCCGTCTGAGAGCGTGCCCCATACCTTGCCCCAATTCGTCTCGCAATCTGCAGAATTGATAGAGGTATTGAAACATAAAACGCCAGCTCAAATTTCTGAACTGATGGATTTGAGCGACAACTTGGCTGCCCTGAATGTGGCCAGATATGAAGCATGGCGTCCTAAATTCACGGCTAAAAACTCAAAACAAGCGGTATTGGCTTTCAACGGTGATGTCTATGACGGCTTGGAAGCCAAATCCTTGAAACCCAAAGACCTTGAGTGGGCGCAAGACCATGTTTGTATTCTGAGTGGTTTGTATGGCGTATTGCGTCCCTTAGATTGGATGCAGCCCTATCGCTTGGAAATGGGAACAGCCTTGACCAATTTGCGTGGCAAAAATTTGTACCAATTTTGGGGTGCAAGCATTGCGCAGCATCTGAACGCGCAATTGTTGAAAGACAAAATGCCGGTCGTCGTTAATTTAGCGTCGCAAGAGTATTTCAAGGCGGTTGATCAAAAGGTCTTGAAGGCGCGAGTCATTGAATGCGTGTTTGAAGAATACAAAGGCGGCAAGTACAAAGTGATCAGTTTCTTTGCCAAGCGTGCGCGGGGTTTGCTGGCGCGTTATGCCATTCAGAAACACATTCAAAATCCAGAAAAGTTGAAGGACTTTAACCTGGAAGGCTATGCCTATGAGGACTTTGAGTCAGATGTCAATCGTTGGGTTTTCCGTCGACGCGAAAAGGGTGCGGTATGAACTTGCCAGAGCAATCGCAGCTGGGCAAAAACAGCGCCTATGTCGATCAATACGATGCGTCCTTGTTGTTTCCAATTCCCCGTGCTGTCAAGCGCGAAGAGTTGGGCATTGTAGGTCCGCCTATTTTCTTTGGTGCAGATTTGTGGACTGCGTTTGAGCTCTCGTGGCTCAATCTGAAGGGCAAGCCTCAAGTGGCCATTGCGCACATCACGGTGCCCGCAGAAAGCACTCACATCATTGAAAGTAAATCTTTGAAGCTGTACTTCAACAGTTTCAATGCCTCGCGCTTTGTCGATGTGCAAGCGGTGCGTGATTGCATGCGTGACGATCTGGATACAGCTTTGTGGCATGGCGGCAAAATTCTGGCTCGCTGTGGCGTCAAAATCATTCTGCCCGAAGAGTTTGACAAAGAGCCCGTGCATGAATTGGATGGCCTGAATTTGGACCGCATGGACATTGAGTGCACACACTATCAGCCTGCGCCAGAATTGCTCAAGGCGCAACAAGATGAAGCGCCAGTGACTGAAACATTCGTGAGTCACCTGCTTAAAAGCAATTGTTTGGTCACAGGCCAACCCGATTGGGGGAGTGTTCAAATTTCATACTCGGGCGATCAAATTGATCAAGCAGGCTTGCTGCAATACATTGTGAGCTTCAGAAATCACAATGAGTTTCACGAGCAATGCGTAGAGCGCATCTTCATGGACATTTGGACGCGGTGTAAGCCTTTGAAGCTGTCGGTTTATGCCCGTTACACAAGACGGGGCGGTTTGGACATCAACCCTTGGCGCACCAGTCACCCCCAATCACCGCCCAAAAATATTCGCACAGCGCGGCAATAAATTGAGGGCGACACAAGCTTGCTTTAGCCCAGAGTTTTAAAGCCTTTGAGCGGGGCAAGTGGCGGAAACTTCGCAGGTCTTTTTTCTTTGGCGGCTGCAATGGCTTCACGGATATGCGGGTTGCTCCAAATGGCGCCTTGCAGCCAACCCATTTGGCGCAAACTGTCTTCTACGCTGTGATCGCGAGCATAGTTCAGGGCTTGTTTGGTACCCCAAATGGCCACAGGGGGTTTGTTGGCCATTTCTTTGGCGCAAGCCAATGCGCCTGCCACCATGGCCTCTTGTGTCTCAAACACCTGCGTGACCAAGCCGTGCTTCAAAGCATTTTCAGCACTCAAGCGGCGGCCGGTGTAGGCCAATTCTTTGACCAAACCCATGGGCAACAATTTGGGCAAACGCTGCAGTGTGCCCACATCGGCCACCATGCCAATGTTGATTTCTTGAATGCAGAAAAACGCGTCTTGCGACGCATAGCGAATGCAGCAAGCCGTGACCATGTCGACCGCACCGCCAATACAGCCGCCATGAATGGCTGCAATCACTGGGATTCGTATGCTCTCAAGCAGTGTGAAGGTGGACTGCATGTCGGTGAGTGAGTCGTAGATGGCTGCACGGCCCTCAGCGCTGTCAGCGTCCATGGAGATGGCGCCGGAGAAAGTTTCGAGGGCCATGCCTGCAGAAAAATGCTTGCCAGTGCTAGATATGACCAAGGCCCTTGCCTGGCCAGCATCGTTCAATTGGTGCAGCACCGTATCCAGCTCACGCCAAAATGTAGGATGCATGGTGTTGAACGACTCGGGCTTGTTCAGCACCAAATGTGCAACATGGTCATTCGTCGTTAAAGAAAAGCAATTGAGTTTGTCCATCGGGGCTGGCCTCGTTGAGTTCGGTGTTTGGAGATTGTTGCAAACTGTAGCTTGCGTTGGGCTCGGGTGCTGTCCCGTGTTTGACCAAAGACCCAACGCGTACGCCCAGTAATCTGAGTTTGCGCGACAAATCTACTCGCTTTAAACACAGGCCCGCAAACTTACGAATCTCTTGGGCGTCTTGTGTGTAAAAGCTAAGGGTTTGATCGCGTGTCACGCTTTTGAAATTGTCATAGCGCAGCTTGATGCCGATGGTTTTGCCGTCGTAGCCCTTGCGCTTTAAATCGGCGGCCAATTGTTGGCAAAGCCTGGTAAACACCTTACCCAATTCTTCTTTGTCTCGCACAGCATGCAAGTCGGTTTCGAAGGTGGTTTCTCGGCTGATGCTAACGGGCTCGCTTTCGGTGCTGATGGGTCGGTCGTCTCGGCCCCAAGCTGCCTCGTGCAACCATGCGCCATACACTTTGCCAAAGTGCGATTGCAGCCACTGAAGTTCGCAGGCGGCTAATTCGCCGATGGTTTGAATGCCATGCAGTTTGAGTTTCTCATCTGCTTTGGGGCCCACACCATTGATCTTGCGGCAACTCAAGGGCCAGATGGCGGTTTGCAAGTCTTCTTCATGAACGACGGAAATGCCATTAGGCTTGTTGAACTCGCTGGCCATTTTGGCAATCAGTTTGTTGGGCGCAACGCCCACAGAGCAGGTCAGGCCAGTGGCTTCAAAAATGCATTTTTGAATCAAGCGTGCCAACACCCTGCCGCCTTCACGTTGGCCGCCCGGCACCTCTGTGAAATCAATGTAAACCTCGTCTACGCCGCGGTCTTCCATGAGCGGCGCAATTTCCGTGATGATGCCTTTGAAGACTTGCGAGTAGTGCCTGTATTGATCGAAATCCACCGGCAACAAAATGGCTTGAGGGCAGAGTTTGGCGGCTTTCATCAGCCCCATGGCCGAGCCAATGCCAAATTGCCTGGCCGCATAGGTGGCCGTGGTGATAACGCCGCGACCGGTATAGCCCTCAATGCGCGGGAAAAAATCCAAGGGTATTTCAGACAGATTGTCGGCAGACCATTCGAAGTCAGGATGGGCTAAGCGCAAGCGCCCCAACAGGTCATCTTCTTTGCGTCTGCCACCGCCGATGACCACGGGTAGGCCTTTGAGTTGGGGGTAACGCAGCAACTCGACGGACGCATAAAAAGCGTCCATGTCAAGGTGGGCAATGCGCCGTGTGAGCGACGATGGCGGTGCTTTGATGTCAGTCACAAACTCAAAGCAAAGTGAGAAACTTTATTGCGGAAAAGTGCCTGGCAACAAGATGCTCTTGTCAACCGTGTCCATTTGTGTGCGGCCGCAAAAGGCCATGGTCAAGCTCAATTCGTTGTGAATAATTTGCAGTGCTTTTTCTACACCAGGCTGGCCCATGGCGCCAAGGCCGTACAAAAAAGCGCGACCAATGTACGTGCCTTGTGCGCCCAATGCGCGCGCCTTCAACACATCCTGACCGCTGCGAATGCCACCGTCCATGTGCACTTCAATCTGTTTACCCACGGCATCCACGATGGCGGGCAAGGCCTCAATGCTGCTTTGAGCGCCGTCAAGTTGACGGCCGCCGTGGTTGCTCACAATCATGGCATCGGCTCCACTTTCAACAGCCAGGCGAGCATCTTCAACATCTTGAATGCCTTTCAAAATGATTTTGCCGCCCCAGCGTTTCTTGATCCACTCCACATCACCCCAGTTGAGGCGCGGATCAAACTGCTGGGCTGTCCAAGCTGAAAGTGAACCCATGTTCTCAACGCCTTTGACGTGTCCCACAATATTGCCAAACTCGCGGCGCGATGTGCCCAACATGCCCAAAGCCCAGCGCGGCTTGCTTGCTATATTGATCAAGTTGGCGACGGTTAATTTGGGCGGCGCAGATAAGCCGTTCTTTAAATCTTTGTGACGTTGACCCAAAATCTGCAAATCCAAGGTAATGACCAAAGCTGAACAATTCGCAGCACGTGCACGCTCTATCAGGCGCTCAATGAAATCTCGATCTCGCATGACATACAGCTGAAACCAGAAGGGGTGGCCGTCTGTGCCTTTGGACACATCCTCAATAGAGCAAATACTCATGGTTGAAAGCGTGAAGGGAATGCCAAATTTTTTGGCAGCCCGAGCTGCCAATATTTCACCATCGGCGTGTTGCATGCCAGTCAGGCCGGTGGGCGCAATGGCGACCGGCATGGCCACCTGCTGCCCAATCATGGTGCTTGTTGTGCTGCGATTTTCCATGTTGACCGCCACACGCTGACGCAATTTGATTTTTTGGAAATCACTTTCGTTAGCGCGGTAGGTGCTTTCTGTCCAGGAGCCGCTGTCTGCGTAGTCGTAAAACATGCGGGGTACACGTTTTTGTGCCAAAACACGCAACTCTTCAATGGTGGTGATCACAGACATTTTTGATTTCCAATTCTTGTTGTGCTAGTCAATAGGCGCGGCATTCAAGCGGATTAGCTACAGCTGACGCTGCCGCAGCCCGACATGGTGACATTCTTGATGACAGAGGGATCGGCCAATGTTTCTGTTTCGCTGTCAAAGTTCACAGATTTCAAATGCAGGGCCAAGCCAGCGTCCATTGATGCGGCGTGTTGCGGAAACCATTCAGCCAAAGCCTCAGCCAAGCGAGAAATGATTTCTGGGTCGCCTTGCACATAGTGCGTTTCTACCGCGCGCATGGTTTCCAAAATGGTGGCGTGCTGGCCTGCATGACAGTTGTCTTCGCTAAAGCCTGTGGCCAACATCCAGCGATCTTCTTGGGCGAAATGCTCAACGGTGTGATTTAGAAATTCACGGTACAAATTCAATTGCTCTGTTTGTGGTGTGAGCAACAAGGCGTTGAGCATGGTCACAAACTCTTCGTGTGTGTGGTCCATGCGGCCATCGCCAGTGTGCAAGTCAGCAGACCAGTTAAGACCAGCGGCATAAGGCGATACCGCAGCTTGTTCAATTTGATTGGTTTCCATCTTGACCTCTGTTTAAAAACCCAAACGCACATGATGACGCGCAATTTGTTGTCTGACTTGATCTGGCGCAGTGCCACCTAAAGTACTGCGGGCATTCAATGACCCCACCAAGCTGAGACACTCAAATACATCAGCTTGAATGCCAGCGTTGAACTGTTGCAAAGTGGTCAGTGGCAGTTCGCTCAAGTCTAAGTTTTGCGTTTGCGCTGTTTTGACAGCATGTGCAACCACCTCATGTGCATCGCGGAAGGGCAGTCCCTTCTTGACCAAATAATCGGCCAAATCGGTGGCCGTGGCATAGCCTTTTTTAGTTGCAGCTTCCATGGCTGCAGCGTTGACGCTGATGCCGCCCTCTTTTTGGCCCGTTTCTAAATTCAATTGCCCACCGATCATCTCGCTGAAGATTCGCAAGGTGTCTTTGAGAGTGTCCACGGTGTCGAACAAAGGTTCTTTGTCCTCTTGATTGTCTTTGTTGTAGGCCAGCGGCTGGCCCTTCATGAGCGTGATGAGTCCCATGAGATGCCCCACCACACGGCCAGTTTTGCCACGTGCCAATTCGGGTACGTCGGGGTTTTTCTTCTGCGGCATGATGGAGCTGCCCGTAGTGAAACGGTCAGCAATTTTCACGAAGCCAAAGTTTTGGCTCATCCATAAAATCAGTTCTTCGCTCAAGCGACTGATGTGCACCATGCTCAAAGAAGCAGCTGCTGTGAATTCAATGGCAAAGTCGCGGTCGCTGACGCCATCCAGGCTGTTTTGGCACACACAAGCTTGGCCCTGCTCATCGACCATGCCCAAACTGATGGCCACGCGCTCGCGGTCAAGCGGATAAGTGGTGCCAGCCAATGCGGCAGAGCCTAAGGGCAGGCGGTTGGTGCGGCGACGCACATCGGTCATGCGTTCAGCATCACGCGCAAACATTTCGACATAAGCCAACAGATGATGCGCAAAGCTCACGGGTTGCGCCACTTGCAAATGCGTGAAGCCTGGCAAGATGACTTCCACATTGCGCTCAGCCACTTCGATCAATGATTTTTGCAAATCGTTTAACAGCGCGCTGATGAGGTCTATTTCGCTGACCAACCACAAGCGCACATCGGTGGCCACTTGGTCATTGCGGCTTCGGCCTGTGTGTAGACGTTTGCCTGCATCCCCCACAATTTGCGTGAGGCGTGCTTCGATGTTGAGGTGTACGTCTTCAAGGTCCAGCTTCCAATCAAACTGACCCTTGGTAATTTCGTCGGTAATCTGCGCCATGCCGCGTTGAATGTTGGCCAGATCTTGGGTGCTGATGATTTTTTGGGCCGACAGCATTTCGGCGTGAGCCAGACTGCCTTGAATGTCCGATTGCCAAAGTCGCTTGTCGAAAAATACGCTGGAGGTATAGCGCTTGACCAGGTCGCTCATGGGCTCGGAAAACAAGGCCGACCAGGCCTGGGACTTTTGATCGAATTGGTTTTTAGTCATTTCCAGATTTTATCGGTTTGCGGGGCTTGTGATGCCTGCGGGCAACTTAACAGGTCTTTTGTCGTGCTAGCATTTGATTTAATTGAAAAATTACGAAAAAGTCACTGCTTGATACCCCTTATGTCCTCCAATTTACAGCGCCCCATCGTCATTGCCACGCGTGAAAGCCGTTTAGCCTTATGGCAAGCCGAGCATGTCCAGGCCATTCTTCAGTCTCGCGGTCACACGGTGCGGCTACTTGGCATGACCACACTGGGCGACCAAATTTTGGATCGAAGCTTAAGCAAAGTGGGCGGAAAAGGGCTCTTTGTGAAGGAGTTGGAAGTGGCGCTTTCAGAGGGTCGGGCCGACATAGCCGTGCACTCCCTCAAGGACGTTCCCATGGACATGCCAGAGGGCTTCGAGTTGGCCTGCATCATGGAACGAGAAGACCCCCGTGATGCGTGGGTGTCTGGCCAATACGCCACTTTGATGGACTTGCCGCAAGGTGCCGTGGTGGGCACGTCCAGCCTTCGCCGAACCGTTTTGCTCAGAGCACTGCGCCCTGATTTGAAAATTGAGCCTTTGCGTGGCAATTTAGACACGCGCTTGCGCAAACTGGACGAGGGCCACTATGCCGGCATTATTTTGGCTGCAGCGGGTTTGAAGCGTTTGGAATTGTCCAGTCGAATTCGCCATGTCTTTGACACTGACCAAATGTTGCCAGCGGCAGGGCAGGGTGCCTTGGGCATTGAAATTTGTACTGGCCGAGCCGACTTGATCGATGCCTTAAAGCCCTTGGCCCACTCAACTTCTTGGTTGGCTGTGGCGGCAGAGCGTGCCGTCAGCCGTGCCATGGGCGGCAGTTGCTCTATGCCTTTGGCGGCGCATGCCACATTGTCTGGTGCCACACTCAGCCTGCGTGCTGCTTGGGGTGACCCAGAAGGCTCAAGCACCTTGGTCACGGCTCAAACGGTTGCTGATGTGGGCAGTCTAGAGCAGGCTGAAGGCTTAGGGACTCAAGTGGCGGCAGAGCTGAGGCGCGGCGGTGCCCACTGATTTAGCCCGCCACCAGGCCATGACGCAAGTTGTGGTGACACGGCCTGAGCAAGATGCAAGCGCTTGGATCGATTCATTGAATGAAGCTGGTTTCAAAACCACTCGGTTTCCATTGCTCCAATTGACTGAGTTTTTAACGACTCAAACTGCCTTAGAAGCTTTGGCGCTTTTAAAACTCAGCCAAGCGGTCATGTTTGTCAGTGCCAATGCCGTTCGATTTTTGGCGCTCGCACTTCGTCATCACCCCGATTGGGTTGATCACTTTCAGGCAGCGCGTGCTTGGTGCACGGGTCCGGGTACAGCGGCCGCCTTGGCGCAGTGTGGTGTTCCTACCGGCCAGATTGATCAACCTGCATCGCACTCAAAACAGCTCGATTCAGAGGCCTTGTGGGATGTCGTGGCTTCCCAAGTGGTTCAAGGCATGAATGTGCTGTTTGTTCGCGGTGCTGATGAGTCGGGAGTGACAGCAGGTCGAGACTGGTTGGCCTTAGAACTTGAAAAAGCGCACGTCAAGGTTTCTGCCGTTGCCGCCTATCAACGCACCCCCACCCAATTGACAGAGTCTCAAAAGGCCCAAGTTCAAAAATTCATCGCTGACGGTGCCATCTGGGTCTTCAGCAGTTCAGCAGCCCTTCAAGCCCTTGTCACTCAATGTCCGCAAGCCAATTGGTCAATGGCCAAAGCCACGGTCACCCATCCCAGAATGGCTGACTTAGCTCAAAAAATAGGTTGGGGCGCTGTTGCTATTGCCCCACCAGGGCTCAGATCATTGCAGGCATCTATAAAATCCTTGGCATGAGCACTGAAAATTCCAAGGAACCCACTGTCCAACCTCCGACCACATCGATGCAGGACACGAGGGCGCAAAAACGGCCCTTGATATTTTGGTTGCCTGTGCTATTGGCTGTCGTGGCGGTTGTATTCAGTGGCCTGCTCTGGGAAAAGCTTTCTCGCATTCAAGGCCAACTGGCAAGGCAAAGTGCAGATGCAGGGCAACAATCTCTGGAAGCCAAAGCTTGGGCCAAGCAAGCACAAGACAGCGTGAAAGACAGTGCCGCCCGAATGGCCTTGGTTGAATCTCGGTTGGGCGAGGCTAGCTTGCAGCGAGCTCAATTGGAGGAGCTGATTCAAACTTTGTCGCGTTCACGTGATGAAAACTTGATTTTGGACATTGAATCTTCTTTGCGACTGGCTCAGCAGCAGGCTCAATTAACCAGTAGTTTGGAGCCTTTGTTGGGCGTTCTCAAAACCGCTCAATCGCGCCTTCAAAGAGCCTCCAATCCGCGCTTGATTGGCATTCAACGCGCCATTGACCGCGATCTTGAGCTTGTCAAATCAGTTCAAATTACCGATTTGCCTGGCATGTTGTTGGTGTTGGACGAAATTGTGGCCTTGGCCGATGAGTTGCCCTTGGCCAATGAAATGAACCGGCCTTCATTGACCCCCTCCAAATTGGCTGATGCCAATCCGGCCGCTCCTCAGAATTCGGCTTGGTGGCAAACAGTGCTAGACCGTTTCATGCTTGAAGCGCGTGGCTTGTTAAGGGTCAGTCGCATCGACAGTCCTGAGGCTGCACTCTTGGCCCCTGAGCAAGGATTTTTTCTGCGTGAGAATTTGAAACTCAAATTGCTCAATGCAAGACTGGGTCTGTTGGCCAGACAAAACGATGCAGCCCGCGCAGACATGCAAGCAGTCGCCATCGTCTTGAAAAAATATTTCGACCCAGGCGCTCGCAAAACACAACATGCACTTCAATTGTTGGAGAAAGCGCAAGCATTAAGCAAAGGCAATGCTATTCCAAGACTCGATGCCACGATGGCTGCATTGGCCACGGCCTCCTCTGGAAAGTAAAACGGCATGCGTGCAGCACTTTGGCTTGTGAGTTTGTTTGCGGTGGCTGTGGCCACGGCCTTGCTAGCTTCAAACAACGTGGGTACGGTTGCCATTTTCTGGGCACCCTACCGAGTCGATCTCTCCCTGAATTTGGTTTTGT
>Ga0209088_10001071_pt1 | contig 18136 bp, 30 predicted proteins | sample S_140625_EF_Meta_FD_187324 | JGI IMG/M metagenome (GOLD analysis project Ga0209088, IMG submission 187324) | Freshwater microbial communities from Lake Simoncouche, Canada to study carbon cycling - S_140625_EF_MetaG (SPAdes) (version 2) | ecosystem: Environmental > Aquatic > Freshwater > Lake ... | reverse complement strand
AATCATGGCAACGATAGAAATCTATGAAAGTGCAGTAGTTACAAAGGAAACGCTTTATTGCATATATTGTGATGAGCAAGTGCCAAACAGAACACATTGCATCCCCTGCAATGAATACAAAAGTGTTGTCACACTGTCTCAGTATGTTGAGTTCAATGGACATTACCCACGCATCAAGGCGGTCAAATAATGAAGATTACTGCTAAAGATTTTGACAATTTAACAGACACAGTTATGGGCTGGAAAGGCAATGACTGGGAGCTACAAGGTGACAGATTTGCAGATAAGCCTTCATTCGATTGGGCAGTAGTATGCTGGTATGACACAGTAATCAGCATGATTATGGCTCGCACATTTTTGGAGCAAAATGACTATGCATTCCAAGAGTCATACGATCACAACATGGAATCATGGGTATTGCTCACCAACTACGACTCATTTAATATGGCGGTGTCAGCATGAGTAACAATGACAAACTTTTAATTATCTGTCTCATCGGGGCAGGCATCAGCTCAATAGTATGGATATTGCAATCGTATAAACAGGCCTATGATCGTGGCCATCGCGATGGCTGGCATAAAGGCAGAGCAGTCAATCGAGCAGATTTCTGGCAAGAATGAAACATGGAGAGATACTTAGTTCTGCCACTGATTTATACAAGGACAGAGGGCTTGCTTACGGCCACCCAAGTGACAATATGGCGCGAGCAGCAAGACTTATCAGTGCCTACCTTGAAATGCCAGTGGAAGATTACCAAGTTGCAGTTATCTTATCGTTGGTCAAAATCGCAAGAACAATCGAAGATGGAACTCGAGAAGATTCTTGGATAGATGCAGCCAGTTATCTAGCAATAGCTGGACAACTCCAAACAGAGGAGAATGACTTATATGTTTAATTTGGCCGATTATGAACCAGTTGAGGTGAGACTTGAAAAATTTATTAAAGACCATCCAGATTTTCGCATTAGCACTGAGTTGGAAGTCGTGGAAGCTAGTAGATATATTGTTAAGGCTTATCTCTACAAAACTAGCCAAGATAGCATCGCATGGGCAACGGGGTACGCTGAAGAAACAGTTAGCACTCGCGGGGTCAATCAAACTTCTGCACTGGAGAATTGCGAGACATCTGCAATTGGCAGAGCACTTGCAAATGCGGGTTATGCTCCTAAAGGAAAGCGTCCTAGCAGAGAAGAAATGAGCAAGGTCGCACCCAATCATCCAGCTTTACAAATAGTTAAAGAGCCAGTTGATGTGGATTACTGGAACACATCCTTTAAGGAACAAGCAGTAATTGCAGAGATTGTCAATACTCAGTTAGATGTTCCATTATGTGTTCATGGAGAAATGCTGTGGCAGACTGGGATAAGTGCAAAGAACAACAAAGAATGGGGTCGCATGACATGCCAGTCTAAGGGGCAGACTGGTGGCATGGATCAATGTCCGCCGATTTGGTACAACATTGGGAGTAATGGCAAATGGGAACCTCAGAAAGCGAGGGTATAATGGGATACGCAGAGTTTCACACAGCTGACGGCTGGGTTAATGTGGAAGATGTGCCTATGATTGACACAGTTAATTGCCAACTGTGCAATGAGCCAACACTGGCATCTGACATCACGATTACTGCAAGAATTGAAGCAGGAGTCGTAGTCGCAGGCACTTGGTCATGTAACAAGTGCAGGGCAGTAAATGGATAAGGAAACGCTACTTATGATTCTTACACTAGCTCTGTTCATTGGCGGCATTGCAATGGGTTACATGGCTGGGATGAATCATTAGTCAGCACAGAAAGCACAGAGGTTTTCGCACAGAGCGAGTTGTAGCTGAGTACCTATCGACTCAGTGGCAGGGCGCATGTGTGGGAAGGGGTAGTGGCAAGGATATTGTCAATGTGCCATTCGATGTTGAAGTCAAAGCCCGCGCTGGATTTCAACCGCTTGCGTACATAAAGCAATTAAAGGCTCGGACATCCATTTCGGGGGAATTGGGATTCGGAGTCATACGGCTAAATGGGCAGGGAGAAGATGCAGCGGAGTATGCCTGCATCATCCGATTAGCTGATCTCTTGCCACTACTCATATTAAAGTACGGACACTTAGATAAAGAACCTAAAGAGACTGACATCGAACGATGCAGCTGTGGTTCATGGATGATTGGGAGATGCCTTACATGCCAGCCTACGATTACAAATGTGGAAGATGCGGATTGAAGAATGAACTGCATCATGGCTGGCACGACAAACCAACAGTTCTATGCACTTATTGTAATGAGCCGATGAGTAAAGTGATTAGCCCAGTAGGGGCAATCTTCAAGGGTACAGGATGGGGCAAAGATTGATCATATACGACTTCTTCTCAGGCACTGGGTCTAGCACTCAGGCATTCGAGGATGCAGGACACACAATAATCAAGGTTGAGTTAGATGAATACTTTGAAGCACATGAACGAGACATATTAAAACTAACTGCTGAGGGGTTAATTGCCAAGTATGGTCAGCCAGACTTTATTTGGGCTTCACCGCCATGCCAAACATTTTCAGTAGCTTCTATTCGTCATTATTGGATTTATGAAGATGGCGTAGCTAAACCAAAAAATCAAAAGACTTTAGATGGCATTGAAAGAGTTAGGCACACTCTAAAATTAATCCACGAATTAAAGCCAACTTTAGGATGGTTGATGGAGAATCCCAGAGGTATGTTACGCAAACAAGATGTTGTTAAAGGGCTTACTCGAAGAACTATTACTTATTGCCAATATGGTGATTTCAGAATGAAACCAACTGATATATGGGGTGACTTACCAGGATGGACTCCTAGACCAATGTGCAAGCCTGGTATGAGTTGTCATAATTCAGCTAAAAGAGGATCGGATACAGGCACACAGGGAATCGGTGGCGGTGGTAAAGGTGGTTCAAGATTGCGTTCCATAATTCCTTATGAATTAAGTAAAGAGTTATTAACATCTGTGGATAAGTAGGGGCAGAACTTCACTTCACGCTTAGTTAGGACACGAGTTATGCACATCATTGACAAGCATGGTACGCTAACGGCGCAGAGCCTCTCAAAGGCTCACCGCAAGCCCTTTAGGGGCGTAGCTTGCGGGGTGCTAGTAGCTATTGGGATAGCTCTATGCATAATGCCTTATGCAGGTAGCTCTGAACCAGTGCAACAAAAGCAATACATTGATTACAAGACTTATTCTCTCTATCTATTAGACTTTAATTATCAAGAATATAACTGCTTATTAAAGCTCTATACTCATGAATCTAATTGGAATCCATTATCAAAGAATGGTTCTCATTATGGTATTCCTCAAGGCAATAGTGAATGGCTAAGAGACCAAGATGGTTGGACTCAGGTACGATGGGGCTTAGACTACATAGGCCATAGATATGGTGAGCCATGCATTGCATTAGATCATTGGAGTAAGTACGGATGGCATTAGACAAGCTGAACTCAAGGCGCTATAGAGTTCATAAGCAGCGAGTGTTCGATAGAGATGGACGCATCTGTCGTTACTGTGGCAGTGATGAAGAACCATTGCATATTGACCACATAATCCCACGCAAGGTTGGTGGCACTCACGATCTAGAGAATCTTCAAGTGTTATGTAAGGCATGCAACCTACGCAAGTCAAGCAAGCATGAGGGTGTTTTTTTAGCACAGACGGCTACCCCCCCTGTCTTTTCAGACTATGTCTCCCCGATACAGTCCGAGACGATGCTGGACAGTCCTTTTAAGTTCCGACCCAGTCCGAGTCAATGATAACTAAGCCCAAAAAGAGCAAAGCCCTACGAGGGGCAACTAAACCAAGGCTTCACAGTCCACTTCTTAAGGGCGAAAACAAGCTGCAAGATGTCAAAGACCTATGCGCAATAGTTAAGATGGATTTAATGCCTTGGCAGGAGTTTGTGCTTAAGGATATGCTCACTGTGGACAAAAAAGGCATGTGGATTCGCAAGACAAACCTCATTCTTGTCGCACGGCAAAATGGTAAGACGCATTTAGCGCGTATGTTGATTCTGGCTCATTTAATCAAGTGGAATACCAATGTTCTCATCATGTCGTCTAATAGAAGCATGGCTTTAGACACCTTTAGACAAGTCACTCATATTTTGGAGACTAATGACCATCTCAAGGGATTTGTCAAACAGATAAGACATGCTAACGGCACAGAGTCAATCGAGATGCTATCTGGAGCAAGGCTTGATGTTGTAGCTGCAACAAGAGACGGCTCTCGCGGTAGATCAGTGAATGGGTTGCTTTATATTGATGAAGTCCGAGAGATTACAGAAGATGGGTTTAGAGCTGCTACTCCAGTGACCAGAGCCCACCCCAATTCCATGACTCTGCTGACATCGAATGCTGGAGATGCCTTTAGCACTGTTCTTAATGACTTGAGAGAACGCGCTATTGATTACCCGCCAAAGTCTTATGGATTCTATGAATACTCAGCTCCACAATACTGCAAAATCACAGATCGTAATGCATGGGCTTTGGCTAACCCATCTCTGGGGTACACAATTACTGAAGAAGCGATTGAAGAAGCTATTGCAACTTCTCCTATTGAAAATACGAGAACAGAGACACTTTGCCAGTGGATTGACTCACTAAGTAGTCCTTGGCCTCACGGCGTTCTCGAGGATACATCCGATAGCACTCTAGAAATGTCTCCAGGGGCTTATACTATATTTGGTTTCGATGTCAGTCCTTCACGCAGGAACGGATCATTGGTCGCAGGACAGTTACTCCCAGATGGGAGGATTGGCATCGGAATCTTAGAGACTTATAGCTCTCAAGTTGCTATTGATGAGTTAAAAATGGCGGCATCCATCAAGGGTTGGTGCGATTTATACAAACCAAGGCTTGTAACTTTTGACCGCTATGCCACTCAGACGATTGCAGATCGCCTCATGAATAGTGGCGTTGTTTGCGAAGACGTAAGTGGGCAGCAATTTTACAAAGCCTGTGGAGACCTCTTAGAAGGCTTAGTTAATGCTCGTGTGGTACATAATGGTCAGGCCGAGTTAATCCAGCAGATGAATAACTGTGCAGCTAAAGTCAATGATTCGGCTTGGAGAATCATTAAACGCAAATCAGCAGGAGACATCTCTGCTCCTATTGGCTTGGCGATGGTTGTATCTAAGTTAATGATTCCAGTTGCTAAACCTCAGATTTATACCTAGACACACCTTAGGTGGTATGTCAAATACTTGACATGTGCTACCATTTATGTCTATGGGTCGCATCTTGCAAACATTCGGTCTCCAGTCTAAGCCTTTATTAGAAGCTCAGTCTGCTCCTCAAGTTCTTGGTGAGTATTCACCTTATGCAATGCCTTTTGCTTATGCCTATGTTGGCAGAACAGAAGCCATCTCCGTTCCAGCGTTGCAAAGATGCCGCAATTTATTAGCAGGCACTATTGGCGCAATTCCAATGGAGCTTTACAAGAAATCTACTAATGAAGCGATTGGCTCTCCAGCATGGATTGAGCAACCTTCATATTCACAACCACGATCTGTAACGATTGCATGGACTGTTGATTCATTACTATTTTACGGCCAAGCATTTTGGAAAGTTGTAGAAGTTTATGCAGAAGATGGCCGACCATCTCGCTTTGAGTGGATTGCTAACAGTCGAGTTACTGCAACACTAGATGCAACTAATACTTTTGTAAGAGCTTATGCAGTTGATGGCACAACATTGCCAATGGACGGCTTAGGAAGTTTAATTACTTTTCAGTCACTTAACGATGGCATTCTTAACACTGGTGGCCAAACTATTCGCGCTGCTATTGATGTTCAGAAAGCAGCAGCGATTGCAGCAGCTACTCCAATGCCTACTGGCATCTTGCGCAATAATGGTGCAGACCTTGATCCTAAAGAAGTCTCTGGATTATTAGCAGCTTTTAAGAGCGCAAGAAATAATCGTTCCACTGCTTACTTAACTTCTACACTTGAGTATGTTCCTACAGCTTTCTCACCTAAAGACATGATGTACGGGGAGGCAATTTTTAACCTCGCTACGGAATGCGCCCGTCTTTGCAATGTGCCTGCTTATTATGTTTCAGCAGATCAGAACAACTCTATGACTTACGCCAATGTGCAGGATGAGCGCAAGCAATTCCTAACACTATCTTTACAGCCATTTATTACAGCGATTGAAGATCGTTTATCTATGGATGATATTACTGCTCGAGGCAATGTAGTGAAGTTCGATATTGACAAGAACTTCTTGCGCACTGACCCAATGCAAGAACTAGCAGTAATTGAAAAACTGCTTAGCCTTAATCTAATTACGCAAGAACAAGCTATGGGAATGACTGATCTAACACCTAATGGAAGTCAAGGTATGCAATGAACCAAGTAATCACCTTCTCGGCTGAATTAACAGCCGACTCAGCAAGTCGCACTATCTCAGGCAAAATTGTGCCTCTCAATGTTGAAGCAGGCTCAACTAATATGGGTAAAGTAATTTTCCAATCTGGCTCTATTGAGATTCCAGACCCTAAAGCAATAAAGTTGCTAAGCCAGCACGATAACAAGAAGCCTCTAGGTCGCATGGTTTCATTTAGCGAGTCAGAAGATGCAATCCATGCAGTGTTCTCTGTCTCTCGCTCACAGCGCGGTACAGAGGCTCTTATTCTTGCAGAAGAAGGATTGCAGTCAGGATTAAGCATTGGGGCAGAAGTCCTCAAGTCTAAGATCAAAGATGGCGTGACTTATGTATCCGCTGCTCGCTTGGTCGAAACAAGTTTAGTAACAGAGCCAGCATTTAAGTCAGCTCAAGTTACTGATATTGCAGCAGAAGAATCTGCTGTAGAAGAAGAAACCCTACCAACAGAAAGCGAGACAGCCATCGTGGAACAAACCACTTCAGCAGTCGAAGCAACACCAGTTGAAGCACCAGCGGTTGAAGCTGCTCGCCCAACTGTTTCAGCAGCATATTTTACAAAGCCACGCATTGAAATCACTGCAGCTAAGTATGCTGAAAACACAATCCGCGCAGCACTAGGTGACGAAGATGCTCGCCAGTACCTACGCGCAGCAGATGACACATCAGATAACGCTGGTCTAGTACCAACACGTCAGTTGTCAGAAATCATCAACCCACTCGGCACAACAATCCGTCCTTCAATCGAAGCAATCTCTCGTGGAGTATTGCCAGATGCAGGTATGACTTTTGAGATTCCAAAAATCACAGCAATGCCAACTGTTGCAGTAACCGCAGAAAACGCAGCATTCTCTGACACAGATCAGAACTCAGCTTACCTATCAGTAGATGTGAAGAAGTATGCAGGACAACAGACATTCTCTGTTGAATTGCTAGATCGTACATCTCCAGCATTCTTTGATGAGCTAGTGCGCAACATGGGTGCAGCTTACGCAAAGGCAACAGATGCTGCTGTCAATGCTGCAATCATCACAGGTGCATCACTAGATGCAACAACAATAACAACTTATCCAACAGCAGCAGAACTTCTCGGAGTTGTTGCTCGCGGTGCAGCTTCTGTCTATAACGCAACACTTGGACTTCCAAATCCATTTGCTCGCAACATGATTGTTAATACAGCACAGTGGTCAAACATCATGACACTTAATGATGCTGGTCGCCCAATTTACACAGCTTCACAGCCACAAAATGCTGGCGGACTTGTAACACCAACAGCACTACAAGGTAATGTCGCGGGGTTGAACTTATTTGTAACTCCTAACACAGCTTCTGGCACAGACACAGATGGTTCAATCCTCATTGTCAATCCAGATGCATACACATGGTATGAGTCACCTAACTACCGCTTGCGCGCAGAATCAACAGCAGCGGGAAGCATTACGATTGGTTACTATGGTTTTGGTGCCATCGCGACCAAAGTGGGCGCGGGCGCATTCAAAAATAACAAGGCGTAGTCAGCCACACTAAGTCGCTCTGGGGGTCAGTAGCCCTCTGACCCCCAGAGTCTTTAGAAAGGAATTGGAATGGCACTTACAACAGTTTCAGAACTCCGCACAACTCTCGGAGTCGGTACTTTGTATACTGATGCCGTTCTTCAAGAAGTATGTGATGCATCTGATGCAGTCCTGCTTCCTATGCTATGGAACAACTACACATTTAATGTGGCACACAGCAACACAACAACAGAGGGCACACTATATTTTAATGAATCCATAAAAGATGTTTTTTATGTAGGTCAAACAGTAACTATTACTGGTAATGGCGCACCACATAACGGGTCTAAAGCGATTACTGGTATGAGCGATACATCTATTACTTATGCGGTGACAGGTTCCCCAACAGCACAACCTCGACATACAGTTACACCTTTTGGACAGGTTGCAGTTGTCGCAACAGTTGATTACACAACCGATACAGCAATCCAGAATGCAGCTTTAATGATATCTGTTGAAATCTGGCAAGCGCGTACAGCCACCCTTTCAGGCAGTAACGCAGTCGATTTCCAGCCAAGCCCTTACCGAATGAGCGCACAGCTTCTCGCTAAGGTGCGAGGATTGATTGCACATGCGCTAGACCCTCGCTCAATGGTGGGCTAATGCCGCCAGTAGCGATAACAACACTCCGCACTACTTTAGCCACCGCGCTAGTAGATAACACTAAATATCAAGTCTTTGCCTTTCCACCTGCCACAGTTCTTGCTAACTCTGTCATCGTGTCTCCAGACGATCCTTATCTAACACCTACCAATAACCAGCACATCACTATTAGCCCAATGGCTAACTTTAAGATTATTATGACTGTGCCTTTATTTGACAATGAAGGAAATCTCAACGGCATTGAAGATACTGTCTGTGGCGTGTTCGCCAAGTTAGCAGCATCATCTCTGGTCTATAATGTAAGCGCAATCAGCGCACCAAGTATTCTCAATGCTGCTTCGGGTGACCTACTCAGCTGTGAGATGTCCGTATCAATCCTTACGAGTTGGAGTTAATATGTCCGAGTGGGAAATAGAGAACGAAGCCTTCCTGAAAAAAATCGGGCAGGTTAGCACACCAGCACCAAAGCCAGCATCTACTAAGAAAGACGAGGAATAATCCAAATGGCTGTATTTCTGAATAATAATGTCGGCGTGAAGATTAACTCAGTTGATCTTAGCGACCATGTAACAGCAGTAACAATCAACCGCGTATTCGATGAACTTGAAGTAACTGCAATGGGTGACACCGCTCACAAGTTCGTTAAAGGCTTGGAATCATCATCTGTAACAATCGACTTCCTTAATGACACAGCTTCAGCGAATGTCCTTGCGACACTTCAAGCTGCTTGGGGAACAACAGTTACAGCTATATTCCTACAGACTAAGGGAACAGCAGTTTCAGCGACTAATCCGCTTTATACTGTTTCACTCTTAATCAATAACACAACAGACATCAATGGTGCTGTTGGCGATGTTGGCACACAGTCAATCACATTTACTGCTAACTCAACAGTTGCAGTAGCAACAACAGGTTCATTCTAAACAATTAAACAAAGGGGCAGCTCATGGCAAAACTAAAGATAGTTCGTACGGATGGAAGCGTAATCGAAGGCGAGATTACTCCAGCAGTGGAGTATGCGTTTGAGCAATACGCTAAAAAGGGCTTTCATAAGGCTTTTCGTGATGACGAGAAGCAGACGGATGTCTATTGGATTGCATGGGAAGTTCTACGCAGATCAGGTGAAACTGTTAAGCCTTTCGGGGTTGAGTTTATCGAGACACTTAAAAATGTCGAGGTGCTGGACTCAGACCCTTTAGCTTAAAGCGCGATTTACCATTCACCTACTTAATAGCTCGCTTGAGCATTAGGTTGGGAATCGCGCCACAGCAGATTATAGATTTAGACCAAGTAATGCTTCAAGCATTGTTACAAGGTCTCAAAGATGAGCAAAAGGAGATTAAAGATGCCAGCAGTAGAACTTCAAGGCAACGCTGATCTTCGTAAAGCATTGCGTCGTTTTGCACCAGATTTGGAAAAAGCCTTAAGACTTGAAATGAAAAACGCTTTATCTCCTATTGCTAAACAAGCTAAAGGATTTGTTCCTGCTACTTCTCCGCTTAGTGGATGGGCAGATAGATCATTTAATCAAGGCAGTTTTCCTACTTATTCAGCTTCTACTATTAAGTCCAAAATTGGATACAGCACAACAGTAGGAAAGAAAAACTCTAAAGGGTTTTCTTCTATGGCTTCAATTTTTAACAATTCAAGAGCTGGTGCAATTTATGAAGGTGCTGGTCGGCTTAATCCACAGGGCCAGCCTTGGGTCGGACCTAAAGGACCAGCAGGTCATAAATATTCACATTCTAGAAACCCTAAAGCTGGCGAGCAATTTATTAACGCTTTGCCACCTTTAACTGGAAGCCTAAAAGGTCGGGGGCGTTTAATTTTCAGAGCATGGGCTGCTAATCAAGGTAAAGCAGAAGGCGCAGTAATGAAATCGATATCAAAGACATTGGCGGACTTTAGAGCGCGTAGTAATGCTGGAACTTTGAGGAGAGTCGCATGAATGTCTTTGAAGAAATCAGACTTGGCTCTACATTTGATGCTAAAGGATTCAAGCAAGCTGAGACTGCTTTAGGAAGATTAGCCAAGACAACTAAAAGTGTTGCAGGAGCAATAGGTCTTGCCTATGGCGCGTCTGCTGTTATTTCTTATGGCAAGGCATCTGTTAAAGCCTTTGCGCAAGATGAGGCAGCAGCACTTCGACTAAATAGAGCAGTTGAGAACTTAGGTATTGGTTTTGCTAATCCTGCCATTGCTGATTATATTTCTAAATTAGAAAAATCAGCAGCAATTGCAGATGATATTTTGCGTCCTGCTTTTCAGGGATTGCTGACCACCACTGGCTCATTGACTCAATCTCAAAAACTTCTTAATGATGCTATCACTATCAGCCGAGCATCTGGCATTGACCTTGCAACTGTTACTGAGGATTTAGGCAAGGGTTATATTGGAATTACTAAAGGTCTTATAAAATACAATACGGGCTTAAGTAGAGCAGAACTTCAATCCAAATCATTTAATGAAATTTTAGGTATTACCCTTAAACGATCCGCTGGCGCAGCTGAAGATTACCTCGGCACTACTGCCTATAAATTTGATGTTCTGAGTCTTGCAAGCAATAACGCTTCGGAAATTATTGGTGGCTCATTAGTAGATGCTTTTGCTATTATTGGTGGTGGAACAGAAGCATCCGATGCTGCTTTTGTTATTGAAGGTATAGCAACCGCGTTAAGTAAAGTAGTAGTTCAATCTGGTCGGACAATTGGTGTCATTCCAACCCTTATTAAGAATCTAAAAAATCTTCCTAGAAACATTTTTTCAGGATTTGTTGGTAAGCAATTTGGCGTTAATGTAAACATTCCTGGTAAAAAAGAAGAAGTTAAACTTACACTTACTGAAAAAAAGCAACAAGAACTTTTGGCAAAGATGGAGAAAGAAGCTCTACGCAGAGAGAAAGAAAGACTTGCTCTACTTAATAAACAAAATACAGCCAAAAGGTTGCAAGGTGTTATTGATAAAGCCAATCTTGCACTTGGTAAAGCTACTGATGTCTTTGACATGGATGCTATTCAACTCAATGCAGCGCAAATCAATCAAGCAGAACAATTAGGCAAGGTAACTAGCACTGCTCAGCTTCTAGCCATCACTAATGACATCACCCGCCTAAAGATTAAGCAAGACATCATTGCCCTTGAAGATGCTATTGCCTCTAAAGATGAAGCAGCTATTACTGCTGCAACTAACAAGCTAAACAAAGACCTTCTTATTCTTGGAGCCTTGCAAAATCAAAGTCTCAAACTGGCTGATATTAAATCAATACTTGATACTTTGCTGCCTAAAGACTTAATCAACCTAGCCAATCTGAATGAGGCTATTCGTCTTTTAACAATTATCAATAATGGCAAAATCCCAAGCGTGACTAATCCAGTTGTGCCTGTTAGCCCTGTAAGTCCTATACTTGGTAAGCCTATTCCAATTGTGGGCACACCTGGAGTAGATTACAACCCTGGCCAAAACCCTGACCGCAATATTAGTAATGGTTTCCCTAATGGTGTTACATCAGGTGCTGGCATTACCTACAACCCTGGCCAACAAGGGGATCGTAATTATGATATTAAAATCTATGCTGGCACTATTGCTAACCCAGATGAATTAAGTGGCCTTATTCAAGACACAGTTATCAGGCTTAACAAGCAGGGAGATTACCTAACTACTGCTGGAGCCTTATGAGTCGGCCAGTAATTAATGTCATTATTAACTTCTCCACTGGTGCAACCTTTGGCAATCCGTTTATCTTAGATCAATCTCAATTAGGAAGTCTGGATGTTTTAGCAGATTCAACAGCTCTTATTGTGGATGTCTCTGACCTTATAGATACCATTTCAACCAATAGAGGCCGACAACTATCAGCTGAGCAATTTAATACTGGCACTGCATCTGTTCGCATTCTTGACCAGAATGGAGACTTCAACAGCCAGAACACTAGCTCGCCCTACTATTCTTACTTGAGCCCTATGCGCAAGATTGCTATTACTGCAACCTACTTGGGAGTAACTTACCCAATCTATGCTGGGTACATTACCGCCTACACAACTAGCACTCCTAGATTTACTGGAGATTTAGTTTATACAACCATTACAGCTGTAGATGGATTCCGTCTATTTCAGAACGCTCAGTTCTTTGGAGTCACTGGAGCGACAGCGGGCGAGACGACTGGCTCTCGCACAACCAAGATTCTGGACACCATTGGCTGGCCTGCATCTATGCGCGATATTGACACAGGACAGACCACAGTTCAGGCAGACCCTGGTACTCAGAGAACAGCTCTCTCAGCCCTTCAGACAGTAGCCACAACTGAATTCGGTGCTATCTACATGTCGGCAGATGGTAAAGCAACCTTCCAAGATCGTAACCTTACTAGCACTTCTGTGGCTGGTACTCCCAAAGTATTCTCCGATGATGGCTCTGGCATCGGCTACAGCAATGTGCTGTGGGTCTTTGACGATACTCAGATTTACAACCTTGCAACGATTACCCGTACAGGCGGTTCAGTCCAGACTGTCTCAGATTCTGCATCTATTGCTCAATACTTCACCCACTCATACAACCAATCTGGCCTTCTTATGGAGACCGATGCAGAAGCTCTAAACTATGGTCAAGCATTTATTGCATCTCGCAAGGACACAGCGGTACGCGTGGATAGCCTCACCCTTGACCTACAACAGGATAACTATGACGCTGGCACTATTGCTGGTCTAGACCTAGATTTCTTTGATCCAGTCACAATTACTACATCTCAACCTAACTCAACCCTCACTAAAACTGTCCAAATCTTTGGCGTAGCAATGCAGATTAAGCCAGATAGTTGGAAGGTCAATTTCACCACTGCCGAACCCATACTGGATTCTTTCATTGTTGGAAGCAATTTATATGGCATACTAGGCACTAGCGTTTTAAGTTACTAAGGAGCAACTATGGCAAGCGGATTCCCATTCTCAACAGGCAATGTCCTTTCGGCTACCAACATGAATGGGCTGACTGCCTTTACTGTTAATACCGATGCCACTGCCGATTACACTGCTGTCCTAGCGGATCAGTATCAGGCTCTTATTTCCATGAATAAAGCCACAGCTGTGGCATTTAAGATTCCAACCAACGCATCCGTAGCCTTTGCAGTCGGTACTGTCATTACTGTCCTTAACAAAGGAGCAGGCACTTGCACAATTAGTGCAGTTACTTCTGGCACTACAACTGTTCTCAGTGCTGGAGCAACAGCAGCATCCCCTACTTTGGCTCAATATAAGTCAGCAGCTTGTATCAAGGTTGCCACAGATACTTGGTATGTGGTGGGCGCGATTGCTTAACACAGTATCAGGATTACTTGGCGGTGGAGTATCTATTCCAACTTCACCTGTTGCAGGTTACAAAGTATGGCTAGACGCTGCCGATACTGCCACGATTACTCAAAGCGGTGGAGCAGTCAGCCAATGGACAGACAAGAGCGCAAACGCTTATACCTTTACACAGGCCACTTCTGCATATAAGCCAACCACGTCAGCAGCAACTCAAAACGGGAAAAATGTATTTACACTGGGAACAAACGACAATTTGGCAAGCACGGCCGCTAGTAGCGTGTGGAAGTTTTTACATACATCTGCTTACACAGTTTTTTTTGCTCTTAAATACAATGTGACAACCTACGGAGGTCACCCAATAGCAACGGCAGATTCTACTCCAGAAACTGGACTAGATACTTTTCAAGATAGCCCAGGAAAGTTTCAAACAGTAGTCACTCGAGGCGCATCTGGTACTTATGTTATTGCCAATGTGACAGCCTCAAATGCCTTAACGACTAATTTTACTTATGTAACTCTGATTGCCGATTGCACAAACGCAACGGCGGCCAATCGTTCAGATATACGAATTAAACAAGGTTCAGCCGTGAAAAACAATGTGCAAACAGGTGCGGTAAATACTGGAAATCCACAAAGAACTTTGCAATTATTTGATTTAGTTGCTGGTGGTAATGAAGGCATTGATGGCCAATTTGGGGAGCTTTTAATTTATGAGTCAATTTTATCGGCTGGCGATATATTGTTAAATCAGCAATACCTAGCAAATAAGTGGGGTGTCTAATGTGGAATTGGTACGAGTGGAATAGCCAAGAAGATTTTAACACTTGGCACGATGCTATTAAGGCTAAACTTAATTATCCTCTTGCTGGCTACATTCAATTAACAGGCGAGTTAGACCCAACTGCTCCACTTACTACTGAATACACGGCTGTTCAATTTGTTGATGGAAAATGGATAGGTACTGTTGAGGATGAACACGCCGAAGGATTGACACCAACAGATTTAAGACCAAAGCGAGTACGCGATGAAATACCGACTATCTAAAGCTGCAATCCAATTAAGGGAGCAGATTGATGATTCCTTCCCAGATCGTGATAGGGCATCGGATGGTTGGGTCGGTGATACCCGACACGCTGCTCGCAAGTCTGATCATAATCCAGATGAGCAGGGCTGGGTTCGTGCCATTGACCTTGATGCAGACCTATTCGGTGCAGGAGTCAAACCGCATATCATGCCAGACCTTGCAGATCAACTTCGAATCAGTTGCAAGTCTAAGGCAGAGAAGCGCATCTCGTACATTATATTTAACGGCAGGATTGCGTCTCCCATCCTTAACTGGAAGTGGCGCAACTACACAGGGGCTAACAAACACATTCACCACATGCATGTCAGCTTTAAGAAAGAAGCTGACCTTCTGGGTGAGTTTTTTCAGATACCTATGCTAGGAGCAAACTAATGAATATGAAGAACCCTTATGTCCTTACTGCTGGAGCGTTCTTATCAGCTTGGGCTGCATCAAACTTTGCACTTGACTATCGCGCAGTTCTGTGGGCTGTATTAGCTGGTGTCTTTGGATATGCGACTCCTAAAAAATGACACAATCCGACTTCTTCACGCTATACCTAGCGACACTCGCAATCATCGGTGGCCTGTCTGGGTATGTCATTACGCATCTCTTGTCTGAGATTAAAAGACTCAACACACGAGTCGATGAAATCTATAACATCTTACTAGACAGGTAACATTCTGCTATGGCAAGAAAAGCAACTAAGGCATTAGAGGAACAAGGTTACTCAAAGCTTGATGCTTATTGCATTGGTTTATATGAGTATTTCTGTAGTCTAAAGCGAGCAGGCTTCAAAGAAGATATAGCCATGTTTATGATTACTGAACCTCAATCTTATCCAGCTTGGATATTGCCTGACCCTGTCGATCCAGAGAAGTTCGGCAACTACGAAGATGAGGACGATGACTAAAGCCCGCTATCTGGTCATATCGGATTTACAAATCCCATACCATCACGAGCAAGCTGTTAAAAATCTTATCAAGTTAGTCAAGCGGGAAAAGTTTGACCTCATCCTAAACACAGGCGATGAGTTAGATATGCAGAGCCAGTCTCGCTGGGCTCAAGGCACTAAGTTAGAGTGGGAAGGTACGCTAGATGCTGACAGAAGCCTTGCGCAGGATATTCTCTATGAACTCGGCACAACAGATGTCACTCGGAGCAATCACACAGACCGCCTATACCACACACTATTACGCGCACCTAGCCTCATCGGATTACCAGAACTGGAATACGCAAAGTTTATGGACTTCGCTGGACTCGGAATCCGCTTCCATAAAAGACCATTCGAGTTTCACAAGGGATGGGTCTTAGTTCATGGCGATGAAGGATCAATGAACTCCAATGCTGGACTTACAGCTCTTGGGCTGGCTAAGAAGTTTGGCAAGTCTGTAGTCTGTGGTCACACGCACAGGGCAGGCATTAGTGCCTTCACAGAGGGCATAGGAGCCTCATACAGGACTCTTTGGGGCTTAGAGGCAGGAAATGTCATGGACAAGAAGAAAGCCTCTTATTTGAAGGCTGGAAGTGCTAATTGGCAGATGAGCGTGGCAGTCATTGAGACACATGGAGACCGCGTTAGCCCTATGCTAGTGCCTATAAACAAGGATGGGTCATTTACCCTTTATGGACGACTTTACGCTTGATGTAGTTCGTACTATTGACACTATGATTGATGAATCAGATTTGTTACCATTTCGTTATACAAATGTCCGATGATTGGTCTGAGCTGTATGCAACACTAATCCTGTAGTCAATCAAGGGCATTGGCACAGATAGGTACAAAATGACAAACAATGAAAAATTGTTGATTATCTGCCTTATTGGGGCAGGTATTAGCTTTATAGTAATGGCAGTATCTGCCTACAAAGAAGCTTATGATCGTGGCCACCGCGATGGCTGGCACAAAGGCAGAGCAGTCAATCGAGCAGATTTCTGGCAAGAATGAAACATGCAGAAATACTTAGTTCTGCCACCGACCTTTACTCGGACAGAGGACTCGCTTATGGTCATCCAAGTGACAATATGGCACGAGCAGCACGACTTATCAGCGCCTACCTTGAAATGCCAGTGGAAGATTACCAAGTCGCAGTTATCCTATCGCTGGTCAAAATCGCAAGGACAATCGAAGATGGATCAAGAGTCGATTCTTGGATTGATGGAGCCAGTTATCTAGCAATTGCTGGACAACTTAAGACAGAGGAGAATGCACTCTATGTTTAATTTAGCCGATTACGAACCAGTAGAGGTGAGACTTGAAAAGTTTATTAAAGACTATCCAGATTTTCGTATTAGCACTGAGTTGGAAGTTGTGGAAGCTAGTAGATATATTGTTAAGGCATATCTCTACAAAACTAGCCAAGATAGCATCGCATGGGCAACAGGGTACGCTGAGGAAACAGTTAGCACTCGCGGGGTCAATCAAACTTCTGCATTGGAGAATTGCGAGACATCTGCAATTGGCAGAGCGCTTGCAAATGCGGGTTATGCTCCTAAGGGAAAGCGTCCTAGCAGAGAAGAAATGAGCAAAGTCGCACCTAACCATCCAGCTTTGCAGGTTGTACCAAATCCTGTACCAGTTGATGTTGATTATTGGAATACATCGTTTAAGGAACAGGCAGCCATTGCAGAAGTTATCAATATCCAATCACCTAGTGAGACATGTGATCATGGTGCTATGGATTGGAAAACTGGTGAAAAAAATGGCAAGCAATGGGGTGGGTTTATGTGTCCTGTCAAGTCACAAACAGGTGGCACACCAAGTTGTCCTGCTCGATGGTATGTAATATCTAGCAGCGGAAAATGGGAACCCCAGAAAGCGAGGGTATAATGGGATATGCAGAATTTCACACAGCGGATGGTTGGGTTAATGTGGAAGATGTACCTATCATTGATACAGTTAATTGCCAATTGTGCAATGAACCAACATTGGCTTCAGACATTACAATCACCGCAAGAATCGAACAAGGTGTTGTAGTGGCAGGCACTTGGTCATGTAACAAGTGCAGGGCTGTCAATGGATAAGGAAACGCTACTTATGATGCTTACATTAGCTCTATTCATTGGCGGGATTGCAATGGGTTTCATGGCTGGGTTAGCACATTAGTCAGCACAGAAAGCACAGAGGTTTTCGCACAGAGCGAGTTGTAGCTGAGTACCTATCGACTCAGTGGCAGGGCGCATGTGTGGGAAGGGGTAGTGGCAAGGATATTGTCAATGTGCCATTC
>Ga0209088_10001070_pt1 | contig 18138 bp, 14 predicted proteins | sample S_140625_EF_Meta_FD_187324 | JGI IMG/M metagenome (GOLD analysis project Ga0209088, IMG submission 187324) | Freshwater microbial communities from Lake Simoncouche, Canada to study carbon cycling - S_140625_EF_MetaG (SPAdes) (version 2) | ecosystem: Environmental > Aquatic > Freshwater > Lake ... | reverse complement strand
TTACTCATTTTAGTCATGCCATTTTTCTGTAAAATTTCTTTTGCTAAATTTAAATAATTCACGGTACCCTTGCTATCTGCATCATATAAAATAACTGGTTTACCCACGCTAGGAGCTTCGCTCAATCTCGTGTTACGATGTATGATTGTAGAGAAAACCATTTCATCAAAATGCTTTCTAACTTCACTCACCACTTGGTTGCTTAATCTAAGTCGACCATCATACATGGTCATCAAAATACCTTCTATCTGTAAATCTGGATTTAACCTGCTTTGAACTATTTTAATGGTGTTCAATAATTTTCCTAAGCCCTCCAATGCAAAAAATTCACATTGCACAGGAACAATTACACTATTGGATGCGACTAGTGCATTCACTGTAATTAATCCTAAAGACGGTAAACAGTCAATGATGATAAAATCGTATTGATCGTCTAACGCGGTTAATAAATTTTTTAAAACGTTTTCTCTATTTGGAAAATTCACCAATTCAATTTCTGCACCGACTAAGTCAATATGAGAAGGTACAAGGTCTAGATGTGGAATTTCAGTTTTTAAAACGACATCTGACAATGGGGTGCCATTGATCATCGCATCATAAAGGCTTGTAGTAATATTATGAAGGTCAAAACCAACTCCAGTAGTGCTATTTGCCTGAGGATCAGCGTCAATTAACAAAGTCCTGTATTCTAAAACAGCCAAACTTGCAGCAATATTGATTGCCGAAGTGGTCTTACCCACGCCTCCTTTTTGATTTGCTATTCCAATAATTCTTGCCATATAAAACGCCTCCTTAATTTGCTTCAAAAATACGGCATAAATAGTAACAATTAGGCTTAATTTTACACCTTAATCCGAACTATGAAGAACCCCGTTTTTGTATTCATCCTCATTACTTTCTTGATTTTGATTGATTTTTACATCTTTCATGTGTTAAAAATCATGCTGAATGGAGCAAGCGCAGGCGTAAAAACAGCTGTTAGCTTTGGCTATTGGTTTCTATGTATAGCCAGTTTGGGTTCTTTTTTGCTATTCCCATTTATTGTGAATCCCTATTTTAGACAATATATTTTTTCTATCGGGATTGGCTGGGTCATTGCCCAAATCACCTTGGTTGTATTTTTTTTGGTGGATGATGTAAGGAGGGGCGCTTTTTGGACCTTGGGGCAGGTGGCATCTACAGCTGGTGCAAAATTCATGAATTCAGACCAAGGGATTCCTAGATCTGCCTTTTTGAATTGGCTAGGAGTAGGGGTTTCATCTTCCTTGTTTTTTTCATTGTTATATGGTTTTGGCAATAAATACAAATACCAATTATTGCATAAAAAAGTAGCCATTCAAAATTTGCCTGCCGCATTTAAAGGTTTTAAAATTATTCATATTAGTGATATTCATAGTGGAAGTTTAAAAGAAAAACTAGCAGTACAAAAAGGAATCAATTTAATTCAACAACAAAAAGCAGACTTGATCCTTTTTACAGGGGATTTAGTGAATGATAAAGCAACTGAAATGCAGGATTGGACCGAGGTATTTGGTCAATTGTCAGCACCAAAAGGGGTGTTTAGTACTTTAGGCAACCACGATTATGGAGATTATGTCCAATGGCCTTCAAAAGAAGCTAAACTTGCAAATTTAGAGGCATTGAAAGCGGTCCATGCTTCTATGGGATGGAAATTATTAATGAACGAACATGTTACTATTGAACATGGTGGTGCACAAATAAAATTAGTGGGCATCGAAAACTGGGGTGCAAAAGCAAGGTTTCCAAAATACGGGCAATTGAATAAAGCTTTAGAGGGCGTGGATTCAAAAGATGTCATTGTATTAATGAGTCATGATCCAAGTCATTGGGAGGCACAAGTGATTCCTGAATTTCCTCAAGTCGATCTGATGTTATCTGGTCACACACATGGGATGCAATTTGGATTAGAAAACCCCTATTTTAAATGGAGCCCTGTACAGTGGGTCTATAAACAATGGGCCGGATTATACCAACAAGGGGATCAAAAATTATACGTTAACAGAGGTTTCGGATTTTTAGGTTATCCAGGCAGGGTAGGGATTATGCCAGAAATTACTTTATTAGAACTAGTATAGTTATATAAAAAATAAGATAAACTATGTAACATTTTTTAATCTTACACGTTATAATTTTATACGATACCATTAAACCATTTTTTATGAAGCATTTTATCCTTATTGCCTTATTGCATATTAGTCTTTTTGTAGGAGCACAAGAAAAATTTGGTATCGGTGTTAAAGTGGGTCAAAATTTTAGCAGTGTTAATTCAGTCGCTGTTGATCGACATTCAGCATCTTTTCATGGAGGGGTTACCTTTCAGATTGGCCTTACAGAAAAAATAAGTTTGGTGCCAGAGGTTTTACTTTCTCAAACTAAATTATCTACAAACCTTTCTATCATGGAAGTATTAGGAAATAATAGTTTAAAGCCTGAAACGTATCATTTGAACTATTTAATGGTTCCATTATTGGTTCAAGTCAAACCATTCTCTTCATTGCTTTTACAAGCAGGACCTCAATATGGCATATTAATAGACCAAAAGAAAGACGGAATTGAAAATGCGAAACTTGCATTTCAACAAGGGGAGTTCTCCTTTGTAGGGGGCGCAAAAGTCAATCTTGGTGGCTTTTTTGTATACGGGAGATATTTAGTTGGCTTGCAAAATATCAGCGAATTACAAGATCAAGCAAAATGGAAAACAACCCAATGGCAACTTGGTATTGGGATGAGTCTATTTGGCCTTTAAAGCTTGTTTAAATTCAATGATGAATTGATTTAATTGTTTTTGATCTGCAATTTGCTTTGCAATAAAACTATTGTCATTTAAGTCACCCACAATGGCATCCATTTCGGCTTGGTTTTCGTACACCATTTTCCTAAATGGATTGGTATAATCTTTTGCTCTGGAGCTTTTTATTTTTTCTGTCACTTCTTCTTTAATAGCTTGATAACGATCTAGCCATTCATTCATTTTTTTATTGCTTAGTCCACTAATAGACACGCCTTCAATTAATTCTAGGCAATATAAAGCGTGTGTATTCTTTTTATCTAAATACTTGTCGGTCTGAGTTTGATAAAACTGATGCACATCATGCCAGCTATTTAATTTGTCTGATTTTATTTGCTGTAGCATGGTTTGAACAGATTTAGTTGGAATTAACTGCCCACCAATATTGCTCCATTCAATAGCTGCACCAGATGTTTTGATTGCTTTCACCTTAGTAGTTAAATTTTTCATCCCGTTTGGAGTCAATTTAAGCATCAATTGGTCCATACCATACATGAAAATCATTTTTTCAAAAATAGCAAATGCATCATGGCATTTAATCAATCTGGTTTTACGCTTGCTATTTTCAAATCCATCTACAAATACATCCAATTGGTCTATCTCTTTTTTAGTTTTTGTTTTGAGTAGTTTATAGCCTAGTTGCACTAATTGATCTTCAGTAATAGTGGTTGACTTCTTCTCTTTTAATAATTGTGCTTTTGCAACAGCCATTGCAATCACATCTCTGCCTTTCAATAATTCATTGACACTATCTGGTGCCAAATAGTCGTACTCAAAATATTGGTCTATATTTTTTCTATTATCTCTGTCTTGGTATTTCCAAGCATTTCTTGCTAGTGCGTAAAAATTATATAAAAACCAATAACCTGGCATCACCACCAATTCATCTTTTGTAAGATCATTGCTAATAAGAGAAAATGGAATTGGAATATTCAATTCATAATTGTAATCCCCTTTGTTTAAAATAGTGAAACTTGGGAAAATAGAATTGTGCTTAATACTCACACATAGCCCTGGCCAGAAGCCTCGTCCCATAATCACTTCTCCATCTGCCCCTCGGCTATTGTGGTTGGATCCTAGTGTAGCGCCAGCAGCAATATTGCTTTGCCCCATCACAAGTGCTGCACAAAGAAAGGAGTTGTTATGATGCTGTTCATGTGCTGGATAAATTAATGAATTCAATACCTCACAGCAAGATATGGTCGCGTTTGGTCCTAGGAAGGAGTTAATCAATCTTGCACCATATTTTAATTGAGAATAATCCGACATAATAAAACGAACCGCTTTAATGCCATAGAATACCCTACAACCATAGCCAATAATACCATTCACTAATTCAGATCCTTCTCCAATTTGTGTTTTAGCAAGTTCATTGGAGTTGATGGTAATATTTTTTATTTTATTCGCGCCTTTTAAATAGGCATCTGTGCCAATCCAAGTATCTTTAATGATTCTACAATTCTTGATCACAGTCCTGTCTCCAATTTTTCCATAATAACCTCGCTTATTATCAAATTGTTTTTCGGTCAACTCGATAAACTTATCTTGTAAAACTTTATCATGCCTGTTTCTAGTCCATAAGAAAGCATCTGCAGTGGTCATCCCGTTGAAAGGAAGGACTTTTCTACCTTTATTTTCGTTACACAACTCCAACCAAATTCTTACAGACTCTGATTCGCCTTTTTTAAGAATACCATTCCCAAATTTTGCATGGTTGGTTGTTACCAATTCATTGACATTATTGATGATCACCTCGTCTCCAATAATATAATGTGATAAATAATTCACACTATGAATGGCTACATTGTTACCAAAATCAGAACTAATGATGGTGGAATTGTATAGTCCTACAGGCACCGTTAAATCGCTAAAGCAAAGACAGCTTGTTTCTAAATTACCAATACGCACTAATCCAAAAAAAGAACAGTTTTTAACGAGTTCTGGATTAAAGGCATTGGATACCAATAATTTTGACCAGTCGTCACTTGAATTTCCATTTCGTACTAAAATTTCAATCTCTAATGAAGTTAGGGAACGATATTGTATGCCACTTCTATTTTGTTGATTACGTAAATAGTATTCGTCCTTGCCCTTTGGAAGGTCTTTAATAAATCCATATCCAAGTTTTTCAATCGCTACTTTATTTATTTCATTCATAGTATTTACGAATTATTTGAACATAGTAGGATGCATTTCATCCCAACCAGTTGCTTTTTGATATTGGTGTGCAATATTTAGAATAGTACCTTCGTCAAATAATTTTCCTACAAAACTTATGCCTGTGGGTAATTGCCACTTTGTATCTAATCCTGTTGGCACACAAACCACAGGATGGCCTGTTAAATTAGTAATCGCAGACTGATTACCGCCACCTCTAGATGGGCAAATAATGGCATCATATTGCGAGATCACTTCATTGACTTTTTGCATAAGAATTGTTCTATGCCTTTGTGCATTGATATATTCTACAGCAGGCACAAACCTAGAGGTTCTAAATGAATTTGGCCAATCATTTTTTGTTTGTCTTGTTAATGCATCATCTAATCCTGAACGTGTCATATCGTCAAATTGTGCACCAGCTTCAGCACCAATCACAATGTCCATGATATTGAACTGATACACACCACTATCTGGGAAATTGATAGGAATTAATTCAATCCCCATTTTTTTAAATTGTCTCAACACTTCAAACTCTGAACGGTTGGTATCTTTTATTTTATCAAAATAGTTTTTTGCGTAAGCTATTTTGTAAGTTTTTAGATTTGTTTTTGGTGCGTAATTGAATGGCATATCAACAGCAGATCCGTCTTTGCCGTCTGTGCCATGTAAATAGTTAAATACAATGGCTGCGTCATTGGCAGAACGTGTAATAGGTCCCACTTTATCTAAACTATAACTCAATGCCATGGCGCCTGAACGGCTAATGCTTCCAAAAGTTGGTCTAAGTCCTGTTGCACCGCAGGTTGTGGATGGAGAGACAATGCTTCCCCAAGTTTCAGTACCAATAGCAAATGGAACCAATCCCGCTACTGTTGCAGAGGTTGAACCAGCGGATGATCCAGAAGAACCAGTCTTTAAATTCCAAGGGTTCTTTGTTCTTCCTCCATACCAATAGTCACCCATCGCGAGTGCACCCAGTGTGAATTTAGCTACTAATACAGCACCAGCTGCTTTCATTTTTTCATATACAAAAGCATCTTCTTGGATGACTTGATTTTGGTAAGGCGCAGCGCCCCAAGTGGTCTTGGTATTTTTTACAGCAAATAAATCTTTTAAGCCATAAGGGATACCATGTAATTGACCTCGGTATTTACCTGCAGCAATTTCGGCATCTGCTTGTTTTGCTTGTGCAAAAGCAAGATCTTCCTGAAGGCTAATCACACATTGTAATGTGTCACCGTATTTTTTGATTCTATCAATAAAGAATTGCGTCAATGCAACCGAACTGATTTTTTTATTTTTAATTAAAAAAGCCAGTTGTTCGATTGAATAAAAAGCAAGCTCATTTTTATTTTCTGGTAATTTAACAACAGTAGGTGCATCCCAAATAATTGGTTTTTGAACTTTGTTCAATTTCATATTTGGGAGTATGGCCGTATGCCAAAGACTCAAAGGGGTACTATTGTTTAACGACAATCCATGCATGGCTTTGTAGTTCGCCAAATTGTCTATTACATCATTGAATAAGGAATCAATTTCAGGATCTGTGAATTGAAGGTCTATTAATTTCGCACTACTTAGAAGGTCTGATTTTACAATCGGACGTTCTTGGGCAAATAGGGGTGTCGTAAAAAAAGTAATAAAAGACACAAGGAATAAAAAGCCAATGAGCATTTTTTTCATAGAAAAACGATTTAGGTAATTATCTCAAAGATAATATTACCTAGTCGGTTTTGAATTAGGAAAACGTCTTTTTTGTCCTCCTTTCTGACCTCCATTGGCTCCGCCCTCACGTGGCGCCCTGCCTCTGGTGTTATTGGGCTTGCCCCAACCTGCGTCATTTGAGGTCTTATTTGCATGAAACTGCTGCATTGGGTAGGGATGGCTTTCGATCACTGGGATGGATTTGCCAATCAGTTTTTCAATATCTTTTAAGAATACTTTTTCTTCATAATCACAAAATGAGTATGCTGCGCCAGATGCACCAGCCCTTCCTGTTCTTCCAATTCGGTGAACATAAGTTTCTGGAATATTCGGAATCTCAAAATTAATCACATGTGCTAATTCATCCACATCAATCCCTCTTGCAGCAATATCGGTAGCAACCAATACCCTGGTGGATTGGTCTTTAAAATTACTCAATGCCCTTTGTCTTGCATTTTGAGATTTATTTCCATGAATGGCTTCTGCAGAAACATTATTTTTTACCAATAGGTTGACCACTTTGTCTGCACCATGTTTGGTTCTTGTAAACACCAATACATTTTTAATATTTTGGTCTTTCAACAATTCCATTAACAATGAATTCTTATTGACTTTATCTACAAAATAAACCGATTGTTCAATGATTTCCACTGTAGATGAAACTGGCGTAACTGATACTGAGCTTGGTTTATTTAAAATAGCATTTGCTAAACTGACAATTTCAGAAGGCATCGTTGCAGAGAAGAACAGGGATTGTCTTTTCTTTGGCAAGACTGCTAATAGTTTTTTAATATCATGCACAAATCCCATGTCTAACATACGATCTGCTTCATCTAATACAAAGAATTCTACGTCTCTTAAACTAAGATGACCTTGGTTCATTAAATCCAATAAACGACCAGGTGTAGCAATCACTACATCCACACCATTTCTTAGTGCGGTCACCTGAGGTCCCTGACCTACGCCACCAAAAATAACAGTGCAATTCAATGGAGTGTGTCTACCATATGCTTCAAAATTTTCGGCAATCTGAATAGCCAATTCGCGTGTTGGCGTAACAATTAATGTTCTAATTTTTTTGCGCCTCTCTGCAGGCTTATGTTGTAACAATAACTGGATAATAGGAAGGGTGAAAGCGGCAGTTTTACCTGTGCCGGTTTGTGCGCAACCAAGTAAGTCTTTTCCTTCTAATATAATAGGGATGGACTGCGCTTGAATAGGCGTTGGGGTGGTGTAGCCTTCTTCGAAAAGGGCTAATAGGATAGGCTCGATTAAGCCTAATTCTTTAAAATTCGTACTCATAATGGACTGCAAGGTACGACATTTTAAACGGAGCCTTAATTATTGGGTAAAAGGCTGTACTTGCGCATCTGCTGATGCATGATTTTGAACCAAAGAGGAGGGAAGAGAGAAAGGATGATCATCCCAGGATAACCCGTTGGCATTTGTGGAGCTTCATCCATATTTCTTAAAACCTGGTACTTACGAGATGCCATATAATGATGATCGCTATGTCTACTGAGTTCAAATAGCATCAATCTTCCAATAATATGATTGCTATTCCAGCTATGATGAGGTTGCACTCTTTCAAATAGTGCACCAGCGCCTTTTTCTCTTTGTAAACCATAATGTTCTATATAGTTGACAGTTTCTAATAAGATGGCGCCGATCAAAGCTGCAAGTATAAAATAAGCTGTAATGATAAAGCCAAAATTGATAAGAATCAAAAGCAATAGTCCAATTTGAATCAATTGAAACAACATCATTTCATTGAATAAAATTGGTAAGAAGCGCTGTTTCTTTTTTGCATCCTCAATCGCAATATGCCAAGCACTTAAATAAGTGCCAATAAAAGTTTGTATCCAAAATGCGTACACAGATTGTTTGAATTTGGCGGTACTAGGATCATGAGGGGTGGCTAGATGTTTATGGTGTCCCTTATTGTGTTCAATAAAGAAGTGCATGTATAAGCTTGTAAGTAGTAAAGATTTGGCTAAAAATTGTTCAAATTTATTTGTTCTATGCCCTAATTCGTGTGCCACATTAATTCCAAATGCGCCGCACAACAATCCCATCCCAATGATGCTACCTAAAGTATCTACATTTGATTGACTGGAACCAATATGCGTTAAGAAAGTGTACAACAAAAAATATTGAAAAGGAATGGTACACCACAATATAAAATCATACCCTTTATTGGCTTTGGCCAATTGTTCTTCCGCCGCGTCTAAATTAGCAGGATTTGGTGCAATAAATAGTTCCACTAAGGGCACCATGAAAAATGTATACAGTAGTGGGGTCCAAGCATACAATCCAGATTTCGTAAAACTTAAATAGCCTAAGATATACAATACAAAAGGCGTGGCGTATTTGAAAATTTTGATAAAATTTTGCATGACTAAATATAATAATAAGTTTTTAGAAACTTATTAAAGAGCAGCTAAATTTTGGATAGCAGGATTAGTCAAAAACGCTTTGTTTAACAAACTAGCCCTTACATTCTATTCAACGGTAACAGATTTTGCTAAGTTTCTTGGCTTATCTACATCAATGCCTTTTGCCACACCCACATAGTAACTAAGCAGTTGTAAAGGGATGACACTTAATAATGGGGCAATGACTTCGTCGACTTCAGGCACAAACATGATATTGTCCGACATGGTTGGCAGGACAGTATCACCTTCGGATGCAACGGCAATAATTTGGCCTTTTCTTGCTTTGATCTCCTGAATATTAGACACCACTTTTTCGTAGTAAAGGTCTTTAGTGGCTACAAAAACAACAGGTAAGTTTTCATCCACCAAGGCGATTGGTCCGTGTTTCATTTCGGCAGCTGGATACCCTTCGGCATGGATATAGGTGATCTCTTTTAATTTCAATGCACCTTCTAATGCGATGGGGAAATTAAAACCTCTACCTAAATATAAAAAATCCTTAGCGCCTTTATATTGTTGAGCAATGGCCTCAATTTTTTTTGTATCTGCTAAAATGGCTTTTACTTTTTCTGGGACAGAAGCTAGTTCATTGATTAAGTGTTTATAGCGTTCATCAGAAATACTGACTTTTGCTTTTGCAATTTTTAATGCCATCATCGTCAATACAGCCAATTGTCCTGTGAAAGCTTTGGTACTTGCCACACCAATTTCAGGACCAGCATGGGTATAAGCACCCGCATGACTTAATCTTGCGATACTACTTCCCACTGCGTTCACAACTCCAAAAATAAATGCACCTTTTTCTTTTGCGCTTTCTAATGCCACCAAAGTATCGGCAGTTTCACCACTTTGAGAGATGGCTATAATTACATCACCAGGATGAATGACCGGATTACGGTATCTAAATTCTGAAGCGTATTCAACTTCTACTGGGATACGACATAATTCTTCAATCATGTATTCTGCTACCAATCCAGCATGCCAACTTGTACCGCATGCCACAATCAAAATTCTCGAAGCTTTTGTCAATGCTTCTAAATGATTGTCTACACCTGCCATCACAATTTGTTGTTCCTCTTGTAATAGTCTTCCTCTTAAGCAATCAAAAATAGTGGCAGGCTGTTCAAAAATTTCTTTCAACATAAAATGGTCATAGCCGCCTTTTTCAATCGCCGCTAATTCCATATCCAATTTTTGTATAAATGGTGTTTGCTTCTCGTTACCTAAATTTTTCAAAATCAATTCATCCTTTTTCACAATGGCAATCTCATAATCGTTCACATACACCACTTCTTTGGTGTATTCAATAATAGGCGAGGCATCACTGGCTAAAAAATGTTCGTCTTTTCCAATACCAATCACTAGCGGACTTCCTTTTCGCGCTGCAATAATCGTTTCAGGATCTTCCTGGTCTATTAACAAAATACAATAAGCACCTACAATTCTTTTTAAAGCAATACGCAAGGCTTCTTCTAAATTGCTATTGTTATTTTCTTGGATGTCTTGTATAAAATTTAATAATACTTCTGTGTCGGTATCACTTTTAAAAGTATACCCTTTGGAAAGTAGTTCGGTTTTAATTTGTGTGTAGTTCTCAATAATACCATTGTGCAACATGGCCAATCTGCCATTGTTAGACAAGTGTGGGTGTGCATTGCGATCAGATGGTTCGCCATGTGTAGCCCAACGGGTATGCCCAATACAAATAGTCGAATGCATATTTTTACCAACCACAGCTTCTTCTAATTCAGCAACTTTCCCCTTTTTTTTATGCACATGTAAATTGCCATCTTGAATGATTGCAACTCCAGTACTATCATAGCCACGATATTCTAATCGCTTTAATCCTTTCAATACAATTGGGTATGCTTCTCTATGACCTATATAACCTACGATTCCACACATATTTTGATGATTTGAACTTTATTTAATAATTTAAGCAAAATTAAACAGAAATAATTTAATGTATGCATCCCAAATTGGTTTTTGATACAAGTATAGACTTGATTTTAGAGGATGAACATGTGTTATTGCGTCCTTTGGTGCAAGATGATTTGGCAAATCTATCGGCCTATGTAAAGGACGAACCAACACTTTGGAAATACGCCTTAACACCGATCATAACAGCGCAAGAATTTGAACAATATATAGCGACTGCTGTTGAAGCAAGGCAATTAAAATCTGCTTATCCATTTATTGTTTTTGATAAATTGCAAAATAAATATGTAGGTAGTACAAGATTTTATGACATACAATTGGAAAATAAATCTACACAGCTTGGTTATACTTGGTACAGTGAAAAAACTTGGGGAACAGGTTTGAATGAACACTGCAAATTATTACTCTTAACTTATGCCTTTGAAACAATCGGCTTTGAACGTGTTGAATTTCGAGCAGACAATAGAAATAAGCGAAGCATCGCGGCTATGCAAAAGATAGGGTGCACTGTGGAAGGAGTTTTACGCAATCATCTTCCAACAAGTGATGGCACAAGACGTGACTCTATTGTTTTAAGTATGCTGAAGGAAGAATGGCCTACAATTAAAGCAGGGTTCCTTGCAAGAATAAAAATGCTAGACCAAAATAAATAAGGATTGCAGTGACATCCACCAAAGTGGCCACAAATGGTGCAGAGGAAACGGCAGGATCCGCACCTAGTCTTTTTAAAACCATTGGTAGCATAGAGCCAGTGATGGTGCCCCAAATAACGACACCCACTAAGGTTAATCCAATGGTACTCGCAATCAAGATCCAATGTTCTCCATAAAACCCTGGAGCAATATAATGCCACACCATTACTCTAAAGAATCCAATCACACCTAAAACCAAACCTAGTAATAAGCCACTTAGAATTTCTCTTTTTAAAATTTTCCACCAGTCTTCGACGGTGATTTCACCAATAGACATGGCTTGTATAATTAAAGTAGAAGCTTGTGAACCAGTATTACCACCACTGGATAAAATCAAAGGAATAAATGTTGTCAACACAATCACTTTTGCAATCTCTCCTTCAAAATACCCCATTGCTGTTGCTGTCAACATCTCACCCAAGAATAGAACTACCAACCATGTGATTCTTTTTTTGAACAAATTAAAAATTGACATATCTAAATATGGTTCGTTCAAGGCTTCAGTACCTCCCATCTTTTGCATATCCTCACTGAACTCCTCATTCGTTACCCATAAAATATCATCAATCGTTACAATACCTAATAGCACATCATTGTCATCTACCACAGGAATCGCGACCCTGTTATTCATTTTAAATACCTGACTTGCATGTTCTTGGTCGTCATATACATTCAATGCCACATACCTGCCATCAATGATGTCTTTAATGACATCGGTTGGTTTTGCTAATAATAAATCTCTAATTCGAATGTCATCTACCAAACACCCCAATTCATCAATGATATAAATCACGTCAATGGTCTCTGAATTCTTACCATATTTTCTGATATTGTCTAAAACTTGCGCCACTGTATAATGTGGGAATACATATACATAATCGGGCGTCATCATACGACCCACTGAATCATCTGGATACCCTAAAAGGGATAAAGTGATTTTACGCTCTTCCGGGTCCAATAATTTAATGAGGTCACGGATAGCTGCTTTTGGCAATTCTTCAAAAAAGTCAGTACGGTCATCCGGTGGCAATTCATTTAAGATCTTTGCTGTCTTTCTTGCAGGCAATTCTTTGATGATATCCTTCTGCTGGTTAATGTCCAATAACTTGAAGACGCTCACCGCACGGTGTACGGTCATCGTATCAATGATCAAGCCTTCTTTTTCGGGAAATTCATTCACAAGCTCCACCACATCACTGATGTTTTGCTCGTCTAAAAATTCCTTTAAAAGCGGCATGTCTTCTTTAGAGAGGATCTCTAAAAAAACTTCTGATAATATGATTTCATCTTCTAATTGGGCTGACATGGCTGCAATTTACGAAATCATACTAGGATATGCTAACTTTATACAATGATATTGCCAATTTTATATATTATGGAGACAGCCCAGCGAGGTAGAGGTGTTTTCACCACCGAGTCCATCCCTGCTGGAACAACCATTGAAATAGCGCCAGTCATTGTTTTAAATCAAGCAGATCGTGCCGTGGTAGATACTACATTATTACATGATTATATTTTTGAATGGGGGTTCGATCAAAAACAAGCAGCAGTGGCATTGGGCTATGCATCTATCTATAATCATAGTGTGGATGCGAATTGTACATATGATATGGATTTTGAACATCAAACCATTCAAATTCAAACAAAGCGCGCAATTGCCGTGGATGAAGAATTATGCATCAATTACAATGGCGATGGCATTACAGATAAGCCAGTATGGTTTGATGCAAAATAAGGCGCATCATTAGAAGCTCATAATTAGAACGCTCATTATTTTTATTTTAACTGATACACCCTTACATAATCTATCTCCATTTTTGCTGGGAGGATGGCATCATTGACGCCCTTGGTGCCACCCCAATTTCCCCCGAATGCAATATTGAGTAATAAATGCATAGGTCCATCAAAAGGCCAAGCATCCTTTCCTGTACTATTGTTTTTATAAGTATAGTAGGCTTCATTATCAAATAAAATAGTCACGCTGTCTTTATTCCAAATCACCGAGTAGTCGTGAAATTGCGTATCAAAATCTTTAACAATAATGGTATCTGTTTTTTGATTGCCAATGATATGATTGAAGCTTTTTGTGTGTACTGATGCATGAATAAATCCTGGATTAAATCCAACATGTTCCATGATATCAATTTCTCCATCATCGGGCCATTTTAATGGGGTAGTAGATCCTAACATCCAAATAGCGGGCCAAGTGCCTAATCCTTTTGGTAATTTTGCACGCACATCTATTCTTCCATAGATCCAATCCCCTTTCCCTTTTGTTACCAATCTTGCTGAACTATATTTTCGGTCCTCCATTGTTTGTTGCTTCAATTCAATTGTAAGCAATCCATTCTGCACGCGCGCATTTCCAAGCGAATCCTTTGTATAATATTGTAATTCATTATTGCCCCATCCCCATCCACCCACATCATAATTCCATTTTGTAGGATCAGGTAAGCCTATATAATTAAATTCATCGGACCAAACCAATTGCATCTTTCCCCCATTGCTAACGTTACTTATTTTGTCAATTTGTTGACTTTGTGAAGACAAACTAGCAAAAATAAATAGACATAATAAAAGGGAGGATAAAGATGTATATAGCTTCATTTAAGGATTGTTCGTATTATTTGGAGATTGTGTTGTCTAAATTAGGTATTTTATGCTGTTTTAGTTGGGGATTTTATAAAAGGGCCGTAAATTTGCAAAATGTTATTCAATAATCATATCCATCATTTTCATCTGCTATCAAATAGGTAAGCTGTATATGTTGGTATGTATCAATATTAAACAAAGGGCTTACTACATAGTAAGCCTTTTTAATTTTTATAAATAGTATATGCGATTAAAATTAGCGATTCAAAAATCAGGTAGATTAAATGACGATTCTATGCGTCTTTTAAAAGAGTGTGGCATTGATATTAGCAATGGTAACAATCAATTAAAAGCAGAGTCAAGTAATTTCCCCATCGAAGTTTTCTTTTTAAGAGACGATGATATCCCTCAGTATGTGCAAGATGGTGTAGCAGATATTGGATTTGTGGGAGAAAATGTGGTATACGAAAAAGCTAAAAAAGTGGAAGTGGCTTATGCGCTTGGCTTTGGAAAATGCAGATTGAGTTTTGCGATTCAAAAAGGAGATCAGTTCACTGGCCCTCAATTTTTAGCCGGTAAGAAAATTGCGACTAGTTATCCTGTATTGGTGCAACAATATTTAGATCAACACCAAATTAAAGCAGAAATTCATGAGATTAGTGGAAGTGTTGAAATTGCTCCTGGCATTGGACTAGCCGACGTGGTTTGTGATTTAGTAAGCAGTGGATCTACTTTATTTATGAATGGATTGAAAGAAGCGGATACGATTTTACATTCTCAGGCAGTTTTAGTTAAACGAAATAACCTTCCTGCTGAATTGATTCCTATATTAGAGCGCTTATTATTCCGAATAGAGTCGGTTAAAAAAGCAAAGAAGCATAAATATGTTTTGTTGAATGCGCCAAATGCACAACTAGATAAAATCATTGCTGTTCTGCCTGGTATGAAAAGTCCTACCATCGTTCCATTGGCAACAGAAGGTTGGAGCAGTGTGCATACGGTGATTGAAGAAGCAGATTTTTGGAATTTAATTGAACAATTAAAAGCAGTAGGTGCCGAAGGTATTTTGGTGGTGCCTATTGAAAAAATGATTTTATAAGATGCAAGTATTTGAAGAACCAAATAAACAGGACTGGGAAGCATTGTTGCAAAGACCAAATTTTGATGCAGCATTATTAATGCCACAAGTACAATCGATTATAGATGCAGTGGCGCTGGAAGGAGATGCAGCTTTGTTTAGATTTAGTGAAACATTTGATCAAGTAAAATTAAAAACGATTGTCATTGATCCTGCTATGATATTAGCTGCGGAAGCACTGGTTGCGCCTGCACTAAAAGCTGCTATCCAATCTGCAAAAGTGAATATTGAGATTTTCCATCAAGCACAAATCAAAAGAGAAGAAAAAATAGAGACCATGCCTGGTGTATGGTGTTGGAGGAAATCTGTCGGGATCGAAAAAGTGGGTATCTATATTCCTGGGGGCACAGCGCCTTTATTTTCTACAGTGTTGATGTTGGGTGTACCTGCAAAACTAGCGGGATGTAATGAAGTGATTTTATGTACCCCTCCTAGAAAAGATGGCACAGTGGATCCTGCTATTTTATATGCAGCGGGCCTAGTAGGCATCCAACAAATTTATACCATTGGAGGCGCGCAAGCCATTGCTGCAATGGCATACGGCACAGCAACTGTACCTAAAGTGTTTAAAATATTTGGTCCAGGCAATCAATATGTCACAGCGGCTAAACAATTAATACAACAACAGGGTGTGGCCATAGATATGCCAGCAGGACCAAGTGAAGTTTGTGTGTATGCAGATGAAACAGCGATCCCTTCCTTTGTGGCGGCAGATTTATTATCACAAGCAGAACATGGCGCAGATAGTCAAGTGCTATTGATAGCGAGTAATAGAAATATTGTAGACCAAGTGCAATTAGAATTAGCACAACAATTAGCTGAATTACCAAGACAGGATTTTGCGACCAAAGCATTAGGACATTCAAAAGCAATGGTAGTTGCATTGAGAGAAGATGCCATTCAATTGATTAATACCTATGCTCCAGAGCACCTTATTTTATCCGTGGACAATGCATTGGTGGTCGCAGAAAAAATCATCAATGCTGGTTCGGTATTTATTGGTAATTATTCGCCAGAATCGGTGGGGGATTATGCAAGCGGGACCAACCATACATTACCCACCAATGGTCATGCAAAAGCCTATAGTGGTGTGAGTGTAGATAGTTTTGTAAAAAAGATCACCTTCCAACAATTGACCGAGATGGGGTTAAAAAATATAGCTCAAACAGTCATTCAGATGGCATCGGGGGAGCAATTGGAAGCTCATGCACAGGCTGTGGCAATTAGAGTGAAAGAAATAGAATCAAAAATGTAATTTTAAGGACGAATTAAATTTAACCCATGGCATTTGAATTAGATAAATTGGTGAGACCTAATATTAAAATGTTGAAGCCTTATTCTTCTGCAAAGGATGAATATACAGGCACCGCTAAAATTTTATTGGATGCCAACGAAAACAGTTTGGGTTCGCCACTAACGAAATGGTACAACAGGTATCCTGATCCTTATCAAAGACAAGTAAAAGAAAAGCTGGCCTTTGTAAAACAAATTGCAACCAATCAAATATTCATAGGCAATGGTAGTGACGAATGTATTGATATTTTATTTAGAACTTTTTGCGAACCTGGGAAAGACAATATCATTATTTGTCCTCCAACTTATCCTATGTATGAAGTAAGTGCGAATATCAATGATATCGCCGTACAAAAGGCGCTTTTGTTATCCGACTATCAATTGAATGTGGCGCATATTGAACAATTGGTGAATGCCAACACTAAAATCATTTGGATTTGTTCTCCTAATAATCCAACGGGTAATTCATTAGATCGAATTGATATTGAAACTATTTTAAATCATTTTGATGGCATTGTGGTGATTGATGAAGCCTATATTAATTTTTCAAAACAAAAGTCATTTGTTCAATCACTGATAGATTATCCAAATTTAGTGGTCTTGCAAACATTGAGTAAAGCCTGGGGATTGGCTGGCCTGAGATTAGGTATGTGTTTTGCTAACCCTGATATCATTGTATATATGAACAAAGTAAAAGCGCCCTACAATATCAATATTGTAACACAAGAGTTGGCATTGCAAGCTTTAGAAGAAGTGGGCCAAGTAAATGATATGATCCAACTTTTGGTTGACATGCGTAATGCATTAGCCCAAGTGATTGCATCTATGCCACATGTGATTCAAGTATTTCCTTCGGATACCAATTTCCTTTTAGTTAAAATTCCGCATGCAAGAAAATTATACGAATTCTTAATGTCCAAAGGTATTATTGTAAGAGATCGATCTGCATTAGAATTATGTGAAGACAGCCTTAGGATCACAGTGGGTACGGAACAAGAAAATACTTTACTGGTAGATGCCATGTATGAATGGATAACCAATACTTTTGAGTTAACTTTAAACTAGTAAATATTAAAATAAAATCAATCATCATGTATAAATTAAGCAACCTTTTATTGGCTTGTGTTCTTGCATTGTCAGTGAACGCACAAGAAAATGCAGGATTAAAATTACCTGCTGGATTTTCGGCTACTTTATTTGCAGATCAAATTGGTACTGCAAGACATATTGCTATCAATGACAAAGGGGTATTGTTTGCCAAATTGAATAATGCAAATAAGGCAGGCCAGAGTATAGTGCGAATGGAAGATGCCAACGGAGATGGCATTGCGGAAAAAATAAGTGGATGGGGGAAATATGGCGGAACAGGTATTTACG